>Ga0070668_100001423_pt1 | contig 17257 bp, 16 predicted proteins | sample KBSS43metaG_FD_64661 | JGI IMG/M metagenome (GOLD analysis project Ga0070668, IMG submission 64661) | Switchgrass rhizosphere microbial communities from Kellogg Biological Station, Michigan, USA - KBS S4-3 metaG | ecosystem: Host-associated > Plants > Roots > Rhizosphere > Soil ... | reverse complement strand
CGCGGCTGGTGTTGATCTCCGGCTCCAGCGCCACGCCCAGTTCGCGGCAATAGCCCAGCACCGCCTGGTGGTGGCTGGGCAGCCGGGCGGGCCCGGCGTTGAAGTACTGGCCTTCGTCGAACTCGCAGACCTGGCGCGAGCCGTCGGTCATCTCGATCCTCGTACCGCGGCGGATCGTCCAGTTGCGCCCGCCCGCGCGGGTGCGCGCCTCCAGCACGGTGCAGGCGTAGCCCGCCCGGCCGAGCTCGTAGGCCGCCGCCATCCCGGCCACGCCGGCGCCCAGGATCACCACCTTGGCGCCCGCGGCGCCGCCGCCGGCGGCCAGGTCCGGCGGGCCGGCGGCGAAGGCCTGCGCCGGCCTGAGGAATCCCAGGGCCTGCAACGTCACATAGGCCGCGGCGTATCCCCCCGCCGCGCCCACGCGTTGGACGAAATCCCGGCGGCTGACCGCCATGCGCGACCCTCGATCATGCTCGATGGGGCAGTCTATTCAGCGCCGTACGGTGGCGTCATGCAAAACCGCCCTGGCGCACGAATCCGGGGCAAAGCTGCGGCTTTGCGGGCTTGCGGCGTGGCTTTTCGCGCGATGGCGCATCTGACCGCGCCGCTTTGAGGGCCAAGGCCCATGCGCCTATGGCTGGGCGGCGGGCATATAGACCGAGAGCTGCTCCCCGGCGAACACGCGTCGCCATCCTGCCGGCGGGGCGAGGTCCGGGCCAGGATCGGCGTCGATCAGCGTCTGGAAGCCCGCGGCGAGGCCCGGCGAAAGCCCCTTCGGCTGGGCCGGGCGGATCTCCGCTTCCCCGTCCAGGGACAGGAAGCCCAGGTTCGCCTCGGTGGCGCTCGGCACGACGAGCACCGTGCGCCCCGGATGCGCGGCGATCACCCGCTCGGCGAGCTGCATCTCTCTGGCGAAGGCGTACCGCTGCGCCACGATCGGCTGCACCCAGATGTGGTCGAGCCAGGTGGAGAGGGCGCCCAGCGCCAGGAACGCCGCCAGCCAGGCGCCGATCGCGCGGCCGCGCAGCAGCGTGCCCGCGGCCGCCAGCAGGGTGGCCGTCACGGCCAGGGCCCGGAACGGGATCTGCGTGGTTACGGGCGCTCGCACCGGGTCGGGACGGAAGAAGGCGGTCACCGCGGTCCCGTCCCACGGGAACAGCACGACCTGGGCGTGGAAGCTGAACAACAGCCCGGCCAATCCGGCCAGCACGATCGCGGCCGCCACGAGCCGAGATACCCACCCTGCCTCCGAGTCCCAGCGGGCCAGGGCGGGCGCCGACGCCACCCAGATCAAGGGAACGAAGAATTCGAAGTAACGCCCCCACAGCCGTCGCATCTCGTTGGGGTCGACGGCCAGCTTCGTCGTATAGATCGCGATCATCGCCACCGTGGCGACCAGCGACCCGGCCAGCAGCAGGACCATCAGGTCGCCGCCGGTGAGCTGGAATGTCCCAGGGCGCTCCGCACGCCATCGCGTCAGGAGGTCGCTGGCCGCGGCGGTGGCGGGGACGCCCAACATCAGGGCGCTGGCCGAGGCCATGGCGACGAAGGCCAGCGCCCCCAGGCCCGGATAGGTCTCGCCGCCCGCCGCCGCCAGCGCCTGGCCGTAGTGCGACGGAATGAAGAAGATGAGCGGGTTGAGGACCGCCTGGTCCATCGCGCCCTGGATCACATTGCCCGTCGCCAGGAAGGCTGCGGCGAACGCCGCGACCCGAACCGGGGCGCGCCGCAGGTCGCGGCTGATCACGACGTCCGCCGCCATCAGCACGCCCATGGCCGCCATCACCGCCACGCCGTGCGGCTTGGTCAGCACCAGGGCGGCGCAAAGCGCCCCCGCCGTCACGGCGTGCAGACCCGGCCGCGCCCGGTAGAGACCCCAGGTGGCCGCCGCCAGCGCCGCCAGCAGCAGCACATAGGTTCCCTCCGGCATCGCCGTGACCGCGAAGCGGTAGTAGGGAAAGGCCAGACCCACGCCGAGGAAGATCCATCGCCGCCCGGGCGGCAGGCGCCTGGCGACGCAGGCGAAGACGACGAGGATCGCGCCGACATAGGCCGCCAGTCCCTCGATCCGGATCCACATCAGGAAGTCTTCGGAGGCGATATAGGCCAGCCGGACCAGGGCGAAGTACGCCCCGTTGTTGATCTCCATCAGCAGCGGATCGCGGGCCGTGTACTCGGGCGGGTAGAGCGCCCGGATCAGGTAGGTCCCCTCGTCGATCGCGTAGAGCGGCAGCGGGATGAACAGCCGCCCGACGTAGAACGTCGCCACCGCGAGGATCAGCAGCACGGCGACCAGCCCGGGCAGCCGCCGCAACAACGTCTTCACGAACTCCATCGCCACACGTCTTGGTCGCGGTCGCCCCCGCGTCAACCCCTTCATGCGCCGGCGGGTCCGCCACGACCCGATCGGGTGGATTTCGGCGATTCCGGGCCCGATGGATCACGCGCCGACGCCCCCTTGCGCGTCTGCGCCTTCGATGATCCATGCAGGACAAGGCCGGTCACACGGCCGCCGATGGAGGAGGAGGCCGCGGCATGTTCGGCGACGAGGACGACGAGGCCCGCGGGCCGATCTACACCCCCGGCCTGCTGGTCAACGCACTGAACCAGGATCCGGGCCGGCCGCTGCTGCATCAGCTCGACGGCCCGACGCTCTCGGTGGGTGAGGTTCGCGACGCCACGAGCCGGTTCGTCCAGGCCCTGGCCAGCCTGGGCGTCGGACGCGGGACCCGCGTCGGCCTGCTTTCCGTCAACCGGCCCGAAGTGCTGCACGTCAGCCACGCCGTGCAGATCCTGGCCTCGATCTATGTGCCGATGCACCCCATGGGCGGGCTGCCCGACCACCGGCATGTGATCGAGGACGCCGGGGTGGAGATCCTGGTGTTCGACGCCGGCAGGTATTCCGCGAGGGCGGCCGAGCTCGCCGCCGCGGTCCCCGGACTGCGCCTGGTGGGGTTCGGGGAGAGCAACCTGGGCGAGGATCTGGTGGCGCTCGCCGCCACGATGACGCCCGCGCGCCTGGCCGCGCCCAAGGTGCGGGCCGGAGACGTGACCCGTCTGGCCTATTCCGGCGGCACCACCGGCAAGCCCAAGAGCCTGGCCACCAACCAGCGCACCACCCTGGCCTGTTTCCAGATCATGCTGGCCGAATGGGAGTGGCCCGTCCCGCCGCGGGTGCTCTCCTGCGCGCCGCTCAGCCACGCCGGCGGCACCATGATGCTGCCGACGCTGTTGAAGAACGGCACGATGCTCGTGCTGCCCGCTTTCGACGCCCTGGCCGTCCTGGAAGCCATCCAGGCGCACCGCATCAACTGCATGATGCTGGTGCCGACCATGATCTACGCGCTGCTCGACCACCCGCGGTTCGCCGAGTTCGACCTCTCGAGCCTGGAGACCATCTTCTACGGGGCCTCGTCGATCGCGCCGGCCCGGCTGAAGGAGGCCATCGAGCGGATCGGGCCGGTGTTCTTCCAGTTCTACGGCCAGGCCGAGGCGCCGATGACCGTCACGGTCCTGCGCAAGGCCGAGCACGACGTGAACGACATGGTCCGCCTGGCCAGCTGCGGCCGCCCGACGCCCTGGCTCAACGTCGAGCTGCTGGACGACGACAACCAGCCGGCCCCCGACGGGGAGCCCGGCGAGATCTGCGTGCGCGGCCCCCTGGTGATGGACGGCTACCGGGACAATCCCGAGCTCAACGCCCAGACCTTCGCCGGCGGCTGGCTGCACACCGGCGACGTGGCCGTGCGCGATCCCGGCGGCTTCCTGCGGATCGTCGACCGCAAGAAGGACATGATCGTCACCGGCGGCTTCAACGTCTATCCGCGCGAGATCGAGGACATCCTGGCCCTGCACCCGGCCGTCTCCCAGGCCGCCGTCATCGGCGTCCCGCACGAGAAGTGGGGCGAGGCGGTGAAGGCGCTGGTGGTCCTGCGGCCCGGCATGGCCGCCGCCGAGGACGAGCTGATCGCCGCCGTCGCCGAGCGCAAGGGCTCCTTTCAGGCGCCCAAGTCGGTGGTGTTCATCGACGCGATCCCGCAGACGGCCGTGGGCAAGCCGGACAAGAAGGCCCTGCGCGTGACCCACGGCGCGGGGTGACGGCCGGACTCAGGCGGAGCAACTTGTCATCGAAGTTGATCGGCCGGTGACGGCGGGGTAGGGATGGGGTGATGGACAACCCACCCGCCTCCTCGGCCGCGCCTTCCGAACGCCCGGCCGTCGTTCGCAAGGCGGCGGAGCGGGTGCTGGCCGAGCTGCGGCGGCAGATCGTCAGCGGCGAGATCGCCGAGGACGGCAACCTGCCCACCGAGGGTGAGCTGGTGGAGCGCTTCGGCGTCTCCCGCACGCCGATTCGCGAGGCGATCCGGGTGCTGGAGATGGAGGGCCTGGTCCGCTCGCAGCAGGGCCAGCGGCACGGCGCCCGCGTCCAGCCGCCGAGCACCCGGGTGGCCGCGCGCCAAACCGGCCTGCTGCTGCGGCGTCGGGGCGCGTCGCTGGCCGACGTCTACCAGGCGCGCCAGGCGATCGAGCCGTTCGCGGCGCGGTTGCTGGCCGAAGGCGCTTCGGGGCAGACCATCGCCGCTCTGAAGGCCTTCTGCATTGAGGAACGGCGCGTCGTCGCCGATCCCCGCGCCTGGGGCCGCGCCGCGCCTGTATTCCACCAGATGCTCCTCGACCTTTGCGGCAACCAGACGCTCGCCGTGCTGGGCGCCCAGTTGTTCGATATCGTCGCCGGACAGATCAGCGTCGAGATGTCCGAGACGGACGGCGGAGTCTCGGGCGCGGCGGGGCGGAGCAAGGCCATCGACGCGCATGAACGGCTGATCACGCTCATCGAACGCCGAGATGCCGACAGGGCCGAGACGTTCTGGCGCGCCCACCTGCAGGCCGCCTGGCCTTGGCACCAGGTGACCGAGCGCCTGAACGTCGACGACCTGCTGAGATAGATGTTGGGAGACGGCGCGATGGAATGGTGGCTGAATTTCAGCATGGTCGACGTCGACCGCCTGGTTCCGCTGGCCCAGGCGGCCGAGGCCCTCGGATTCTCCGGCGTCTCGATGGGCGACCACCTGGTGTTCCCGCGGGAGCTGACCTCGCCCTATCCCTACAGCAAGGACGGCAGCGTCAAATGGCGGCCGGAAGACCAATGGCCGGATCCCTGGGTCTCCATCGCCGCCATGGCGACGGCGACGCAGGCGCTGCGCTTCACCACCGGCGTCTTCATCCTGCCGCTGCGCCGCCCCGTGGACCTGGCCAAGTCCCTGGGCACGGCCGCGCGGCTGTCCGGCGGCCGGGTCATCGGCGGTTTCGGGGCCGGCTGGATGCGCGAGGAGTTCGACCTGGTGGGGGAGAAGTTCGCCCGGCGCGGTGCGCGCATGGACGAGATGATCGAGGTCCTGAAGAAGCTCTGGACCGGGGAGATGGTGGACCACCACGGCGAGTTCTATGACCTCCCTGGCGTGCAGATGTCGCCGGCGCCGTTGACACAGGTTCCGATCTACATCGGCGGCCATAACGAGGCGGCCCTGCGCCGGGCCGTCCGCTGTGACGGCTGGATCGGGGTGCACTCGACGTTCGAGGTCACCCAGCCGCTGGTCTCCAAGGTGCGCGAGATGCGCGCGGCGGCGGGCGGCGGGCCGTTCACCCTGATGCTCAACGCCTTCCGCACCACGCCCGAGGACCGCGCCCGGTTCGCCCAGCTCGGCTTCGACGTCGTGGTGCTGCCGGCGCTGGCGCTGGCGCCCGGACGCACGCTCGACCAGCAGCTCGAAGGCCTCGCCCGCGCGGCCGAGGACCTGGGGATCTCGAGGGCGGCGTCCGCTTGAGCCGTCCCGCGGTCCGTTCTACGGACACCGCAGGTCCGCGGGGGAGGCGTGTATGGCGACGTTCGTGCTGGTGTCCGGTTCGTGGCATGCCGCCTGGTGCTGGGAACGCGTCGTCCCCCTCCTCGAAGCCCGCGGCGCCCGGGTGATCGCCCCCGACCTCCTGGGCATGGGCCCCGATCCGACGCCCCTCGCCGAGGTCTCGCTGGCCGCCTGGGCCGATCAGGTGGCGGACATCATCCGCGCCCAGCCCGAACCGGTCATCCTGGTCGGCCATAGCCGGGGCGGCATCGTCATCAGCGAGGTCGCCGAGCGTGTGCCGGACCACATCGCCCGCCTGGTCTATCTCGCCGCGCCGGTGATCGGGGACGGCGCCAGGCTCGACGACGTCATGGGCCCCGTCCGCAGCGACCGCCCCAGCTTCCTGGAAAGAGGACCCGACAATTCCTCGACCGTGCCGGCGAAACTGGTGGGTCCGGTGTTCTACAATACGACCGCGCCGGAATGGGTCGCGCGGGCGCTGGGCCAGCTCAGCCCGGAGCCGATGGACGTCTTCGCGACGCCGCTGCGTCTGACCGACGAGCGCTTCGGCCGCGTCCGAAGGGCCTATCTGGAATGCGCCCAGGACAAGGCGATGAATGTGAAGGCGCAGCGCGCCTTCCAGGCGCGGATGCCGTGCGATCCGGTGATCACCCTCGACACCGACCACTCGCCCTTCTACTCGGCCCCGGACGCCCTGAGCGATGCGCTGATGCAGGTCGCCGGCGGAGCATAGGTTCGAGGGACGGACAGTTCAGGGAGACGGCGATGCTCGAAGGGGTGAAGGTGATTGAGATGGCGTCGATCGCCGCCGGTCCGGTGGCGGCGACCATGCTGGCCGAATGGGGCGCCGACGTCCTCAAGATCGAGCCGCTGGAGGGCGACCGGGGCCGCTACATCATGCAGGGCCTGGGCGTGAAGGACCTGCCGTTCGACCCGGACCTCGACCTGCACAACCGTGGCAAGAAGAGCCTGGCGCTCGACCTCGCCCGGCCGGAGGCGCACGAGATCATCGAGAGCCTGATCAAGGACGCGGACATCTTCATCACCAACATGCTCTCCGACAAGCTGGCGGAGCGGAACCTCGACTGGGCGCACCTGTCCAAGGTCAACCCCAGGCTGGTCCACGCCAGCATCTCCGGCTACGGCGCCACCGGTCCCGACGCCCAGCTTCGCGCCATCGACCACACCGCCTTCTGGTCCCGCTCGGGACTGGCCCATCTGATGACGCCCAAGGGGCAGGAGCCGGTGCCGATCCGCCGGGCCATGGGCGACCGGATCACCGCGACGGCGCTGGTGGCCGGCTGCCTGGCGGCCTACATCGAGGTGCAGCGCACCGGCCGCGGCAAGGTGGTGGAGACTTCGCTGCTGCGGGCGGCGGTGTTCACCGGCGGGGCGGATATCGCCATGCAGGTGGCGGCGGGCCGGGTCGGCTCGTCCCAGCCGCGCAAGAGCAACGTCAACCCGATGAACGGCTTCTTCCCGACCAAGGACGGCCGCTGGATCGCGGCCAACCTGGGGCAGCTCGCCTATCTCGACGTGCTCGGCCACCCGGAGATCCTTGACGATCCGCGATTCCAGGACGCTCCGACCCGCCGCAAGCACAACACCGAGGTCATCGAGATCCTCGATTCGATCTTCCGCGAACGCACCATGGCCGAGTGGGTGCAGCAGCTCCGGCCGGCCGAGTTCACCTGGGCGCCGGTGCAGAACGCCGAGGAGGTGGTCAGCGACCCGCAGGCCCTGGCCGCGGGCGCCCTGGTGGACGTGCCGTACAACTCCGGGCAAGGCAGCTACCGCGCGCCGGCCATGCCGGTGGGCTTCCTGGACGAAGACGGCAAGCCCGAGGGCCTGCCGAAGTCCCAGACCCCGGATCTCGGCGGCCATACGGACGAGATCCTCGCAGGGCTCGGCTACAGCGCCGACAGGATCGCCGATCTGCGGGCTCGGAGGATCGTGCGGTAGGCGTACGGGGCGATCACCCGTTGAAGTTCAGCCGCAATCCCGGCCGGGGCCAGCGGGCCTTGAACAGCCGTCCGGTGGACGATCCCGTCACCCAGGCGGTGCGCATGTCGGATCCTCCGAAGCAGATGTTGGTGGTCATGATGTCCGGGAAGGGGTGCTGCTCGAAGGCGCCGTCCGGGCTGATGGCGGTGACGGCGCCGGTCTGGATGGTGGCCACGCAGACGCGGCCGTCCGCCTCCACCGCCAGGCTGTCCAGCGGCTGGTAGCCCGGCAGGTTGAGCAGCACACGGCCCGGCCCGCGGCCTCGGGTCGAGGCCACCTTGCCCGGCTCGCTCAGGTCGAAGGCCCAGACCCGTCCCAGCAGGCTGTCGGCCATGTAGACCACGGTCTCGTCCGGCGAGAGGCCCACGCCGTTCGGCGCGATCATCGAGTCGCGCGGCCGCGTCAGCCTGCCGCCGCCCGGCTCCAGGTAGTAGAGCGCCCCGTAGCGGCGGACGCCCGGGCCGTCGCCGCCGTGGTCGGTGAACCACAGGCCGCCCTGCCTGTCGAAGACCAGGTCGTTGGGCGCGATGAACCGTTGGCCCTGGTAGCTGTCGACCACGGTTTCGACCTTGCCTGTGGAGAGATTCACTCGCTGCAGGTAGCCGCCCTTGTGCTCCGGGTCGGACTTGCCCGCCAGCAGCACGCCATCGCGTTCCACGTACTGGAAGGCCGAACCGTTGTTGCAGACCCAGATCGCCCCATCCGGCCCGATCGCCGCTCCGTTCGGGCCGCCGCCGGTCTCCGCGACGGTCGACTTGCGGCCGTCGGGCGTCACCCGCGTCAGTTTCCCGGCCCGGATCTCGCAGACGATCACCGAGCCGTCGTCCATCGCGATCGGGCCTTCCGGAAACGCCAGTTCCTCCGTGACCACGTCAATGTCCATGGCGGTCTTCCTTGCAGCTATGCGTTGAAGTTCAGCCGCAGGCCCGGCCTGGGCCAGCGCGTCTTGAAGAGCTGTCCCAATCCCGAGCCGGTCACCCAGGCGTCCCGCATGTCCGCGCCGCCGAAGCAGATGTTGGTCGTCCGCGGGTCGGGGAACAGGTGCTGCTCGAACGACCCGTCCGGCTGGATCGCCGTGATCGCCCCGGTCTGGATGGTGGCCACGCAGACCCGTCCGTCGGCCTCGATCCCCAGGCTGTCCAACGGCTGGTAGCCAGGCAGGTTCAGCAGCACGCGTCCCGGTCCGCGCCCCCGCGTCGAGGCGACCTTGCCTGGCCCCGAGATGTCGAAGGCCCAGACCCGGCTGATATGGCTGTCGGCGACGTAGACCACCGACTCGTCCGGCGACAGGCCGACGCCGTTGGGGGAGACCAGCATCGATCGCGCCCGCGTCAGCGCCGCGCCGCCGGGGGCCATGTAATAGAGCGACCCGTAGCGGCGACCGTCCACGACATCCACGCCGTGGTCGGTGAACCAGAGGCCCCCGGCCTTGTCGAAGACGAGGTCGTTTGGCGCGACCAGCCGCTTGCCCTCGAAGCTGTCGAACACGGTCTCGACCTTGCCGGTGGAGAGGTTGACCCGCTGCAGCGAGCCGCCTTCGTGCGCCGGGTTCTCATGGGCGGCCAGCAGGACGCCGTTGTCGTGGTCGTAGGTGTGGGTCAGGCCGTTGTTGCAGACCCAGATGGCCCCGTCCGGTCCGATCGCCGCCCCGTTGGGACCGCCTCCGGTCTCCGCGGCCAAAGTCTTGCGCCCGTCCGGCGCGACCCTGGTGAGCTGGCCGCGGCCGACCTCGCAGAGGATCACCGAGCCGTCGTCCATGGCCACCGGGCCTTCCGGAAACACCAGCCCATCCGTGACGACTTCCACATCCATCGCGTCCCTCCTCATGTGTTTCGCCGACTATAGGCGAAGGCGGGCGGGGAGGGGCGACTCCCAATTCGGCCCAGGCCCGCTTGGCGCCGCCGATGCAGCGGGCCGCCCAGGTCTGCTCCGGTTTCTCCAGTTTGGGACAGATCCGCCGGCCGGGGCGAACGAGCCCTCCAAGCCCTGGCCGGCCCCTGTCCGGCAGCGAGGGATCGGAGGACGTCCATGTCGTGTCGAGCCGCCGTCGTCCAGGCCATCGTCCTCACCCTCGTGACCGCCGCGGCCCATGGCGAGGAGATCCCGGGGGCTTTCAAGACCAACGACGACCTGCGGGTGATCTGCCAGGACGACAGCGTCTACGTCGACGTCTGCCTGGGCTACCTCCAGGGCGCCTCGGACCTGCTCACCGTGATGCAGAAGCCGCTCTGGCCGTTCAACTATCCGTATTGCCTGCCGCAGGGCGCGCAGACGCCGGAAGACCTGCGGCGGGTGCTGTTGGCCTACCTGCAGAGCCACCCGGAAAAGGCGCCCGCGATCGGCGCCGGCAGCGCCTTCCGCGCCCTGATCGAGGCCTTCCCGTGCCCGGAACAGGCGGCCCACGTCGGCCCCACCCGGAAGCTCTCGCCGCCGTTCTGACGGTGGGCATTCAGAATCCCACCTGGTCGCCGCCCTTCAGCGCCAGGATCTCCCGCGCCTCGTCGGGCGTCGCCGCCTCCAGCCCCAGGCCCTCGATGATCTTGCGCACGCGGGTCACCTGGTCGGCGTTGGATTTCGCCAGCTCGCCGCGGTCGAGCCAGAGGCTGTCCTCCAGCCCTACCCGGACATGGCCGCCCATGGCCGTCGCCTGGGCCGCCACCGGCATCTGGTTGCGCCCCGCCGCCAGCACCGACCAGCGATAGTTGTCGCCGAACAGCCGGTCGGCCGTGCGCTTCATGTGCAGCACCTCCTCCGGGTGCGCGCCGATCCCGCCCAGCAGGCCGAAGCAGGTCTGGATGAACAGCGGGGCCTTCACCAGCCCCTCCTCCCAGAAGTAGTGGAGGTTGTGCAGGTGGGCGGTGTCGTAGCACTCGAACTCGTAGCGCGCCCCGGTCTCGTTCAAGGTCTCAAGCGCGTAGCGGATATCCTTGAAACTGTTGCGGAAGACGAGGTCGTGGGAGCCTTCGAGCATCTCCGGCTCCCAGGCATGCTTGAAGGTCTTGAACCGCTTCAGCATCGGGAACAGGCCGAAGTTCATCGAGCCCATGTTGAGGCTGGCGACCTCCGGCTTCCAAGCCGCCGCCGGCCGCACCCGCTCTTCGACGCTCATGTAGGGCGAGCCGCCCGTGGTCAGGTTCACCACCACGTTGGAGCGCTGCTTGATCACCCGCAGGAACGGCTCGAACGCCTCCGGGCTCTGGTCGGGCCGCCCGTCCTGGGGATTGCGCGCATGCAGGTGGACGATCGCCGCGCCCGCCTCCGCGGCGCCCAGCGCCGACGTGGCGATCTCCTCGGCCGTGACCGGCAGGTAGGGCGACATTGAGGGCGTATGGATCGACCCCGTGATCGCGCAGCTGATGATGACCTTGCCCGACGCCATGTGCTCCTCCCGCCGATTGAGGGCTCCCCGCCGGCGCCCTCCGCAGAGCTTGGCAGGCCCGCGATCCGGTTTCCATGGCGCCGAGGCCCTGCGACGCCGGGATCGCCGCAAACGCCGCACGGTGCGGCGCCGGCCACGCAACTTTGGACGAGCGCGGCCGTTCAAGCTGGACCGGAAGATCGAAGGGAACGGGCGATGCGGACGCTATTTGGCCTGCTGCTCCTGGCCCTGATCGCCGCCCCGCCGGCGGCCGAAGCCCAGGGCGCCCCGCCGCCCGGCAGCTACCAGCGCCACTGCCGCGATATCCGCATGGAGAACATCTACCTGCACGCCTGGTGCACAGGCTCGCGCGGCAGCGGCGAGTCGACGCTCAACGTCCTGTCCTGCCGCACCGACATCGGCGTCGATCCCGACGGCGGCCTGATCTGCGGAGGTTCCGAAAGCGTGGGCCCGCCGCCGGCCTACAGGCCCGCGCCGGGCGACGGCTACGATCGCCCCGCCGGCGGCGGCCAACGGTGGACCGCCACCCTCTACGCGGGGCGCAAATACCGCGGCCCGTCCCTCCAGGTGTTCGGCGATACGCCCAACCTCGACAGGTCCGGGTTCAACGACCGGGTGGGCTCGATCCGTTTCGCCCGCCGCTCCGGCGCCTGGCAGGTCTGCGCCGACGCCGACTTCCGCGGCCGGTGCGTGACGGTGAGCGGCGACGTCAGCGACATCGGCCGCCTGGGACTGCGCGACGCGGTCTCGTCGCTGCGCCCCCTGCGCTGAGCCTCACCGTCGCGGGTTCGCCAGGCCTTCGATCAGCAGACCCCAGTCATCCTCCGAGGCGAACTGGCCGCCCTCCTTGTAGACCGCGATCTCGGTGAGGATCCCGTCGTACTTGGCGGCCAGCCGCTCGCCCAGCCGCTTGGGGGCATCGAAGATGGCGAAGGCGTCGAGGATCTCGTCCGAGACCAGTTGCGGCATCTCCTCCCAGCCGCCGGCGCGCGACAGGGCGCGCAGCGGGGCATGGATCGCCTCGAACCCCGCATGCGCCAGCACCGGCAGGTAGGCCGGCGTCGAGGCGTAGAAGGCGACGTACTTGCGGATGGCGTCGCGCAGAACCCGCTCCTGCGCCTGGTCATGCACGATCCCGGAGAACACGGGGCAGGCCGCCTGCACCGCCACCGGCCGACCGGCGCGTTCCTGCGCAGCGGTCATCGCCGGGACCACGGCCTCACGCAGATAGGCCTCGGTGTGGAAGGCGTGGATATGCAGGCCGTCGCCCACCTCGCCCGCGAGCGCCGCCGACGCCGGCCCCACGGCGGCGATCCAGACCGGGATCTGCGCCATCTCCTGCGGCAGCGGTCCCGGATCGAACTCCGGGTTCATCAGCGTGTACTGGTAGTGCGCGCCCCGGAACGCCGGCTTCTCGCCTTGCTGCCAGCTGCGCCAGACCGCCCGGCAGACCTCCACATATTCCCGCAGGGCGCCCACGCCCCCCGGCCACGGGACGCCATAGCGTCGCTCGATGTGGGCCTTCACCTGGGTCGACAGTCCCAGCCGGAAGCGGCCCCTGGAATAGCGCTGGATGTCCCAGGCCACCTGCGCGGTGGCGAACGGCGAGCGCCCGTAGGCCACCGCGATTCCCGTCCCGATCTGCATCCGCGAGCTCGCCGCCGCCACCAGCGGCATGGAGATGAAAGGGTCGTGCCCGGCCTCCGAGGACCAGACCGATCCGAACCCGAGGGCGTCGGCCCGCCGCACCGACGCCGTCAGCGCTTCGATGCTGGCCATGTCCGCAGGCTGGAGCCGCAGGCTGTACTTCATGGTCGTTCCCCCTGATCTTGCGCGTCCCTTGTCGTCTTCGTCTTCGCCCGTTCGCGCGGCGGCGTCGACCGCTTCCTCGCGGCGCCGCCTGTCGCGTGCGCCGCCTGTTCCGGACGCGGAAATCGTCCTAGCGTAGCCTGGCCGACAGACGTCGTGATCAGGCCGTATAGTCTGTCACGCGAGGGCAGGGGGACAGGATGGAAATTCAACGCCTCGGGCGGGCGGACGCGGGACGTGGCGGAACCGCCTCGCAGCGTCTCCGGCCAGTCCGCACGGTCCGGCCCGAGCTGGCTTTCGGCCATGATTGAGGCGGCGCGCCGATTTCTCCATCGGTCCTTCAAGACAGCCTTTCCCAAGGCCTGGCTGCAGATCATGGTCGACCGGCGCGACCCCCGGTTCGAGGCGGAGTTCTGGCTGCTCGCCGACCTGGTGCGGGGCCTGACCGCGGTCGACGTGGGCGGCAGCGAAGGCCTGTTCGCCTACATGATGGCGAGCACCGCGGCCCAGGTTCACACCTTCGAGCCGAACCCGATCTCCCTGGCCGCCCTGCGGCGTCTGCGGCGGCCGAACATGACCATCCATGCCGTCGCCCTGTCCGACCACCCGGGCCGCGAGACGCTGCGCTACGATCCGAGGCTGCTCGCGCTTGGAACGATCGAACAGCGCAACACCCTGTCGCTGCCCGGCGTGAAGGCTGACAAGACCTTCGAGGTGGAGCTGCGGACCCTGGACAGCTTCGGCCTGGGCGAGGTCGGCTTCATCAAGATCGACGTCGAGGGCCATGAGCCGTCGGTGGTCCGCGGCGCGCTGGAGACCATCAGGGCCGGCAAGCCCCTGCTGATGATCGAGTGCGAGCGCCGCCACAACCCGGGCGCCTTCGAGGAACTGCTCGATGCTCTGGGGCCGCTGGGCTACAGCCCCTACTACTGGACCGGCGAGCGGCTGGTGGAGGTCTCCCCCGCGGAGGTCACCACCCTCCAGACCCTGGTCACGATCGACGGCTCCGAAGAGCCGCCGCCGGGCCAGCGCTATGTGAACAACTTCTTCTTCAAGACGCCCGAGCGGACGTTCCTGGCGTAGGCGGGGCGCCTGCGGGCGATGGCCGGGATCCGACGCTCTGGGAACTCCGCAGTGGCCCGACTGCGTGGGGGCCGTCTCCATGCGTGCGTATTTCGAGGAAAAGTCCCGGCCGCACGACAGCGGCAGCCGGGACCCTCTCATCCAGCTGCGCTTCATCGGGGGACGAACGACGCGCAGCCCGTCCCATACGCGCGGGCGAGCAATTGGATGCTGTGTGCGGTGGTCGACGCTCGCCCTTAGCAGGGCGGCCCGTGCCGCTAGAACAGCCCGGCTCGGTTTCCGATGAACACGATGGCGATCACAATCAGGATGACCTGAATGATCCAGTTCAGCGGCGAAGGGATCGGCATCTTCTGGACGGCGTAGAGCGCAAGCGCCAGCAGGACGACAACGATCAGGACCAGAATGAGGATGCTCATAAGCGTCTAACCTGGGCTGTTATTTTGGTTTCGCACAGTAGATTCGCCCGCTGCCGCGGCCTCGGCGACTGAGTTCTTACGGTACGTCCTGGTTCGTCCAGGGCAAGGATTCTTTCCTCCTGTCCAAGCATGGCTGGTCCTCATAATCACCAGCAGGGCACTTCTGTGCGCGCTCCCACGGCCTCAAGTGGGCAGGCAGGGCGGAGGCTTGGCCGCAGACCCGAGATTCCATTACCTGATCAACAGGTTTCGGCGGACGGGGTGGGATTCGAACCCACGGTGGGCTCACACCCACGGCGGTTTTCAAGACCGCTGCCTTAAACCACTCGGCCACCCGTCCGGGAGGGCCTCTCTAGCAGGCGCGGGCGGGCGCCTCCAGCACCTGCCGGACGGGGCCGGCGAGCGTCTCAGCGGCGGGCGAAGGTCACCCCGTTCGGCCGGCCATAGAGGGCGGTGACGCGCGGGGCGTTCATCGCCCGCACGGCGCGGCCGACCATGGCGGCGCGGCAGGTTTCGGCCAGTTGGACGCGCTGCAGCTGGCGGACGTCGGGCTCACCGCCGCAGAATTGCCGGGCCGCGGTCTCGGCGCGGGTCAGGGCGATGCGGGCGCCGGCCGCGCTGGTCAGGTTCAGGTCGCTCACCCGCACGCTCATGACGTCGTCCTGAGCGAGGGCGAAGGGGCTCGAGGCGAGGCAGAGGGCCGCGGCGACGAAGGCGAGGGTCAAGCGGAACATGGGTTGGTTCTCCCGTCACAGATGGCCCCTTGGCCGAAAGCTGCTCTGCGAGCCAGGCGCTCGCCGTGACCGAAGTCACGGCGCTGGCCGATCTGCAACCCGGCGCAGGCCGCCGCACTGCCGTGCGCCGCGGCGCGCCGGGTTGCGAATGGGTGCGTTGGGGGGCGCCTCGGTGCGCGCGCGGTCACACCTGCGGGAGGACAGGGGGGCGGCGGCGTTAACCACGCCGCTTAACGGGCGATCAAGGCTAATGGAGCGACAACGGAGGCCAGTGCCCGCCTCCGAGGATCCGCCCATGACCGCCGCCGCCCGCGCCCGTAATCTCGCCCTGCTGCTGCTGGCCGGCGCGTCGCTGGCCGCCTGTACGACGCCGATGCAGCCGAGGCTCTCCAATCGGCTGCCGGCCGGTCCGCAGGCCTCGCACACGCCGCCGGCCCAGCCGTCTGGACGCGGCGGAGTCTACAAGGTGGGCAATCCCTATCAGGTGGGCGGCATCTGGTACGTCCCGCGCGAGGATCCCGGCTACGACGCCACCGGCGTGGCCTCCTGGTACGGCGACGACTTCCACATGAAGCCGACCGCCAATGGCGAGACCTTCGACATGAACGCCATCTCGGCCGCGCACCCGACGCTGCCGATGCCGTCGCTGGTGGAGGTCACCAACCTCGACAACGGCAAGAAGCTGGTGGTCCGGCTCAATGACCGCGGCCCGTTCGTGGGCGGCCGGCTGATCGACCTGTCGCACGCCGCGGCCCGCGAGCTCGGCTACGAGCGTCAGGGGACCGCCAAGGTCCGTGTCCGCTATCTCGGCCCGGCGCCGTTGAACGGGGTGGGCGAGGGGACGCGATACGCGGCCAACACCACTTCGGTCCCGGGGCCGACCACCCTGCCGGCGTCGGCCTCCGACTCCATGAGCTTCCGCCCGCTGCCGGCCGCAGCGCCGGTGGCCGCCGCGGCCCTGCCGCCGGTCACCGGCGCCGCGCTGGGCCCGGCGGCGCGCCCCTACGCCGCCGCGCCGGCCTATTCCGCGCCGCGCAACGAGACCTGGGCGCCCACGGCGATGCCAAGCTACACGCCGCCGGCATCGAACACCTATGCGCCGGCCTACGCCTCCGCCGCGCCGCTCCAGCCAGCCTATGTCCGCCCCACGGCCGCGCCGGCAGGCGGCCTCTACCGGATTCAGGCCGGCGCCTTCAGCGATCCGGGCGCGGCCCGCCGCGTGGCCGACCAGCTGGCCACGACCGGCCCCTGCAGCGTGGAGCCGGTGCAGCGCGAGACCGGGACCGTCTACCGCGTGATGGTGCAGGCGTCCGCCGACGAGGGCGAAGCCTGGGCGCTGCGCGACCGCGTCGCCGCCATCGGCTTCGCCGACGCCCGCGTCATCCGGCCGTTCTGACGACCGGCGGCCTCCAGGACCGCGCCCGCCGCCGTCAGGCGTGCGACTTCATCCAGTTCTCCAGCCAGTGGATGTCGTAGTCGCCGTTCAGGATGTCCGGCTCATGCAGCAGGTCCTGGAACAGCGGGATGGTGGTCTCGACGCCCCCCACCACCATCTCGTTCAGGCAGCGGTTGAGGCGGGCGACGCATTCCTCGCGGTCGCGTCCATGGACGATCAGCTTGCCGATCAGGCTGTCGTAGTAGGGCGGGATCGAGTAGCCGGCGTAGATCGCCGAATCCAGCCGCACCCCCAGGCCGCCCGGCGCATGGAAGTCGGTGACCAGGCCCGGCGAGGGCGTGAAGGTGCGCGGGTTCTCGGCGTTGATCCGGCACTCGATGGCGTGGCCCTCGAACACCACCTCCGACTGCTTGAACGACAGCGGCAGGCCCGCGGCGATGCGGATCTGTTCGCGCACCAGGTCGATGCCGGTGATCGCCTCGGTGACCGGATGCTCCACCTGCAGGCGGGTGTTCATCTCGATGAAGAAGAACTCGCCGTTCTCGTACAGGAACTCGATGGTGCCGACG
>Ga0070668_100001421_pt1 | contig 17262 bp, 15 predicted proteins | sample KBSS43metaG_FD_64661 | JGI IMG/M metagenome (GOLD analysis project Ga0070668, IMG submission 64661) | Switchgrass rhizosphere microbial communities from Kellogg Biological Station, Michigan, USA - KBS S4-3 metaG | ecosystem: Host-associated > Plants > Roots > Rhizosphere > Soil ... | reverse complement strand
CGGCAACGAAAACACGGCCCTCGTGCGTGGTTGCGACAGCCGTTCGCCTACTGTGAGTAGCCAACGATTGTTGACCCCCTCGTGAGTAGGAGTTCGTGATGGCGTTGCCCGAGCTGGCCGTCATGCAGCAGACCTTCGAGTTGCTGTACCCATTGGACCCGGAGGCGCGGCGTCGGGTGCTGCGCTGGGTCAAGGCCGCGCTCGACGAAACGGGCCCGGCTCCCGCCGAGCCCGCCGACGCCGAGCCCGCCGAAGCCCCACCGGCCGAAGCCCAGCCCGCCGAAACTCAGCCCGCCGTAACTCAGCCCGCCGAAACCGACGCTGCCGCGGGCGAGCCCGCGGAAGCCGAGACGCAGCCGGCGATTGAACCCACCGACACCAGCGCCGAGCCCGAGCCGGCTGCCGCCGAGGACGGTGCGGGCGAACCCGCCACGGCCGATGCGGCGGAACCCGAGAAGGCACCCGCGGCCGGACGGCGCGGCCGGCGTGCCGCGGCGAAGGCCGCCAAGCCCACCCGGCGCCGGGCCGCGGCGAAGAGCAGCACGGCAGCCGCGGAACCGGCTCCGGTCGCGGACGCCGGCGGTCGCGGCCGGCCGCCGGCCGACGACATCATGCGGGTGTACCAGCAGGTGGACGGCAAGCTCACCGAGCTGGCCAAGCACTACGGCAAGCCGTACGGCACCATCCAGGGCTGGGCCAGCGCACTGCGCAAGCAGGGCTACCCGATCGGCCGTTCCCGCACCTCCTGATCCGCGGCGTCCGCGCGGCCGGCGATCCGGCCGCGCGGATGCGGATCAGAGGTCCGCGCCGACCGGCAGGTACAGCGCGAGCCGGAAGCCGTTGTCGCCGGCCGGGCCCGCCTGCAGCGTGCCGCCCAGCAGTTCCGCGCGCTGGCGCAGGCCGGCCAGGCCGTGCTGGCCACTCGGCAGCGGCAGGACCGGCCTGGTGGCGGCCGTGTTGGTCACCGTCGCGCGGATGGTTGCCCCGTCTCGCCGGATCTCCACCGTGGTGGTGGACCCGGGAGCGTGTTTGCGGACGTTCGTGAGTCCTTCCTGGACGGTGCGATAGATGGCGCGCTGCATCGGCGGCGGCAGCTCGGTGCCGGCGGGCAGGTCGACGTCGAGGCGGGCGTCGACGGCGCTGCCGGCGACGAGATCGGCCAGCTGGTCGAGGGTCGGTTGCGGGGTCAGCTCGGTCGGCCGGCTGCCGGACACCCGCAGGACGTTGACCATGTAGCGCAGTTCTTCCAGGGTCCGCACGCTCAGCTGCCGGATCGTGGTGGCGGCCTGCTTGGTCTCCGCGTCGCCCGCGCGCACCTGCAACGCCCCGGCTCGTACCGCGATGAGACTGACCTGGTGCGAGACGACGTCGTGCATCTCGCGCGCCAGCTGGGCCCGTTCCTTGGCCAGCATGCTCTGCATGGTCAACAGCTCCTCGTGCGCCCGGGCCTCGGTGATCTCGGCGAGCCGGGCGGCCAGCTCACGCCGGGTGAGGATCAGCTGACCGAGGAAGACCGGAGCGGCGGCGGTGGCCAGGTTGTACAACAGCAGCGCGAAGCTGTAGACCCTGGGGAAGGCATCGGGCGCCAGCAACACGGTCCAGGAGACGAAGTTGCCGGCCGCGAACACCGCCGCGCACCAGGCCAGCAAGAGCCGGCTGCGGCTGCGGGTGGACAGGGTGAACAGGGCGATCAGCGAGGCGTACATCGCGTCGGTGAGGAAGGCCCCGGGCAGGGTCGCGACGAACGCCACCAGCGGCACCCGGCGCCGGAGCAGCAGCGCGACCGCGCCGGCGATCGCGGAGGCCCGGCCGATCGACACGTCGGCAGCGAACCCGAGAAGCACGTCCACCAGCGCGATGCCCACCAGGCCCAGATCGACCAGCACGGCGGTCGCGCGCGGTCTCACCGGTCGTCGCTCCGGGGCCGGCGCAGCAGCCCGGCGCGCTCGGCGACGAGCGCGGCCCGCACCCGGTTGTCGACACGGAGCTTGGTGAGGATCGCGCTGACGTGGTCCTTGACGGTGCCCGCGCTGAGGAACATGCGGCCGCCGATGTCGCCGTTCGAGAGGCCCTCGGCGAGCAGAATCAACACCTCCCGCTCGCGTTCGGTCAGGCGAGCCACGGCGCGGGCGGCCGACTCGTCCGCACCGCCGTCCAGGAAGCCGTCGACCACCGTGCGGGTGACCTTGGACGAGAGCACGGTGTCGCCGGTCGCGAGCGTCCGCACGAGGTGCCCCAACTGCTCGGGGTCGGTGTCTTTGAGCAGGAAGCCCGCCGCTCCGGCGCGCAGCGCGGCGGACACGTACTCGTCGGTGTCGAACGTCGTCAGCATGGCCACCACCGGCGGGGCCGGCATCTGCCGGATGCCCGCGAGGACGGTCAGCCCGTCGACGTCGGGCATCCGGATGTCCAGCAGCACGATGTCGGGCCGCAGCTCGCGTACGGCCTGCAGGGCTTGCCCTCCGGAGACGGCCCCGACGGTCTCGATGCCGTCCGCGGCATCGAGGATGTGCTGGAAGCCCGTCCGGATCAGGGCCTCGTCGTCGACCACCAGTACTCGGATCACCTCAGATTCGTACCAGATCTTCGACCGGCCGAGCGGGCATTCATCTCCCCCTGACCGGCGGGTGCGACTCCGGCCGACCGGCGGGGGTGTGTCGGCGCACCGGCCGGCCGATGCGGCTCACGCCGGCGCGACGCTCGGCTCCGGCTCGGCGGCGGCGCGCGTGCCCCGCAGCGCCTCGGCGAACTGGGCCAGGCGGCGGCCCTGGTAGTGGGCGCAGGCCAGGGTCGTCTCGTCGGGCATGGTCGACGGGAAGCCGGCGGGCCACGAGGTGCCGTACGGGTTGCCGCCGGCGGCGTAGACGATGTCGTCGGTGTAGCCGAGCGGGACGATCACGCAGCCCCAGTGGTAGAAGACGTTGTTGAGCGAGAGAATGGTGGCCTCCTGCCCGCCGTGTTGCTCGGCCGAGGAGACAAAGGTGGTGACCGGCTTGTCCGCGAGCTTGCCGGCGTGCCACAGGGAACTCGCGGAGTCGATGAACTGCTTGAGTTGCGCGGCCGGGGCGCCGTACCGGGTGGGGGTGCCGAAGGCGTATCCGTCCGCCCATTCGAGATCCGCGAGGCTGACCTCGGCGACCGCGTCGTTGGTGTCCTGCCGGTGTTGCATCCAGGCCGGGTTGTTGGCGATCGCCTCGGCCGGGGCCAGCTCGGCGACGCGGCGCAGCCGGACCTCGGCGCCGACCGACTCGGCGCCGTCGCGGACCGCCGTGGCGAGGCGGTGGACCGAGCCGGTGGCGCTGTAATACGTGACGAGTACACGGACCGTCATGGGGATTGCTCCTTCAGGGGGTTTGATGGTCAGAGCACGACCGTGACGGTTTTCACGGTGGTGTTCGCTTCGAGTCCGGCCTGGCCGAGTTCGCGCCCCTGCCCGCTGAGTCCGGACCCGCCCCACGGCAGGGCCGGGTCGAGCGGGGACCAGCCGTTGACCGCGACGGCGCCGGCCCGCACCCGGCGGGCGAGGGTGTGCGCGCGGCTCAGGTCGGTGGTCCACAGGGTCGCGGCCAGCGCGTACCGGCTGTCGTTGGCGATCGAGACGGCCTGCTCGTCGCCGTCGAACGCGATGATCGTGCCGACCGGGCCGAAGATCTCCTCGCGGGCGATCGTCATGGTGTTGTCGGCGCCGGCGAACAGGGTCGGCTCCACGAAGTAGCCGCTGCGGTCCGGTCGTTGCCCGCCGGCGACGAGGCGCGCGCCCTCGTCGCGACCGGTCTGGACGTAGCGCAGCACGCGATCGCGTTGCTTCGCGTTGACCAGCGCGCCCATGGTGGTGCCGGGGTCGAACGGGTCGCCGACGACCACCTTGGCGGCCCGGGCGGCGAGCCGGTCCACGAACTCGTCATGGATGTCGCGGGCCACCAGGATGCGGCTGCCGGCCGCGCAGACCTCGCCCTGGTTGGCGAAGATGCCCAACGCGACGCCGTCGGCCGCGGCATCGAGGTCGGCGTCGGCGAAGACGATCTGCGGGCTCTTGCCGCCGAGCTCCAGGGTGACCGGGCGGAAACCCTTGGTCGCGGCCGCCGCGACGATGAGACCGGTCTCCGGGCTGCCGGTGAAGGAGATCTTGTCGACCCCGGGATGCTCGATGAGCAGGTTGCCCGTGGTGGGCCCGCGGCCGGGAACGACGTTGAGTACGCCCGGGGGAAAGCCGGCCTGCTCGGCCAGTTGGGCGAGCAGCAGGGAGGTCAGCGGCGCGTCCTCCGGGGGCTTGAGGACCACGGTGCACCCGGCGGCCAGCGCGGGCGCGAGCTTCCAGCTGCCGATCATCGTCGGCGAGTTCCACGGGGTGATGGCCGCGACGACGCCGATCGGCTCACGCACGGTGTAGCTCAGCGTCGGGCGGCCGGCGTAGCCGCGGGTGGGTATCGACAGGCCGGTCATCTTGTCCGCCCAGCCCGCGAAGTGCCGGAAGGTGGCGACCGCCTGGGGCAGGTCGATGACGCGGGGCTCGATGCCGGGCTTGCCGATGTCGAGGGACTCCAGGTCGGCGAAGTCGTCGGCGCGATCCGCCAGCAGCTGCGCGAAGGCGAGCAGCAGCTGGCCGCGCGCGGCGCCGTCCATGCGGCCCCAGTCGCCGTTGTCGAGTGCGTCGCGGGCGGCCGTGACGGCCTGGTCGACGGCTGCGGCGTCCGCCTCGGTCACGGCGGCGAGGCGGCGCTCCGTGACCGGGTCGACCACGTCGAAGGCCGGGGCGGTGGACCCCTCGTGCCAACGTCCGCCGATGAAGGGCACGGTGGGCAGGGTGCGGGCGAGTTGCTCGGCGGCTGAACGTTGCGACATGTTCGATTACCGTTCTCCCTGGGCGATAGTCGCACACTAACGAGGAGGTCGTCGCCGGTCAAACACTGGCTGGTGTGGCGCTGTGCTAAACCTTGACTGTCAGACGGCCGGCCACGAAGGGCGCCCCCAGGATGAGTTCGCCAGGCGGAGAGATCTCCCAGACGCTCGACCGCGGGCTCACGGTGCTGGCGCTGCTCGCCGAGCACAGCGACGGGCTGACCGCCGGCGAACTGGCCGAAATGCTCGCCACCGCGCGCGCCGTGGTCTACCGGCTGTTACGCACCCTGGAGGCACACCGGCTGGTCGGCCGCCTCGATACCCGGTATGTGCTGGGCATCGGCATCGCCGAGCTGGCCAGCCGGCTGCGCCCCCGGCTGCAGGCGGCGGTGCTGCCGATCCTGCGTCGGCTGAGCCACCAGACCGGCAGCACCGCCCTGCTCAGCGTGGCCGACGGCGAGGAGGCGCTGATCCTGCTCACCGAGGAACCGCCGCACAGCACGTTTCATCTGAGCCTGCGCCAGGGTGCCCGGCACGCGCTCAACCTCGGCGCCGACGGCGTGGCCATCCTGGCCGGGCGCCCGCCGGCCGGCGACGACAGCAGGGACGTGCTGCGGGCCCGCCAGCGCGGCTATGCCCTGACCGTCGGTGCGCTGCAGCCCGGGGCGCTCGGGGTCGCGGCGCCGATCAGGACCTCGGATTGGGCCAGCGCGAGCATCGGCATCGTGCAGCTGGGCACAAAAGTTTCCGACCCGGGCATCCCCGATTTCGTCCTCGCCGCCGCCGACGAGGCCGCGCGACGGCTGTCGGGAGAGCACGCCGCGCCCGCCTGACCGCACATCGACTCCGTAGCCCCTGTCGGCCTTTGCTGCCGGCAGGGGCTTTCTCGTGACCGCGGCATCGTCTACGCTTTCCGCTATACGTACACCGCGTACGACTATCGTGCACAAGAAGGTGGTCATGGAAGCGGACGCCATCACCGGAGCCGACGCGCTCGTGCTCGCCGCCGCCCGCGGGGGTGTGCGGGTGTGCTTCGCCAACCCGGGCACCACCGAGATGCCGCTGGTCATCGCCCTGGATCGAGTCCCGGGCGTGCGGGCCGTGCTCGGGTTGCAGGAGAACGTGTGCACCGGCGCCGCCGACGGCTATGCCCGGATCACCGGCCGGGCCGCGATGACGCTGCTGCACCTGGGGCCGGGGCTGGCCAACGGGCTCGCCAACCTGCACAACGCCCGCCGGGCGAACACGCCGGTGCTCAACGTCGTGGGCGACCATACGAGCTGGCACCTGCCGTACGACGCACCGCTGACGTCGGACATCGGGGCGCTCGCCGCGACGGTGGGGACGGTGCACCCGGTCCTCGGCCGGGCCGGCGTCACCCGGGTCACCCGCGACGCTCTCGACGGGGCACACCGCCGGCTCGGCGTCGCCACCGTGGTGGTGCCGGCCGACCACCAGCTGGAACTGGCTCCGGAGGAACACGGCGCCGACGCGGGGCAGCCGGTCAGCCGTCCGGTGGTCGGCAGCGAACAGGTCAAGGAGGTCGCCACCCGGCTGCGCGACGCCGGGGCCCGGGCCGTGCTGCTGCTCGGCGGCAACGCGCTCAGCCGTGCGGGGCAGCAGGCCGCCGGGCGGCTGGCTGCGCACACCGGCGCCACCGTCTACAGCGAGACGTTCCCGGCCCGCGCCGAGCGCGGCGGCGGTCTGCCCGACATCGACCGGCTGCCGTATTTCCCGGAGCGGGCGGTTGCCGTGCTGCGCGACGCCGCCGTGGTCGTGGTGGCCGGCGCCGAGGACCCGATCGCGTATTTCGGGTATGACGGCGTGCCGAGCATCCTGACCCGGCCGGGCACCGTGGCGCGGCTGGCCCGCCCGCACGAGAACGCCGAGGAGGCGCTGCTCGAGCTCGCCGACCTGGTCGGTGCCACGTCCTCCGCGGCACCGGTGCCGCCCCCGGCGGCCCCGGACGGCGATCGGCCCCTGACCCCGGACGCCGTCGGCCGGCTCGTCGCCGCCGGCCTGCCCGAGGGCGCGATCGTGTCCGTCGAGGGCGGAACCTGCGGCTACCCGTTCTTCACCGCGTCGGCCTCGGCTCCCGCACACACCGTGCTCACCAACACCGGCGGCGCCATCGGTCAGGGGCTGCCGTGCGCCCTCGGCGCGGCGATCGCCGCCCCCGACCGGCCCGTCATCGCGCTGCAGTCCGACGGCAGCGGCCTCTACACCGCGCAGGCGCTGTGGACGATGAGCCGCGAACGCACGGACGTCACCGTGCTCGTCGCGGCCAACCACACCTACAACGTGCTGCGCACCGAGCTCGGGCGGCACGGCAAGGCCGAGTTCGGCCCGCAGGCCGACGCGCTGACCAGCCTGGCCGACCCGCGCATCGACTGGGTCGCGCTGGCGCAGGGGTTCGGCGTGCCGGCGCGTCGCGCGACCCGTGTCGCGGAGCTGCGGCACGCCCTGACCGACGCCGTCGCCTCCGGCGGCCCGCATCTGATCGAGATGGTGCTATGACCACAGTGGATGTTTCCGACCTGCCGGCGTCGACGCCGCCCGCGGTGGCGTCGTTCCTGGCCCGCGAGCACGGGCTGCTCATCGGCGGGCATTGGCGCCGCGCCGAGTCCGGGCAGACGCTGGTGTCCGTCAACCCCGCCACCGGGCGACCCCTCGCCACCGTGGCCCGAGGCGGCATGGCCGACGTGGACGCCGCGGTGGCCGCGGCCCGCGCGGCGCTCACCGATCCCCGCTGGCGCGACCTCAACCCGCTGCAGCGCGGCGAGCTGCTGCACCGGCTGGCCGAGCTCGTGGAGGAGCACGCCGACGAGCTCTCGTACATCGAGTCGCTGGACAACGGCAAGCCGGTCTCGGTCGCCCGCGCGGTCGACGCCGGCACGACCGCCAAGCTGTTCCGTTACTTCGCCGGCTGGCCGAGCAAGTTCGAGGGAGCCACCATCCCGTTGTCGCCGCGGGGCGGGCTGCGGATCCTCAACTACACAGTGCACGAGCCGATCGGGGTGGTCGGCGCCATCGTGCCGTGGAACTTCCCGATGTCGATGGCCTCCTGGAAGCTGGCCCCGGCGCTGGCGATGGGCAACACCGTCGTGCTCAAGCCCGCCGAGGAGACCTCGCTGTCCACGCTGCGCCTCGCGGAGTTGGCGGAGGAGGCCGGTTTCCCGCCCGGCGTGCTCAACGTCGTCACCGGTCCCGGCAGCGTCGTCGGCGCGGCCATCGCCGCCCACCCGGGCGTGGACAAGGTCGCCTTCACCGGTTCCACCGAGGTCGGGCGGCTGATCACCACGGCCGCGACCGGCAACATGAAGAAAGTCTCGCTGGAGCTCGGCGGAAAGTCGCCGCACATCGTGCTCCCCGACGCCGACCCGGCCGCGGTGGCCGCGGCGGCCTGCGACGGCATCTTCTTCAACCAGGGCCAGACCTGCACGGCCGGTTCGCGGCTGTACGTGCACGCCGACATCTACGACGAGGTCATGTCGGCGCTGGTCGACCACGCCGGCCGGATCGTGGTCGGCCCCGGTCAGGACCCGGCGACCCAGATGGGGCCGCTGGTGTCGGCCAGGCAGCTGGCCACCGTCACGTCGTACGTCGAGTCCGGGCTCGCCGAGGGCGCCGTCCTGGCCAGCGGCGGCAGCCGGCCGGCCGGCATCGCCGACCAGTACTCCGGCGGCTACTTCCTGGCACCCACCGTGTTGACCGAGACCACCCACGACATGCGCGTGGTGCGGGAGGAGATCTTCGGGCCACACAGCTCCGGCTCCGGGGGCAGCCGCTCACCGGGCTGGAGCCGCCGCGATCCGGGCCGGCACCGTCTGGATCAACTGTTACAACCTCACCGACCCGGCCTCGCCGTTCGGCGGTTACAAGCAGTCCGGCTGGGGCCGGGAGATGGGCCGCGGCGTGCTGGAGCAGTACACCGAGACCAAGAGTGTGTGGGTGAACCTGACATGAGCACGAACTCGGCCGAACTCGCCGGGCAGGTCGCGATCGTGACCGGCGGCGGCCTGGGCATCGGCAAGGCGGTCACCCGGGCGCTGGTCCGGCGCGGTGCCGACGTGGTCATCGCGGCCCTGTCCGGCATGCGCAACCTCGCCGTGGTGCACATGACCAAGGTGCTGTCCGACCAGCTGGGCCCGCACGGCATCACCATCAACACCCTGCACCCGGGCGTCGTGGAGACCGAGCACATCCACGAGTTGTACGCCAAGAACGCCGCGGCCGAGGGCATCACGGCGGCCCAGGTCGAGCAGAACTTCATCAACCGCACCCCGATCCGCCGGGTGTTGACGGCCGACGAGGTCGCCGACGCGATCTGCTTCTTCGCCGCGCCGGGATCCGGTGGCATCACCGGTGAGTCGCTGGGCATCGACGGCGGCCTGACCCGCGGCATCTTCCTGTGACCACACCCCCGATTGAAGGGAGAGCACCGATGCGCGGAACCATTCTGGTCGCCACTGCGGGGCAGGGCGTGCTGCGCAGCAACGACGACGGCGCCACCTGGAACCGCATCCCGCTGGACCAGGGCCTGGAGTTCGACGCCGTGGTCCGGGCGCTCGCCGTCCACCCGGCCCGGCCCGAAGTGATCTTCGCGGGCGCGGACGTGGGGCTGGGCCGCAGCGACGACGGCGGCACCACCTGGACCCGGGTCCCGACGCCGTTCGACGACCACCAGGTGTGGTCGATCGCGATCGACCCGAACGACCCGGACAGCATGATCGTCGGCACCGGCGCGCCGTCGCGGGCCGCCCTCTACCGCACCGCCGACGGCGGTGCCACGTGGGACCGGCTCCCGCCGGAGCTGCCGGAGCGCTGCGCCGGGGTGAGCAAGCCCCGCGTGCTGACCGTCGCCTACGACCAGGTCGACGGCAAGTCCGCCTGGTTCGGCGTCGAGGAGGGCGGGTTGTGGCGCAGCCGCGACCGGGGGGATACGTGGACCCGCGTCGACGGCACCCCGCGCGAGCTCCCGCAGGGAGTGACGGTGTCGGACGTGCACTGCGTCCTGGTGCTCGACGGCCCGCCCAAGACGCTGATCTGCCTGGTCGTCAACGCCATCTTCGTGAGCCAGGACGACGGGGCGACCTGGACCCGTACCGGCACCAAATCGACCTGGGGCATCTATTACACCAGGCTCGTCGCGCGTCTCCCCGGATCCAACGCGGTGCTGCTCGGCATCGGCGACGGCACGCCGGGCACGCAGACCCGGATCTTCCGCTCCGACGACCTCGCCGCGAGCTGGCAGGAGTCCACCCTGGACACGCCGGCCAACTCGACGGTGTGGGCGTTCGGCACCCACGCCGACGACCCGGATCTCGTGTTCGCCGGCACCAAGTACGGCCACCTCTTCCGGTCCACCGACGGCGGCCGCAGCTTCACCAAGGAGTGGCGCGAGTTCCCGGAGATCACCGACGTGGCCTGGACTCCCGCCGTGGCCGCCGACGCACCCCCCGCCCACCACTGAGTCCTGGAGTCCGCATGTCCCAACCCGTCACGCCGGTGATCGTCCGCACCCACCTGTCGCTGTTCGTGCGCGACCCGGAGGCTTCCGCGCAGTGGTACGCGGACGTGCTCGGCATGAAGATCACCGCCAGGGGCCCGCAGTGGGTCTTCCTGTCCTTCGGCCGCAAGCACCACGACCTGGCGCTCATCCGCGCCGCCGCCGACGCCCAGCAGGGCGGACTCGGCCTGCAGCACTACGGCCTGGAGATCCAGGGCGGCGTGGACGAGTTGCGCCGCCTCTACGGCATGTTGCTGTCCAAGGACGTCAAGGTCGTGAAGACCAGCGACCACAAGGTCGGGCTCGGCCTGTACTTCGAGGACCCGGACGGCAACCGCTTCGAATTCTTCGCCGAAACCATCACCGACGACGAGGAAGGCGTGCGGGTTCTCGGCGAGCACCACGCGCCCAGCGAACCGATCGTGCTCGACCCGCTCTACACCTGAGGAGCCGCAATGCCGTACCACATCCGTAAGTGGTTCACGCACGTCGAGGACGTGCTCGCCAACGAGACCGGGCAGCCGGCCGACGGGCCGCCGGTGCGCCGCATCGTCATCGCCGCCGCGGTCGCCAACCCGTACGCCGGGCGGTTCAGCGAGAACCTCGACGAGATCGTCGCGAAGTCCGACGAGCTGGGTCGCGAGTTCGGGCGGCGGGCCGTGGAGGCGGCCGCAGGGGCGCCGATCCAGAGCTATGGCAAGGCGTGTGTCGTCGGCGTCCTCGGCGAGTACGAACACGGCAACGCCTTCCTCACCCAGGTGTTCGCCGACCCGGTGCGCGACGCCGTGGGCGGCGGCAAGTCGTGGGTGCCGTCGACCGGCAAGATCGCCGCGGCGGGCGCCGTCATCGACATCCCGCTGGCCCACAAGGACGCCCTCTACGTCCGGTCCAACTACGACACCGTCTCGGTCAGCTTCGGCGACGCCCCGCGCGCCGACGAGGTCGTCGTCGCGTTCGCGTTCGCCTCCCGCGGCCGGCTGCACGCCCGGCTCGGCGGCCTGGCCGCGGCGGACATCCGCGGCGACGACGGGTTGCGCTGACGCGATGGCCGCGCCCACGCCGTCCAGCCACCTGGTGCCGGTCGACGACCTGACCTACCACTACCTGCGGTGGGGCGAGGCGGACCGGCCCGCCGTCCTGCTGCTGCACGGGTTGCGCAGCTACGCGGCGACCTGGGCACCGCTGGCCGCCGAGCTGAGCGGCACCCACCAGGTCATCGCGCCGGACCTGCGCGGGCGCGGCCGCAGTTCGTGGGATCCCGCACGCAACTACTTCACCAGCACGTACGTGCGGGACGTGGCGGCCCTGGCCGAGTCGCTGGGACTCGACCGGTTCAGCATCGTCGGCCACTCGCTGGGCGGCGCGGTGGGTTACGCGTACGCCGCCCGGCACCCCGCCCAGGTCGACGCGCTGATCGTCGAGGACATCGGGCCGGGCTCGTCCACGGAGACCGCCGGCGCCGGCCGGATCCTGCGGGAGATCGGCCGCACGCCGGACAGCTTCGACTCGCTCGACGACGTCCGCGCCTACTGGCGGGGGATCCGGCCGGGCATCACCGCGGAGGCCCTCGAGTCCCGCATCGAACACACCGTGCACCCGGGTGCCGGCGGGAACTGGGAGTGGACGCTCGACATGGCCGGCATCGGCGCCGCCCGGCGCGGGGAGGACCCGGCCGGTCCCGTCGACCTGTGGGCCGCCGTGGACCAGCTGCGCTGCCCCACCCTGGTCATCCGGGGCGACCGGTCGGATTTCCTGAGCGCCGAGACCTGCGTCCGGATGGCCCGGCGGCAACCTCGCCTGCGGTGGGCGGAGGTCCCGGCGGCCGGGCATTACGTGCACGACGACAACCCGGGCGAGTTCACCCGCCTGGTGACCGAGTTCCTCGATCGGGGCGAGCGGTGACCACGAACGTCTCGGTGGCGATCGTCGGCGCCGGCCCGGTCGGTGTCACCGCCGCGAACCTGCTCGGCACGTACGGCGTCGACACCCTGATCGTCGACCGGGAGACCACGGTCATCGAGTATCCACGGGCCGTCGGCGTGGACGACGAGGCGCTGCGCACGTTTCAGGCCGCGGGGCTGTCCGCCGAGATCCTGCGGGACACCATCGCCAACGTGCCGATGAAGCTCTTCGACGCGGCCGGGCGGTGTCTCGCGGACATCCGGCCCACCGGCCGCGACCTCGGCTGGTACCGGCGCAACATCTTCATGCAGCCGCTCGCGGAGGCCACCCTGCGCCGGGGGCTGGCCCGCTTCCCGCACGTGCGGCTCATGCTCGGCACCGAGATGCGCGAACTGTCCCAGGACGGTAGCGGCGTCACCCTCCGCCTGGCCGGCGAGGACGGCGAGGTGCACGAGGTCCGCGCCGACTACGTGATCGCCGCCGACGGCGGGCGCAGTCCGATCCGTACCCAGCTCGGCATCCCGCTGGAGGGCAGCACGCACGCCCGCAAATGGGTGGTCATCGACTGCGCGAACGATCCCCTCGACGCGCCGTACACCGCGCTGCACTGCGATCCCCGCCGCCCGTACGTGTGTGCGCACATGCCCTACGACCACCGCCGGTGGGAGTTCATGCTCTTCCCCGGCGAGGACGCCGACGAGAATCTCACTCGGGAACGCATCGACGCGCTGTTGCGTCACCACCTCGACGACCCCGGCAAGGTCGACGTGATCCGGGCCCGCGTCTACACCCACCACTCGCGGATCGCGGCCCGCTTCGTCGACGGCCGGGTGGCCCTCGCCGGGGACGCCGCGCACCTCATGCCGCCCTGGGCGGGCCAGGGCATGAACACCGGCTTCCGCGACGTCACCAATCTGTGCTGGAAACTGGCCGCCGTCGTGAAAGGGCACGCCGACCGGTCGCTGCTGACCACCTACGACCAGGAACGCCGTCCGCATGCCCAGGCGATGATCGAGCTGTCCACCCGGCTGGGCCAGATCCTCAGCCCCACCCGCCGATCCGTGGCACGGGCCCGCGACTGGCTGCTGCGGGCCGCCGCCGTGGCGCCGCCGGTGAAGCGCTGGACCGTCGAGATGCGCTTCAAGCCGATCCCCGACTACCGGGACGGATTCACCGTCCCGGACGGCCCGGGCCGGTGGCTGCCGACGGCCGGGCGCATGCTCCCGCAGCCCGACGTCGAGACCGCGGACGGCGCGCGGGTCCGCCTCGACGACGTGCTGGGCTCGTGGTTCGCCGTCGTCGGCTTCGAGTGCGACCCGCTGGGCGGGCTCAACGCCGCCGAACTCGCCGTGCTCGAACGGTTTCGGCCGCGGATCATCAAGATCATCGAATCGCGTGCCGGCGAGCGGTACCACCGGCAGCCCTGCGTGGACGCGAAGACCGTCGTGGTCGAGGACGTGGACAACCAGTTGCGCCCGTGGTTTCAGGCGCGCCGGCACGATGTGGTCCTCGTCCGCCCGGACCGCTACGTCGCGGCGATGACCACCCCGCAGCGGCTCGGTACGGCGTTGAGCCGGCTGGCCCGCGCGTTCACCGGGGGAGCGCCGTCGTGATCCTCGAAGAACGCAACTATCAGATGCTGCCCGGCGGGGTGTTCCGCTACCTCGACATCTGGCAGCGGCTCGGCCGGGAACCGCAGATCCGGCACCTCGGCGCGCCGCTGGGCGTCTACACCGTCGAGATCGGCGCCCTCAACACCCTGGTTTACCTGTGGTCGTTCACCGACCTCGCCGACCGCACGGTCCGGCGCGGCCGGCTGGCCGCCGACCAGGAATTCGCCGCCTTCCGCGCGGAGGTCCGCGGCCTGATGGTCAGCCAGTCCAACCGCATCCTCACTCCCGCCGAGACGTCCGGACGCGTTCCGCGTTGACCTGTTGACATCCGGTCGGTACACGCTCACCATCTGAGTTCAATATTCGAACAACGTGTACGTTTATCGTACATCCCGCGGATCGGCTTTCCTCCAAAACTCACAGGAGTCGAGATGAGCGATACTCGCGACGCTTCGGCGGGACGCGCCAACGTCTCCATGACCGGCGTTCTCGCCCAGTCCGTCGGGTTCATGGGACCGGTGTTCTCCGTTGCCACCCTGCTACCACTGATCGTCGGTCTCTCCGCGACCGGCCGCGGCGCCGGCGTCGCGACGCCCGTCGCGATCGTCATCGCCGGCATCGGCATGTTCGGCGCCGGCTGGGTCATCGCCCAGTACGCCAAGCGCATCCACCTGTGCGGCTCGCTTTACGAGTACATTTGCGACGCGTTCGGCGCGCGCGCCGGCATCGTCGCCGGCTGGGTGTATTTCGGTGCCATGCTGATCCTGTCCTCGGCGACGTTCCTCGTGCTGGGCGGGCTGACCCAGGACTTCCTGCTCGCCGCGTTCTCGGTGAACGTCACCTGGTGGGTGCTCGCGCTCGCCTTCGTCGCGATCGTGATGGCCATCGTGATCGTCGGCGTGCACATCTCGGTGCGCGCGCAGCTCGCCCTGGTGCTCATCTCGTCGGCGATCGTCGCCGCTTTCTCGCTCTACATCATCGTCAAGGGCGGCCAGGGCGGCCACAGCCTGTCCACCGCCCCGCTCAACCCGTTCTCCGTCTCGCGGATGGACCTGCTCTACGGCGTCCTTTACGGCATCAACATGTTCATCGGCTTCGAGTCCGCCGCCAACCTGGCCGAGGAGACCGACAACCCGAAGCGGCACGTCCCCCGCGCCGTGCTGTGGTCGCTCGGCATCGTGGGCGCCTACTTCATTCTCACCGCGTACGCACAGGCCGTCGGCTTCGGCCTGGACAGCACGGCGTGGAAGACCAGCGTGTTTCCGCTGCAGGCGCTCTCCTCCGGCGGCGAGTTCGGCTCCACCGGATTCGGCAACTTCATGGCCGTCCTCATCATCCTCGACATCGCCGCGGTCGCCATCGGCGTCGGCGTCGCCGCCACCCGCGGCATCATGTCGATGGCCCGGGCGCGCCGGTTGCCCGCCGCGCTGGCCACCGTCCACCCCCGGTTCCACACCCCCGTCGTCGCGGCCGTCCTCGTCGGCGTCGTCGCGGTGGCGTCGATCCTGATCGTCGTGGTCGGGGACGGCGTGTTCTCCCGCGCCACCGCCGAGCCGGGCGTGCTGCAGCCGCAGTGGGCGCCGATGTTCGGCTGGATGGCCGGGTTCGCCGGCACCGGACTGGCCCTCATGTACCTCACGGTCAGCATCGCCGGCGCTCGCGGGCTCTGGCACGAGGTGGACCGCACCAAGCTGATCGTCGCCGCGACCGCCGGCATCCTGGTCTCCGCCGGCGGCGTCTTCGGTGCGCTGTACAAGGCCACCAGCCCGCTGAACACCATTCCGTGGGCGTTGGGCATCTGGATCATTCTGGGTGTGCTCTGGTCGCTCGCGGTGACCCGGCGCGGCGGCGGGACGGACGCCGCGGAAACGCCGGCCGTCGACCGGCAACTGAGCGCCTGAAGCACGAACCGAACCGACCCGTACCGGAGGACAATCCATGCGTCACCCGTATGACCCGCTCACCGCCGACGAGATCACCGAGGCCGTGGCCGTGGTGCGCTCGGGCCGGCCGGAACTGACCGATCCGCGGTTCGCCATCGTGCGTACCGACCTGCCGGCCAAGGACGAGGTGCGCCGCTGGGAACCCGGTACGACGCCGGCCCGGTCCGCCTTCCTGGTGGTGTACGACCGGGCCGGCGCGGCGACGTACGAATGCCGCGTGGACCTGTCCGCCGGCAAGATAACCGGCTGGTCGCACATCCCCGGCGTCCAGCCGGCCATCATGATCGAAGAGATCATGGAGCTTGAGGCGATCGTCAAGAACGACGCCGCCGCGGTCGCCGCGCTCGCCCGCCACGGCGTGCCCGACCTCGACCTGCTGCAGATCGACCCGTGGTCCACCGGGACCCTCCCGGTGGACGGCGTCGCCCCGGGCCGCCGGGTCATCCGGGCCAGCGCCTACGTCCGCGAGTTCCCCGAGGACAACGGCTACGCCCGGCCGGTGGGCAACCTCATCTTCGTTCTCGACCCCAACGAGAAGTCGGTGGTGGCCATCCAGGAGGGCGACCCGATCCCGCTGCCGCCGGAGAGCGGCAACTACGACGCGGGCAGCGTGGGCCCGCTGCGTACCGACCTGCGACCGTTGCACATCACGCAGCCGGACGGCCCGTCGTTCAGCGTCGCGGGCAACGTCATCGAATGGCAGCGGTGGCGGCTGCACGTGCATGTCGACGCCGTCGAGGGCCTGGTGGTCAGCGACGTGTCGTATCTGGACGACGGCCGCCGCCGCTCGATCCTGCACCGGGCGAGCATCAGCGAGATGGTGGTCCCCTATGGGGACACCAGCAACGACTTCTACTTCCGCAACGTCTTCGACGCGGGCGAGTACAACCTCGGCAAGACGGTCGGCTCGTTGTCGCTGGGCTGCGACTGCCTCGGCGAGATCCGCTATCTCGACGCCGTGCTCGCCGACGAGTCCGGCGTGCCGCAGACCATCGTCAACGCGATCTGCCTGCACGAGGAGGACTACGGGATCCTCTGGAAGCACTGGAACTTCCGCTACACCGCCGAGGCCGAGGTGCGCCGGTCCCGCCGCCTCGTGGTGTCCGCCATCCACACCATCGGCAACTACGAGTACGGCTTCTTCTGGTACTTCTACCTCGACGGCACCATCCAGTTCGAATCCAAGCTCACCGGGATCGTGCAGACCCGCGCCATCGCGCCGGGCGAGAAACCCGGCTTCGGCGCCCTCGTGGCGCCCCAGCTGGACGCGCCCAACCACCAGCACCTGTTCAACATGCGCCTCGACCTGGAGATCGACGGGCCGGACAACACCGTCGTCGAGGTCGACGCGGTGGGCCTGCCGATCGGGCCCGGCAACGAGTACGGCAACGCCATCGTCGCCCGCAAGACCGAGATCGCCAACGAGCGGGACGCGCGCCGGGCCTGCAACGCCGCG
>Ga0070668_100001419_pt1 | contig 17272 bp, 19 predicted proteins | sample KBSS43metaG_FD_64661 | JGI IMG/M metagenome (GOLD analysis project Ga0070668, IMG submission 64661) | Switchgrass rhizosphere microbial communities from Kellogg Biological Station, Michigan, USA - KBS S4-3 metaG | ecosystem: Host-associated > Plants > Roots > Rhizosphere > Soil ... | reverse complement strand
GGAAGCATTCACCGTTGGCGATATCGCGCTCGGCTGCAGCGTCTGGCGCTGGATGGCGCTGCCCATCGAACGCCCGCCGCTGCCGAACGTGCAGCGCTGGTTCGACGCGCTGGCACAGCGGCCGGCGTTCAGGAAGGTCGTGATGCTGCCGCTGACCTGACGCGGTGCGCGCCTTAGCGGGCGCTACTGCCGCGTCCCGATGACGTGATACATGTCCTCGAAGCCGAGCAGGCCGTTGTAGAACTGCGCCAGCCCATAAATCTTCTGGTTTGCGACATCGTAGTAGAGAATGCCGGTCCCGTTGAAGCAGCCGTTGGAGCGGATCGTCATGTTGAAAACATTCTCCGATCCTCGCGGCGTGAGGGTGCCCGTAAACGTGCATTCTCTCCCCTGCATCGTAATCTGCCCCTGATCATTGATGAGTGCAGTCACCCCGAACGACTCGGTAATGTGACCCTGCATGACCGAGTACTGCCCGGCGAGACTGGCGAGCGTCGCTGGATGGTCGTAGCCATCGTCATAGACCGCCGACAGCGAAGTCAATCCGTTGGTCAATTGAAGGGAAGTCTTGGCGACGTACGTGCCGGTGAGGGGCGTTCCCCCGCCAGCAAACGGTGCAAGGAAGCCTGTCAACGAATAGTTGGCGTTTTGTGTCGACGTGAATTGCCCGTCGGCAGCGGTGGCTGATCCGTACAGCACGCCGGCATCCTTCTGGTTTCCTGCCTCGGTATAAACGATGTAGTACGTGCCGTTGTCGAGAACGAGGATACGAACCGCCTGGCCCTTGTCCGTCGTGCCCTTCCAGAACCCTTCGGCCGTGCCGGCGGCTACATTCACGCTGGTCACGCACATGCCGACGCCGATACCGTTCCCTTCGGCCAGATAGCCTTTGTCGAGCATCTTCTGGCGCTCGGCGAGGCTCACGACGAAGCGATGGTTGGGCGCGCCGCTGAGTCCATTGTTGTAGAGCCGGTACACGGGAACGGTGGCACCCGGGCAGGTTCCGCCGGCGTCGGGCAGCGCCACGGCGAACAGCCGGTCGTCCTCGAGACCCCAGTCGGGATAGTTGGCGAGCGTCGTCTCGCAGCCCAGCCCCTTCGGCGCGTAGAAGTGCGAGCTCTTCGGCGCGAAGCTCGAATTGAAGAACCGGCAGATCGCGACCGATCCGGCCGGCGCCGCGTTGCTGTCGTAGGCGCGGAACGTGACCCCGGTGCGCGACCAGAGCTGGAACGGCGGCGCCTTCGCATCGAGCAGCGCGATCTCGACCGGGACTGGGGTTATGAAATGGTGATTGAAGCCGGAATGGAAGTACTCGACGACGGTCACGTCGGCCCGGCTCGCTGCCGAAACCATTAGCAAGAGGATCGCCACTGCAACTCGAAGTATCGGCTGCATTCTTATATTCCGTTTGAGGGAACGCCTCCCTGAGACGGAGCATACGCGAGGATGCCGTCCTCGACTCGAATCGCCGTCGGCCGGAGCGCCGGTACTGTCTTCTTGTGAAATCGGTCGCCGGCCCCGAGGCCAGCGGCTAACGCACGACCGGCGGTCCCATCACCGCGTCAGGAATTCCCGTGGCGATCCCGGGGAAGAAGCAGATCAGGAAGATCGCGACGAACATCAGCCCGACGAACGGCAGCACGCCCCAGATGACGTCGGCGAGCGGGATGTCCGGCGCGATGTTCTTGATGACGAAGATGTTGAGTCCGACCGGCGGGTGGATCAGGCCCATTTCCATGACGATCGTCATCAGCACGCCGAACCAGATCAGGTCGAATCCGGCGGCGCGCAGCGGCGGCAGGATGATCGGCGCCGTCATCAGGATGATGCTGACCGGTGGCAGGAAGAAGCCGAGCACGATGACCAGGAACAGGATTGCCGCCAGCAGCATCCATTTGGAAAGGTGCATGGCGACGATCGCCTGCGCGGCCGACTGGCTGATGTGCAGGTAGCTCATCACGTACGAGAACAGCAGCGACATGCCGATGATGAACATCAGCATCGTCGACTCCTTCAGTGTCGCGCCCAGGATCGGTCCAAGCTGAACCGGTCGCCACACGTGATAGACGACGGCGATCAGCACCAGCGCGAGCACGGCCCCCAGGCCGGCGGTCTCCGACGGCGTCGCGTAGCCGCCGTACAGCGCGAACATCACGCCGATCAACAGGATCACGAAGGGCAGCACGCGCGGGAGCATCTCGATCTTCTCGTGCAGCGAATAGGTCTTCTGCTCGAGATAGGCGGAGTGGGTGCCTTCTCGTTCGAACGCGGCGTGCGCGGTGCGGAATTCCTTGGCGAACCGGTACGCGGCGTACAGCGAGAACAGCGCGACCAGCAAAAGGCCGGGCCCGATGCCGGCGAGGAACAGCCGCCCGAGCGACACTTCGGCGGCGACCGCGTACAAGATCATCGTGATCGACGGCGGCAGCAGGATCCCGAGCGTACCGCCGGCCGCGATGATGCCGGCGGCGAAGCCCGGCGAATAGCCGCGCCGGCGCATTTCCGGGATGCCGGCGCTGCCGATCGCCGAGCACGTCGCGGGGCTCGACCCGGCCATCGCCGCGAACAGGGCGCAGGTGAAGACGTTGGCGATGCCGAGCCCGCCGGGGATGCGCTGCATCCATGCATGCATCGCGAGATACAGGTCGCGGCCCGCGTCGGAACGTCCGATCGCCGCGCCCTTCAGGATGAACAGCGGAATCGACAGCAGCGTGATGCTCGCCATCTCCTCGTAGACGTTCTGCGTCACCGTATCGAGCGACGCGGCCGGCATGAACAGCGCCATGAAGACGATGGCGACGAAGCCCAGCGAAAACGCGATCGGCATGCCGGTCGCCATCACCAGCAGCGTGACGCCGCCGAACAAGAGCCCGAGGGCCAGCATGCTCATCCCGATGCCCTCGTGTCGCGTCTGGCGAAGTAGTACGCGATCTGCAGCGCGATCTGCACGACGAGCAATGTCATGCCGAGCGCCATCAGCCCGTAGGGAATCGTCAGCGGCGGGGCGAACGTCGACGACGTCGTCATCTTGTCGACCCAGGCTTCGTGGAACAGCGTCCACGACTTCCACGCGAAGAACGCACAGAACGCCAGCGTCAGTACGTCGACCACGACGCTGCGAATCCGGTTGATCCCCGGCGACAGCACACTGGACAGCGCCTCGATGCCGACGTGGCCGCGCTGCGCCTGCACCCATGCCCCGGCGAGGAACACGGCACCGACGATGCAGAACACGGCGATCTCGTCCTGCCAGTCGGTGGCGGCCTTGAACAGGTAGCGGGAAAAGACGCTGTAGGTCAGCACCAGCGACGCGACGAGCAGCGCCAGCATGCCGGCGAACACGACCAGCCGATTGATGGCTGCCATTGCGCGCTCGAGCGCGCCGAGCAGGCCCGCGTGGCGCGCGGGCCCGCCGCCCTGGGCGCCGGGCGGATCGGCGGCCGGACTCACATCAGCTTCTGCGCCGCAGCCAGCAGCTTCGCGCAGTTCTCGTTCTTGTCCGCGTAGTCCTTCCACACCGGTCGCGCCAGCACCTGCCACTGCTTCAACGCTGCGTCGTCGAGGTCGAACACCTTGGCGCCGGCCTTCGTGTAGACGCTGGCGACGGCCGCGTCATCGGCCTTGGCGCTCTCGACGGCGAATTTCTCCATGTCGGCACCGACGGCCATGATGACGTCCTGCTGCGCCTTCGGCAGCTTGTCGAAAATCTGCTTCGACATCATCAGCGGCTCGAACATGAACCAGTACGACTTGCCGCGCCCGGTAGTCAGGAATTTGGAGACCTCCTCGAGGCGGAACGAGATCAGGCTGGTCGACGACGTCAGCGCGGCGTCCATCGCACCGGTCTGCATCGCGGCGTAGATCTCGTTCGACGGCAGCGACAGCACCGACGCGCCGGCGTCCTTGAACATCATGTCCATCTCGCGGCTGCCGCCGCGCACCTTCATTCCCTTCGCGTCCTCGGGCGTGACCAGCGCCTTGGCGCGGCTGGCGACGCCGCCGGCCTGCCAGATCCACGAAACGACGACGATGCCTTTCTCCGCCAGGATCCGCGAGAGCAGCGTGCCGACTTCGGCGTCCTTCCATTTGCTCCCGACGTCGTACGAAGGCACCAGCGCGGGCAACAGTCCGATGTTGGTTTCCGCCACTTCGCCACCGGCGTACGACAGCGGCACCAGCGACAGGTCCAGCGCCCCGCGGCGCAGCGCGCTGAATTGCGAGTTGACCTTGACCAGCGACGAGTTCGGATAGATGTCGAACTTCAACGCGCCATTGGTCCGCTTTTCGACGTCCTGAGCGAACTTGCGTGTCAGGCGATCGCGAAAATCGCCCTGGTCGATCGTCCCACCGGGAAACTGATGCGAGATCTTCAGCGTTGTCGTGCCCTGCGCGAACGCATGCGGGCCGGCAAATGACAGCGGTACGGTGGCGAGCGAACCGGCAACGAGCCGGCGGCGGGTGACGTTCATTCGTGTTTCCTCCAGTGTGTCGATCGATCGGGCGTCTTTGGCGGCCGCGCCTCGGGGGGAAGCTAGCATTGCCGCCGCGAACGCGCCAGCACCCGCGCCGTACTCGCGCTCGCGGACGATGGCCGGCCGCGCGTCGACGACGTCGTGGCCGGGCATGCCACGCGTATCCAAGATGCAACGAGGGTCCAGCGTTTACCGAGCAATTTCAAGGAGAAAGGGGGCCTCGCCCGTCGCACCGTGAAGGCTTCCGCACCGCACAACCCGCGGCCGGACGGTTCCGCTATCATCATCGGCTCCCCCCTCGCTGCGCCAATCCCGATGCCTGAAAACGTGTCCGACAAAGACGTACGCGAAGCGTCGCTCGAATATCACCGGCAGGCGCCCGCCGGCAAGATTTCGGTACAGCCGACGAAGCAGCTGTCGAACCAGCGCGACCTCGCGCTCGCGTACACCCCGGGCGTTGCGGCGGCCTGCGACGAGATCGTTCGCGACCCCGGCGAGGCGCGCAACCTCACGGCGCGCGGCAACCTGGTCGGCGTCATCACCAACGGAACGGCGGTGCTCGGCCTCGGCGCCATCGGCCCGCTCGCCGGCAAGCCGGTGATGGAAGGCAAGGCGGTGCTGTTCAAGAAGTTCGCCGGCCTCGACTGCTTCGACATCGAGATCGACGAGCGCGATCCGGTCAAGCTCGTCGAGATCATCTGCTCGCTGGAGCCCACGTTCGGCGGCATCAACCTCGAGGACATCAAGGCACCGGAGTGCTTCTACGTCGAGCAGAAATGCCGGGAGCGGATGAAAATCCCGGTGTTCCACGACGACCAGCACGGGACGGCAATCATCGTCGGCGCCGCCGTGCTGAACGGCCTGCGCGTCGTCGGCAAGGATCTCGACAAGGTCAAGATCGTCTGCTCGGGCGCCGGCGCTGCCGCGCTCGCCTGCCTCGACCTGCTGGTGTCGCTCGGCATCAAGCGCGAGAACATCTGGGTCGCCGACATCAAGGGCGTCGTCTACGACGGCCGCAAGGAGGAGATGGACGACAACAAGGCGCGTTATGTGCAGAAAACGGACAAGCGGAAGCTGGCCGAGATCCTGCCCGGCGCCGACGTATTCATCGGTCTGTCCGCGGCGCGCGTGCTGAAACCGGAATGGCTGAAGGAGATGGCGCCGAGTCCGTTGATCCTGGCGCTGGCGAATCCGGAGCCGGAAATCATGCCGGACGTGGCGAAGGCCGCGCGTCCCGACGCCGTCATCGCCACCGGGCGCTCGGACTTTCCCAACCAGGTCAACAACGTCCTGTGCTTCCCGTTCATCTTCCGCGGCGCGCTCGATGTCGGCGCGACCACGATCAACGAGGCGATGAAGCTCGCGTGCGTGCGCGCGATCGCCGACCTCGCGATGGCCGAGCAGTCGGACATCGTCGCCAACGCGTACAAGATCGAGAACCTGAGCTTCGGCCCCGAATACCTGATTCCGAAGCCATTCGATCCGCGGCTGATCGTGATGATCGCGCCGGCGGTGGCGAAGGCAGCGATGGAGTCCGGCGTCGCGACGCGTCCGATCAAGGACTTCACCGCGTACCGCGAAAAGCTGACGCAGTTCGTCTATCACTCCGGCCTGATCATGAAGCCGATCTTCGGCGCCGCGAAGAAGTCGCCGAAGCGCATCGTCTACGCCGAGGGCGAGGACGAGCGCGTATTGCGCGCCGTGCAGGTCGTCGTCGACGAAGGCCTGGCCAAGCCGATCCTCGTGGGCCGGCCGGCAGTGCTCGATCGTCGGATCGCGCGCTACGGCCTGCGGATCAAGGCCGGCGTCGATTTCGAGGCGATCAATCCCGAGTCCGACCCGCGCTACCGCGAGTACTGGACCGAGTACTACCGGCTGACCGCGCGTCGCGGCGTGTCGCAGCAATACGCGAAGATCGAGATGCGCCGGCGGCTGACGTTGATCGGCGCGATGATGATCCATCGCGGCGAAGCCGACGGCATGCTGTGCGGAACGTTCGGCACGCACGCGCTGCATCGCGATTTCATCGACCAGGTGATCGGACTTCGCCGCGGCGTCAAGACCTATGCAGCAATGAACGCGCTGATGCTGCCGGACCGGACCATCTTTATCGCCGACACGTACGTCAACGACAATCCGACCGCCGAGCAGCTGGCCGAGATCACGATCCTCGCCGCCGAGGAGATTCGCCGCTTCGGCATCACGCCGAAGGTTGCGCTGCTGTCGCACTCGAGCTTCGGTTCCAGCGACAACGAGTCCGCGCGGAAGATGCAGAGAACGCTGGCGATGATCGAGGCGCGCGACCCGGACCTCGAGATCGAGGGGGAGATGCATGGCGACGCCGCGCTCGACGAGGAGACGCGGATGCGGGCGTTCCCCGGCTCGCGGCTGAAGGGCGAAGCGAACCTGTTGATCATGCCGACGCTCGATGCCGCCAACATCTCGTTCAACCTGCTCAAGGTGTCGGCCGGCAGCGGCGTGACAATCGGTCCGATCCTGCTCGGCGTCGCCAAGCCCGTGCACATCCTGACACCGTCGGCCACGGTCCGGCGGATCGTCAACATGACGGCGCTGACCGTCGTCGACGCCAACATGGAGCGGCAGTCTCAGCTCATCTAGCTAGCGCCTCTGTTTGTGACTAGCGGGTTGGCTAGTGACCAATGCTGCCTGTCCTACGTTGGACATTGCATGGACACCTACGCGCGGGCGGGTTGCACACGGATAGCAGATCGTGGTTCGCTCGACGATGATCGGCCTCGTGCTCCATTCCCACGAGGTCCGACAAAATGCGCAATGACGAACAGAAGCAACCAGCGAGTGCCGAAGAGCGCGCCGCGCTGTGGAAGCGGCTCGGCGACCTGAAGTTCGCGATGCTGACGACGCCCGAAGCCGATGGCACGCTCACCGCGCGACCGATGACGACGCAGCAGGCAGAGGACGGCGGGATCCTGTGGTTTTTTCTCGCGGCCGACGGGCACCTGGCCCGGACGATTGCCCGCAACCCTCGCGTGAGCCTGACCTACACCGACAACGGCGACAACTTCTATGCGGCGCTATCGGGCAACGCGGAGTGCTTCAAGGACGTGAGCAAGGCCCGGGAGTTGTGGAACACGATGGCCGGCGCTTGGTTTCCCGGCGGTCCCGAAGACCCCGGCCTCGCGCTGCTGCGCATCGATGTGGAACAGGGTGACACGTGGGAGGCGAAGTCCGGCAAGCTCGTCCAGTTCCTGTCGATCGCCAAGGCGGCCGTTACGCGCACGCCTCCGGACGATCCCGGCTCACACCGTCATTTCGTCGCGTAGCCCCTTCCGCAGGCCTCCCGTGTCGTGGCACGGGATTCGCTAAAACTCCCCTCGAGGCGCGCTGACCCGGCCCGAGGCGCTCGCGCGCCTTGTTCTGGTGCAAAATGACGGGCGCCGCGGTTCCCTTTGGTGCACTCCAGGAGAGTTCGATGCCCCGTTCCACTGTTCGCGGTCGCTCGTTGCTGGGCGCCGTTCTGGTTGCCTCCATGGCTACGTTGGCGGGGACGGGTCCCGCGTCTGCGCAGGACACGAAAATCGCCTTCCAGCTCGACTGGCGCTTCGAGGGGCCGGCGGCATTGTTCCTGCTGCCGAAGGCCAAGGGCTATTTCGCGCAGGAGAAGCTCGACGTCACGATCGACGCAGGCAACGGCTCGGGCAATGCGGTCAACCGCGTGGCGTCGGGCACCTACCAGATGGGCTTCGCCGACGTTGCGGCGCTGATCGAATTCATCGGGAACAACCCGACAGCGCCGAACAAGCCGGTTGCCGTAATGATGGTCTACGATTCGACGCCGGCCGCGGTCTTCTCGCTGAAGAAGTCCGGCATCAAGGCCCCCGCCGACCTGCAGGGCAAGAAAATGGGCGCGCCGGTGTTCGATGCGGGGCGTCGCGCGTTCCCGATCTTCGTCAAGGCCAATAACCTCGACGCGGCCAAGATCACGTGGACGGCGATGGACGCGCCGCTGCGCGAGACGATGCTCGCCCGCGGCGACGTCGACGCGATCACCGGCTTCTACTTCACCAGCCTGCTCAACCTGAACGCGCGCGGCGTCAAGGACGAGGACGTCGAGGTGATGATGTACCCGAAGTACGGCGTCAATCTGTACGGGAACGCGATCATCGTGTCCGAGCAGTTCTTGAAGGAGAAGCCGGAGGCGGTCAAGGCGTTCCTGCGTGCGTTCACGAAGGGTGCGAAGGATGTGATCGCCGATCCCGACGGTGCGATCAAGTATGTGAAGGAGCGCGATGCGCTCGTCGATGAAGCGCTCGAAAAGCGCCGGATGAAGCTCGCAATCGACAGCGTGATCGCGACGCCGACCGCGAAAGCTGACGGTATCGGCGGCGTGCAGCCGCAGCGTATCGCCGACATGGTGACGCAGGTATCTGCCGCGTTCGACCTCAAGAATCCCGTCAAGGTCGAGCAGGCGTTCAATCCGGCGTTTCTCCCCCCGAAAGCCGACCGGATGATCTTCGGCAAATAGATTCGCGGCGCGCTCCGGTTATGTCCTCGATCGCGGCGGCGCCGGCATTCGTCGATTTCCGCAACGTCTGGCTCGCCTACGACGGGCAGGCGGACTTCGCGGTCGAGGACATTTCGCTGTCGATCCGGCCGGGCGAGTTCATCGCCATCGTCGGGCCCTCGGGCTGCGGCAAGAGCACGTTCATGAAGCTGGCGACCGGATTGAAGCCCCCGTCGAAAGGCGAGATCGACGTCGAGGGGCGGCGCGTCGACGGGCCGCTGAAGATCGTCGGCATGGCGTTCCAGGCGCCTACTCTGCTGCCGTGGCGGACGACGCTCGACAACGTGCTGCTGCCGCTCGAGATCGTCGAACCGTACCGCTCGACGTTCAAGCGCGATCGCGAGGCATTCGCCGAGCGCGCACGTGCGCTGCTGAAGACGGTCGGCCTCGAGGGCTACGAGGACAAGTTCCCGTGGCAGCTGTCGGGCGGCATGCAGCAGCGGGCGTCGATCTGCCGGGCGCTGGTCCATGAGCCGAAGATGCTGCTGCTCGACGAGCCGTTCGGCGCGCTCGACGCGTTCACGCGCGAGGACTTGTGGTGCGTGCTGCGCGATCTTTGGTCGGCGCAGCGATTCACGGTGGTCCTGGTCACGCACGACCTGCGCGAGGCGGCCTTTCTCGCCGATACCGTCTACGTGATGAGCAAGCGGCCGGGACGGATCGTCGCCCGGCGCGAGATCGACCTGCCGCGGCCGCGCGATCTCGAAGTCACGTACGGCGAGCCGTTCACCGAGCTCGTGCACGAGCTGCGCGAGCGCATCGGCCTGCTGCGGAAGACCTGATGACACCCCAGCGTGCGGAGAAGCTCGCGCCGTGGCTCGTCGCTGCGGGCCTGCTCGTGGTCTGGCAGGCGATCGTGTCGCTTTTCAACGTGTCGGATTTCATCTTCCCCGGCCCAATTGCCATCGCGCAGTCGTTGTACGACTATGCCGGTCCGATCGCCGGCCACGCGTGGAAGACGTTCTGGACGACGATGCTGGGGTTCGCCATCGGCGTTCTCGTCGGCGTCGTGCTGGGAATGATCATCGGCAGCTCGCGGTTCATCTACAACGCGCTCTATCCGCTGCTGGTCGCGTTCAACAGCATCCCGAAGGCGGCGTTCGTCCCGATCCTCGTCGTGTGGTTCGGCATCGGCGCGGTCCCGGCGATCCTCACCGCGATCCTGATCTGCTTTTTCCCGATCGTGGTCAACGTCGCCACAGGGCTCGCCACGCTGGAGCCGGAGCTCGAGGACGTGTTGCGATCGCTGGGCGCGAAGCGCCTGGACATCCTGTGGAAGGTCGGCCTGCCGCGGTCGCTGCCGTTCTTCTTTGCCTCGCTCAAGGTGGCCATCACGCTGGCGTTCGTCGGCACCGTCGTGTCCGAGACGGTCGCATCGAACGACGGCATCGGCTACCTGATGATGTCGGCCGGGTCATCGATGAAGATGCCGCTGGTGTTCGCCGGCCTGTTCGTGATCGGCGTGATGGCGATGGTCATGTACGGCGTGTTCGCCGGCATCGAGCGGCGGATGACCGGGTGGGCGCACCGCGGCCAGGCGAACGCATGAACGCCGCGCTGTCGCCGATCGTGTTGCAGGCCGCCGAGCGCGGCGGCTGGCACGGCGCACTCGACGTCGCGTTCGAGCGCCGCGGCGACCGCTCGACGCTCTGTCACGTTCGTCACCACGGCCCGTTGCGGCTGCAGCGGCCGCTGTATCCGGAAGGCGACCGGGTCTGCCATGCGATCGTCGTGCATCCTCCGGGCGGCGTGGCGGGCGGGGATTCGCTGCAGATCGACGTCGCGGCCCGCGAGCGCGCGCACGCGCTGTTGACGACGCCCGGCGCCGGAAAGTTGTACAAGGCCGCGGGGCGGGTCGCCTCGGTGGCCGTGCGGCTGACTGTCGCGCGCGACAGCGTTCTCGAATGGCTGCCGCAGGAGACGATCGTGTTCGACGGTGCCGACGCGCGGCTCGCGCTCGACCTCGACTTGACGGCCGATGCACGCGCGCTGGCGTGGGAAATCGTGGTCCTCGGGCGCATGGCGAGCGGAGAGACATTCCGCGATGGGCGCTTGCGCCAGCGGCTCCGCGTGCGCCGCGACGGCAGGCTCGAGTTCGACGAAGCGTCGGATGTCCGCGGCGGCAGCGACTGGCTCGCCGCCGCACCCGGATGGCAGCACATGCCCGTTGCCGGCACGCTGATCGCGGCCGGCGTGTCCGTCGACGATGCGTTGCTCGAGACGGCGCGTGCCGCGCTGGCCGACTATGGCACGCGAGCGGCGGTGACGCGGCTCGCGCCGGGTCTGCTGGCGGGGCGCTATCTCGGCCCGTCGGCGGGCGAGGCGCGCGCCGCGTTCGCAGCGCTGTGGCACGCTGTGCGGCCTGCCGTCGCGGGCGTCACTGCGCAAGCGCCCCGAATCTGGTCCACGTAGAGGCAAGGCAATGGAACTCTCTCCTCGCGAGAAAGACAAGCTGCTGCTGTTTACCGCCGCGCTGGTCGCCGAGCGGCGGCGCGCGCGCGGCCTGAAGCTCAACTATCCGGAGGCGGTGGCATTCATCAGCGCCGCCGTCATGGAAGGCGCCCGCGACGGCCGCAGCGTCGCCGATCTGATGCACTACGGCACCACGCTGCTTGCGCGCGCCGACGTCATGGACGGCGTGCCCGAAATGATCGCCGACATCCAGGTCGAGGCGACGTTTCCCGACGGCACCAAGCTGGTCACCGTCCACCATCCGATTCCCTGAGGACCGCGATGATTCCCGGAGAGATCTTCACAGCCGTGGGCGACGTCACGCTGAACGCCGATCGTCCGACGGTGACGTTGGCCGTCGCCAATACCGGCGACCGGCCGATCCAGGTGGGTTCGCACTTCCACTTCTTCGAAACCAATGCGGCGCTGTCGTTCGACCGCGGCCAGGCGCGCGGATTTCGCCTCGACATCGCGGCGGGTACGGCCGTTCGCTTCGAGCCGGGGCAGTCGCGGACCGTCACGCTGGTCGCTCTCGCCGGCGAGCGCAACGTCTACGGGTTCAACGGCAAAGTGATGGGGCCGCTATGAGCGCAGCCGGTGCGGGAGGGGAATCCCGATGAGCGTGAAGATCACACGGCGTGCGTACGCCGAGATGTTCGGCCCGACCACCGGCGACCGGGTCCGGCTCGCGGACACCGAGCTCGTGATCGAAGTCGAGCGCGATTTCACGACCTACGGCGACGAAGTAAAGTTCGGCGGCGGCAAGGTGATCCGCGACGGCATGGGCCAGTCGCAGCGATCGTCGCGCGACGCCGTCGATACGGTGATCACCAACGCGCTGATCGTCGACCACTGGGGCATCGTCAAGGCCGACATCGGGTTGAAGCACGGCCGGATCGCCGGGATCGGCAAGGCCGGCAATCCGGACATCCAGCCGAACGTGACGATCGTGATCGGACCGGGTACCGAGATCATCGCCGGCGAGGGGATGATCGTCACCGCCGGCGGCATCGACACCCACATACATTTCATCTGCCCGCAGCAGATCGAGGAAGCGCTGGCGTCGGGGATCACGACGATGATCGGCGGAGGCACCGGACCGGCCACCGGAACGTCGGCCACGACCTGCACGCCCGGGCCGTGGCACCTGGAGCGGATGCTGCAGGCCGCCGACGCATTCCCGATGAACCTCGGATTCACCGGCAAAGGCAACGCGAGCCTGCCCGACGCGCTGACCGAGCAGATCGCCGCCGGTGCCATCGGGCTCAAGCTGCACGAGGACTGGGGCACGACGCCGGCGGCGATTGATTGCTGCCTGACGGTGGCCGAAGCGACCGACACGCAGGTCGCGATCCATACCGACACACTCAACGAGTCCGGCTTCGTCGAAGCATCGATCGCGGCGTTCAAGGGCCGCACGATCCATACCTACCACACCGAAGGTGCCGGCGGCGGTCACGCGCCCGACATCATCAAGGTCTGCGGCGAAGCGAACGTGCTGCCGTCGTCGACCAATCCGACACGGCCGTTCACCGTCAACACGCTCGACGAGCATCTCGACATGCTGATGGTCTGCCACCACCTCGACCCTTCGATTGCCGAGGACGTCGCGTTTGCCGAGTCGCGGATCCGGCGCGAGACGATCGCGGCCGAGGACATCCTGCACGACCTGGGTGCATTCTCGATGATCTCGTCGGACTCGCAGGCGATGGGCCGGGTCGGCGAGACGATCACGCGCTGCTGGCAGACCGCGCACAAGATGAAGGTCCAGCGCGGCGCGTTGCCCGCCGACACCGCGCGCCACGACAATTTCCGCGTCAAGCGCTACATCGCCAAGTACACGATCAATCCGGCGCTCACGCACGGGATCGCCGGCGAAGTCGGGTCGGTCGAGGCCGGCAAGTGGGCCGACCTCGTGCTGTGGAAGCCGGCATTCTTCGGCGTCAAGCCGTCGCTGGTACTGAAAGGCGCGAGCATCGCGTGGGCGCAGATGGGCGATCCCAATGCGTCGATCCCGACGCCGCAGCCCGTGCACGGTCGACCGATGTTCGGCGCGTACGGCGGCGCCAATGCGAAAAGCTCGCTGACGTTCGTGTCGCGGATGGCGTTCGACGGCAGTGTCGGCGCGCGGTACGGGCTCGCCAAGACGATCGTGCCGATCGGCGGCGTGCGCGGCTTGTCGAAGGCCGACATGATCCACAACGACTACACGCCGGCGATCAGCGTCGATCCGGAAACCTACGTCGTCGTCGCCGACGGGCAGACGCTGTGGTGCGAGCCGGCAACCGTGCTGCCGATGGCGCAGCGCTACTTCCTGTTTTGACGGGACGGAACGCTTGACCCGGATCGGATCCAGGGCTTCCGTCGGCGCCACGCCCTCGGCGACGCTGACGCTGGCGTTCGATCGCCGCTGCGTGACAAGGCAGAGGGTCGTGCTCGACGGCGGCGAAGAGGCCGGGCTGTTCCTGCCGCGCGGCGAGGTGCTGCGTGACGGCGACCTGCTCGCGACCGACGATGCGCGCGTCGTGCGCGTGGTCGCCGCAGCCGAGCCGGTGCTGATCGTCCGCTGCGCCGATCCGCAGCAGCTGGCGCGGGTCGCCTATCACCTCGGCAACCGCCACGTGGCCGTCGAGGTCGGCGACGGCATGCTCAAGCTCGAGCGCGACCACGTGCTGCGCGCGATGATCGAGGGCCTGGGTGCGGATGTCGAGGAGGCGGTTCTGCCGTTCGAGCCGGAGGCCGGTGCGTACTCCGGTCACGGACACTCCCACGCACCAGGATCGATTGCCGACCGAATCACGGGACCTTCGACGCATCGTCATGGCCACTGACGCGCGACGCCTGACGGCACTGCTGCAGCTCGCGAGTCCCGCGCTGCCGGTCGGCGCGTTCTGCTATTCGCAGGGCCTCGAGCGCGCCGTGCACGACGGGCTGGTCGACGACGGCGACAGCGCGCGCGCGTGGATCTTCGCGCTGCTGCGCGGGCCGGTCTCGCATTTCGACGGCCCCGTCTGGTGGCGGCTCCATCATGCATGGCGAATCGGCGACGAGCCTGCGTTCGCTCAATGGAACGAACGCTATCTGGCCAGCCGCGAAGGCGCGGAGCTGCGCGCAGAGTCGCTGCAGATGGGCACGTCGCTGGTGCGGCTCGCCGTCGACCTCGGGTTGCGCGCGCCGTCGCCGGACGACCTCGGCTTTCCCGCGGCGTTTGCGGCACTGGCGTCAGAGCTCGACGTCGATCCACAGGACGGCCTGACGGCGTTTCTCTGGTGTACGGTCGAGAATCAGGTTGCGGCCGCGGTGAAGTCGGTTCCGCTCGGACAGGTGGCGGGACAGCGCATTCTGCTGGCCGCCCACGACGAGATCGCGTCGGCGGTGGCGATGGCGGCGACGCTCGCCGACGACGAACTCGCGTCCGCGGCGCCGGGCCTGGCGCTGGCATCGGCGTTGCACGAGACGCAGTATTCGCGGTTGTTCCGCTCATAGGACAGACACGATGGCGACAAGCTCTCCAACTGCCGCGCCGCTGCGCGTCGGTGTCGGCGGCCCGGTAGGCTCGGGCAAGACGACGTTGGTCGAAGTGCTGTGCAAGGCGATGCGCGACCGCTGGAACCTCGCGGTGGTCACCAACGACATCTACACGAAGGAGGACGAGCGGCTGCTCGTCGTCGCCGAGGCGCTGGTGCCGGAGCGCATCATGGGCGTAGAGACCGGCGGCTGCCCGCACACGGCGATCCGCGAGGACGCGTCGATCAACCTCGAGGCTGTCGATCAGATGACGAAGCGCTTTCCGGGCCTCGACCTGATCTTCATCGAGAGCGGCGGTGACAATCTGGCGGCGACTTTTTCGCCGGAGCTCGCGGACCTGTGCCTGTATGTGATCGACGTGGCGGCCGGGGAGAAGATTCCGCGCAAGGGCGGCCCCGGCATCACGCGCTCCGATCTGTTGATCATCAACAAGACCGACCTTGCGCCTTACGTCGGCGCGTCGCTCGACGTGATGGAACGGGATGCGAAGCGGATGCGCGGCGATCGGCCGTTCGTGTTCACCAATCTCAAGACCCGCGCCGGCCTCGACACGGTGGTCAGGTTCATCGAGGAGCGGGGAATGCTGGGCGCGTAGCCGCTGTCCGTCCGCCGCGGGAGCCCTTGCCTTCGCCGGTGGATCGGTGCAAAGTTTTCAGCGACGAACCTTCGTGACACGGGAGGGAGGCGATGGATCCCCGCGACGTCGACAGTGCGCAGGATGTCCGCGACGGCTGGTCCGACTGGGACAGCGACGAGCGGCTGGACGCTCTGGGTGCGCTCGCCAACTCCAATCTCGCCGACTACGACTACGAGGGCGTCGACGTCTACAACGACGGCGGCTCGACCGACGGCTTTTCCGGCAGCACCGATGACGCCGGCATCCATATCGACCAGGGTCTGCTCGACAGCGACGATCCCGAAACCGCGATCCACGTTACCGACCACGAGACCGTCCACGTGATGGACGACCAGGACGGCATCGACAGCAGCGTCGGCCCGTCCAGTTATCCCGACGACCACGTTTTCACCGACGAGGAAACTGACTCAATCCTGAATCATTACGATGTGGGCGACCAGGCGCGCGTCCTCGACCAGGACGGCTACGTCGACCGCAACGCACCGCGCAGTGGCGGCGGCGGCGCCGGCGGCGGCGGTCCGTCGCCGAGCGGTGGCTTCGACGGCAGCGGGGACGCGTCCGGCAGTCCCGCCCCGCCGTCCGACGAACTCAGCGTCGAGATCGACTGGGCGTCGGGCGTCTGGGTCGACAGCACCGATGCCGATGGCTCCTACGAAGTGTCGATCTACTTCGAACCGATGGAGGGATGGTGAGCGAAGCCTACCGGCGGCTTACGGAACGCGAGGCTGCGCGCCTGGCGATCCATCAGCGCGTGCGCGACGAGGTGAACCAGGCGATGGTTGGCCTCACCCGCGCGCAGGCCGCGTACCACGTGGCCGAGCAGGTTCGCGCCGCGCTCGACCCGGCGGCTCCGAACTACGTCGAGTGGACCGCGCAGATGATGCGACGGCAGGCCGACGCGCTGGATACCGCGATGGCGGCGACGCGCAAGGCGGGCTTCGCGCTGCGCCAGTTCGAGCGCATGACGCGACGGGTGATCGATGGCGAATGAGCCGCGCGGCGTGCGGGATGCCGAGGTCGCGCTCGCCAGCGACCGCGACTACGAGTCGCTGCTGACGGCGATGATCGGCCGCGCACGGCTGCGGATCCGGGTCAGCATGTTCATCGTCGACCTGGCAAGCTACGACCCCGCGCTGCGCGTGCTTGGCGTGCTGCACGAGCTCGCCGCGGCGCGCTGGCGCAGCGTCGACGTGCAGATGCTGATCGGCGGCAGCCGCAGCAACCTCGACATCGCGCAGTCGGCTGCCACCGGGCTGGCCGTCGCGCGGCGGCTGGCGATACCGACGCGATGGATGACCGCGCGAAAAGTGCGCGGCAGCCATGCCAAGTACGTCGTCGCCGACGACGAGGTGATGCTGGGCTCGCACAACTGGTCGCCATCGGCATTCGCCAGCAGCACGCAGGACAGCCTGTGGCTGCACTCGCCCGAACTCGCGGCGGTGCTGTGCGACGCGTTCGCAGCGCAGTGGCTGCGCCAGCCGGCGGCGGCATGAGCGCCGCAGGGGATCACACATGAGCGCATACCGGATCGATTGGGCGGCGCTGGTAGACCGCCCGCTGGTCGAGGAACTGGCGGCAGCGGCGGGCCTCGACAGCGTGCCGACGCTGGCGGCGGTGCGCCCCGCGCTGGCGACCATTCTC
>Ga0070668_100001418_pt1 | contig 17274 bp, 17 predicted proteins | sample KBSS43metaG_FD_64661 | JGI IMG/M metagenome (GOLD analysis project Ga0070668, IMG submission 64661) | Switchgrass rhizosphere microbial communities from Kellogg Biological Station, Michigan, USA - KBS S4-3 metaG | ecosystem: Host-associated > Plants > Roots > Rhizosphere > Soil ... | reverse complement strand
CCTTCCTTGATGTTCGGGCAGGAGATGTTCACCTCGATCGCGTCGATCGGCGAATCGTCGAAGCGGCGCGTCACCTCGATGTAGTCCTCGATCGTCGAGCCGCAGACGTTGGCAATGAAGCGCGTCTCCGTGAAATCCAGCGACGGCAGGATCGAGGTCACGACGTGCTCTACGCCGGGATTCTGCAGGCCGATGGCGTTGAGCATGCCCATCGGCGTCTCGTATACGCGGTGCGCCGGATTGCCGAGCCGCGGCTCGCGCGTCGTGCCTTTCAGCACGATGGCGCCGGCGTCGCGGTTCGAGAAGCCCTCGACGCGCGTGTACTCTTCGCCGAACCCGACGCAGCCCGAGAGCAGCACGATGGGCGAATCGAGCTTGAGGCCGCAGAAATCGATCGCTAGGCTCGCTGGAAGCATGGGCCGATAGTTTACCCCCGTGTCGATGTTAAGGGCCTATGTTCCACGTCATCCTGTATCAGCCCGAGATTCCGCCGAACACCGGCAACGTGATCCGCATGTGCGCCAACACCGGCGCGCGGCTGCATCTGATCGCGCCGCTCGGCTTCGACATCGATGAAAAAGCGGTGCGCCGCGCCGGGATGGATTACGCCGAGCTTGCCGACGTGCAGGTCTGGCAGAGTCTCGCGGAATGCATGGAGGCGCTGGGCAGGCCGCGCTGGTTCGCTATTTCCACACGCGGCGTCACCCGCTATGACAGCGTGCAGTTCGCGGCTGGTGACGCGTTCGTGTTCGGGCCCGAGACGCGCGGACTGCCGCAAGCAGTGCTCGAGGAATGCCCGCCGGAGCGGCGGCTGCGGATTCCGATGCGGTCTGGCAATCGCAGCTTGAATCTGTCGAATGCGGCCGCGGTCGTCGTGTACGAAGCGTGGCGACAGCGCGGATTCTTGTCAGCCTGACTCTTCAGTCTCCGGCTTCAGCGCCCGGCTGAACAATTCCTTCACGGCCTCTTTCGGCGACGCGCCCTCGTGCACGACGCGATACACCTGCTCGCAGATCGGCATCTCCACCGATAGTCGCGCAGCAACGTCGCGCACCGCGCGGGCCGCTTGCACGCCTTCGACGACCTGGCCGATCGATTTCTGTGCGGCTGCCCCAGTCGTGCCGGAAGCCAGCGCCAGGCCGAAGCGGCGGTTACGCGACTGATTGTCCGTGCACGTGAGCACGAGATCGCCGAGTCCTGCCAACCCCATGAACGTGTCCTTGCGCGCGCCGAGCGCGACGCCGAGTCGCGTCATTTCCACCAGCCCGCGCGTGATGAGCGCGATGCGGGTGTTGGCGCCGAAGCCGAGCCCATCGGAAATTCCTGCGCCGATGGCGAGCACGTTCTTGATCGCGCCGCCCGTTTCCACGCCGACCATGTCGGTCGACGTGTAGGCGCGGAAGTTCATGCCCGACAGTCGCTGCGCCAGATCGTTGGCGAACGTCGCATCGTTCGCAGCGACAGTCATCGCTGTCGGCAGGCCTGCACCAACTTCCTTCGCGAACGTCGGGCCCGACACGACAGCAGTCGGCACGCGCTCGCCGAGCACGTGACGCACGACTTCGTGCGGCAGCAAGCCGGTCGCGAGCTCGAATCCTTTGGTCGCCCAACTGACGCGCGCGTCAGCGCCGAGATGCGGAGCGATCTCCTGCAGCAGCAGACGCAGCGAGTGACTGGGAACTGCGATGAGCACGTCCGGCGCCGCACGCACGGCTGCAGCCAGATCGGCCTCGACGCGCAACGAGTCCGGAAACGCAGCCTGCGGCAAATACCGCTCGTTACTGCGTTGACGTGCGAGGGCAGCAACGTGCGCGGGATCGCGGCCCCACAACACTGCAGGCCGCGACAAGCGCGCGAGCTGAATCGCGAGTGCGGTGCCCCAGGAGCCGGCGCCCAGCACGACCAACGTCGAGCTCTCGGGCGCGGCGGACATCTGCGCGGCTCAGTTCACCGAGGCCGCAGGAGATTGCGGCTGACCCTGCTGGGCACGCGTCGCGGCCTGGTTGAACAGCGCTTCGAAGTTCACGGGCGGCAGCAGGAACGGCGGGAAGCCGCCCTTGGTCAGCAGATCGGAAATCACTTCGCGCGCGTACGGCAACAAATAGTTCGGGCAGAAGATGCCGAGCAAGCGCTGCATGTCCTGAGCGGGCACGTTGCGGATCCCGAACGCACCAGCCTGCTGCAGCTCCACGAGCCACACGGTCTTGTCGGCGGCCTTCGCCTCGACGCGCACCATCAGCACGACTTCCTTCATGTCGCCGCCGATGTCGCTGACAGACGTGTTGAGGTTGAGATTGATGGTCGGGTTCGCTGCATTCGGCGTGATGCGCGGACCGGCCGGCGCCTCGAACGACACGTCCTTCAGATAAACGGCCTGCGGCGCGAACTGCGGGGCATTCGGGTCGACCGTCTGGTCATTCGGTACTGGGGCTTCGTCAGCCATGATACGGATCCTCTTCGATGTATTCGTGTCGGGCCGGCCGCTATCCCTTCACGGGGCCAGGCCGAGCAGTTTGTTCAGTTCGCCGGAGCGGTCGAGCGCGGCCAGCTCATCATAACCCCCGACGTGCAGCTCGCCGATAAAGATTTGCGGCACGGAGCGCTGACCGCCGGTCCGTTGCAGCATCACCGCACGCTGCTCCGGCTCGTCGTCGAGCTTGATCTCGCGGACGGCGACGCCCTTGCGCTCGAACAGGTTGCGTGCCCGCTGGCAATACCCGCACCAGTTGGTCGAGTACATGACCGCCTCAACCGGACTCATTAGTGCTTGCCGTCCTTGCGGGCCGCGCCCTTCACCAGCGGTAGATTTTCCTGGCGCCAGCTCTGCAAGCCGCCGCGCAGCGTGACGACTTTGTTGAAGCCAGCGGCGCGCAACGTGCGCGCCGCCGCGCCCGAGGCCGCGCCGCTCTCGCAATAGACGATGACGGGCTTTTCCTTGTACTTCTTCAGCGTCTCGGCCTTGGCGGCGAGCTCGGCGGCCGGCAGATGGCGCGCCTCGATGATGTGCCCGGCCTCGTATTCCTGGCCCTCGCGCACGTCGAGCAGCAGCGCTCCGGAGTTGGCGAGGCGGACCGCATCCGCCGGGGCGATGGCACTGCTGCCGCGCGCTCGCTGACGGATCTCGATCACGATCGCGAGAACGGCGAGAATCGCCGCAGCTGCGACCAGGAAGGGATGATGGACGACGTATTCGAAGAATCGATTCATTGCACGCTGTACGCGACCCGACAGGGGGCTGCCCAAAAGGCGCGGAAGTATAGCAGCCGCTCTCTTTCGGACACGCCGCGCCGATTGCGGCCCGGCCAGTGAGCGGCGCACGCTCAGTTCGCGTCTGTGCCGCTGCGGCGGCTTATGTACTGTTGCTGTGCCCGGTCGCTTTTCAAGCCGCCGCGGCGGGCATCGACACCAAGGAAGCCGAGCTGCGGCAGGTGCGCACGCGCATCGAGGTGATCCGCAAGGAGATCCACGCGGACGCGGAGCGCCGCGATGCGCTGACGGGCCAGCTCAAGGCCGCTGACCTGCAGATCCAGTCGGCGCGCGAGCGGCTGGCCGAAGTTCGCACCCGCCGCATCGACTCCGAGCAAAAGCTGGCGGGCTTGAAGGCCGAGCAGACTCAGACGCAACGCGAGGTCGTGGACGAGCGCGACGAGCTCGCGGCGGAGCTGAAAGTCGCCTACATGAACGGCCGCCAGGAGCAGCTGAAATTGCTGCTCAACCAGCGCGACCCGGCGGCAGCCGGCCGCATGATGGCCTACTACGGCTACTTCGGCCGCGCCCGCGCCGAGCGCATCACATCGATTACCGAGCACCTCGCCCATCTGGAATTACTGGGCGAGCGCATCGGCGCGGAAACGGCACGACTGCGCGACCTGGAGCAAGAGAACGCGCGCGACGTCAAGGCTCTCGCCGGCGCACGCGAGCGGCGCGCACAGACGCTCGCGGAGGTCCAGACGAAGCTGCGCACGCGCAACGATCAGCTCAGCAGACTCCAGTCGGACGCGCAGGCATTGGAGAAGCTGGTCGAGCAGCTGCGCCGTGCGATCGAGGAATTTCCCGAGCTGGCAGAGCAGCCGTTTCAACGCGTGAAGGGCAAGTTGCCGTGGCCGGTCAAAGGCGCGCTCCTGGCGAAGTTCGGGCAGCTGCGCGCGGGCGGACCGCTCAAGTGGCAGGGTCTGGTAATCGCCGCGGAGCGCGGTGCGCAGGTGCGCGCGCCGTACTACGGCCGCGTCGTCTATGCCGACTGGCTGCCCGGCCTCGGGCTGCTGATCGTGCTCGACCATGGCGGCGGCTACATGAGCCTGTACGGCCACAATGAGCAGGTCTATCGTCGGGTCGGCGATCGGGTCGCTCCGGGCGACGTGCTGGCGGTCGTCGGCGAGGCCGCCGGGCTGGGCCGGCCGGGGCTGTATCTGGAGATCCGCAAGGGCAAGCAGCCGCTCGACCCGCAGGACTGGCTGTCAAAACCATGACCGGGCCGTGACTTCGTGACCTGCGTCACTGGCTCCGCCATGCAGACCGGCCCTGGATCCTCGCTTTTCGGTAGGCAGGAGGGCTAAAACTGCGGCCAGGATCAAGGACCGCAGCGGGGGCGGGCCCGATGATGGGTTCCAAGGTGCGAAAACCCGCGCTTACGAAGGGCAGAACTTGACCGCTGGCACCATTCTCGACGACGAAGACACGATAGAGGCGCAAGCCCTGTCGACGTCGCTCGATCCCTATGGCCAGCTGGTCAAGATGCTGATGCCGCGCGCGAGCTGCATCGCCATCTACGATCGCAACAGCGTGCCGCTCTGGCTGTCGGACGGTTGCGAAGGCCCGGACCTGTCGAACCTCATCGAAGAGGGGCTCAACTCGGCCAAGAGCGAGGACACGGATCCCGAGGAGCGCGACGGTTTCGCGCACTCGTCGAGCGGCGATACCGCGTATGTGTTCATCCTGCGTGACGATACGACCTTGCTCGGCGCGCTTGGTGTGTCGTGCCAGGACGGCTCGGGCGGCGCGCGACCGTTCACACTCATGCTGGGACTGCTGCGGCCGGCTCTGCAGGTGCTGAGTCGCGAGCTGATCAGCCAGTACAACCAATACAACCACGTCGAGCCGCGCGAGAAAGAGCCCGCCGCGCGCGACAGCGATCTGGAGCTGCTGCTAGATGCCAGCGTCCCGGAAGACACCAGCAGCGACGATCTCGAACAGATCGTGCGCAGTTGCGTCACGCATCTGCAGTGCTCTGCCGGCGTGCTGTTCATTCCGGACAAGCAGATCGAGATCCTGCACGCGGACGGTACGAGCGGCGCCGAGCGCGAGACGCTCGACAAGACCCAGCGGAATCTGTTCGCGTGGGTGCAGGTCCAGCGCCGCACGCTGATGTTGAACAAGGTGCCGGCTTCGAGCCCGATGGGCAGCCTGCCGTACAAGATCCTCGCGTGCCCGATCCGTCAGGGCGGGCAGCACGTCGTCGGCCTGCTGATGCTGCTCAAGCGGCTCACCGGCACCGACTTCGACACGCGCCAGGTGCGCGTGATCGAGATGATGACTCGCCACATCGCCTACGTGCTGCAGAACGCGTACGACCCGAGCACCGGATTACTGACTCGCCCGGCACTCGAGCAACGCGCGCTCGCTGCGCTCGAAGGCAACTCGGGCGAACATTGCATCGCTTACGCCGACGTCGATAGGTTGCACGTGATCAACGAGAACCACGGCATGCACGTCGGCGACGCGGTCATCGTGCGCATCGCTGAGACGATCCGAACGCAATTGCCGCAGGATGTTTTTGCCGCGCGCATCTCGGGCGATCGCTTCGCGTTGTTCTTCGCGAACGAGAGCCTCGACGCCGCCTGCACTTTCCTGGGCAGCTTGTGCCAGGCGATCAGCGAGCTCACCTTCGAGCACGAAGGCACGCCGATCGACGTGTCGGCGAGCTTCGGCGTAGCAGCCGTGCAGAGCACGAAGTTTCCGCTCTCGCACGCGCTCGCGCATGCCGAGGCTGCGTGCAAAGCTGCCAAGGATCGTGGCCGCGGCCGCGTGGAGCTGTATCAGGACGCTGACCGCAGCATCGTGCGTCGCTATGAAGACGTCGCGATCATCGGCGATCTGCGCGAGGCGATCGCCAACGATCGCTTCCGCATGGACGCGCAGCCGATCGTGGAGCTCGCGCATACCGGCGGCGCGCGGCGCTTCGAGCTGTTGCTGCGGATGATCGACGCATCGGGCGAAATCGTCGCGCCGGACAAATTCCTCACGGCCGCGGAGCGCTACCAGCTCGCGACCGACATCGATCGCTGGGTGGTGCAGTACGCGCTCGAGATCCTGTCGTCGGCGGCGCCGCGGCTGGCGAGCATGGATGCGCACTTCGCGATCAACATTTCCGGTCAGTCGCTCGGCGACGAACACTTCCCGACGTACCTGGAAGGCAAGCTGCGCGAGTACGACCTGCCCGCCGGCCTGCTGTCGTTCGAGATCACGGAGACGGCAGCGGTCGCCAACATCGTGCGCGCCGAGACACTCATCCGGCGCTTGCAGGACCTGGGCCACTCGATCGCGCTGGACGATTTCGGTCGCGGCCTGTCCTCGCTCACTTATCTCAAGTCGCTGCCGGTCTCGCATCTGAAGATCGACGGCGGCCTGGTGCGCGATCTCGCCGGCAACGCGCGCTCGCGCGCAGCGGTCACGGCGATCGTGCAGCTGTCGCAGGCGATGAAGCTCGAGACCACCGCCGAATGCGTCGAGAGCGAATCGATCCTTGCGGCCGTCGGTCAGCTCGGCGTGACTTATGGGCAGGGCTTCGCGATCGGCCGGCCGCGGCCGTTGGAGATCGTCCTACAGGAGCTGTTGCGCTCCGGTCCGGCGCCGAGCGGCGGCTCGTCGCGACCGTCGCGCATCGGCCTTTAGTCTTCTGCCGCATTGGCCGAGCCGATCCGAAGTAATATGCTTTCCGCGCAGCCTGCCAACGACCACAAACCCTCAGCTCACGAACTCTCAGCAATGGCTCGCCTGGGTACCCCTGTCCGCTTCGCGCTCGTCCTGACGATCGGGATCGTCGCCGGCTTCGGTCTGTCGGTCGGCCGCACGGTCAAGGCCGACCGCGAGCCTGAGCCGAAGACGCACAGCGCGACCAGCGCCGATGCAGTGACGGCGCCGGTCCCGTGGCAGGACGCGCGCCTGCTCGCCGAAGTTCTGGAGCACGTGCGCAAGGAATACGTCGAGCGCATCTCCGACCAGGAGCTGATCGAAGCGGCGATCCGCGGCCTGATCGCCGACCTGGACCCGCATTCCGCGTTCCTCGATCCCGAGCAGTTCGACGAGATCCGCATCAGCACCACCGGCGAATATTCCGGCGTCGGCATCGAGGTCGCGCTCGAGAACGGCGTCGTCAAGGTCATCAACCCGATCGAAGACACCCCTGCGTTTCGCGCCGGTGTGCTCGCGGGCGACCGGATCCTTGCGGTCGACGACGTGCCGGTCGACGCCGAGAACCTCAACGACACGATCGATCGCATGCGCGGCCGCATCGGCACGCCGGTGAAGATCACGATCGCGCGCGGTCCCGAGCCGAAGCCGCGGGAGTTCACCCTGGCGCGCGCGAGCGTACAGGTGCACAGCGTCACGCAGGAAATGCTCGAGCCCGGCCTCGGCTACGTGAAGATCACGCACTTCAGCGAGACCACCACGCCCGACCTGGAAGCTGCGCTCGCCAAGCTGAAGAAGGCGAGCGGCGGCTCGTTGCGCGGCCTCGTGCTCGACCTGCGCAACAATCCCGGCGGCGTGCTCGAAGCAGCGGTCGGCGTGTCGGATGTGTTTCTCGACGGCGGCTTGATCGTTACGGCGAGCGGCCGCGCGGCCGACGCGCAATTCTCGATGGACGCGCAGCCCGGCGACGACCTGGATGGCGCGCCGCTGATCGTGCTGGTGAACGGCGGCTCGGCCTCAGCCTCCGAGATCGTCGCCGGCGCGTTGCAGGACCATCATCGCGCACGGCTGGTCGGCAGCCAGACTTACGGCAAGGGCTCGGTGCAGACCGTCATGCCGCTGTCCGACGGTCACGCCATCAAACTTACGACTTCCCGCTACTTCACGCCTTCCGGCGCCTCGATCCACCAGCGCGGCATCAAGCCCGACGTGGCGGTCGAAGACGCGAAGGATGGCGACGATCGCGCCCTGCACGTGGCACTGGGTCTGCTCAAGGACCCGGGCACAATTCGTCAGAGCAGCGCCAAATAACCCGCCATGCGAGCCGAGCAGCCGGCCAGCGACAATCGAGGTTTCGCGGCGGCAGTCCTGCTATGGCTGCATCTGCTGATCCTGACCGCGGGCGTATTGCAGTTCGGCTTCGCCCCGCACGCCGTGCAGCAACCGCTGTTAGCCGTCGGTGCGCTCGCGTTGCTTACGCTCAGCATGCTGATCACGCGGTCGATTCCCTCGTTGCAGCGTCCGATCGCGCGGCAGCATTGGATCGATGTCGCTACATTGATGATCGCCGTCACGGCGCTGTGCGCTGCGACCGGCGCCGCACGCAGCTCGTTGCTCCCGCTCTATGCAATCCCGCTCGCTGGCATCGCAGTCGCCTTCGGCAGCTGGTGGCTCGTCGTGTTGCTCGCAGTCGTCATCGCTGCACTCGGGTTGCTGCTCGGCTCGCTGACTCCGAACACTTACATAGGCGATCCGGAATTTCTCACGCTGCTGTTCGAGACTTTCGCGCCTGCGACGGCGGTGGCGTTACTCGTCGCTTCGTTGGTTACGAGAATGCAGAGCGCTGTTCAGCGCATCAGCGATCTCGCTTCGACCGATGCGCTCACCGGGCTCCTCAATCTGCGCACGTTCGAGGAAGTGCTGCAGCAGGAGCATCGCAAAGCCGAGCGCTTCAACCGCCCGTACACGCTGGCAGTGATCGACGTGGACAATCTCGCGCAGGTGAACGAGATGCTCGGTCACGAGGCCGGCAGCCAGGTGCTCAGCACCGTCGCCAGTGCCATCACGCGCTCGATTCGCGGCTCGGACGTCGCGGCCCGACTCGGCGGCGACGAGTTCATCGTGTTGCTCGTGGAGGCGGACTCGCAGACCGGCACGGCGATCGCCCAGCGCATCCGCAACAACGTTTATGCCGGCACGGTGTCGGTGGCGAACCGGCTGATCCGCGCCAACGTCAACGTCGGCACGGCGAATTTCCCCGAGGATCACCTCTACCCGAAAGAGCTGATGATCCTGGCCGAGCAGCGCATGCAGCAGGACCGCCAGCTGCGCCGCCCGCCGGCCGCCTGACCGCTCACACTGCGGGTGACTTGATCAGCGCCCACACTGCCCAGATCAGAATCCCGACCATCAACGCCAGCATGGGCAGCGCCGTCATCGCGAAACCCGCTGAGCGGCCCTTCGGATCCTTGACATAGCTGCGCGCGTACACGGCGCGGCCGATGATGAAGACGGCCCCGAGCCCCGCGGCCCACAGCGGGCTGATGAAGCTGGCGAAAATCCACAGCGACGGCAGAAACACGACCAGCTGTTCCTGCGTATTCATATGCACGCGGAACACGCGCTCGAACATCTCGTTGCCGCTGACCGCCGGAGCGGCGATGTTGTACTTCCCGCGAGCGACGCCGACCTGCCAGCCGAACCAGAAGAACTGCAGCAACGCGACCACAGTGACGATTGCAACGTAAGGCATATTGATTCCCCGCTGGAAGGACCGATCTTGTTATAAGGAGTCGGGGCTGAAGCCCCGACCTACGGTGCTGCGAACACTAGCGGAAGATTGGAGCAGAGACCATGACTGGATTCGTTCTGCGAGTGGCGATCGTCGCCCTCGGACTGTGGCTCGCCACCTATCTCCTGCCGGGTCTGCATTTCGACAGTCCGGGCTACCTGCTCGCGGCTGCGCTGCTGCTTGGCATAGTGAATGCGATCGTCAGGCCGATCGCGGTCTTACTAACGCTACCGCTGACTCTACTGACGCTCGGCCTGTTCCTGCTGGTGGTGAACGCAGCAATGCTCGGATTGGTTGCCCTGCTGCTGTCCGGTTTCAGCATCCCTGGCGGCTTCTGGACCGCCGTCGGCGCCTCGCTGATCGTCAGCCTGACCGGCTGGATCGCCTCCGGCCTGATCGGCAACAACGGCAAAGTCGAAGTGATGCGCAGCCGATAGGATGTCGGGCTAAAGCCCGACGCGTCATCCCTTGCAGACTCTCCTCGCCCCTTCCATCGCCGTCCGATACAGCAACAGGCCGATCACGGCGAACACCACCACGCCGAGCCATTCCGCCTGGCCAAACTGGAAGCGCTCCGGCAGCGCCATCACGTCCGGGTTCTTGAACTTCCAGACGAAGAACGCCACCACGATGCCCATCAGCGCCTCGCCGGTGATCAGGCCGGATGAATACAGCACGCCATCCTGGTGCATCCGCTCCGCGTCCGCAGGATTCGTCGGCTTGCCGGTGCTGCGCTCGACGAAGTACGCAAGGATGCCGCCCAGGAAGATCGGCATCGTCACGTCGAGCGGCAGGTAGATGCCCACTGCCGCGGCGAGCACCGGCACGCGGAAGCTCGAACCGCGCTTCTTCTGCATGGCGTCGATCGCGATGATTGCAGCGCCGACCGCGACGCCGATCCACACCATCGTCCACGGTAGTTCGCCGCCGAACATCGCTCGCGACACCGTGGCCATCAAGGTCGCCTGCGGTGCGAGCAGCGGGTTTGGATGTTCGGCCGTCGGCACGCCGATGCCGCGAGTCTCGTTCAGCAGGTTGAGCACGGGCGCCATCACGACCGCGCACGAGATCGCGCCGATCGCCAGCATCACCTGCTGCCGCCAAGGCGATGCGCCGATCAGATAGCCGCACTTCAGATCCTGCAGGTTGTCGCCGGCGACCGCGGCTGCGCAGCACACCACGGCGCCGATCATGATCGCGGCAACCGGGCCAAGCTTCGAGCCACTGCCGAGCAGCACGATGAGCATCAGCGACGCGAACAGGATCGTCGCGATCGTGATGCCGGAGACCGGATTGTTCGAGGAGCCGACGAGGCCCGCCATGTAAGCGGAGACGGATGAGAACAGGAAGCCCGCGACGATCATCACGATCGTCATCGGAATCGAGACGAGGACGTCGTTGACGATCGCCTGATACAGCACCGCGAGCGGCAGCGTGAACAAGACGAGTCCGAGCAGCACTGCCTTCATCGGCAGATCTTTCTCCGTCTCTTCGATCACCTTCGCCGTACCGGCGCGCGTTGCGGCGAGACCGCTACGCACGCCGGATAACAGCGAAGAGCGCAGCGAGAACAGTGTCCAGATGCCGCCGACGAGCATCGCTCCGACGCCGAGATAGCGGATCTGCTGCCCCCAGATTGCGTAGGCAACTGCTTCGGCATTGCCCGCCGGCACCGTGTCCATGAAGTACTGCGTGTAGATAGGAATCGCGATATCCCACGACAGCACGCCGCCGGCGACGATCACGATCGAGATGTTCAGGCCGACGATGTAGCCGACGCCGAGCAGCGCCGGCGAGAGATTCGTGCCGACGTACGCGAACGCCTTGCCGATGGAGCCCGCGCTCGCGGCGACGTCGGGCAGCATCTTCATGCCGCTCTGCGCGAGGATCTTCGCACCGCCGCCGATCAGCGCGGAAAGCGCGAGGATCCGGATGCCGCGTCCCGGGTTCTCGCCGGCTTTGAGAACTTCCGCCGCCGCTTTACCCTCCGGGAACGCCAGGTTCTGCTCGACGATCAGCGCGCGCCGCAGCGGGACCGAGAACAGCACGCCGAGCACGCCGCCGAGGCCGGCGATCGCGAGCACCCACCAGTAATCGAAGCTCTTCCAGTACTCGATGATCACGAGCGCGGGCAGCGTGAAGATCACACCCGCGGAGATCGATGCGCCCGCCGATGCGCCGGTCTGCACGATGTTGTTTTCGAGAATGTGCCCGCCGCCGAACAGACGCAGCACCGCCATCGAGACCACTGCGGCGGGAATTGCCGTCGCGATCGTGAGTCCGGCAAACAGGCCGAGGTAGGTATTCGCCGCGGCGAGCACCATCGCGAGCACGATCGAGAGCGCGATCGCGCGCACCGACAGTTGCGGAGCGGTGCGGGCCTGATTCGATTGACCGAGGGTTGTGTTCATGTGCGTCACCACCCGCAGCTCTGGCCTTGATTCTTTTCCTTGAGCCACGCCTGCAGCGGCGCGAAGTAATCGAGGATCGCCGAAGCGTCCATCTGCCGCGTGCCGGTGAGCTTCTCGAGCGTGTCCTGCCACGGCTGGCTCTGGCCGAGCGCGAGCATTTCGCGGAAGCGCTTGCCCGCCTCTGCGTTGCCGTACACCGAGCACTCGTACAGCGGGCCCTTGTTGCCGGCCGCTTCGCACAGTGCGCGGTGGAACTGGAACTGCAGGATGTACGAGAGGAAGTAGCGCGTGTACGAGGTGTTCGCCGGAATGTGGTACTTCGCGCCCGGATCGAAATCTTCCTCGGTGCGCGCGATCGGCGCAGCGACGCCCTGATATTGATTGCGCAGCTGCCACCACGCCGCGTTGTAGTTCTCCTGCGTCACTTCACCGGAGAACACCTTCCAGCGCCACTCGTCGATCAGCTTGCCGAACGGCAGGAACGCGACTTTGTCGAGCGCGAGCCGCATCTGCTGGTTGATGGTCGCCTCCGGGCTGCGCTTCACCGCGCCGATCAAACCGATCTGGTGCAGGTAAGCCGGGGTCATCGACAGGTTCACCGTGTCGCCGATTGCTTCGTGGAAGCCGTCGTGCGCGCCGCCCTGGAACATGTACGGCTGCTGGTTGTACGAGAGGTCGTAAAACAGGTGACCGAGCTCGTGATACACCGTCATCAGGTGCTCCTGCGTCGGCTCGATGCACTGCTTGATGCGCACGTCCTCTTTGCCGTCCATGTGCCACGCGCTGGCGTGGCACTGCACGTCGCGGTCACGCGGCTTCGTGAGCAGCGAGCGTTCCCAGAACGTCTGCGGCAGCTTCGGGAACCCGAGTGAAACGTAGAACGCTTCGGCCGACTGCGTGATGCGCACGGCATCGTATTTCTGTTTCTTCAGCGCGCTGGTGATGTCGAGGTCGGCGGCGCCGGGATACGGCTCGACCAGCGGATAGATCTCGCCCCACTGCTGCGCCCACATGTTGCCGAGCAGATGCGCGGGAATCGCCTTGCCGTCGGGCACGCGCTCCGCGCCGTAGGTCTTCTGCAGCCGGCCGCGCACGTAGCAGTGCAGCGAGTCGTACAGCGGCTTGACCTGATCCCAGAGCCGCGCTGCTTCCTTCGTGAATTCGTCGGGCGGCATGTCGTAACCCGAGCGCCACATCGCGCCGAGATCCTTGAAGCCCAGCTCGGTCGCGCCTTCGTTGGCGAGCTCGACGAAGCGCACGTATTCCTTGCGCAGCGGACGCGCGGTCGAGTGCCAGCCGCTCCACGCTTCGGTCAGCTCGTCGTAGTTGCGGCTGTTCGCGATGACGTCGGTGAGCTGCTCCTGATCCTTGCAGGACTCGGGGCCTTTCGGGCAGTACTTCGCCGCGCCATACATGCCTTCCATCTTCGATGTGATGGCCGCGAGCTCGGCACGCTTCGCCGCGTCCTTCGGCGCCGGAGCGGCGACGCCGAGCTTCAGCAGCTCCAGCGTGCGTGCAGTCGCCGGACTCAGCTGCTGGCCCTGGTACTGCTTCGCGGCTTCGACCGCGTTGCTGAAGTATTCGAGCCCGCGCTCGGTCGCCTTCGCGTTGAGAAATTCCGTGTCCATGTTGATGAACGTCGCGTAGGCCCAGCCGGCCGCGCCCTGTTCGCGGCCGAGCTCGGTCAGCTCGCGGTTCAAGCGGTCGACGAATTGATCGGCTGTTTCCTTGGGAGCTGCCGCTGTCTGCGACGCGTCGCGGCTGCAGCCGCTGGCAATTGCAATGGCAGCCGCGATCGCGGCCCCGAGCCGTACGGAATTTCTCATCAGTCTTCCCCCTGCGGGTCAGGCTTCAGCCTGACAACCTATTTCACGCCCGCCATCATCTTGCGGACGAACGGCGTCAGCACGAGCAGCACCGCGCCGGAAATCGCGCCCCACCAGAACAGGTACAGGAACTGGCCCGGCATGCCCGGCAGATTGTTCGGATCGATCTCGCCGGCGAACTGGCCTGCGAGGTTGTTGCCGATGGCGGTCGCGAGGAACCACAGGCCCATGACCTGGCCGACGAAGCGCGCGGGCGCGAGCTTGGTCATCGAGCTCAGACCCACCGGACTCAGGCACAGCTCGCCGAAGGTGTGCAGCAGGTAAGTCAGCATCAGCCACGTCGGCAGCACTTTCTCGCCCATCACCACGTAGCGCGCAGCGAGGAACATCACCAGGAAGCCGAGGCCCATGAGGATCAAGCCGAGCGCAAACTTGAACGGCGCGGACGGATCCATGTTGCGCCGGCCGAGATTGACCCAGATCGCGGCGAACACCGGCGCGAAGATGATGATGAACGCGGGATTCACGCCCTGCAGCACGCCCGCGGGCATGTCCCAGCCGAAGATCACACGATCGGTATGACGGTCCGCGAACAGGTTGAGCGAAGCGCCGGTCTGCTCGAAGCCCGCCCAGAACATTGCGCACGCCGCGAACAGCGCGATCATCGCGATGACGCGCTTGCGCTCGTCGGACTCCAGCCCGGCGAAGAAGTACAGGTAGCCGAAGTAGCCCGCGGCCAGCGCGATCATGGTCCAGTTCGCCACGATCGAGATGCGCACCGGGTTGAACGCCAGCACGCCCGAGATGCCAAGCGCCGCGACGATCAGCAGCACGATCATGAAGCCGATGATCGGCCACCACGTCGCCGGCTTGCCGAGCGGCACGAGCCCGGAGGTACCGAGATGACCTTTCGTCACCTGGAACTGCACCAGGCCGAACAGCATGCCGACCGCCGGCAGGGCGAAGCCTGCGCTCCAGCCGAATGCCGCGGCGGTGATCGGCACGAAGAACGAGCCGAGGACCGCGCCGAGGTTGATACCCATGTAGAAGATCGAGAAACCGGCATCGCGACGCGAGCCGCCTTCCGGGTAGAGCTGCGCGACCAGCGCGCTGATGTTCGGCTTGAGCATGCCGACGCCGAGCACGATCACCAGCAGCCCGACGAAGAACAGCTGCGGGTCGCCGGCGGCGAGCGAGCCGTTGCCGAGCATGATCAGGACGCCGCCCCAGACCACGGAGCGCTGCTGACCGATCAACCGATCCGCGATCCACCCGCCCATCGGCGCCAACAGATACGTCGCTGCGATGTACAGGCCGTAGACCGCGTTGGCTGTTTTGTCATCGAGCCCCAGGCCGCCGTTGGCGATCGCGCCGGCCATGAACAGAATCAGGATGGCCCGCATGCCGTAGTAACTGAACCGCTCCCACATCTCCGTCATGAACAGCGTGGCGAGTCCACGCGGTTGACCGAAAAGCTGAGGTCCGTGCGTGGAATCGCGCTCGATGTTCTGGTTCATACGGCTGGGCCCATCCTGCAGTTCGTGGGCGCGTCCGACCAGGCGGACGCGCTGGTTGCCTGTTGTTAGTGACAGGGATGTTGCAAAGGTGCGCCAGTCTCACCGAAGAGCGCGCGCCGGGGCAAGGAGGTGAATTGCGCAGTGTGTATACAGCTGCGGCGCGTTTAAGGCCATTCTCCCGACAGACAGGTCAGCTGCTGGCGCTCTGCTCTTCCCGGCGCTGCTGCGCGAGCTTTTCCCTGAGCAGGATCCGGGACAGGATGATGCCGATCTCGTACAGCAACCACATCGGCAGCGCCATGGCCGTCTGCGACAGCGCATCGGGCGGCGTGAGGAACGCGGCGATCACGAAGATTCCCAGGATTACGTAACCGCGGTTCTTGGTCATCGTCTCGACGCGCACCAGGCCGGTGGCGGCGAGCAGCACGGTCGCGACCGGCATCTCGAACGCGATGCCGAATGCGAAGAACAGCAGCAGCACGAAGTCGAGGTAGTTCGTGATGTCCGTCATCACCTGCACGCCCGTCGGGGCGGTCGTTGTCAGGAAGGCGAACATCAGAGGAAACACTACGAAGTAGGCGAAGGCGACGCCCGCGTAAAACAGCACGATGCTCGAGACGACGAGCGGGATCGCAAAGCGCTTCTCGCGCTTGTACAAGCCGGGCGCCACGAAGGCCCACACCTGGTACAGCACGTACGGCATGGCGATGAACAGCGCGACGAACAGCGAGAGCTTGAGCGGCGCCATGAACGGCGAGATCAGGCTGGTGGCGATCATCGAGCTGCCCGCCGGCATCTTCTGGATGAGCGGCGTCGCGATGATCGTGAACAGGTCGTTGGCGAACCAGGCGCAGGGAGCAAAAACGAGGGCGATCGCGACCACGGCCTTGAGCAGGCGCTGCCGCAGCTCGACCAGGTGTGAGATCAGCGTGCCTTCCGCGAGCAGCTCGCGATCGGGTTCGTCGCTCATGACGCGGACTTCGTCAGCGGAACGTCGGCGGCAACTGCAGCGTCGGCGGCCGCGTCCGCGGCGGACTCAGCGCCTGCTTCGATGCCGGAGACCGTCGCATCGAGATCGAGCTCCGGACCGGTCGACGCGGAATTCGAATGCGGCGCTGCTGCTTCGGCCGTACTCGGCGCGGGCGGAGGCGGCGGTGCAGGTTGCGCCGGCCGCGATCGAGTCATCTCTTCCATCGTGACTTCGTGCTCGAGCTGCGTGCGCAGCTGACGCGCCATCGCGCGCGCACGCCCGGTCCAGCGGCCGACCTTTTCAGCGAGCCCAGGCAGTTTTTCGGGCCCCAGCACCAGCAGTGCGATGCCCAGGATGAGGAGGATCTCGGTGAAGCCGACTTCGAACATCGGGCCAGGAAGGCAATCGGGCGGAAGAGACGACGCGGGTCGGCCGCGCGGCCTCAAACGTTGGACTTGGTGCCGGGCTTGGAAGGCGTGGAATCGAACTCCGCATCCTTCTGCTCAGGCGAGTTGAGCTGACGGCTCTCCTTGTCGTCACCTTCGTCCATCGCTTTCTTGAAGCCTTTCACCGCACCGCCGAGATCCGAGCCGATGGTCTTCAAGCGCTTCGCGCCGAAGATCAGCAGCGCAATCGCCAGGATGATCAGCAGTTCTTTGAACCCGATGCCCATCAGACTCTCCTGCAAATAAGCCGCCGGATGATACGCCCAAAAGCACCGCGGCGGCGGTTACGAAAAGCTCACACGGCTCGCAACTGCGACGGTCGTCACCCTACAGAGCCGACCTGCAGCCAGAACGTCACTGGCCCGTCGTTGGTAAGCGTCACTTGCATGTGGGCGCCGAACTCT
>Ga0070668_100001416_pt1 | contig 17284 bp, 14 predicted proteins | sample KBSS43metaG_FD_64661 | JGI IMG/M metagenome (GOLD analysis project Ga0070668, IMG submission 64661) | Switchgrass rhizosphere microbial communities from Kellogg Biological Station, Michigan, USA - KBS S4-3 metaG | ecosystem: Host-associated > Plants > Roots > Rhizosphere > Soil ... | reverse complement strand
TGTACGACAAGCGGTATGATAGTCAAGGATGGTTATGGAGAGCGAAGACGCGGCCCGTGAACGCCACGGGGATGCGAGACGACGGATCTATGAGAGGCGCGCCAGTTCCCTCGGCGACGGCTCGCGCCCGCCAATGTCGGCGGTGATACGGCGGGCGGTGGCAACCGTCAGGTTCCCCAGTTCAGACACTCTTTCTGGCGGAATCTGGTTCAGGAATCCGTGGATGGCGAGGTGCAGGATGTTGTTACCTTGAACGTCGAATACGGGCGCCGCCAATCCAAAGATCGGGGCTGGCGCCAATATGCCGTGCTCGTCTTCAGCAAAGCGCCCAATCTGTTCGAGATAATATGCTCGAGCGGATGGCTCCTTTCGTCCGACTCCAAACTTCTCGGCTTGGTTTAGCCAGGTGCGGACTTCAGTTCGACTAACATCGCGGTTAATGCCGAGGCTAATCGACCAGGAATATCCGCGGTCACGGATCCATTGGATGTCTTCTTCGAGCATCTCCTTGTCGACGTCGTTCTTAAAAAACCCTTGGGCTTCGGCCGCCGCGAGCATCGCCGTCAGCCGCGCCGCCGAGGCGAATGCGTATTCTAGCGTGCCCATCGGCGGCACTAATGGGAACGTCTTACCAACCGGCTGTACGACCTGGAAGGGTCCGGAACTGCTGACGCTGGCGACCGCAACGAGGTGAGCGTCGGGAAGAAGGCGGTAAGCCGTGGCGGTCAGCTTGGAGTCTTCGGCAAGCGCGGGCAAGGCGCTGCGCGCCGCGTCGAGCACATCACTGCTTCCGGAGGCGGCGTCACCGAGAGCGATTAGGACTGGTCCTAACGAATATGTCTTGTCGAGAGGGTTGAGGATCAGACACCCCTGGTCGACCAACGTCGTCAGGATGCGGTATGTGCTTGCCTTCCCGAGGCCCACTCGCCGCGAGAGCTCCGAGACGCCGAGCTGCTCAGGAGCGGCGGAGCGAAGAACCTGGAGGAATTGAACCGCATATGCGACCGCTGGCGCGGAGGACTTGATGTTCGTGGGCATGCCTTCAGCTCAGGGTAGCGTCGCGGGATTTCAGACAACCAGTGCGTCGCGCGCTATCGGATTGGTCCACGGCGGACACCGTCTCAAGAACGTTGCATACCCTGCGATACGCTGAAAGGCGATGATCGCATTCCCTCTCATTCGAGATTTCGAGGATCGAGGCGCTCCACCGGCGTAAACATGTTCGCTATGGTCCAGCCACCATCAACGGCCACGGTGTGCCCGGTGATGTAGGATGACAGGTCAGATAGGAGAAACGCCGCTACATTCGCCACCTCTTGGGGTGTTCCGCTGCGGCCTAGCGGGACATGGCTCTTGGCCATCCTCTCCCGCCTTTCCGGCGTTTCGGGCAAGCGCGGTGTCGAGATGCTGCCGGGAGCGACGGTGTTCACACGCAACCCGTATTGGGCCCATTCCGCCGCCATAGATTTAGCCAGACTGATGAGCGCCGCCTTAGCGGCCCCATAGGCGGCATGCTGGGGTGATGCGTGCGTCCCGTCCACCGAAGACCAAGCAACGATCGATCCCGGCCTGTTTGCCTTCGCCAGGCGCTCTGCAAACGCCCTCGCCAGTATATAGAAGTATCGGACGTTCATGCTTAGGTCGCGATCCCATATGTCAGCCGGCATTTTCAGAACCGGGTTCCAACTCGCCATGCCCACGATTGTGGCCATCAATTGAAGGTTCGGGATCGCTTCATCCGCCTGGGCAATGAGGTCGCTGTGGTCTGCCGAGGAGACGACGTCGTAGGCGATCGCGATCGACTTGCGGCCCATGTCGACGACCTTGGCCGCGACGACCGACGCGCGGCTTTCGTCGATGTCGACGATGGCGACATCGCAGCCGCAACTGGCCAGCAGTAGTGCGGTGGCTTCGCCCATTCCGAGCCCGCCGCCAATGACGATGGCGCCCTTGCCTTCTAGGCCTCCGATCGTGTTCATCTAGTCCTCCTAGTTGTGAAGTGTCGCCGTCGCTTGCGATTATTCGGCGCGATGGGTGGACTCGAACGCGAGAGCGTTACGAGTCCCGGGCATAAGGCTCTCTAGAAATCGGTTCGTATTCTTAGTCCGACGATTCGAGACTGCCCCAAGGTGGCGAAGTTGAACGAAGGCAGCGAAACAGTGGACATGTTGTAAAACTTCTCGTCGACCACATTATTAGCAAAAATCGCGATCGACCAATTATCGTGCTCATAGGTCGCCGATAAATTCAACAATCCGACCGAATCAATGTTGGAAACCGCGACTTCGTCAATTGGAGTTACTGGCGTCCCGAGTGAGGTCGAAAAATTGTCCCGCCAGCTGTAATTACCTGAGAGAATTAGCCGTCCGTCCCAGACGTGAATGATTTGAGCGGCCGTCACGCTCCAGGTCCAACGCGGAATGTTCGGCAGAAACTCGTCGTTCTCAGGACGCGCCCGATCGTTAACTTTGGCGTCGACGAACCCTAGGCTTGCTGATAAGCGCAGACCTGCCAAAGCCTGCCATGTCACGTCTCCCTCGAAGCCCTTGATTAGGGCGTCGGCGTTCTGCACCACCCGGATGGGCGGGTTCCCCGTGATGGCCGTGTACTGATAGTCACGGTAATCTTGGTAAAAGGCCGCCGCGCCGAGCCGAAGAGATCCTTCTAGAAGTTCGCTCTTCAGGCCAACTTCGTAGTTTTTGAGCTCCTCCGGAGCAAAGACGGATGGCACGGCAGTGTTTCTGGTGTCCGGATCGACCCCCGTTCCTCCGGACCGGTATCCAGAGCTTGTGGACGCATATAGCATGGAATGGGGTGCGAGCTTATAACTCACAGCAACGTTGTAGTTGACCCGCTCGGCCGCGAGGGTGACCGGAGCTAACTGTCGGCCGTTGAAATTCAGATTCCCCTTCTTTTTGTCGTCGGTGTACCGCAGGCCCATCGTGAGGTCGAATTTCTCCGTTGCGTGTAGGACGCTTTGGAAATACGCCGACTTCGATCTCGTGCCCTGACGAAGTAACCGTTGCGCCAAGGAAGCCCCCGAATAGAAAAACGTTCTTAGGTCTTCCTCAATATTCTGTTCAAAATAGTAGGCGCCCGCCGCAACTTCGATGCGGTCGTTCCATATTTGACCGTTATATTGCGCCTCGACCGCGGTGCTACCAATATTGGGACGATTTTGAAACGTGAATCCGATGGCGGGCGGCAGGGTCGTCCCGCCGGTGACATCGAACACGCGACGACTGACGAGGAGGCGCAACTGGCCGGTAGGCACGTCTTGGCTCAGGCTCGCGCCATAGAACTCAACCTCGACCGACTGGCGTTCTCCACTGCGTGGATCAGACACCAAATTCACGGAACCGGGAACATTTGGAGAGGCTCCGCTATAAGTAGGCCGATTGGGCTGCGTGACGATCTCGACCGTCTGGGTTCCGGTCGTGCGCACCTGTTCTGCAAACAGGTCGAAGATCGTGCTGTCCGTTGGCTCGAACCGCAGCTTGGCTCTAAGGACCTGATCTTCCTTCCTGCCTAGTTTCAGGCCGTTCGTGAAGGACTGATAGTTTCCGGCGAGATTATACTGGTAAACAAGCCGAACGGCCGCGACGTCGCCCAGCGGCGCGTTGATAGCGCCTCCGACAGAACGGGTGCCGACGTCGCCGAGTTCGGCCTGCAGGTAGCCCTCAAAGCCGTTCAAACTCGGGTCCTTGGTCTTCACCAGCAGGGCGCCCCCGGTGGTGTTGCGACCGAACAGCGTGCCCTGTGGACCCTTCAGGGTTTGAACGGAGACCACGTCCACCGAAAGGCCAGCCGTACCGAATGTGTGCGAAATCAGATGCCCGTCCATGTAGACACCGACGGAGGGATCAACGGAGGTGACGCTGGAACTCTGGATATTGCCACGTATCGCGACGGTGGCGGCGACGCGGCCAGATCCGCTCCACTCCACGATCTTCACGTTCGGATTACTGAGTGCGAGATCCTTGAAGTCCCGCACGCCCATTCGCACCATTTCGTCATGAGTGAAGGCCGTGACCGCGATTGGCACGTCTCCCAGCACTTCGTCGCGTTTGCGCGCGGTCACCACGACTGGTTCCAGGGTGCGGTCGTCAGCACCCTCGGTTGACGTTTTTTGCGCGCCTTGAACGTCGCTCTGCGCGATCGCAGGCGAGGCTGCCATCATGAGAACGATCGCCGAGCCACCCGCTAGCGCCATGAAGGCCGGGCTGTGAAGCAATTGATGGCGAATATCGATGTCTTTCCTCCCTTCACCCCGAGGCAGCGCTTCGCGAACCTCGCTTTGACCTCTCGTCTACGCGCTTCGTTCGGCGCTTCGTCCGAGCGCAGACCGCCGCGTTGGCGCGCACCCGACGTTGATCGGAAGTCCTTGTGCTCTCCGGCCTGGCAGGAACTGCCAACAACCCGAAGGGCGTTCTATAAATGAAACGATCGTACCGCCCGTACCGTAGGGTCGGGTTTCGACATCGTCAAGGAGCAAAAAGCATTTGACTTAGACCAGGTGGCGCTTAGTCTTCAACGGAGGAACGAACGATCCATATATGAAACGGGCCTCGTGCTAAGGCAGAGGCGTGGGAGAGGGTGACTGTGGAGGGCGCGAAGGCCGCGTCTCCGATCGCCTGCGACGTGAACACAAGAGAAGAGTGAGACAACGACAATGAAGTTCGGCATCAATCTTTCATCCGCACTCCCCAGGCCCTGGGGGCTCGGCGCGGAACACAAGCTGATCATGGACTGCATTCGCACCGCCGAGCTCGCCGACCAGCTTGGCTTTGATTACTTCTGGGTCGGTGAGCACCATTTCCTCGAGGAGTACCACCACGTTTCCGCGCCGGAGACACTGATGGGGGCGCTGGCGATGGTGACCAAGAACATCCGCCTGGCGCACGGGATTATGACTCTGCAGCCGAAAATGAATCATCCCGTGAGGGCGGCGGAACGCATCGCGCTTGAGGACCACCTTTCGCGCGGGCGAATTGACTTCGGCTCAGGCCGGGGAAGCGGTCTTAAGGAGTGGAGCGGCTTCGAGATCGAGGAGCAAGGGACAAAGGAGGCTTGGGACGAGTCGCTCAGGGCGATTCTCGCCATGTGGCGGACGGAGGAATTCGCTTGGGACGGAAAGAACTTCAAAATTCCGCTATGCAACGTGATTCCAAAGCCATTCCAGCTGCCCCATCCCCCGCTGTGGCTCGCATGCACCAATCCCGAGACCCAGCGTCTCGCCGGCGAACGAGGAATGGGTTCGATCGCGTTCCTCTATGCAGGTATCGAAGATGTTGCTGAGAGGGTAAAGATTTACCGGGAGGGTATCGCCAACCCCGTTAACCGGTACAGTTCCGAGGTGAATGATTGTTTCGCGTTCTTCGCTAACTGTGTGGTTGACGCAGATGAGGCCAGAGCGAAAGAACTTTATTTCGAGGCGTCTGAAAAGCAGCGGGCGGCATTTACGACGCATGGATGGACATCAATAACGGGAACGACGCTGCGCGCCGAGGTTAAGCGCGAGATCGCGAACAAAGGATCGGGGGTTGACTGGCAGGATGTGCTTGAACGCGGCGGGAGCGTCGTGGGCAACGTCCAGCGAGCAGTTGATACGCTGCAGAACTACGCGGCGATCGGGATCGACCTTACGGTTTTCAACGTGTTCCCAGGCGTGACCGGGATTGAGGAGGTCGAGCGGAACATGCGCGTGCTCGCCGGGTCGGTTCTGCCCAAGTTCCGAGAGACCGTCAGGGCTGCGTGACACCCGGCAAGCGCGTTGCGGACGATAGGCCGCCATGGGCGTTGCAAGCTGTGCTTTCGCGCCCGCTCGTTTTTAGTACGCCTTACGGAGAAAAAATGTGACATCAGGGGCGGCGGCGCGACACCCCGGATATGGCTCAAGGGCCTATTGCTGGTATGCGGCGTTCATCCTGACTCTGGTGTATACGCTCAACGCAGTCGACCGCGGCCTGCCCAGTATTCTACTCGAGCCGGTGCGGCATGAATTCGGCCTAACCGACAGCGAGTTGGGCTTATACTCGGGGCCTGCATACGCGTTGGCATATTGCCTGGCGATATTGCCTATGGGGTATGTGTCGGACCGCCACAATAGGCGAAATGTTCTCGCGGTGATGCTGGTGCTCTGGAGCACGCTGACGGCCCTCGCCGCCATTACGCGGAGCTTTACGCAACTCATCGCCACTCGTGCCGGCGTTGGGGCGGCCGAGGCGGGGACCGTTCCGCTTATCCTGCCGATGATTTCCGATATCTTTCCAGCCAAGGGGCGTGGGCTAGCCCTTGGTGTCCTGTACGCCGGAGCTCCAGTGGGCGTTTTTCTCGCGAGCGTCGGTGGCGGATTCGTCGCCGCCGAGTATGGCTGGAGAGCGTCCTTCCTCATCTGCGGGCTCCCTGGCCTTCTCGTGACCGCAGTCATGATGCTGACAGTGCGCGAGCCGCAGCGCGGAGGAGCGGACAGCGAGTCCGCCGTTTCGGGCCCAGATCAGCAACCTCCCGGTTTGATGGAAGGGATGTCGTTCCTGCTGAAGTCGCGTGGCGTCCTCTGTCTGATTGCTGGCTGCGCGCTGCTGGGGCTGATCGGCATCACCATAACCACATGGATGGGCTCATTCTTCGTGAGGGTTCATGGAGTCGGGCTGAAGGAAGTTGGCCTCATTCTCGGCGTCGGCATCGGTCTAGGGGGGATGTTGAGTCCGCTTGTAATGGGGTGGATCGCCGACGTCATTGGCGTTCGAGATGAGAGGGGGCCCATCCGGATGGTCTGGATTTCGGCGCTGCTATCTTTCGGCTTCAGTGTTGGGATGCTGTTCACGCCGACACTTGGGTTCGCAGTGGTGCTTTTCATCGCCAGTGACCTGACGAGGTTGGGATATGCTCCCCCCATCTACTCGGTGATCATGGCTCACACCCCTGCGCGCCTACGCGGCAGCATCATGTCAGTATTGGCCTTATCGACGAACCTCATGGGTTTTGGAATCGGTCCTTTGGTAACCGGGATGATCTCCGACTTCTATGGAGGCGGGCAAGCCATCAAGTATGCACTCGCAAGCATATTGGTGTTGTTTGTCCCTGTCGTGCTGCTGTTCTTTTACGCATCTCGGATCCTGTACGGCCGGCAGCGCGCAATGACCTTGCCCGTCGAGAGGGAGACATAAGACCGCTCGACGCGAGGCGTTAGCCAAGCCGTCAAATTTCTCGGCGAACGACATCGATCCTCCCCAGCTCGACCAGGCAACGGCGCGCCATATGAAGGTCCCGAGCCTCGATGAGGTCCAAGAATGAGCGCTGAAGCTCCTTCATTTGTTGAGCGTCATAGGGGGCGCTGTCGGCCGAGGCTGCAATGGCGTCGAGGGGGACCAGCAGAATGCCGAGGAGTGCGACCAACACTTGGTCCTCGACGGCGTTGGCTAGAAAACGATACGATCCAAACAAGTCCGGCGGTTTCTCGTCAGTCAGCGCGGCGCGCGCCTTGACGAGCTCCTTCCGGGTGAGCTCGTTCCCCTGTTCCAGATCGTTTACAACCAGCGTGGTGGCCGAGCGTCCGAGACGATGGACGGTCCGGCCGAGGACGACGGGCGACGGCCGCTGCGTCGTCGCGATGAACAAGCCCACGGCATTCACTATGGCCTGCGGATCAGGGGTCCGCTTGAACAGCCCACCATCGTTGCCGCGTCGAACGCGCACTATGCCGTATCGCTCGAGCGTGCGGACGGCCTCTCTGAACACCCCGCCGCTAACCCCCAGTCGACGGACAATCTCATCTTCGGATCCGATCCGCCCCTCGCGGTCCGGAGGGTCTCCGGCGATACTGCTGGCGATGAGCCGCGCCACTGCCTGAGGCTTTTTCACGAGCCGACCGTCCGCTCCATGCATGGCGAACTTCTGTCCCAGCATGGTGAGGCGAACGATCGCATCTTCGACGTCGGTAGGCGGCGTCGAAAAGCGCTCGGTCCAATGGACGTGGGCGGCGGAAAGCTGATGCTGAATGGCCAGCATGCGACTGTCGTCGAAGGATATCAACGCCTCGACAAGCTCCCGCCTCAAATCCGCGGTTTCGGCGGAAAGCTGACCGACGTCGGATTCACTGGCCCCGTTCCAAACGCCGATATCCGTGTTCGCCTGCAGCAAGGGCGTCATGCACAAGGCCAGTGGAGGCATTTGGGCGAGAGATAGGATCTCCTTGTTTAGGGTGGTATTGTGTCTTGCGTAGGAAGCTGGTGAGCGGTCATCAGGCAATTGCGCCAAGAGACGAAGCTTCTGGGCATCGGCCCTCGTGGCCCGCCTGGCGACGGCCTCGCAGAGGATCTTCTCGATCGTCAGTCGAGCGTTCTGGATCTGGCTGCCCTTGACCCCTGCGAACACAAGATAATTTCGCAGCATCGAGTTCCGAGTGTCGGCGGCGGGAATCCCGACGAAAAGTCCACCGGCCTGTCCACGCCTACATTCGATAAAGCCGTCCATCTCGGCGATGGCGATCGCTTCGCGCACGATCGCGCGGCTGGCGCCGATCTGACGTGCAAGGTCTTCTTCGCGTCCGAGATAATGACCTGCGCTCCAGCCAGCTTCGATCAGTCGCTTCTCCAACTGCCGAGCAATTCGCTCGCCGGCCTTCACCAGATTAGCTTTCAAGGCGGTACTCTTGGATCCTATGTCATGGGTGGGCGGCTGCGACGGCGGGCCAGTTTGCTGCTCGGTCGACCTTCGATCATGCGCTCGTGTCGCCCACCTAGGCGAACCCGGTCAGTCCTTCATCCAGCGGCACCCAGAGCGTCTTGGTCGCCGAGGCGATCATCAATGTTTGGCCTATCGCGAAGATGATGTCCATGAGCTGGGGTGGCGAGAGTTCTCGCGACAAGACGCTCCAGGTGGCGTCGGTAATGAAGCTATCGCGACGAAGTTCGTCGACCGCGCGAATAAGCGCGGCCTCGTAGGCGGTCCAGCCTTCCGCGTCCGCGCCCTTTTTGACGCGCTCGATCTCTGACTCCGACACACCCGCCGAGAGAGCCAGCCGCTTATGCTGGCCCCACACGTACTCCGCTTGCGTAACCCACCCAACCCGGAGGATCATGATTTCTCGATCCCGCGCAGGAAGCGTCGAGCGTTGAAATATATATGTCGTCAGAGGGATCAAAGCATCGAGGAAAGGAGGATTGTTTGCGAGTAGGCGAAAGATGTTGACCCTCGATTGAGGTCCGCGGGCTTCCAGAACCTCGCGTTGTTCATCGGTGCAATTATCGGGGTCGATCATGCGAATTCGGGATTGTGTCGTCATTTCTTTGCCGCCTGGTGGAATTTCGAGCTAGAAGTTGTCGAACCGCTGGGTCGAATGGTGCCGAGTCATCGAGGAACCTGGCGGCCCCATCTGCATATGGTTTCGCATGTTGCGACGGTGAAACAGCCAGAGTAACGGCTCGTCGAACCGACCGGTTTGCGCGTCCGCCAACACGAATCTCTCCAGTTCCACATCACCGTCATGCCAGTTTTGCGCTTTGATGCCGGTGACCTTGAACAGATCGTCCAAGTCCGCCTTAACGACCTCGCCGTCAATCTCGTTGACTCGTCGCAGGTGTCGCACGGTCCGGAACATGAGCCGAAGTTGGTGCTTCAACTCGGGCTCTTGCGTGTCGACCAAGCCGATCTGGCGTATCAAGTGATCGAACGTCGAGTCCTGGCGAGTGCGACGCGGCTCGGGTGTTTCAATCTGGGGAAGCTCGACGCCCATCGCCTCCGCAAGCGCCTCCGTCGCATGCAGATTGGTCTCGCTGGTCCACTGCATATTCGTCATGAGATCGGTATCGGCTACCGGATCAAGAATTGCCGGTCCGAACATCAGCAAGTTGCCGGTCGTGCCGGCGAAGTGGTGGCGCTTGATCGTCTCCAGATCGATCTCGCGACCGCTGAGTTCCTGATAGCGCGCATAGATGCGCTTGAAGTCGCCGAAGGGAATGATCGTGTCCCGCATGCGCCAGACGGCGAGATCCATCATAGGGTCGCCCAGATGACCGAACTCCAGGTCCAGAATGGCGTTCAGGCGCCCATCAGAGTGGTGGAATTGGCCAGTGTCCCAGAGGATCGGCGCCTCGCGGCCGCGACTCTGAGGCAGGTGCCGCAGGAGCCAACTGATGCAGAACTCCGCAAACGGCATCGCGTGCTTCTTCTTCCCGCGGAAGATGGAAATGGCGCGCAGTCGTCCAACCGCGGAGGAGTCCTCCGGCCTTTCGGCGCGAAATATACCTGCATTTGCGAAAGGTTCAATGGGCAGGCTGTGGATGCGAGCCAGAGCCTGCAGATATTCATCCACCACTTGATCACGATCTTCCGGCGGGGTTCCGTCGAAATTGGGCTGTCCGGGGACCTTTTGCATCGCCACCGCGTTGATACTGTCAAGCCATCCGTACAGTTTTGGGACCGGAATCCCGAAATCTAACAGAAGTCCATGAAATACGAACTCGTGGGTCAGCGGAAAGATGGAGGTGTCTACTCTATCACCCCGAATCACAAGTTCAATAGTACCATCCTCGTGCTCACCTTTGACGAACCAAGTGGGCCTCCATCTCGCCTGTCGACGGACTTCGCTGACTCTAACACCTAGCGTCGTCTCAACCGCTTGGGTGACTTCTTGGGGTGAGGGGATGCCCATAGGCCTTCTCGATTGTCAGAGCAAATTCGTGAGGTGTGGCCCCCCGCGGGCGCTCCTCGGCTGCTCGGAATGTTTCCTGCTAGCATTTCGCCGTCAACCCATTTCCGTCCGACGCTGAAGTCGGTTGACCGCCTAATGCTAGTATTTAATGATCATCCGGCGTTGGATTCCGGCCGGCGCGGAGGGCCACGCCGAGTTAGCGGGGCGGCGATCGCTGGCCGAATAGAACGATATTCGCGGTTGGATGGCGGCGCATCCAGACGCACCAATGATGTAGGCTAACGCGGGAGGAAACACCCTTGAGGCAGGAACCACGGATTCCGCTGGTCAGCGAGGCAAACTGCACCGAACAGCAGCGGGAATTACTATCTAAAGGGGGAAAGTACAATCTTAACGTGTTTCGCGCCCTAGCTAACCACCCCGACTTGGTGCGACGTTGGGAGCCTTTTTCGGCGCACATCTTTTTCAAAACGTCGCTGCCGGTGCGGGACCGTGAACTGCTTACACTTCGCTCCGCTTGGCTCGTACAGTCCGAGTACCAGTGGGCGCGACACGTGAAGTATGGCACGGAGGTCGGCCTGACGGCGGAGGAAATTGAGCGGGTGAAGGCCGGGCCAGATGCGCCGGGGTGGACGGACCACGAACGAGCTGTTCTGCGGAGCGTCGATGAAATGCGCGAACACACCGACATCACGGATGCGACTTGGGCGACGCTTTCCAATCGCTATTCGAACATTGAGCTTATGGATCTGGTCTTCAGCAATGGACAAAACTTCATGGTCGCGGCGGCCTCCAAGATTTTCAGAATCCCGCTCGATCCTGACGTGAGGGATTTCGGGTGGTCGGACGCTGAGGCGTCGTCAGGCTGATTGCGGCGCCGTTTTGCAGGGGGTGCGTAGACCCCACCGCCTCAGCAATCTCGCTGGGCCAATTCCAGTGCAGCGAGCGCCGCCGTAACAGTGACGCCCCCGTCAACAGCCAGACACGCTCCCGTCACAAACCGGGCCTCATCGCTAGCAAAGTACAAAGCGGCCTGGGCGACATCCCAGGCGTCGCCCTCTAGGCGTAAGGGCGCTACACGTCGGCGGAGCTCTCGGGTCTCAGCGTCCATCCGGGCCACCATTGGCGTATAGAGGTGTCCAGGGCAGATCGCATTTACCCGTAGTCCGGCGGGACCGTAGACTAGCGCTAGTTCCTGCGTCAGATTAATGAGTGCGGCTTTCGATGGCCCGTAGGCGAAACTTGTTCCCTGCACGCGCAGCGCGGCGACCGACGCGATATTTAACACCACCCCACCTGGCTTTAGGAGCGCGGCCTGCGCCGCGCGGGTCATCAGAAGCGCACCTTTGAGATTTACATCGAAGACGCGCTGCCAGTGGATGATGTCTAGCTCTTCGAGACGATTCCCCCCGCCCGCGATGCCGGCGTTATTGACGAGTATGTCTACCCGGCCAGTGAGCTCCACGGCCGACGCGATGATCTGCCCGCATGCCGCCTCTTCGGAAACATCTGCTACAAATACGGACGCCCGCCCATCCGTTGCCGCGATCAGTGCTTGAGTATAATTGGCACGATCTTGGCTGGAATCAACGACGACGACATGTGCGCCCTCGGCGGCGAACAGCTGCGCGATAGCCATGCCGATCCCGTCTCCCGTAGGCACGCCTCCGGCTCCGGTCACGATGGCGGTTTTCCCGGCTAATCGATCGAAAATCTTCCGAGGTCTCGGCATTCAGTGCGGTCCAGCCCAAGTCGCGACGGGCGAGCTGGCGATGTCAATAGCTAGGCTTCTTGGCTGCCGGCGTAAGCTGGATCTCGTGGCTCCAGCACGACGGGTCTTGTTCGTGAAGGTAGTAGAAGGCCTCTGCAATCTTGGTTGGGTCGATCAGGGCCGCGGCGCCATAGGAGGCCCGGGTCCCAGGTGAATCGATGGCGCCGTCGATGATCACGTTAGCGACATGAACGCCATGCTCCGAGTATTCTTCGGTCAAGGCCTGGGCTAGCGCTCGCATCATCACGCGAGGATAGTAGAGAGATTCTCCAGTATGGCGTTTGCGGCCGCGCAGCGATTGCGGATTGTTCGAGAGGAAGAATGAGCCCCGTCGGCGCTTTCGCATTGCCGGCAAGACTTCCTTGGCGACCAGGAATGGACCGCGACAAGAAATGTCGATCGCGGTCTCAAACATCTTCAATGGGAAAAACTCTAGCAGTTCCTGCTCAGGCGGGAGGGCGCGGCCTTCCAGGTAGCCCGCATTGTAGACCAGCACCTCGGGATCGCCGGCCTCGCGTCGGATCCGGTCGAATGCAGCGCTGATCGAGCCGGCGGAGGAGAGGTCTAACTCGACAATCATGCTCTGGCCGCCCTGGTCGGCGATGGCCTGAGCCAAACCTGCCGCGTTCGCGGCCGTTCGCGTGGTCGTCACCACCAAGAAGCCCTCGGTCGCGAACTTCTGGGCGATGGCGCCGCCGATCCCCCAGCGGGCGCCAATCGGCATGTCGCTGTCATCCACCGCCGAGCCTTGAACTAATAGGGTGTTGCGCCCGTCCGCCTGCCATTTTGAGGTGGCGCCGACGACCACGGCAACGGATCTGCCCTCTTTGTTGCTCGTCCCCGTCATTTAGCCTCGCCCAATTCGCGCAAATCGTTGTTCCAATGAGTGTCGCTGTCGCAGCAGCTTCAGTTCGGCGCTCACCCCGGGCGCCATGCGAGCAATTTTCACTTCAGGACGAGCGGATTAACTGGCGAGCCGACCGCCCCGGTCACAGCGAGCGGGGGCGCGGAAAACAGGAAGGCGTAGCGATTGTCGTCGGCGCAATCTTGCGCCAGGCGCTCGAGGTTGAACATTTCTCCCAGTGGGCATCCCATGTCCCGCAGGGCGAGCTGATGGAATGGCAGGGGCATGAACGACGCGAACATCTCAGCTGTGAGTACCTCGACGGCGAGGTTGTCGGCGCCCACGGCTGCAACTTTTCTTTCGTATAGCCATTCGGCGCAGGCGGGGCTGAGGCCGGGCTGAAGGCCGTTGAAGGCCTTCCGATCACTCCGCAGCGTAAAGCACCGGATGTGGCCCGTGCGAACCAACACGACGTCACCTGGCTCGACCTGTACGCCCTGCGCTTCGCAAACCGCCTCCAGATCATCGACCGATATTGCGTAGTCGATTGGGAGCTCGTCGACGCCCCGGTGCCTGCAGAAATCGAGCAGTACGCCGCGCGACATGATCCCGACTTCCGCCATGTGTTCGACACCGTTCCGCAGGGCGCCGTGGACCGTCAGCGTGTCGCAGGCCTTGCATCCGTTATAGAGGACTCCGTCATAGTGCACGTGGGCCAGGGCATCCCATTGGGTCGCCGCCTGAAGCGGCATATGGATGACGTCGTCGGAATAGTAGCTGCGCCCGCCCTTGCCACCACCCGTGCTCGCTCCCATGGGAGCGAACAGTTCGGTTGGATAGAGCAGGGGATTGAAGCGCCGGCCACTTCCCGTCTGAGGGCCATTGCGGTCAAAGCGCAGGCCGAGGCTGAAGCGCTTACCCACCTTGGCTGCAGCCACGCCGCGCATGAGCGCCTCAGGGCTGATGTGGTTGAGTGTCCCGCACTGGTCGTCGGGGCCCCACCGGCCCCAGTTCCTCACCTTGTCGGCCAGGGCTTCGAAATCTTTCGGCGTCATTTCCCCTCTCCAAGCGCAAGCGTGTTCTCCCATACCAGGCGCGCTGCGCCGTCACGAGCTTGGCGCGCGGTTCGTTTGGAAGTGCAATGGCGCGATCGACGACACCCTATGATTATGGTATTTGGAGGTCAATCACTGATGGAGCCTGCCGGGCTCTTGACAGCATCAGGCATCTGGAGGTGTCATTCCGCATGGTATTTGCGGTGCGTACAGGACCATTCCCAGACCCTTCGGCCCTACTGCCCGACCGCGTCTGCGCCGATGCGCGGAGAAAACGAGAAGGAAAGATGTATCATGAACGACGCACGTAGTGAGTATACAGGGGGGTCATTTCAGACATTCTCGTACGAGATGCCCGAATTCCAGAAATCAAAGAAGGTAGTCGTACTGGCGCGGACTGACAGGATGATGGCCGCAGTACAAATTTTACGGGAAGGAGGCGAAAACAACCTCCATTCCCACCCTAATCAAGATGGTTTCTGGATGGCTTTGAAGGGGCGGGCCAAGTTTTATGGGGAAGGCGATCACCTCATCGCCGAGATCGGTCCGCTCGAGGGGATTCTCGTACCGCGGGGCACATCCTATTGGTTCGAGAGCGCCAGCGACGAGGTCCTGGAACTGCTCCAGGTCGAATGCTTCAACGTTCCGATGAACACCATCGACGCCGTTATATCCGATCGGGTCAATCATCAACCACTGAAGGCCGCCACCCAGCAACTGCTCGAGGCCGACGCTGAAACTGGCGGATGACGAAGTGCGCGGCTTGGGCTCAGACACATAGCAGCGCGTCGGGCTGCGCCGGCGATGAGTTAACGCACACCTTCTGAGTGGAACGGGAGTCCGCAATGCACAAAGAGGATGGCGTCGCTCGTGAGGGGTAGGTCGAGAGCTGCTCTGATCCCGTCTCGACCTCTTGTGGCTGGGAGATGAGCCGCATCTTTGATCTGGTGGTCCGAGGAGGGACCGTCATCGATGGCATGGGCGGTGACGCCTTTAGTGCTGACATCGCGGTGAAGGGGGGTCGGATCGCGGCGGTCGGCCAGATCCGCGAGACGGGCGCCATTGAGATCGACGCCGCTGGCCTTCTAGTCACGCCAGGTTTCATCGACATCCACACCCACTATGATGGCCAGGCGACTTGGAGCGACCGGTTGACACCTTCGTCGCTACATGGGGTCACGACAGTGGTCATGGGCAACTGTGGTGTGGGCTTTGCGCCCTGCAGGGCTGAGGATCGCAACTGCCTGGTTGATTTGATGGCGGGCGTGGAGGACGTTCCCGAGGCGGTCATGGCCGAGGGTTTGCGCTGGGATTGGGAAAGTTTCCCGCAGTACCTGGACGCCGTCGCCAGGCGCCGCCACGACGTAGAGATCGCGGCAATGGTGCCGCATGCAGCCCTTCGGGTCTATGTCATGGGCGCGCGCGCTCTCGCGCGCGAGCCAGCCACTCCGGCTGACGTCGATGATATGGCAGTCCTGTTGCGCGAGGCGATGGCGGCGGGCGCCATAGGCCTGGGCACATCGCGAGCGCTTCAGCACCGCGGCAGAAGCGGCGCAACAATTCCATCCGCCGCCGCCGACGAAGCTGAGCTGCTTGGCCTCCTACAAGTCGTCGCCGAAGCACGGGGGATTTTCCAGATCAACTCAAACATGGGCGAGGCGGCGCAAGCCGAACGCGACTTCCAAATACTACGTCGCCTTTGCTCTGCTACCGGCGTGCCAATCTCCTACAGCCTTTTCCAAAAGCACCGGGACCCGGAGGGATGGCGTGCGGCGTTAAGGCTGAGTGAGCAGGCCTGCGCAGATGGGTTGCCGATCCGTGCGCAGGTGCTGGGCCGGCCCACGGGGGTATTGTTGGGGCACCGGCTTTCAATGACGCCGTTCGATGATTGTTCGACGTACGCCGCCATTGCAACCTGGCCCGTGAATGAGAAGCTTTCCGCGCTCCGCCAGCCGGCCATACGCGAAGCCATTGTCCTTGAAGCAGGCGCAACCGAACAGGCCCGCTACCACCACATGTTCGAGGTGGCGGACGACATCGATTACGAGCCGTGCCCGGAGGCCAGCCTGGCCGCGATCGCGGCGGGACGCGGCGTGCCGCCCGCAGAGATCGCCTATGACATTTTGATCGAAGGTAACGGCGATGGCATTTTGCTGGAGGCCATACAGAACTACGCCGGCGGCAGTCTCGACGCATGCTATGACATGATGAAGAGTCCGCACGTCCTGCTAGGACTGGCGGATGGCGGAGCGCACTACGGGCTGATCTGCGACGCTAGCTATCCGACGACCATGCTGGCCCATTGGACGCGGGATCGCCCCCGAGGTCCGACTTTCGACCTCCCGGGCATGGTGCGAAGGCTTACCTCCGCGAACGCGGAGGCGGTGCGCCTCAGGGACCGTGGCCGGATCGCGTACGGCTATCGGGCGGACCTAAACATTATCGATTACGATCGGCTGCGCTTGCGCCGCCCGGAAATCTTATTCGACCTGCCGGCGGGCGGACGACGCATCGGCCAACAGGCGGATGGTTATGTCGCGACCGTCGTTGGAGGACGCGTCACCTACAAAGATGGCGAGCCCTCAGGGGCGTTGCCCGGGCGCCTAGTGCGTGGACCACAGCTCGCGCCATCGCCGTGAACTCGCAAGGCGTCTGAGGTCGGCTGTCGCGGCAAAAAGAGCGCAAACACCCGCGTATTTGAATGTCATCGTTATCGAACGCCGCCATACGCTCTAACGAAATGGCGAGGCTGGGTCGTTGCCGGGCCATAAGATCCTAGGTTTTGAATTGACGCCCAAACACTAGGATGTTACGCCGAGACAGTAGTTAAGGGTTGGGCTCAATGGTCCAGGTCGGGTTCTGAGGCGCCTGAACCAACGGGGCCAACGGAGGAAAAGGCGATGCATACCAATCAATCTGAAGCCATGGATCTTCGCCGGATTACCGGTGTGATCGGCGCG
>Ga0070668_100001413_pt1 | contig 17288 bp, 19 predicted proteins | sample KBSS43metaG_FD_64661 | JGI IMG/M metagenome (GOLD analysis project Ga0070668, IMG submission 64661) | Switchgrass rhizosphere microbial communities from Kellogg Biological Station, Michigan, USA - KBS S4-3 metaG | ecosystem: Host-associated > Plants > Roots > Rhizosphere > Soil ... | reverse complement strand
ACGCCGGTGAGGAACATCCGGCGGCGGCCGAAGATGTCGCCGAGCCGGCCGCCGGTGGCGAGCAGCACAGCGAAGGAGAGCGTGTAGCCGTTGACCGTCCACTCGAGCCCGGAGATCGAGGCGCCGAGATCGTTCTGGATCGACGGCAGCGCGACGTTCACGACCGTGTTGTCGAGCATGATCATGAACAGCGCGAAGCACATCGCTCCGAGCGTCCACCACTTGCGGTTCTCGTCGGTGATCAGGTGGCGGTAACGGGTCAAGCGGGGTCACTTCCCTTCAGGTGCTCATAGGTCTTGGCGATGTCGTCGCGGTCCATCAGCGACTCGACGGCGGCGTCGAGCTTGCGGCGCTGGGTCGCGCTCAGAGAGGCGGCGAAGGCGGTCACGCCTTTGAGCCGCACGGTGACGATCCGGTCGACGACTTCCCGCCCCTTGGTGGTCAGCTCGATCCGCCGCGCGCGGCGGTCGTCGGGGTCCTCGACCCGGGTCACCAGCCCCTTCTTGACGAGGTCGTCGACCGCTCGGCTCATTGCCGGGGTCGAGGTGCCCAGTTTCTCGGCCAGCTCCTTGAGCTGGCAACTGGGCAGCGCCGCCCCGAGACCGCCGATCTCGAGAATCGCCTTGCACTGGGTCAGCGAGAGGCCGGACTCCTCCATCACCCGCAGCTGGTTGCCGCGGTCCCAGAGGAACAGGTGGCGCATCAGCGCGATCACGCGCGCCGCGGTCTCACGCTCCTCCGGGCTGGCGTGGGAGTCCTTCTCGACGATCGCTTCGACGGCAGAAGTAGCTTGCATGTGCGTAATTGTTGCACTTCCGCAACTATTTCTCCAGAGAAAAGATTGCATGCGTGATGGATTTCACACAGAGGCGTAGGATCGGGGTCCGCTCGATGGATTCCGCCCAGCTCGCGCAGCTCGACCACCGCCACGTCTGGCACCCCTTCACCCAACAGCAGGGGTGGAGCGAGGAAACGCCGCTGATGATCGAGCGCGGCGAAGGCGTCTACCTGTTCGACACCGAGGGCCGGCGCTACCTCGACGGCACCGCCTCGCTGTGGTGCAACGTCCACGGCCACCGTCACCCGGCGATCGACCGGGCGATCCACGAGCAGGTCGACCGCATCTCGCACTCGACGATGCTGGGCCTCTCCCACCCCGGCGCGACCGAGCTGGCGGGGCGACTGGTCGAGATCGCGCCGCCCGGCCTCGACCGCGTCTTCTACTCCGACTCGGGCGCGACCGCGGCTGAGATCGCGCTGAAGATCGCCTTCCAGTACCAGCAGCAGCGTGGCGAGAGCGGCCGCACCAGCTTCGTGCGGCTGCGCGACGCCTACCACGGCGACACGATCGGCTCGGTCTCGGTCGGCGGCATCGACCTCTTCCACGCCACCTACCGGCCGCTGCTGTTCGAGACCCACGCGGCGGAGCCCGGCGACGCCGGCGACATGGAGCGGGTGCTGGCCGAGCACGCCGGCGAGGTGGCGGCGGTGATCGTCGAGCCGCTGGTCCAGGGGGCGGCGGCGATGATCGTCCACCCGCCCGGCTACCTGCGCGCCGTGCGCGAGCTCTGCAACGCCCACGGGCTTCTGCTGATCTGTGACGAGGTGGCGACCGGCTTCGGCCGCACCGGCACGATGTTCGCCTGCGAGCAGGAAGACGTCGCGCCCGACCTGCTCTGCATGGCGAAGGGGATCAGCGGCGGCTACCTGCCGCTGGCGGCGACCCTGACCACGGAGGAGATCTACGCGGGCTTCCTCGGCGCGCCGGCCGAGGCGCGGACCTTCTTCCACGGCCATACCTACACCGGCAATCCGCTCGCCTGCGCCGCGGCGCTGGCAAGCCTCGACATCTTCGAGCAAGAGCGGACGATCGAGCGGATGCAGCCGAAGCTCCGCCTGCTGGCGGAGCTGCTGGCCGGGATCGAGGCGATGCCCGAGGTCGCCGAGGTGCGCTGGCGCGGCTTCCTAATTGGCATCGACCTCGGCGAGCACGATCCAAATCTGCGGCTCGGCCACCGGGTGACGCTGGCGGCCCGCGAGCGCGGCGCGATCGTCCGTCCGCTCGGCGACACGATCGCGATCGTGCCGCCGCTGTCGATCTCCGAGAAGCAGCTGCGCGAGCTGATGGCGATCACCGCCGAGTCGATCGAGGCCGCCGTCGCCTCCCTCTCCACCGCCACCCGGGCCTAGGAGAAATCGACGTGTGATGGATGCGGCCTGGCGCCGTAGTACCCGCATGAGCCAGGCTGGAGCACTCTTGGCAACGCCAACCGAGAAGCCCCGCGAAGCGGACCTCGCCTTCGACGACCTCTACCGCTCGAGCCGCGACGACGTCTACGCCTACGTCGCCGGCCTGCTGCGCGACGCCGCCGCCGCGGAGGAAGTGACGGCGATCGCCTTCGAGCGCGCCTACCGCAAGCGCTCCCGCTTCGACCGCCGCCGCGGCGAGCCGCGCGCCTGGTTGTTCGGGATCGCCCGCAACGCGGCGCTCGACGAGCTGCGCCGTCGCGGCCGCCAGGCCGAGCTCGCCGCCGAGCCGGAGGATCTGGCGGCGGTGCCGGCGGTCGAGAGCGCCGAGCAGAGCGAGCGCCGCCTGGCGCTCAACGCCGGCCTCGCCACCCTGGCGCCGCGCGACCGCGAGCTGATCGCGCTCAAGTTCTTCGCCGGCCTCGCCAACGCCGAAATCGCGACGGTCCTCGGGATCAGCGAGTCGAACGCCGGCACCAGGTTGCACCGAGCCCTGACCAAGTTGAGGGAGGCATGCGATGAAGCCCTTTAGCGAGATGCGCGATGAGGAGCTGGCCGCCGCGCTGCGCTCGCTCCGCCCCGAGCCGAGCCCGGCCTTCGCCGCCGAGCTCGACCAGCGGGCCGCCGCGGGCTTCCCGCGGCGCTCGCCGCAGGGCGCCCGCAACCCCTTCGCCCGTTTCCTCGCCTGGCTCCGCAACGGGTCGATGATGCGCCTGCTGATCCCCGCCGGCGGCGTCGCCGTCGCCGCGATCGCGGTAGCGACGGTGATGGTCGCCGGCTCCAACTCGGGGAGCGCGGACTCAGAAGTAGCGACGAGCGCCGAGTCCGTCGAAATGTCCGGCTCAGAATCCACTGCTGTCGGCGGCAGCGCCGACCTTGCGCCCCTCACCAAGCAGGCGGCTCCCGAGGCGGCCGCCGGCGCCGAAGCCGCGCCGGCTGAAGAAGCCAACGAAAGCAGCTCCATTCAAGTCGAACCTCAAGTCTTCAATGGCGCCGGCAACGGCGGCGCCGCCGTCACCGCCCCCCACCGCGACGTCGAACGCGCCTCCCAGATCACGATCGGGACCAAGCCGGGCGAGGTCGGCGAAGCGTCGTCGGAAGTTTTCGAAACCGTGCACCGATACGACGGGATCGTGCTCAATTCGTCAACGCAGAACGGCAGCGGCACGCAGGCCGAAGCCAATTTCGAACTGCTGATCCCGAGCGGCAAGGTTGGCGACGCGATGGCCGCCTTCTCGCGGATCGGCGAGGTGGTCAACCGGCACGAGACGACCACCGACATCACCGCACCGACCGTCGGCGCGGGCGAACGGCTGCAGGACTCCCAGGCGCGGATCGAAGGGCTGCTCGCCCAGCTCTCCGAAGCGACGAGCGACACCGAACGGGAAGTGGTCGAAGCCGAGCTCGCCTCGGAGCGGCGCCACGCCGCCAACCTCAAGGCGAAGCTCTCGAACCTGCACCGCCGGGCCAACCTCTCGCACGTCTCGGTGCGGATCGTCAGCGGCAAGGGCGCGCTCAGCCCGGGCGGCTCGGACAAGGACGAAAGCTGGGGGATCGGCAGCGCGCTCGACGACGCCGGCCATCTGCTCTCGGTCGCCGCCGGGGTCACGATCGTCGCCCTCGCGGTGCTCGCGCCGCTGCTGCTCCTCTTGGTCCTTGCCTGGCTCGCCGGCCGCGCCTGGACCCGCCGCGCCCGCGAGCGCGCGCTCACCTGACGGGTAGGCTCCTCCGATGGCGGAGGAGCGTAAGTACGCGGAGGAGCGCACTCTGGGCCCGGCGGAGCGGCCGAATTTCGGGCCGCCCTCGACGCCGCGGCCGGCGGCCTCGATCGTCCTCCTGCGCCGCGGCGGCAAGCACGCCCAGCGCGCGCTCGAGGTGCTGCTGCTGAAACGCAGCGCCGAGGCCCGCTTCATGCCCAACGTCTGGGTCTTCCCGGGCGGCTCGGTCGACGCGGCCGATGGCGAGGGTGAAACCGGCTGCCGGGCCTGCGCGGTTCGCGAGCTCGGCGAGGAGGCAGGGATCGAGCTGCCGGCCGCAGAGGAGCTGGTCCTGTTCTCCCGCTGGATCACGCCCGAGGTGGTCGCAACCCGCTTCGACGCCCGCTTCTACCTCGCCCTCGCCCCCGCTCACACGCCGCCCGTGGCCGACGGGGTGGAGACCGTCGAGGCGCGCTGGTTCGAGCCAACGGCAGCGCTCGAAGCCGCCGAGGGCGGCGAGATCGTCCTCGCCTTCCCGACGATCACCCAGCTCGGCCTGCTGGCCGAGCACGCGACCTCCGACGCGGCGATCGCCGCCTACCGTGGAGGGAGCGTGGAGGCGATCATGCCGAAGGTCGTCGGGACCCGCGAGGAACCCCGCGTCCTGCTCCCCGACCATCCGGAATACCCGCGCGACTAGTCCCCCAGGCCCGGCTAGGCGTCGGGGAAGGGCTCCAGCCCCGCGTGCCAGGGGCCCGGCGGGTAGGTGTGGATGTTGCTCTCCTCCATCTCCGCCTGCAGCCGCCGGAACAGCTGGCCGGCGTTTTTCAGCGCCGCTTTCAGTTCCTCCTCGCTGCGCTCGCGCAGGCGCCAGAGGAACCAAAGCTGACGGTCGTTGACGCCGAAGTCGATCTCGCCGCTCATCGTCGTCACCCAGCCGAGAAAGCCGGGGCTGAACAGCTCGCGCAGCGCCACCGGGTCGTACTCCTTCGGCACCGTCGCCCAGAAGCGCTTGTTGAAGTCGATCGACTCGAACTCGACCTTGCGCGAGAAGCGCTGGGTGACGTGCTCGGCCCCCTCGACCGACTCGACGTTGAAGGCGGGGACGACTTTCGCCAGGTCGGGCATGTGCGCCTTGGCGAGCAGCGCGGTCGGCAGCACCGCCTTGTTGAAGAGGCCGCCGACTTCCTTTTCGTCGGCGTCGCAGCTCGAGCCCCAGAAGCCCTCGGCGAGCTGACCGGTGAGGCGGTTGACGCCGCCGACGCAGAGCGCGACCGGGGCGTCGACCGGGTTGATCCCGCCCACCTGCTCGTAGCGGAGGTCGTGGCGCTCGCCGTAGCGCCGCACAATGTCGGTCCACTCCCCCGCTTCCTGCTTGGCTCCCATCTATGATGCGCCCGAGCCGGTCCGACTACCAGGAGCGCCCATGACCATCGTCATCATTGTCGTCGTAGTCCTCATTCTCCTCGCGGTCTTCTACTACATCGCGAAGCGCAACTCGATCATCGCCTCGCGTAACCGCGTCGACGAGTCCTGGAGCGGGATCGACGTCCAGCTCAAACGGCGGCACGATCTGGTGCCGAACCTGGTCGAGACGGTCAAAGGCTACGCCGCGCACGAGAGTGAGGTGTTCGAGAAAGCGACGAAAGCGCGTGCCGAGGCAATGTCGGCACACAGCGTCCAGGACACCTCCAAAGCCGAGTCAGCCCTGAGCGGCGCGCTGACCGACCTGCGCGCCGTCGCCGAGAACTACCCGACCCTGCGGGCGACCGAGAACTTCCAGCAGCTGAGCCGCAACCTCTCCGAGCTCGAGGACGAGATCCAGGCCTCGCGGCGGATCTACAACTCCAACGTCCAGTCCTACAACACCGACATCCAGCAGTTCCCCGGCTCGATCATCGCCAACCGGGGCAACTTCACCGCACGCCAGTACTTCGAACTCGAAGACAAAGCCGACCGCGAACCGGTCGCCGTCAGCTTCGAGAAAAAATAGGGCGGGAGCAGAAGAAACAAAGTGGAGGCCTCGACCAAAGAAACGACTCTTTGGATCTGCGAAAGCTGCGGGTTCATCTACGACCCGGCGATCGGCGACCCGGACGGCGGCATCCCGCCCGGAACCGAGTTCGAGGACATCCCGAAAGACTGGTTCTGCCCGGTCTGCGGCGCCCGCACCTCCGATTTCCGCCCGCTCGAGCCCGGCGAGGCTTGAGCGGCGGCCGGCCACCGGGCCGGCCGATTCGAGCAGCGAGGGGCCCGGGCGGTTAGGGTTTGGCTGGTGAGCCAGTTTGACCACGACTGGATTGTCATCGGCTCGGGGTTCGGGGGATCGGTCTCGGCCCTGCGGCTGAGCGAAAAGGGCTACTCGGTGGCCGTGCTCGAGTGCGGCAAACGCTTCGCCGACAAGGATTTCCCGAAGTCGACCTGGGACCTGCGCCGCTACTTCTGGGCGCCGCGGCTGGGGCTGAAGGGGATCTTCCGGCTGACCCAGTTCAAAGACGTCGCCGTGGTCAGCGGCTGCGGGGTCGGCGGCGGCAGCCTCGGCTACGCCAACACGCTCTACGTCCCCGGCAAGGACTTCTTCGAGGACCGGCAGTGGGCCGGGCTCGAGGACTGGGAGGCGGAGCTGACGCCGCACTACGAGGAGGCGCAGCGGATGCTCGGCGTCGTGGTCCACGAGGACGACGACCCGGCCGACCAACTGCTGCGCGAGCTCGGCGAGCAGCTCGGGGTCGGCGACACCTACCAGAAGACCCCCGTCGGGGTCTACTTCGGCGAGCCCGGGAAAACGGTGCCGGACCCGTTCTTCGGCGGCGAGGGTCCCGCTCGCACCGGCTGCATGCGCTGCGGCCGCTGCATGGTCGGCTGCCCGCACGGTGCAAAGAACACCCTGGTCAAGAACTACCTCTGGCTGGCCGAGCGCCGCGGCGCCCGCGTCGAGCCCGAACGGCTGGTCACCGAGGTGCGGCCGCTCGGCGCCGCCGACGGCTCCGACGGCTACGCGGTGACCAGCGAGCGCTCGGGGATGATTCCCGGCCGCGGACGCCGCACCGTCACCGCCCGCGGCGTCGTCTTCGCCGCCGGCCCGCTCGGCACCAACAAACTCTTGCAGCGCTGCCGGCTCGGCGGCACCCTGCCGCGGATCTCGGACCGGCTCGGCGAGCTGGTGCGGACCAACAGCGAGATGATCCTCGCCGTCACCGTCCCCGAGGACTACCCCGACGACCTGACCAAACGGGTGGCGATCACCTCGAGCATCTGGACCGACTCCCACACCCACATCGAGACCGTCACCTACGGCAACGACGGCGACTCGATGAGCGCCCTCTACACCCTGCTTACCGGCGACGGGACGAAAGCGACCCGGCCGCTGAAGCTGCTCGGCCAGATCCTCCGCCACCCGCTCAACTTCGCGAAGATCATGCGGCCGAAGGGATGGTCGCGGCGGACGATCATCGTCCTCGTGATGCAGACCCTCGACAACGCGATCGCCCTGCGCCCGAAGCGCAAGCGCAACGGCGACGTGCGCCTGACCACCGAACAGGACCCCGAGAAACCGAACCCGACCTTCATTCCGATCGCCAACGAGGCGGCCGAATGGCTGGCCGAGCGGACCGGCGGGATCGCCCAGAGCTCCTTCTCGGAGGCCGCCTTCAACGTCCCCAACACCGCCCACATCCTCGGTGGCGCGGTGATCGGCGCCTCACCCGAGGAGGGCGTCGTCGACGCCAAGCAGCGGGTCTTCGGCTACGAGAACCTGCTGGTCTGCGACGGCGCCGCGGTGCCGGCGAACGTCGGCGTCAACCCCAGCCTGACGATCACCGCGCTGGCCGAGCACGCGATGGCGTCGGTTCCCCCCAAGGACGGGGCGGAGCCGCGACCGCCGGCGGCGGCGCGCTCCGCTCCCGCGGTCTAGCTACGCGTCAGCCGGCGAACCGCTGGGCGACGTAGTCCCAGTTGACGACGTTCCAGAACGCGTCGAGGTATTCGGGACGTTTGTTCTGGTACTTGAGGTAGTAAGCGTGCTCCCAGACGTCGACGCCGAGCAGCGGCGTCTGGCCGCTGGAGACCGGCGAGTCCTGATTGGCGGTTTTGACCACCGCGACGCTGCCGTCGGAGTTCTTCACCAGCCACGCCCAGCCGGAGCCGAACTGGGTGATGCCGGCTTCTTTGAACTCGCCTTTGAAGGCGTCGAAGGAGCCGAAGGCGGAGTTGATCGCGTCGGCCAGCTCGCCGCTCGGCTCGCCGCCGCCGTCCGGGCTCATCATCTCCCAGAAGAGGCTGTGGTTGTAGTGGCCACCGCCGTTGTTGCGGACCGCCCCCTGCTTGTCGGCGGGCAGGGCGTCGAGGTTCTGCAACACCTCGACGACGTCTTTGTCGGCCCACTCGGTGCCCTCGAGCGCGGCGTTCGCTTTGTCGACGTAGGCCTGGTGGTGTTTGTCGTGATGCAGGTGCATCGTCTGCTCGTCGATCGTCGGCTCTAGCGCGTCGTAGGCATAGGGCAGGTCAGGTACCGAAAAAGCCATCTGACTGGTTCCTCCGTTGTCGGGGTCGAAAGAAAGAAAGTCTCACCTCAGCCTATTCCTTCCCCACCGCCGGCCCTTTATTCGGCTTCTTCTTCTTCGGCTTCGCTGAGGGCCGGGCCAAAATGGGCCCGCGGCACGATCCCGGGGTCGCCCCCGGTCCAGGCGTTGAAGCGGTACCAGGCCGGCTTCGCTTCGCGTTTTTCGGTCAGCAGTCCGGCCGAGGCGCAGAACAGGCAGCTGCCGCCTTCGTCGGTCCAGGTGAACCACCAGGCGCCGCGCACGTTCCAGCGGACCCGGTTGGCGGAAAGCAGCTCGAACGATCTCGAGAGCTCGTTGGCCTGGCCGCCGAGGCCGCGCTCCCAGCGGGTCGGGCCGGCGCTCGAGCCCCAGCCGAGCTCGGTCACGTAGAGCGCCGCCCCGGCATCGGAGTGGGAGTTCATGATCCGCCGCAGCCCGGTCAGCTGCCGCGCCATCCCGTCGGCGTTGGGAACGTAGGGGTGCAGCGCGACGCCGTCGAAATAGGGCTTGACGTTGCCGGCTTCGTAGATGCCCTGCAGGTAGGTGTCGGAGCCGACGTTCGGCGGGATCTGCAGCGGAGTGCCGAAGAAGCCGCCGATCAGCACCTGGGCGGCGGCGTCGACCCGGTGCAAGGTGCGGCCGGAGATCCGGATCAGCGTCGCGTATTCGGTCGGGTTCGGTTCGCGCGCCCAGGTGACGAGGTTCTCCTCGTTCCAGATCTCCCAGAAGCGGATCGGCAAGAACGGCAGTTTGGTGTGCTGGCTCCAGAAGGTGCCGAGCGGCCCGTAGCGTCGCGCCGCTTCGGCCAGGAACCGTGCCCAGGCGCGCTTCTGCCACCCGGTCCGCACCGGCAGCGCGATCGCTTCCGGCGCCACCCAGGGAGGCACGGACCAGACGAACGGCATCACCCGGATCCCCGCCTGCGCCGCCAGTTCGACCTCGGTGTCGAAGCCCGACCAGTTCGGCTTCGAGTAGGCCGGGTTCTTCGGCTGGATCCCGTTCCAATACATCGGCAGCCGAACGCTGTCGATCCCCGCTTCGGCCATCAGGTCGAAGTCCTTGGCGGTGGACGGATTCTGCGGTGAGATCCCGATGAAGCCCGGCGGCAGGTAGGCGTGCGCCGACGCCGGCACCACCGCCAGCGCCATGAACACGACCAGAACCGCGACTCTGCGCAACATTCCTCCAATCGGAGACCCCCGCCGGGGTCCAAAGTAGCGCCGCTAGGCGGACGGGCCATCCTCCCACGTCTGGCTTTGGGATAATCGTCCGTCTCGGGGCGTGGCGCAGCCTGGTAGCGCGCACCGTTCGGGTCGGTGAGGTCCCCGGTTCAAATCCGGGCGCCCCGATGAGCAGACCCTCACCACCGCCCGATGGGAGTTAGGCCAGTCCGGTTTCGAGCAGGGCGTCGGAGGCAAGCGTCTCCATCAGCGCCGCGTCGCCGCCGAACGCCTTTTCCCGCGCAGCTTTCCAGCTTTCGATCCGTTCGCTGCCGTACATGTACTCGAGTTTCGCCGGATCGATTCCCGAGTTCTTCGACCAGTGCATCGTGTAGCGGATGCCGGCCGCTTTGAAAGCCGCGTCGAGGCCCTGCTCGAACTCCGGGAAGCTGTCGTCGTTGATCTGGGCGAGCTCGAAGACCGCCGTCCGCGGCTGGTGCTGGGTGAAGCCGAGCGTTGCTCCCGAGGCACGGACCAGCCGCACCTGGCTGATCGACGGCAGCCGGGTCTCGCGGGCCACCTCGGAGACCAGGTCGATGGTCGCCGGGGCGTCCGCCATGGCGACGGCGAAGGCGCTCTCGGTATAGCCCTCCAGGTAGTAGATCGAGGAGGTGTAGAGCTGGCCCGGGGTGCCGCGGACCTGGTTCAGCAGCGCCCGCCGGCGGTACTCCTTGAAGGCGATCCCGGTGACGAAGCGCGCCGGCAGCAGGCGCAGCAGCCCGGCGACCTGACGCAGGAGGCTGTCGCCCGGGGCGTACCCGAGTTTGTCGCGGATGATCCAGCGCGGCTCCGGCGTCGGATGGCCCGGCTCGAACGGCACTTTCGGCGCGCTCGCCGCCATCGCCATCTTCTTGCGGCCATGAGGATCGAAGATGAACTCGTAGTGGTAGACGTCGGGCGGATCGGGTTTGGCGAACTCGAGCAGCTGCGCGCCGAGGTCTTCGTGGCTTATGTCCTCGATCGCGGCGAAGGCCAGCTGGTAGATCGGGGCCGTCTCGACCGCCATCGCGGCGATGATCCCGAACGTCCCGAAGCTGACCACCGCGGCGTTGAAGAGGTCGTCGTCGCGGACGAGCTCGGCGTCGATCCGTTGCGCAAACTCCCCGTTCAGCACCGGGTGAGACGCTCTCTCCAGCCACAGCGTCCGGCCGCTACCGGTGGCGAGGTGCAGCCCGACGACGAAGTCCGGCATCGCCCCGAAGTCCAGCTGCGAGCCATGGGTATTGCCGGAGACCGAGCCGGCGATCGTCTGCCCGTTGCCGATCCCGGCAGCCTTCAGCGCCCGCTTCGCGCCGACGTCCTGGGGGACGATCTCGAGGTAGGCGTTCAGCTCGGCGATCTGCATCCCGCACTGGGCGACGACGACGTTCGGCCGCTCGGCCGCCGGGTAGCGCTCGTCGAAGTAGGGATCGCCGACGTCGTAGCAGCCGTTCAGCAGCTTGGTGTTGACCAGCTTCCCGTCGGTGATGTTGATCTTCGACAGTCCCCAGCCCGAGCCGATCGCGAGCGCCCTCTGGCCGGCGTCGCGCGCCTGCTGAATCACCAGGTCGAGATCGTGTCCCGCCTGCCGGAACATCTCGAACCCGGTGAGGAGCTTGCCGTCGGGAGCGACGTTGTCGATGTCGACGATTTCGGCGACGGTCGTCTTATGCGTGACGTGAACCCCGTTCCACTCCTGCGGGCCCGGATCGTCGGTGTGGATCATCGCCTCAGTCCAGTCTGCCGGACTGCGGCACCGGCCGGCAACAGCGCCAGCTGATCTGCAGCGGCGCCCAGAGGCCGAGGGTCAGCACGGTGACGAGCATCTGCAGCTTCGAACGGCCGATCCGAATCTCCTCGATGCCGAGGCGCTGTCCGTTGCTAAGCCGGCAGTTGACGACCGGCAGGTCCTGTCGGATCAGCCCCCAGAGGAAGCTGTTGAGGTTGCGGGTCTTCCACTCCGTGCCCGGCATGTTCTGCGGCTGCGAGTCCGCAAGCCCAAGGTCCTGGTAGACGTGAAGCGTCGACGCCCGCCCCGGCATGGCGATGAACCTAACAGGGAAATTGCTTGTTTAGCGAGATTCTCTCTAGGGTCCTGCGGATGCCTGGAGCCACCTTCGCCGCCCATGAGGTCGACCTGCACGGCCACCACTCTGTCTATCGCGAGGCGGGCAGCGGGCCGAACCTGGTCCTGATCCACGGCATGATCAATTCCTCGCGGCACTGGGAGGGCGTGGCCGAGCGGCTGGCCGACTCCTACCGGGTGATCGCGCCAGATCTGATCGGGCACGGGGATTCGGCGACGCCCCGGGGCGACTACTCGCTGGGGGCGCACGCGGCGAGCATCCGCGACCTGCTGGCGACGATCGGCGTCGAGCAGGCGACGATCGTCGGCCACTCGCTCGGCGGCGGCGTCGCGATGCAGTTCTTCTACCAGTTCCCCCAGCGAACGGAGCGGCTTGGCCTGATCTCCAGCGGCGGCCTCGGCGACGACGTAAGCCCGCTGCTGCGGGCCGCGGCGCTGCCTGGCTCGGGAGCGCTCCTGCGGCTGGCGTCGAGCCCGCGCCTGGTCGAGCGGCTGAACGGGGCCGGGGTCCGGCTGCGCGAGCGCGGCAACCGCAAGGGCGTCTATCTCGAGGCGGTGGCGCGGGCGCTGCGACCGCTCGAGGACGAGGGCTCGCGGCGCGCCTTCGTGCAGACCCTGCGCGCGGTAATCGACGCCCACGGCCAGCGGGTCAGCGCCCGCGATCGCCTCTACCTGCTGGGTGAGATGCCGACCCTGATCGCTTGGGGCGAGCGCGACCGCACGATCCCGCTCGAGCACGGCCGCGAGGCCGCCGCGGCGATCCCCAACTGCCGCTTCGAGGTCCTCCCCCGCGCCGCCCACTTCCCCAACCTTGAAGATCCCGAGGGCCTCGCCGCCGTTCTCGGCGACTGGCTCGCCACCACCGAGCCCTTCCGCATCGACGACGCCGACTGGGGCGCTGCGCTCGCCGGCCGGAGTCGGGCTAGCGCGCCGTAGAGGCGCTGAGCAGCGCCGCCACCGCGGTGGCGGCGGCGGCGAGGAGCAGGGCCGGCGGCAGGCTTGAGTCGGCCAGCAACGCGCCGGCGACAGCACCGATGAGGATCGCGAGCAGGCCGGCGCTGCGCTCGCGCAGGTCGGCCGAGCCGGCGGCGGCGAGCGCGGTCCCCGGCGTCGCCGTGGTCAGGGTCAGGTTGAGGACGGTGGTTGCGAGGTTGGGGCCGGCGGCGCCGCGGACGAGGGTGTTGCGAAGGCCCATCGTCAGCGAGAGGAGGGCGATCAGGCAGTAGGCGGAGGCGTGGCCCGGGTCGACGTCGAGGACGGCGGCGAGGATCGCCGCCAGGACCAGTAGGCAGGCCTCGAGGCCGAGCCAATTCGGCAACGAGGCCGCCCCGGCACCGGGCCGGGCGCCACTTCGCTGCACGACCAGCGCAGCCACGATGCCGCCGGCCAGGAAGGCGGCGAGCCCGACCAGCGGCGCGACGAACGGCGCCCCATCGACACCGGCGATGCCGAGGCCGAGGAAGATCACGTTGCCGGTCTGCATCGCGGCGAAGACCTGGCCCAGGGCGAGGAAGCTGGCAGCGTCGATCACGCCGGTGGCGAAGGTGAGCACCAGCAGCGGGCGGGTCGGGAGATCGTGCCGCACGGCGCCATCATCGCCAGTGCCGCCGACGCTCCCGCGGCGGAAACGGAGCGGGGGCTTTTCCCCCAGCCGCTCCCAGATGGACCCTCGGGGGTGTATCGGCGCCGCTAGGTTGCCGGAGTCCACGCGCTCGCCAGAGAGGGGAACCAGTGTCCGTTCAAGCAGTCTCGATCCGCCGCGCGCTCGCGCTCCTCACCGCGATCGTCCTCGCCGCCGCGTTCGTCCTCGCCCTACTGATGGGCCGGGCCGAGGGCAAGCCCGCCGCGAAATGTGCCCCCAGCGCCGAGCAGGCCGGCTGCAAGCTCCCGGTCGGCGCCTCCTTCCGCGCCGAGCCCAAAACCGGCAGCGCCACGGGCTACGTCACCGTCCAGGTCACCAGCCGCGGCATCAGCGTCGGCGTCAATGCCTACATCGACTGCAAGCGCTTCGACCCGAGCAACGGCAATCAGTCCGGCACCTACGACAGCTACTCAGGCAACCAGCGTCCGCAGGTCGGCAAGACCTACGAGATCAAGGACAGCGCCACGGAGCGCGACGAAGAAGGCATCCCCTCCACCACGGACGCCGAACTGACCCTCGTCTTCAAGAGCGCCAAGCAGGTCGTGGTCACGCTCCACCAGGTCTCGAGCGTCGATGGCAAGCTCTCCTGCGACGGCTCGAAGACCTGGACGCTGAAGCGGCAGTAGCGCGCGGGTCTATTCGACCTGCTTGATCGCCGCTTCGATTTCCGCCAACGAGGGGCTGTCCTGCAGCGTTTCGGTGCCGTTCGGGCCGCTGACGATCAGGGCCTGGCCGACGCGGATGCCGAGGTCCTGGCCGAGTTCCTCGTAGCCTTCGAGCCGCTTCTTGATCGGGCCCCCGGACTGGCCCTTTTCGAGGTCTTCCTTCCATTCCGGGAAGTTGAGTTCCTCGACGCTGCCGGCGACCGTTTCGAGGAAGGTCTGGTCGACGCCGAACTTCTCGGCTTCATCCTGGTTGCGGAAGAAGAGATAGGTGTACTGCCAGCCGTAGCCCTGTTCGGCCGCCGCCTCGGCGCCGTAGAAGCCTTCCTCCTCTGGGCTTTCGGCGTTCGAGTAGTGACGCCAGTCGAGCTGGACATCGCCGGGCCGGGCGTAGTCTTCGACCAGCGCCGGGATCGTCGAGAGGTAGGCCTCCTGGCAGCTCGAGCACTGCAGGTCGTTGAAGACCTGGATCGTGACCGGCGCGTCGGAGGAGCCGACCCGGTCGCCTTCCTGGGGAACGCCGCCGAAGACCCGCTGGGCGTCTTCGATCCCGGCGATGTGAATGACGTCGTTGTTCGGCTTCTGGGTCGAGTAGTTGACCACGAAGTAGCCGAAGGCGATCGCCCCGAGGGCAAGCACGGCGACGATCCAGAGGCGGCCGCGGCGCGGCATCGTCCTGACTGCGACTTCGCTCATCTCCTCCATTATCGCGAGCGAGCCGTGCCGGCAGCTCGCCGGCTCCCCGCTCCCGGGCCGCGCCGAGCACGCCGCAACTTGCGAAAGTTTCGATTGACACGTCCGCGGCAAGGGATAAACATGGGTCTACCGATTTTCAACTACGTGGAGGCAGTCCATGGCCAATCACCTGACGCCCACCGAGCTTGCCGACCAGCTCAAGATGCAACGGCAGGAGGTGATCGGGAAATGCGTGGAAATGGGCGTCCCGATCTTCCACGGCCGTATCGACCGCACCCTCTTCGAGATGTCGCTGCGGAGCTTCAGGGCGCAGGGCTCACTGCAACCGAGCACGGGAGTCCGGCACTAATCTAGACTCCCCCCAAATGGAGGGGAGGGGTACCCACTCAAAGACGCTGGCAGACCTGTTGCCGCTGGCCGCCGCGGCCTACGGCGACGCCCCCGCCGTCCGTTACAAGGAGGGCAACCGCTGGATTGACCGCAGCTTCAGCGAGGTGCGGGAGATCGTCCGGCCGCTCGCCCTCGGCCTCACCGAGCTCGGCGTCGAGAAAGGCGACCGCGTCTCGATCCTCGGCAATACCCGCCCCGAGTGGACCTACTGGGACTTCGCGGCGCTCTCGATCGGCGCCACCGTCGTCCCGATCTACCAGACCAACTCCCCCGAGGAGTGCGGCTACGTGCTCGAGGACTCCGACGCCAAGGTGGTCGTCGTCGAGAACGAGGAGCAGCTGGCGAAGGTACGCGAGGTCCGCGGCCGCCTGCCGGCGCTCGAGCACGTGCTGATGATGACCGGCGAGGCCGAGGACGCGTTCTCGGCCGCCGCGATCTCCGAGAAAGGCGCCGCGGTCGACCAGGCCCGTTGGCAGGAGCGCTACGAGGCGGTGACGCCGGCCGACATCTGCACCTTCATCTACACCTCGGGCACCACCGGGCCGCCGAAGGGCTGCATCATCAGCCACGGCAACTACCGGGCGATGCTCGACATGGTCAACGGGGTCAACGTGATCGAACACGAAGACCTCACCTACCTCTACCTGCCCCTCGCCCACTCCTTCGCGCTGCTGATCCAGCTCGGCAGCTTCGACCTGGGCACCACGATCGCCTACTGGGAGGGCGACCCGCAGAAGATCCTGCCGAATCTGGCCGAACTGAAACCGACCTACTTCCCCTCGGTGCCGCGGATCTTCGAGAAGATCTACACCGCGGCGACCAACGGCATGGAGAAAGCGGGCGGCGTCAAAAAAGCGATCTTCGACTGGTCGCTCAAAGTCGGCGCCAAGATGCGCGAGACCGAACGGAGCGGCCGCTCACCCGGCTTCCTGCTGCAACAGCAGTACAAGTTCGCCGACAAGCAGGTACTGTCGAAAATACGCAACCTGTTCGGCGGTCAGCTGCGCCTCGCCGTCTCCGGCGCCGCCCCGATCAACCCGGAGATCCTGCGCTTCTTCGACTCGGCCGGGGTCCTGGTGGTCGAGGGCTGGGGGATGACCGAGACCTCGACCGCGGCGACCGTCGCCACCCCCGAGGATTTCAAGATCGGGACGATCGGCAAGCCCTTCCCCGGCTGCGAGGTGAAGATCGGCGACGATGGCGAGATCCTCGTCAAGGGCGCCAACGTCTTCCAGGGCTACCACAAGAACCCGGAGGCGACGGCCGAGACGATCGTCGACGGCTGGCTCCACACCGGCGACATCGGCGAGATCGACTCCGAGGGCTTCATCAAGATCACCGGGCGCAAAAAGGACATCATCATCACCGCTGGGGGCAAGAACATCACCCCCGCCAACCTCGAGGCCGAAATCAAGCAGCATCCGCTGGTCTCCCAATGCGTCGTCGTCGGCGACCGCCGCCCCTACCTGGTCGCGCTGGTCACCCTCGACCCCGAAGAGGCCTCGGCGTACGCCAAAGAGCAGAACCTTCCCGACGACCCCGTCGCGCTCGCCTCGAACCCCGACGTCAAGGCCTCGATCGAAGCGCACGTCGAGGAGATCAACAAGAAATTCGCGCGAGTCGAGCAGGTGAAGAAGATCTCGATCTTGCCGCGTGATCTGACCCAGGAATCGGGGGAGTTGACTCCGACGCTGAAGGTGAAGCGGGCGGTGGTGGCGCAGAAGCATGAGGATGCGATCGAGGAGTTGTACGCGGCGTAGTCCTCGGGGTTGGACGTGCGAATTCGAAGAGGGGATCGGGGGACCCAAGCCTTTTTTGGAAGCTTCGGGTCGTTGCGGCGATTAGAAATCTTGGCGCTCTGCCCGTGTACCGGAAGCTAAGACCAACGGGGGTGGTCCCAACCGTCTGTACTTTGGGCGGGCGAGTGTCGGTAGGACCCCCGAACGTTTTGCGGCTGAGGCCCGGCGCTCCTGCATGGCGCCAGCCGAATGCGCTACACGCCGACAGGCCGAGTGAGGGGGTCCTGCCGGCGATCGCCCGCCCCACCGCCAGCCGTTGGTCCCTACCTAAGAAGCCTCGCCACTCTGCCTCAGCAGGACCGAGGTGGTCTGCTCCAAGACCCGGCGCC
>Ga0070668_100001411_pt1 | contig 17296 bp, 15 predicted proteins | sample KBSS43metaG_FD_64661 | JGI IMG/M metagenome (GOLD analysis project Ga0070668, IMG submission 64661) | Switchgrass rhizosphere microbial communities from Kellogg Biological Station, Michigan, USA - KBS S4-3 metaG | ecosystem: Host-associated > Plants > Roots > Rhizosphere > Soil ... | reverse complement strand
GTTCGCGGCCGAGGGCGTCTGGATCCGGCCCATGGGCAAGGTGGTCTACCTGACCCCGCCCTTCGTGGTCAGCGACGCGGAACTGGAGCAGCTGACCGGCGCGGTGCGCAAGGTGCTGGGCGCCGGGTAAGCCGTTCAGACGGCCTTGGTCCGGTCCTCCAAGATCCGCGCCAGCACCGGGCGGAGGTGTTCCAGGAACTCGTCCGGCGCCTCGCTCATGGGGAAGTGGCCGAGGCCCTTCATGATGGCGACGGTCGAGCCGGGAATCCGCTGGGCGGCGTCGAGGGTGTCCTGCGGCGTGCAGGAGTAATCGTACTCGCCGCTGAGCAGGTGGACCGGGCAGCGGGCGGCGTCGATCCGGTGAAGCTGCTGGCGTATGTCGCCGTCGACCTTGTAGAAATAGAGATCGCCTTTGAACACGCCGGGGCCGCCCTGCATGTAGTGCCAGAGCGTCTCCCAGCGGTGCTCGTCCGGCGCCGCGGGACCCACGAGGCCGGAGACCACTGCGGCGCAGACCTCGCCGCCGTGGACGTCGGGGCGGTGCAGCCATTGGGTGTCGTAATAGAGATCGACGTGGGCGCCGGCCTGCAGCCCGATCACGGCGCCGAAGCGGTCGGGGTGCTCCAGGGCCAGGTGCAGGACGATGCGCCCGCCGATGGAGCAGCCCATCGCCACCGGCCGGTCCAGCTCCAGGGCGTCGGCCAGGGCGACCACGGTGTCGACATAGGCGCGGCTGGTGAGGCGGTATTCCTCCAACTCGTGCCAGCCGGCCGGCGGCGAGGACTTGCCGTGCCAGGGCAGGTCGAAGGCGATCACCCGGAAGGCCTTCAGGATCTCCGGATCGTTGAGCACCGCCCGGTACTGGCGGCTATCGGCGCCGGCGGTGTGAAGGCAGAGAAGCGGGACCCCCTGCCCCGCCTCCTCCACGTAGAGGCGGTGCGGCTCGCCGGCCAGGTCCAGGCGCAGGTAGCGGCCGACGATGGGTTCGAACTGGGCGGCCATCAGGCGTTCTCCCCGCGAAGAGAACCGAGCACACCCTTGAAATAGAACAGGTTGGCCATGAAGGGATGGAGGTCGCCCTCCGCCCTGAGCTGTTTGTGCCGGATCAGGGCGAAGAGGTCGTGCCAGCCGGGTTCCGGGTCCGGCGCCCAGAAGCGGGCCCAGCCGTCAGCGGAGGCGCGCAGCGCGAACGTCCAGCGCGGCATGACGAAGGGCCCCTTGAGCACCTCGGCCACACGGCCTCGGTCGATGGTGACGAGCCACGCCTGCTCGCCCACCTCCAGGAGGAAGGTCACGTCCACGAACCGACCCTTGCGGACCAAGGCCGCGTCGGCGTTCACACGGATCGCCAGCCGGTCGATCATGCGGCGACCCCGCGCACGCGGACCAGGGCGTCGACGGCGACCACGCCTTCGCCGGCCCGGCGCACGATCAGGGGATTGACCTCGGCCTCCAGGATCGTCGGGTCGGCGGCCAGCGTCGACAGCACGGCGATCGCCTGGGCCCGCTGGTCGAGGTCGCCGCCCGGGCGGTTGCGGTAGCCGGCCAGCGCCTTCATGGACGGCAGCTCGTCGATCATCTCGCGGGCCTCCTCGAAGCTGACGGGCGCGAGCCGCAGGCTGCGCTCCCCGGAGAGCTCGGCCAGGACGCCGCCGGGCGCGAGCATGACGATCGGGCCGGCGTCCGGATCGCGGCGGAACCCCACCAGCACTTCGCCCAGCCCCCCGACCATGCTCTGGACCAAGTAGCGGTCGACCGCCACGTCCGGGCGCGCCTGCGCCACATTGGCGGTGAGCGTCGCCAAGGCTTCGCGCACGCCGGCGGTGTCGGTCACCCCCAGCACCAGGGCGCCGGCCTCGGTCTTGTGCGGCAGGTCGGCGGACAGCGCCTTGACCGCGACCGGATAGGCCAGCCGGCCGCTGGGCGCCGCGCCCGCAGCCAGCGCCTCGTAGGGGGCGACGGGAAAGCCCAGCACCGCCAGACGTCCGTAGGCCGCCGCCTCGTCGAGGAACAGGCCATCGCCGGCCGGCGGCGATTCGACGCCGTCCCAGGCCTTGGGCGGGCGGCGACGCAACACTGCGGCGATGGCGTCGGCGCAGCTTTCGGGGGTGCGGAAGGCGGGAACCCCGGCCCTGGCGAGCAGGCTGAGGGCCTCCGGCGCCTCGACGGTGATGAACATGGCCAGCGGCGCGCCGGCGCCGTTCGCGCTGTCGGCGGCCGGCTTGACGGCGAGCTCGGGGTGGTGGCGGGCGGAAGAGCCGGCGACGGCCACCACGAGATCGAATTCCGGCGCGGTGGTCATCACGTCCAGGGCGGCCTTCATCACCTCGTAGCGGGCGCCGGCCAGGGTCAGGTCGACGACACGGCCGGGAACGGCCTCCACCTGGGCCGCGGCGAGGCGCCCCCAGGTCTCGGGTTCGGGGGCGCGCACCTCGATCCCGCGCACGCCCAGCTGGTCGACCACCATGGCCTGGCCGCCGCCGGTGGTGCCGACCAAGCCCACCGTGGGCCTGGCGCGGCGTGGCGGGACGGACAAGAGGCGACGCGCCAGGGCCGGCGCTTCCAACAGGCCCTCCAGGGTCTCGACGCGGATGATCCCGCAGGCGTGGAAGAAGGCGTCGGCCACCACGTTTTCCCCGGCCAGGGCGCCGGTGTGCGACTGAGCCATCTCGGCGGCCTGGGGCGAGCGGCCGAGCTTGTAGGCGACCACGGGCTTGCCGGCCTGGTCGGCGGCGAGCGCGAAGCGGCGCAGGTCGCCGGCGTGGCGCAGGGATTCCAGGAACAGGATGAAGGTCTCGATCCCTGGGTCCTCCAGGGCGGCGAGGCAGATCTCGCCCAGGCTCACGTCGGCCTCCGTGCCCACCGAGACCAGGCCGGCGAAGCCCAGGCCCTTGGCCGCGCCGCGGGACGCCAACGCGCCGATCAGGCTGCCGGAATGGGAGGCGGCGAAGATCCGCCCGTCGGTCGGGCCAGGCTCGGCGAAGGCGGCGTTGGCGGTGAGGATCAGGCCGTGGCGCGGGTCGGCGTAGCCCAGGCTGGAGGGGCCCAGCAGGCGCAGCCCGCCGGCCTGGGCGATCTTCACCAGCTCGGCCTGGCGCGAGAGGCCCGAGGGCCCGGCCTCGGCGAAGCCGGTGGCCAGCACGCTGGCCACGGCCACGCCTGCGGCGGCGCAGTCGGCGACCGACTGGTGGACGATCTCGGTGGGGGTGAGGATCAAGGCGTGGTCAGGAACCTCCGGCAGGGCCGCGACACTGGGCCAGGCCCGCTCGCCCTGCACCGTCTCCCGGCGCGGATTGACAGGATAGATGCGGCCGGCCCAGCCGGCCTTGCGCAGGTAGGCCAGCGGCCGACCGGTCGTCTTGGACGGATCGTCCGAGGCGCCGACGATGGCCAGGCTCTGCGGGGCGAGCAGGCCGCGGCGGAGGGCGCTCACTGCGACCTCATCCGAGCTGCGGGTCACGCCAGGAATAGCGGGGGCGATAGCCGATCAGGCGGGCGGCCTTTTCCGACGACAGGAGGGACTGGTGCGAGGTCAGGTCGCCGCGGAGGGGGGTGCTCGGAAAGTGCTTCGCCAGCAGGTCGGCGGAGGGCAAGTCCACCACCGTGTCGGCGGCGGCGATGATCAGCGCCTCGTGGCCGGGGACGGCGGTCTCCACGGCCAGACGGCACGCTTCGCCGCAGTCGCGGGCGTCCACATAACCCCAGAGGTTCATCTTGCGCGCGTCCGGCCGAGCCTGGATGTTGGCGATCATCCCATAATCTTCCGCCGAGAAGACGTTGGAAAACCTCAGCGACGTGATCGAAACGCCGGGAAGCCAGCGGGCGAATTCGTCGGCCAGCGTCTCGCCCAGGTGCTTGGTCATGGAATAGGACCACTCCGGCCGGCGCGGGTGGGTCTCGTCGACGGGAGCGAAATCCGGCGGGGTGGTGAAGGGCAGGCCCAGCACCGTCTCGCTGGAAGCCCAGACGATGCGCTTGATCCCCAGCCGCTGGCAGGCGGAGAAGACGTTGTAGGTGGAGAGCGTATTGTTCTGGAAGATCAGGTGATCGGGCGCGAGGCCCGGCGCCGGGATGCCGGCCAGGTGCAGGACCGCGTCGAACGCGCCGCCCAGGGTGTCGACACCGGTGAGCGCGCCCATGCACTGACCGAAGTCGGCGAAGTCGGCGATCGTCGTGCGCACCCCGTCGGGCGAGGGCTTGAGGTCGAAGTTGACCGGCTTGTTCCCGGCCTGGCGCAGGGCCTTGATCGCCTGGCGGCCGACCTTGCCGGAGCCGCCGGTGACCGCGACGCGGAGGGATTTGTCAGCCATCGGGTCGCTCCTCAGAAGCCCAGCGCCACGCGCGAGAGCTTCAGGCCGGAGTTTCCAAGTCTGCGGTATTCCATGGCTTTCCCCTCTGGTCTTCAGTCGCGCAGGCGGAGGCTTTCGAGCACCTTCAACGCCGAGGCCGGGAGCGCGGTGGGCGCACCGTCGATGCTGTAGACCGTCACCGCGTCGCAAAGCGCCACGCAGCGGCCGTCCTGGAAGAGGCCGCCGGCCTGGCTGAACGACGAGCGGCCGATTTTCGAGACCGCGGTGGCGATGGTCACGTCGCCGGGATACGCGCCAATGGTCACATAGTCGATGGCCACGCTGGCGAACAGCAGCTGCACCCCGGCCGACGGGCGCACCACCGCGTCGACGCCGAACACCGCCATGTTCATCGTCGCCCGGCCCTCCTCGAAGAAGGCGGCGATAGCGACGTTGTTGATGTGCTGGAATGAATCCACGTTGGCGTAGGCCGCCCGCATGGAGAACACCTGCGGATAGGCGGCGGGGTCGAGGCGTTTCGGGTCTTCGGAGAGACGGGGCATGGGTCTCCCCTAGCGCACGGTCTGGGATTGCGAAACGACCCGCGCCTTCGAGACGCGGAGGATCTCCGCTAGAGCAACCGTCCCGGCTGCTTGCCGGAGTAGTCGCCGCGGTCGACGAGGATCTCGCCGTTGACGATGACGCGCTCGACGCCGACCGGGCGGCGGATGTAGCGGCCCTGGTCGCCGGGGACGTCGTCCACCCACTGCTCCTCGCCGCGGGAGATGGTGTCGGGGTCGAAGAGCACCAGGTCGGCGTACTTGCCGGGCTGCACGCGGCCGCGGCCCTCGAAGCCCCACTGGTCGGCGAGGTCGGAGGTGATGCGCTTGACCGCCGCCTCGAGGGTGAAGTCGCCACGCTCGCGGACGAACTTCTCGAGCAGGTAGCAGGTGTCGCCGGCGCCGGCGAACTGGCTGATATGGGCGCCGGCGTCGCCGGAGCCCACCTGCACGCCCGTGTGCTTGAGGATGATGGCGACCTTGTCCTCCTCGGCGTGCAGGAAGCCGGTGAGGGAGAACTCGGTGTCGAGGTCGTCCTGGATGGCGATGTCGAGCATCGTTTCGATGAAGCCCTTGCCCTCGGCCTTGGCGATGTCCACCACCTTGCGGCCCTCATAGGCGCGGGTGGCCTCGCTGCGGGCGCGCTTGACGCTGATCGGCAGCAGGGCGTTCTTCAGCCGCTCGCCCTCGGCGATCAGGGCGACGCGCGCCTCTGGATCCTGGTAACGGCGCAGCCGCTCCTCCAGCGGGGCCTCGAAGCTGTCGCGCCAGGCCGAGGACTTGGAGAGCACCGTCGAGCCCTGGCTGAGCTGCACGGTCATGTCCAGCGGGCGGACCTGGGTCTGGGCGTAAAGTGGCGCGCCGCGGTCGCGCCAGGCCTGCACGTGTTCCAGCTGCGTCACCCAGGCGCCCTCGAGGTTGGGCATCACCAGGACCGGCGAGAGCGAGGTGGGCACGCCGGTCTCCAGGCAGAGCTCGCCCCACTCGTCGAGGGTGGAAAGCCCCATCTTGCGCGTGAAGAAGTCGGGGGCGACCTCGACCACGCCGCGGCCCTCGTCGGCCAGCACCTGCATCAGCGCCAGCTTCTCGGCCCGCTCGGCATAGTAGCAGGGCAGCTGGCGGCCATGCTCGTCGAAGTGGTTGAAGGTGAAGGACACGCCATAGGCGCCGGCGCGAAGCGCCTCGCGCAGGACGTCGCACATCTGCTTGATCTCGGCCTCGGTGGCGGCGCGCTTCTGCGAGTCCTCGCCCATGACATAGAGCCGGATCATGGAATGGCCGACCAGGGACGCCACATTGGGCCCCAGCCCCTTGGCGAGATAGCGCATGTAGTCCGGCGTGCTCTCCCAGGAGAACGGCACGGTGGCCTCCAGCAGGCGGCCCTCCATGTCCTCGACCGAGCCGAACAGGTGGATGGCGCGGGTGCGATCGGCGGCGCGGACCGGCGAGAGGCTGATCGAGCAGTTGCCCATCACCAGCGAGGTGACCCCGTGCTCCGGCGTCGGACTGGCGTTGCGGTCCCAGCAGAGCTGTGGGTCGTAGTGGGTGTGGATGTCGATGAAGCCGGGGGCCAGCACCTTGCCGCCGGCGTCGATCTCCACGTCGCCGCGGTCCTCGACCTTGCCCACGGCGGCGATGCGGTCGCCCTTTACGCCCACGTCGCCCGCGAAGGACGGGCCGCCCGTGCCGTCCACGATCCTGGCGTTGCGAATGACCAGCGACAGCATCGGCGTCTCCCATGGGCGAGGCCGGACTGACAGCCGGCCGCTCGCGCGCAACCTTATCAGCCCGGGCCCTGACCTCAACGTCGAAGGCGGCGCCTTGCGCTCGCGCGGGGAGTGAGTCTCCCTAACGCGAATGATCGAGGGAGAACCGCCATGCCGCACCATCCCGCCCTGACCCCGGGCCGCGTGGCCGTCGTCACCGGCGCGGCCAGCGGCATCGGCCTGGCCGCCGCCCACCGGTTCGCCGGCCTGGGCATGAAGGTGATCCTGGCCGACCTGCCCGGCGAAAAACTGGCCGCCGCGGCCGACGAGCTGGGCGAGCAGGCGCACGCGGTGGCCTGCGACGTCAGCGTCCCAGAGGACATCGCGCGCCTGAAGAAGGCCGCCTACGCCGAGGGCGACGTGACCGTGCTGATGAACAACGCCGGGGTGAGCGGCGGCGGCAAGCCCTGGACCAACCGGGAGGGCTGGCGGCGCGTGCTGGACGTCAACCTGTGGGGCGTGCTGAACGGCATCCAGGCCTTCGTGCCGGAGATGCTGGCCTGCGGCCTGCCGGGGGCGGTGATCAACACCGGCTCCAAGCAGGGCATCACCACCCCGCCGGGGGACGCCGCCTACAACGTCAGCAAGGCGGCCATCAAGGTGGTGACCGAGCAGCTCGCCCACGAGCTGCGCAACGAGGCCGGCGGCAAGATCACCGCCCACCTGCTGGTGCCAGGCTCGACCTACACCGGCATGACGGCGAGGCGCTTCCCGCAGAAGCCGGCCTTCGCCTGGACCCCGAACCAAGTGGTGGACCTGCTGATGAAGGCGCTGGACGCGAACGAGTTCTACATCCTCTGCCCGGACAACGAGACGACGCGGGAGATGGACGAGCGACGCATCCAGTGGGCCGCGGAGGACCTGATCAAGAACCGACCCGCCCTCTCCCGCTGGCATCCGGACCATGCGGAGGCGTTCAAGGCCTTCATGGCGCAGAAGGGGTAGCGGTCGGTCCCGAACAGGACCGTCTTGTGATCACGCCGCCTTAACCGCCGTCCGCCGGGCCGGCCTCCTCCTCGGCGAGAGCGGCGGACATGCGGCAGATGAGGCCGGTGGGGGCGAACTCCAGGGCGGCGGCGCCGCCGAGCTCTCTGGAGAGGCCTTCCTCGATCAGGCGCGACCCGAAGCCCCGGCGTATGGGCTGAGCCACCGGCGGGCCGCCGGTCTCGCGCCATTCCAGCTTCAGCCCCGGCTCGGGGCCGACGCGCCAGCGGATGCTGACGCGGCCCTCCGGGCGGGTCAGGGCGCCGTACTTCGAAGCGTTGGTGGCCAGCTCGTGCAGCGCCATGGCCAGGGAAAGCGCCGTGCGGGGGGCGACCCGCACCCGCGGGCCGTCCAGTTCGAAGACGGGGCCGTCCGCGGACTGGTAGGGGCGCACGGCGCCGGCCGCCACCTCGTGGATCAGGGCGCTCTCCCAGTTCTCGCGGGTCAGCACGTCGTGGGCGGCCGAGAGCGCCAGCACGCGGTCCTGCAGGAGTTCGGCCATCTGGGCCGGGGGGGCGTCGGAGCGCAGGGTCTGCAGGATCACGGACTGCACCGTGGCCAGGGCGTTCTTCACCCGGTGGTTCAGCTCATTGATCAGCAGGCGCTGGCGCGTCTCGGCGCCGCGGGCCTCGGTCACATCCACAGTGACGCCGATCATGCCGACGAAACGGCCGTCGGCGTCCAGGCGGGGCTCGGCGCGGGTCACGACGATGCGCGGCTCGCCGTCGGCGCGGCGGTGGCGCCCCTCGACCTCGAAGGGCGCGCGCGCCGCCAGGGCCGACCGAAACCTCGCCGCCGCCGCCGCCCGGTCTTCGGGAAAGACGACCATCGACCAGCGGAATTCCGCCGCATCCTCTGGCGCGCCCCAGAACGCGCGCTGGGCGCGGTTGAGGTAGACGCAGTGTCCCTTCTCGTCGGCCATCCACAACATCACCGGCGCGTCTTCCGCGGCCCGGCGGAAACGCTCCTCGCTCTCGCGCAGCGCGGCTTCCGCGCGATGCGTGTCGGTGAGGTCCACGGCCATGCCCACATAGCCCTGGAACACACCGGCGCCGTCGAACCGCGGCTTGGAGCTGGCGCGCAGCACGCGCCATTCCCCGTCGCCGCGGCGGAACCTGGCGTCGAAGGTATAGGGCTGCAGCCCCACGCGCGCTTCGGCCCGCCGAACGGCCACCGCCTTCAGGTCGTCGTGATGGATCAGGCTGATCCAGACGTCGCCGAGCAGCGCCCCTGGCGCACGTCCGGCGTATTCGGCGAAAGCCCGATTGACGAAGACGATGGCGCCCGGGCCGTCCGTCATCCACACCGGCGAGGGCGCCGAATCGGCCATGGCCCGGAAGCGCGCCTCGCTCTCGCGCAACGCGGTCTCGGCCCGGGCGCGCTCCACCGCCGCCCAGGTGCGCTCGGCCGCCTCCCGAGCCAGGGTCTCGTCGGCGCGGCTCCACTCCCGCGGCCGCCCGTCCAGGAGGAAGAACACCGCCGTGAGCGCGCCTTGCTTGACGAGGGGAGCCGCAAGGACGCTCACCACGCCCAGGGCGGCGAAGGCGAAGTCGCCCGCGCCTGCCCTCCGTGCATCGATGCGGACATCAGCCACCGACAGGGTCCGGCCGGCGCGCAGCTCGGCCACGAGGGACGGCGCGAAGTCGGCCATCCGATGGCGTCCGACAAGGCTCGCGGCGGCCCCGTCCGTCCAACCGCGCTCCACCAGGACGTGCTGCCCGTCCGCCTCCACCTCCGCAAATCCCGCATGAGCGACGCCAAGCTCGCGGGCCAGGGCCGCCGCCGCCGCCGCGGCGACCTGAGCCGGATCGGAGAGGGCGCGCAGCCGCTCGCTCAGCTCGAAGTGGAAGCGGATGCGGCGGTCGGCGAGGACGCGGTCGGTGTTCTCGTTGCAGACGCAGAACACGCCGACGACGACCCCCTCCCCATCGCGCACCGGCGTGTAGGAGAAGGAGAAGTGGGTTTCTTCCGGATAGCCTCTGCGATGCATCACCAAGGTGATGTCTTCCATCTGGATCGACTGGCCGGCGAAGGCGCGATTCATGTACGCCGCCACCTCGCTCTGGATGTCCCACCACACCTCGTGGACTCTCTGACCGAGGGCGGCGGGATGCCGGGCGGCGAGGATCTGGCCGTAACCGTCGTTGTAGAGCAGCCGCCGCTCCTCGCCCCAGACGACGAACATCGGCTGGCGCGACCCCAGCATCACATCGACCAGGGTGCGGAGCGCCAGCGGCCAGGTCTCCGGCTGACTCCAGCCGATCGCCGACCAGTCGAAAGACCGGATCCGCACGCCCATTTCGCCGCCGCCGTGCGGCCATGCGTCCGCCTCGCCCATCGCGGTCCCTGTCGCGCCGCTCCGCATTGTCAAGCTGGCGTCACTTGTCGGTAAAACAGGCGTCACGCTTTCGTTCCGCTCCGGCGCTCGCGGGAATTGGGTCCCGATCCCTATTGCACCCGCTCGACTGTGAATCCGCGCGCGGTGAGCAAGGCGGGCAGTCCGTCGGCGCCCATCAGGTGCAGCGCGCCGACGTTGACGAGCTGGACGCCCGGGACGGCCATGGCGCGGCTGAGAGCGTCGGCCCAGGCGAGGTTCCGCCGCTTCAGCAGCATATCGTAGAAGGCCGGGCTCTCAGCGCGCATCGGGGCGACGAGATCCCGGCTCAGGCGGGCCACATCGCCCCTGACCCAGTCCTGCTCCAGCGGCGAGCGGCGGCCGGGCGACGGCTCCTCACGCAGGGATTCGCGCAGATACTGCATCTGGGCGGCGTCCGGCAGGGACGCGAACATCCGCACCTGATCCTCGATCGTCTCGAAGGTGCGGATGGACTTGGCCTCGGTCTTCGCCTCCCGGGTGACGGCGACGTCGACGCCGGCTTCGACCTTCAGGCCGCGCGAGCGCAGGGGCCGGGTCTCCAGCGCCAGCGCCGCCGCCCAGGGGCGCAGCCGGTCGAAATCGGCCGGGCGCATGCCGGAGCGCCGCAGGATGGAGTCGAGCGTCCTGCGCTCGCGCGGCGTCAGGCGCTCGCTCAGCCGACCATCGGGATCGAGGCCGTAGCGGGCGACCAGCTCGCGCAACTGCGCATAGTCGATGGGAACCACGTCGGCCTCGAACCAGACCACGCCCGCCTTGGCGTAGGCCGCGTCATAAGCCGGGGTGCGCCAGGCCGTGGCGGGATCCAGCAGGTGCATGGAGCCGAACAGATAGACTTCCGACGCGCCGCCGCTCACGCGCCACATCGCGGGGGCCGCGCCGGCGGGCGTCCCGGAGCACAACAGCAGGAATGCGGCCGTCAGGGCCGCGCCGAAACTCTTGGCCACCCCCGTCCCTCGGAAGCTAGCTCCAGAACTTGAAGTGCTTGGATAGCTTTAGACCCTGCCGCTGGTAATGCGACCCGGAGTCGCCATAGAGCCGCGTCGGCCGCTCGGTGAGCGGCTCGTAGACCAGCCGCGCCACGGTCTGGCCGTCCTCCAGCAGGAACGGGGTCTCGTGGCTGCGCACCTCCAGCACCCCGCGCGAGCCGACGGAATCGGTCTCCGCCGCCCCGAAGCCGGGGTCGAAGAAGCCGGCGTAGTGGACGCGGAACTCCCCCACCGAGGGGTCGATAGGGGTCATCTCGGCCGCCTCCAGCACCGGGATCTCCACCGGCTCCTTGGAGGCCAGGATGTAGAATTCGCCCGGATCGAGCAGCAGCTCGCCGCGGCGGGGGATCAAGGGCTCCCAGTAGTCGCGCGGGTCGTGGCCGTCCTCGAAGTCCATGTCGATGACGCCGGCGTGGCGGCGCGCGCGGAAGCCGGCGATCCCGTCGGTCAGGTCGACGCCGACGCTGCGGGTCGACAGTCGCTCCGGCACGCCACGCTTCAGGCGAAGCTGGTTCAGGCGGGTCGAGGTGCGCACCAGGATGGAGAAGGTCTGGGGCGCGACCTCCACATAGGTGGGTCCGCTGTAGCCCTCGACCACGTCGTCGAAGGCCACGCTGTGGTTGGAAAGCAGGCGCACGAAGACGTCGACGCGGCCGGTGGAGCTCTTGGGGTTGGCGCGGGCCGAGACGCCCGGCGGCAGGGCCAGGCGCTCCTGCAGCTCGGCGATGTAGACGCAGCCCTTCTCCAGCACCGCGCCGCAGGTGAGGTCGAGCTCGTGCATGGCCACGTGCTCCAGCCGCTCCATCACCGTGCGGCCGTAGCCGGGCAGGAAGGAGGCGCGAACCCGCCATACCCGTGCGCCCAGGCGCAGGTCGAGGCTCGCCGGCTGCACCTGGTCGTGCTCGAAGGGCCGGTCGCTGGCGATGGCGCCGTGGCGGATCAGCGCCTCGATGGCCTGGCACGGCAGGATGCCCGCAGGCCCGCCGGGGGCGAATTTGGAGGCGTCGCTCATCGCCGCGACACTCGCCGCCGCGTTCGAGTCTGACAAGACGCGTTTCGCCACGCCCTTGACCGGAGGCGGGCGGGCGCCGTTCATGCCGCCCTCGCAACGCCAAGGAGACCACCATGGCCGAAGATCCGAACACCTGGGAGCTCGAGACCCGATTGGTGCGCGGCGGCATGGCCCGCAGCTCCTACGGCGAGATGTCCGAGGCGATATTCCTGACCCAGAGCTTCGCCTATGAGAGCGCCGGGGCGGCCGACCGGCGGTTCGGAGGCGACGAGCCGGGGTTCATCTACCAGCGGTTCGGCAACCCCACGACGCAGATGTTCGAGGACCGGCTGGCGCTGCTGGAAGGCGCGGAGCTGTGCAAGGCGACCGCGTCGGGCATGTCGGCGGTCAATGCGGCGCTGATGGGGCTGCTGCGCGCGGGCGACCACCTGGTGTCGGGGCGGGCGCTGTTCGGATCCTGCCGCTGGATCGTGGCCGAGCTGCTGCCGCGCTTCGGGGTGGAGACGACCTTCGTCGACGCCACGGACATCGACGCCTGGAAGAACGCCGTGCGGCCCAACACCAAGGCCTTCCTGATCGAGAGCCCCGCCAACCCGCTGCTGGAGGTGACCCCCATCGGGGCGGTGGCCGAGGTGGCGCACGCCGCCGGCGCGAAGGTGGTGGTGGATAACGTCTTCGCCACGCCGATCTTCCAGAAGCCCCTGGCGCTCGGCGCGGACATCGTCGTCTATTCGGCCACCAAGCATATCGACGGCCAGGGCCGGGTGCTGGGCGGGGCGATCCTGGGCGCCGCCGAACTGATGAACGAGGCCTACCGTGACATGCTGCGCCACACCGGGCCGGCCCTGTCGCCGTTCAACTCCTGGGTGCTGCTCAAGGGCCTGGAGACCCTGGAACTGCGGGTGCGCCGGCAGACCGAGAACGCCGTCAGGCTGGCCAACCAGATCGCCGAGCATTCGAAGGTGAAGGCGGTCATGTACTGCGGGCGGCCCGACCACCCGCAGGCGGCGGTGATCGCCAACCAGATGACCGGCGGCGGCAACGTCATCGCCTTCGACCTGGGCGACCAGGCGGCGGCCTGGAGGTTCCTCGACGCGCTGGCCATCGTCGACATCTCCAACAACCTGGGCGACGCCAAGTCGATGGCGACGCACCCGTCCACCACCACCCACCGGTCCATGCCCGAGGAGGAGCGGCTGAAGATCGGCCTCACGCCGGGCTGGGTGCGGATGAGCGTCGGCCTGGAGGGGCCCGGCGACCTGGCGCGCGACGTCGGGCGGGCGCTGGACGCCGCTTAGTTCTGCGGCACCTGCTCGAAGAAGGCCCGGCCCTCGGGCAGCATGTGGATGATCTCCAGGTGGTGCCCGAGCAGGTCGCGCGCGTCGGCGTAGACCAGCTCCAGCATGCCTTCCATCTTGGAGTGCGAGACGACGGGGATGCGCTGCGCCTCCAGCCACGCGAGCGCGCCGTCGTAGTCCGCCCGGTCGTACATCAGGTAGCCCAGGTGGTGCAGGCGGACGCCGTCCTTGGGCATCGCGCAGTCGTAAAGCGGATGGCCGTCAGCGATCGGCTGGATCAACTCGATCATCGTCTCACCGGTCCAGGCCAGGCCGACCAGGATCGGGTTGGCCAGGTCGGGGTTGCGCTCGGCGGTGTTGAAGGTGAGGAATTGAGTGACGCCCAGCCGCTCCTTGTAAAGCGCCTGCGCGGCGTCCAGGTCCGGCGTGACATATCCGAGTTGGAAGAAGTGCTTCATGAAAGCCGGGGTCATCGGCGTCTCCTTCAGGATGAGGACTTGGGCGTTTCGATCAGCAGCAGCCGCACGCCGTCGGGGTCGGCGCACATCGTGAACCGCCCGCCGCCGGCGGAGGTGTCGGTTCCGGCCAGGGCGCGGCCGCCCGCGCCGGTGATCCTGTCCGCCGCCGCCTGCAGGTCGTCGACGCGCACCGCCATGTGCCGCAGGCCCAGCGCCGGCGGAACCGACAGCGCGCCGTCGGTCGGCTCGATCTTCAGCAGCTCGATGCGGAAATCGCCGGCCTGCATGGAGACCATGGCCAACGACCGCGCTTCGGTCCGCTCCAGCAGGCGCTTGAAGGCGTCGTCGGGTTCTGCGGCGTAGACCCGCGAGAACCCCAGGGCTTCGGCGTAGAACCGCTCCGATCGCGCCAGGTCGGTCACCGCGAGGGTGACGTGGGAGAGCGTCAGGCTCATGAGGCGGGCTCGAACTCGACCATCACCTTGGCGCAGTCCCCGGTTTTGGCGGTCTCGAAGGCCTCGAAAAACCGATCGAACGGGAAGCGGTGGGAGATGAAGATCTCCGCCTCGGCTTGCAGCTCGGCGAGGTCGGCCAGCACGTCCGGAAGTTCGGTCGGATAGCCGATCGAGGTGGTGATGCTGAGCTCGCTGCGCAGCATCCGGCTGAAGTCGATGGGGACCGGCGAATGGTGCACCGCCACCACGACCAGCCGCGCGTGGCGCTTGGACATGGCGACGACGTCGGCGGCGATCCGCGGCGCGCCGGCCGCGTCTATGAACAGGTCGACATCGACGGCCGGCGCATCCAGAACGGTCAGGGTCCCGCAGATCGCGCCGAGTTCGGCGGCGAGGTCGCTGCGGCCCGCCACGATGGTGTGGGTCGCCCCAAGCGCTTTGGCGCGGGCCAGGCGGCCCTCGTTGAGGTCGACCGCGATCAGCTTGGCCACGCCGCGACGCTTGAGCCAGATGACGGCGCCCAGGCCGATCGGCCCGGCTCCGAACACCACCGCGGTCTCGCCCGGCTTGGGGTCGCCGCGGTTGACGGCGTGGCGGGCGACCGCCAGCGGCTCGACCAGGGCGGCGACCGCGTCGGGCATGTCGGCCGGGATGCGGAACAGGCTACGGCCGAGTTCGGCCTCGCGGACCAGCAACAGGTCGGTGAAGGCGCCCTCGGGACCGCCGTTGCCGATCACCGCGTCGGTGTTCATCGGATTCACCACCACCCGCTCGCCCAGGCTCACACCGCCGACCTGCGCGCCCGCCTGGACGATCACCCCGGCCGCCTCGTGGCCGAGCGGCATCGGCGAGCGCCGCCCGCTTGCGCCGCTGGCGGCGACCGCCAAGTCCGTCCCGCAGATGCCGCAAGCGGTGACCCGGACCACCACGTCGCGCGGGCCGGGCTCGGGCGTCGGCGCCTCGTCCATCCGAACGTCGCCGGCGCCGTGGATATTGATCTGGCGCATGCCGATCTCCCTAGCCTTCCCGCTCGATGTCGTATTCGGCCAGGTAGTCGGCGAAATACGGCTGCAGCTTTTCGGGGCTGAGGCCCCACCGATCCAGTTTGTAGGCGTGCTTGCCCCATTTGCCCTGGGGATTCTCACGCAGCCACCGGCCCATGCCCTCCTCCACCTGCGGGGTGAAGTCGTCGCCCAGCCAGGCATAGAGCCGGCGCATCGTGTCGATCGGCTCGCGCGTCATGTCGGCGTAGTGCAGGTCGAAAATCCGCTCGTGGCCGATCTCCTGGCGCTTGGCCCGGACCCGGTTCGCATGAATGGCGAGCTGGGGCGGATAGTTCTGGGCGATCCAGGCGTCGTCGGGCTCGTCCATGACCCGCAGGTGCGCGTTGGCGATCAGGCTGCAGAGCGAGCCGGTGACCGTGAAGGGATCCCGGTGGGTCCAGACCATGCGCGCATCCGGATAGGCCTCCAAGAGCCAGCGGATGTGCACCGAGTGCGACGGCATCTTCAGGTTCCAGGCGCCGGGGGCCTTGTGCTGCAGGACCTGCAGGAAGCGCCGATGATAGTCGTAGGCCGAGGTCATGTCGCAGCCCAGGATCCACTCGGCGTAGCCCGGCAGCCGGCCATGGCTTTCCCAGAGCAGCGACTTGAAGTCGTGCGCCTGGATCATGGTGCACTCGGTCGGAAACACCGCGGAGGACATATAGAAGCGGCCCGCGGAGGGGTTCTCCGCAATGCGCGCCCGTTCGGCCGCCAGCGCCGCCAGCGCCCGCGGGTCGGTGTGCAGGGCGTCGGCCGCCGGCGGGGGGACCGGGTCGTCGGACTCCCAGGTCAGGATCGAGCGCCGCGCCGGGTCGGTGGCCAGCAGGTTGCTGGTCAGGGTGGTGCCGGTGCGCGGCAGGCCGAGCACGACGACCGGGGCGCGGATCGGCGCGTCCAGCACCTCCGGGTTCCGCCGGATGTAGTCATCCACCCGCAGGCGCATGCTGAGGTAGTGGACCGACTGGCCCTCGAAATGCGCGACGCCCGCGTCGCTGTAGCGGCCGACGCGGTTGGCGTCCGACACCAGCAGCTCCAGCCCTTCCCGGAAGGAATCGCTGTGGAACCTGTCGAGCCCGGTCTCCCGCTGGGCGCGCTCGACGATCTGGGCTGCATTCATCTGTCGCAAATTGCTCTTCCTCTTTTGCGGCTGCGATCAGCGCGCCAGCGCGGCCTGGGCCGCTTCGATCTCCGATTTCAGCCACATGGTCTCGCTGAGGTTCACGCCGCCGCCCGCTTCCAGCAGGGCCTCGAGGGCGTCGAGCTTCACCCGCAGCGCGGGCGCAAGCCCGGGCTGCGCGCCCAGCACGATATCGACCAGGTGGATGGCTTCCAGCGGCGCGCCCGCCACGACCTTGCCGCCCGCCCGGGTCGTCAGCGCCTCTGCGCCGGCCAGCTCCACGAGGTCGCCGTCGACGCTGGAGCGGGGCACGCCATAGAGCGAAGTGGTGCTGTCGTAGTGAAACCAGCCCGAATAGCTCTCCCAGATCGAGCGGACGTTCCAGGAGGTCTTGCCGTGGAATTCGCCGATGGCGAGCTCGGGCGGCAGCCGGATCTCCCGCATCAGGGTGTGGACGTCCTTGCCCGCGTTCATGCCGGCGATGACCGCCTCGTTCAGCCAGCTCACGGCGCCGTGGAGCCTGGTCAGGTCCGCCCGCACCTTCTCGACGCCGATGATCGGATCGCCGTGGCCGGTGATCAGTATGTGCGGGTCGAGGTCGCGGACCTGCTGCAGCGAGGAGAGGTAGGTGGTGACGTTGCGGGGCTTGTCGCCGCGCAAGGTGCAGAGGAACGGCTGGGACATGAACACCGGGCCGAACAGGTTGCCGGTGAAGGCGACCTTCTCGTTCGGCATCCAGACGGTGAGGGAATCCAGCGTCTCGCCGCCGGGCGTGGAGATCAGTTCGAACCGCCGCCCGCCCAGCTCGAAGGCGTAGCGGCCGTCGACGAGGATGTCGGGCGTCACCTTGTCCGGCGGGGTGACGCCGCCCTTGCGGCCCAGCACGGCGGCCCAGAGCTTGTCGGTGCGCGGCCGAAAGAACGGGGCGAGGACGTCGTAGTAGGCCCGCGT
>Ga0070668_100001405_pt1 | contig 17314 bp, 19 predicted proteins | sample KBSS43metaG_FD_64661 | JGI IMG/M metagenome (GOLD analysis project Ga0070668, IMG submission 64661) | Switchgrass rhizosphere microbial communities from Kellogg Biological Station, Michigan, USA - KBS S4-3 metaG | ecosystem: Host-associated > Plants > Roots > Rhizosphere > Soil ... | reverse complement strand
GTGAACCTGGGACAGGGCTTTCCCGATGCGCCGGGCCCGCAGGCGGTGCGCGAGAAGGCCGCCGACGCGGTGCTGAACGGCTACAATCAGTATCCGCCGATGGCCGGCCTGCCGGAGCTGCGCGAGGCGGTCGCCGGCCACTACCGCCGCACCCAGGGGCTGGACCTGGACTGGAAGCACGAGGTCACCGTGACCTCCGGCGCCACGGAGGCCCTGGCCGCCGCCTTCCTGGCCCTGATCGAGCCCGGCGACGAGGTGGTGGTCTTCCAGCCGTTCTACGACGCCTACCTGCCGCTGATCCGCCGGGCCGGGGGAGCGCCCAGGCTGGTGCGCCTGGAGCCGCCACACTGGCGCTTCGACCGGGCGATGCTGGAGCCCGCCTTCGGGCCGCGCACGCGCCTGGTGGTGCTGAACAACCCCGTGAACCCCACGGGCGTCGTGGTCCCGCCGGAGGACCTGGCGCTGCTCGCCGAATTCTGCGTCGCCCACGACGTGACCGCGGTCTGCGACGAGGTCTGGGAGCAGGTGGTGTTCGCCCCGTCCCGGCATACGCCGCTGATCGGCCTGCCCGGCATGCGCGAGCGGACGGTGAAGATCGGCTCGGCGGGCAAGATGTTCGGCCTCACCGGCTGGAAGGTGGGCTTCCTCTGCGCCGCGCCGGCGCTGACCCATGCGCTGGCCCGCGCCCACCAGTTCCTGACCTTCACCACCCCGCCCAACCTGCAGACCGCCGCGGCGTTCGGGCTCGACACCGGCGCGGACTGGTTCGAAGAGGCGCCGCGGGCGCTGGCCGCCTCCCGCGACCGGCTGACCGAGGGCCTGCGCCGCGAAGGCTTCGCGGTGCTGCCGTCGCAGGGCACCTATTTCCTCACCGTCGACCTGCCGGCGTCGGGGATCGCCATGGACGACCGCGCCTTCGCCTTCCACGCGGTGAAGCAAGCCGGCGTCGCCAGCATCCCGGTCTCGGCCTTCTATGAAGACGCCCCGGTGACCACGATCCTCAGACTCTGCTTCTCGAAAGCCGGCGCGACGCTGGACGAGGGTGTCGCCCGGCTGGCGCGGGCGCGCGACCTGGCGCGACCGGCCTAGGGATCAGTCCGGGAACACGCCCGGCTCATATTGCATCGCGCCCAGGCGGTTGCCTTCGGTGTCCTCCAGGAAGACCAGCTCCCCGACGCCCGGGATCCGGAAGGGGGCCATCACGATACGGCCGCCACAGCCCTCCACCGCCGCTATGACGGCCGCCAGGTCGTCGACCCCGAAGGTGACCTCAAGACCGGTCATCGGCCGGCCGGCGACCAGTTCGCGTCGCGCCTGCAGCGCGCCCACCACGCCCTCGCCGGCGTCGAACACCTGGTAGAAGTCGGGCGGGCCGCCGGCCGAGAAGGTCCAGCCGAAAACGTCCTCATAGAAGCGCCTGGCGCGCGCCACGTCCGCGGCGTTGACGGCGAAATGGCGCAGGGTCGCGGGCATCGGGGGCTTCTCCTCGCGACGGTCACCCGAGCACGGCGATCGCCGCTCAGCTCATCACCCCGCCGTCGATGACGATGGCCTGGCCGGTCATCCAGGCGCCGGCGCGACCGGCCAGGAACACCGCGGCGCCGGCGATGTCGTCGGGCTCGCCCATGCGGCGCAGGGGGGTGCCCTCGGCGACCCGCCGCTCGCCCTCGGGGCTGTCCCACAGGGCGCGGGCGAAGTCGGTCTTCACCAGGCCGGGCGCGATGCAGTTGACCCGGATGTTATGCGGCCCCAGCTCCTGGGCGAGGTTGCGGGCCAGCTGGAAGTCGGCGGCCTTGGAGATGTTGTAGACGCCGATCTCGGTGGAGCCGCGCAGGCCGCCGATCGACGAAACGATGACGATCACGCCGTCGCGGCGCTGGATCATCTCTGGCGAGACCATCTGCACCAGCCAATGATTGGCGATGACGTTGTTCTGCAGCGTCTTGGCGAACGCCTCGTCGCTGACTCCCAACATGGGACCGTAGTGCGGGTTGGACGCGGCGTTGCAGACCAGCACGTCGATGCGGCCGAAGGCCTTGTGGGTCTCGGCGACGAGCCGCGCCAGGTCGGGCTTGGAGGAGATGCTGGCCGCCACGGCGATGGCCGCGCCGGGACGCCGGGCGTTGATGGCCGCGGCCACCTCCTCGCAGGGCGCGAGCTTGCGCGAGGAGATCACCACCTTGGCTCCGTGCTCGGCCATGCGCTCGGCGATGGCCCGGCCGATCCCGCGCGAGGAGCCGGTGATCACGGCGACCTTTCCAGTCAGGTCGAACAGCTCCATCGCGCAGCTCCCTTACGTCTCGCCGGATGGGCGGCGTTTGCCGCGCGGCGCAGGGACGGTCAAGACGCGGGACCTATTGGCACTTGCCCCAGACCCCCTGGCCCAGGTGCAGGTGGTCGGCGTGGGCGGCGTCGTAGTCGGGGCTCAGCACGGCGCGGAACCAGCGGCAGGCGCCGTCGCGACCCTGGCGCAGGAAGCGGCCACGCGGGTCGTCGCGGCGGAAGTCGCCCCGGACGGAGACGCGTGCGCCGTCCTGGAGGCGGAAGCCCGCCACGTCCAGGGCGTTGGCGGCCGCGTGCTGGCTCATCATGTGGCCGCCGCGGATGTTGCGGCAGGCGTAGGTCCCGTAGTGGTCGATCCGCGCCACCTCGCGCCCCAGGTGCTCGCGCGCCGCCGGCTGCACCGCGTGGCGCGTCCAGAAGGCGTAGCCCAGCGCCTCCGCGCAGCTCATCACCGGGGCGGCGGGAGAGAGCGGGATCACGCCGCCGCCCAGGCGCAGGGCGTTGCTCACCACGCAGTCGCCATCGCGGCGCGGCGAAGCCTCGCTGAAGCCGACGCCGCCCGCCCGCAGGACGGCGCGGCATCGCAGGGGGTCACGGGCGGCGGCGGCGAACTTGAGGTCGGTCGCCCAGCTCAACGGCTCGCCCAGGCGCAGCGGGGTCCACGGCAGGTCCTGCGAGGGCGCCCAGGCCGCGACGCCCAGGCCGAGGAGCGTCAGGCCGGTGAGGAGCTCCACGGAGCCGGCCCACAGCCTCGCCAGGCCCCGGACGAGGGGAGGGAACGATATGCGCATGGGAACGAATCGACCGGGCTTCGCTTCCGCCCGGGAAGCGGGCTAGTGTGCCGGATCTGGAGTTCTTCCGCATCTTGGATCGGGCACGATGCGAACTTCAGATCCAACAAGCACGCTAGAAAACATGGACTTGCTAATGTGCTCATCGATTCCGAAGTTCGTCGGAGCGCGCCACCAGCGCTTGCGCACTTCGGAATCGGGACACTAGGTTCGCCGCCCTGACGCGCCGCCCCTTGCGGCGCACGGCCCGCCGACGCAGGTTGCCGCCGCATTCGAGACTTAGGAGAATTCCCCATGTGGACCCGGCTGGACGACGAGGACGAGGACGACCAGGCCCGCAAGCCCGACATGCCGATGACCTCCGGCCCGGTGCAGAACGCGCTGTTCAAGGGCCGCACGGTGCTGGTGTTCGGCGAGATCGACATGCGCCTGGCCGAGCGGGTCACCGCCCAGCTGCTGGCGATGGCCGCCGACAACGACAAGGACATCCGGGTGATCATCAACTCCCCCGGCGGCCACGTGGAGAGCGGCGACACCATCCATGACGTGATCCGCTTCTGCGGGCCGAAGGTGAAGGTGATCGGCACCGGCTGGGTGGCCAGCGCCGGGGCGCACATCTTCCTGGGCGCGGCGAAGGAGAACCGCCTGTGCCTGCCCAACACCCGCTTCCTGCTGCACCAGCCCGCCGGCGGCGTGCGCGGCCAGGCCTCGGACATCCAGATCGAGGCCGAGGAGATCGTGAAGATGCGCGACCGGGTGAACCGGATGATCTCCCAGGAGACCGGCCAGCCCTACGACAGGGTGGTCAAGGACACCCAGCGGAACTTCTGGATGGGCGCCGAGGAGGCCAAGGCCTACGGCGTCGTCTCGCGGATCATCTCGCGCACCGACGAGGTCTGACGATTGCGGCCCTGGTGGAAGGGGGCGGTTCTCTACCAGGTCTACGTCCGCAGCTTCTTCGATGCGGACGGCGACGGCCACGGCGACCTTCCGGGCGTCCTGGCCAAGCTGGACTATGTGCGGGCGCTAGGGGTGGACGGGATCTGGCTGTCGCCGATCCATCCGTCCCCCAACCGCGACTGGGGCTATGACGTCGCCGACTTCGCAGGCGTGCAGGCTGACTACGGGACGCTGGCGGACTTCCAGGCGCTGCTGCACGGCTGCCATGCGCGCGGGCTGAAGCTGGTCCTCGACGAAGTGCTGTCGCACACCTCCGACGAGCACCCCTGGTTCGCCGAGAGCCGGGACGGCGGGCCGAATGGTCCCAAGGCCGACTGGTACGTCTGGGCCGACCCAAAGCCGGACGGGACCGCGCCCAACAACTGGCTCTCGGTGTTCGGCGGCCCGGCCTGGGCCTACCAGCCGGCCCGGCGGCAGGCCTATCACCACAAGTTCCTGCGCCAGCAGCCGAAGCTGAACTGGCGCAATCCGGAGGCGAGGGCGGCGGCGCTGGCGGTGCTCGACCTGTGGCTGGCGCGCGGCGTGGACGGCTTCCGGCTGGACGTGGCCGGGACCTACCTCCACGACCCGGCGCTGACCGACAACCCGCCGGCGCCGGCGTCCGACCGCTACTGGGCCCACGCCAGCGACATGCAGCTGCACCTGCACGACGCCAACCTGCCCGAGAACATGGCCGTGCTCGCCGACATCCGCCGCCGGGTGGAGGCGCATGGTGAGCGCTTCGTATTCGGCGAGTTCTCGGAGGAAGAGGAGCGCTGCGGCGCCTACCTGGCCCCCGACGAGGGTCTGCACTCCGGCTACACCTTCGTCATGCTGCACGAGAACCTGCTCACCCCAGCCTTCGTGCGCCGGCACGCCGCGACGCTCGCGCGCTTCCCGGGACACTGGCCGACGGTCTCGTTCTCCAACCACGACGTACCGCGAACGGCCAGCCGCTTCGGCGGGCCCGAGGCGCCGCCCGCCGTGGCCAGGCTGATGCTCGCCCTGCTGCTGAGCCTGCGCGGCACGGCGCTGCTCTACCAGGGCGAGGAGCTGGGCCTGGGCGACGCGCGCCTCAGCCGCGCCCAGCTGCGCGATCCGGTGGGCGACCTCTACTGGCCGGCTGCGAAGGGCCGCGACGGCTGCCGCACGCCGATGCCGTGGTCGACCGCGGCGAACCTGGGGTTCACCACCGGAACGCCCTGGCTGCCCGCCGCGGCCGAGCATGCCGGCCTGACGGTGGCGGCGCAGGCGGCGGACCCGGGCTCGACGCTGGCCTTCACCCGGGCCCTGCTCGCGATGCGCAAGGCCTCGGCGGCGCTCACCGAAGGCGAGATGACGTTCTGGGACACCCCCGACCCGATGCTCGCCTTCGTGCGGCGCGCCGGCGGGGAGGCGGTGCTCTGCGCCTTCAACATGGGCGACCTGCCGGCGAGCCTCCAAGACGCGCGGCTTCGCGACGGCCGGATCGCGCCGACGGGATGCGGCGACGGCGGCCTGGTCGCGACCCGGCTTGACCTCGGCCCCTACGCCGTGCGCTTCGTCCGTCTCGCCGCCTGAGCCGCACCCGATACGCATGGAAGATCCACCCGACGCCCAGCCCGCCGCGACCGCCGCCAGGTTCGGCGAGGGGTTCCTGCGCGACATCTGGTATTTCGCGGCCCTCTCCAGCGACCTGAAGCCGGGCAGGCTCGCCCGCTACGACCTGCTGGGCGAGCCGGTGCTGCTGGGCCGCACGCCCTCGGGCGCGATCATCGCCCTGCGCGACGTCTGCCCGCATCGCGCCGCCCCGCTGTCGGCCGGCCGCTTCGCCCGCGAGGCCGATGGACGCGAGAGCGTCGAGTGCCCCTATCACGGCTGGCGCTTCGCCCTGGACGGCGCCTGCACGGCGATCCCTTCGCTGGTGGACGACCAGGCCCTGGATGTGGGGCGCATCCGGGTGCGCCGCTATCCGGTCGCCGAGAGCCAGGGGCTGGTGTTCGTCTGGATGGCCTCGGAGCCGGGCGGCGAGCCGACGGAGCCGCCGCCGGTCTTCCCCGGGGTCGTCGGCGGCAAGCCCCGGCTCGTCGACCGGATGACCTTCGACGCCCACATCGACCACGCTGTGGTGGGGCTGATGGACCCGGCGCACGGGCCATACGTGCATCAGCAGTGGTGGTGGCGCTCGCCCGGCAGCCAGCATGAGAAGGCCAAGCGCTTCGAGCCGCGCGAGGCGGGCTTCGCCATGGTGCGCCACCCGCCGTCGAAGAACAGCCGCGCCTACGCCATCCTGGGCGGGGAGCCGCTCACCGAGATCAGCTTCCGCATCCCCGGCCTGCGCTGGGAGCATGTGACGGTGGGACGCCGCCAGGTGCTCTCGCTCACCTGCCTGACGCCGACGGCGGAGAAGCAGACCCGGATCACCCAGGTCGTCTGGTCCGACCACCCGGCGTTCGTGCTCCTGAAGCCGTTCATCGCCGCCGGGGCCCGGGCGTTCCTGCGCCAGGACGGGGAGATGGTGAACCTGCAGAACCAGGGCCTGCGCTACGACCCCGCCCTGATGTGGATCGACGACGCCGACCGCCAGGCCAAGTGGTACCAGCAGCTGAAGCGCGAATGGGCCGCCAGCCGCCGCGAGGGCCGCCCGTTCGTCAATCCGGTGGAGGCGACGACATTGAGGTGGCGGAGCTAGACTTGATTGCACGTCCCTGAAACCGACGCGGAACTGAGCAAATGAAAGCCCTTTTCACGTTCGTTCTGCTGCTTCTGACTTGGCCCGCTATCTGGTCGGCCGAAGACGACCTGCCCCTCACCACAAGGGACGTGACGCTGAAACTCAAAGACAAGAATCTACAGAGATTTTTTCCCGAGGAAGCGCAGAGACACAAGATCAGCGGGGTTGCGACAATTCTCTGCACCGTCGATCAAGACGGGAGGCTCACGGATTGCAGTATCGCCTGTGAAGCGCCTACCGGGCATTGGTTCGGCGAAGCAACACTGAGAATGGCTCCATATTTAAATCTCGAATCGACCACAAACGATGGTTCGCCCACCGCAGGTCGGAGGTTCATATTCCCGATGTTCTACAACGTGGCTGGCAAGCGAGTTTCGGAAGATCAACAGGCAATATGCGCGCGTTGGCCACCCGACTAACCCTGCCGACCGCTTACGCAGGCTTCTTCCCGGCCGCCGTCTCCGCGCCGACGAACACCACCTTGGCGCCCTTGTTCACCGCCTTGCCCAGCTGCACGACATCCCAGTTGGTCAGCCGCACGCAGCCATGGCTCTCGCTCTTGCCGACGCGCCGCGGGTCCGGCGTGCCGTGGATGCCGTAGGTGTCCTTGGTCAGGTCGATCCACATCAGGCCGACCGGGTTGTTAGGCCCGGCCTGGATGGTGAGCTTGCCGGCCTTGGCGTTCCCAAAGGTCAGCCTCTGCGGGTCGAAGGTCCAGGTGGGGTTGGGGGCGATGGTGCGCACCGCCCATTCGCCGGCCGGCGCCGGCCGGTCGGTGGAGCCGACCGTGGCGGGATAGACCGCCAGCAGGGCGTTGTCGGCCCCGTAGGCCCGGACCTCGCGCTCGGCCTTGTCCACCTCGATGCGGTCGACCTTGGCGGCCAGCGGACGGTCGGCGACGGCGGCGACCACGATCACCGTCCCGGCCTTGGCGAAGTCCGCGTCCGGGTTGAGCGACCTCAGCAGCGGCTCGTCCATGTGGAACTTCTCGGCCAGCAGCTCGGCGGGGCTCGCATAGCCGAGCCTGGGCAGCTTCGACATGGCGGTGGGATCGGTGGGGATCGAGGCGGTGAACGGCCCGGCCACGTCCTCGGCGGTGATCGTATAGTCCTGCATGGCCGGGGCGGCGTCGGCGGCGGTGAGCGCCTGCCAGACCGCGTCGTCGAGTTGGCCGTCGACCTTCAGGCCCTTGGCCTGCTCGAAGGCGGCGATGGCCTGGCGCATGTTCTCGCCCGCCTGGCCGTCGATGACGCCGGGGGAGAAGTGGGCGCGGTCGAGCAGCACCTGGGCGCGGATCGTCGCCTGCTTGGCGGCGGCGGGATCGGCCGCGGGCGGCGGCAGGGCGCTGGAATCGATGGCGCGGGCCACCAGCGAGATGGACGCCGGCAGCGGCTCGACGGCGACATTGGCCGCCGCGTCGCTGACCACAGCCGTCGCCGGCGTGACGCCCTGGGGGGCAGGCGCCTCGGCGACCGGACGCGCGGGCTCGCCGCCCGGCGGCGGCTCGGAACAGGCCGCGCTCGCCAGGACGATGGCCGCCGCTAACACGGCCGAAGGACAATTCATGGGGCGCCTCGATGCGAGCACGCGCACAATGCGCGCGTGAAGGTGAAGGCTCGACAGGCGGCGCGGTTCCAGGCCAGCGCGATCGCACTCCTGCTGGCGGCGCTCGCCGCCTGCGGCCCGCGGGCGCCTTCCCCGGCCTCGACCTCCCCGCCCGAGCGGGCGCCCGCTTCGCGCGTGCCCGACCGGCCGCCGCCGGCCTCGTCATGGCCCGCGCCGCCGGCCGGGGCGGCGGACTGTGACGCCCCGGCGTTCGGACCGGCCGCGGGCGCCAATGCGGCCAGCCTTCGCACCTTCGCCTGGGCGCCTTTCCGACGGCCCGAGGTCGGCTGGGAGATCTATGCGCCGCGCATCGGCCAGGAGATCGGCTCGGGCTGCGCGCCGCAGAGCGGGGGCTTCGCGCGCGCGCTGGCCGCCTGGCAGGCGCGCGAAGGCCTGGGCGGCGGGGGGCGGCTGACCGAGGAAAGCTTCACGCGGATGAAGGCCAAGTGGCAGGACGCGCGGCCGTTCGTGCGGCTTGGATCGGCCTGCCCGCCACCGCCGCCCGCCGCCGGCCTGGCCGCCGCCGAGGCGTCGGAGGGCTACGCCGGCAAGGCCGTGGCCCTCCGGCCGGGCGCGCTCGCCGCCTACCGGCGCATGGCGGCCGCGGCCCGGGCCGAGTCGCCGGAGATCCGCGCCGATCCGCGCAACCTGACGATCTTCTCGGCCTTCCGCGCGCCCGAAGCGGACGCCGAGCGCTGCGCGCGAGACGGCAACTGCGACGGAATCGTGCGGGCGATCTGCTCGCCGCACCGCACGGGCCTGGCGATCGACCTCTTCGTGGGCGCGGCGCCCGGCTTTCCGCCGGACTCCTCCGCCGACCCGAGCCGCCTGTATCAGACCCGGACCGCCACCTACCGTTGGCTCGCCGCCAACGCCGGCCGGTTCGGCTTCGTGAACTACCCGTTCGAGCCCTGGCACTGGGAGTGGACCGGCGAGGCGCCCTGAGCCCGGCCGTGGCCGGGGTTGCACAGCCCGCCTGGGCCCGACTACGCTGACGCCATGGCCACCTTCTCATCCGACGGCGTCACCCTCGCCTATGACGACATCCAGCCGCCCGGCTGGCGCAACACCATCATCCTGATCCATGGCTATTCCTCCAACCGCAACGAGGGCTGGCGCCGCACCGGCTGGTACCAGGCCTTCGAGCGCCGGCGGATCCGCTGCGTCGCCCTCGACCAGCGCGGCCACGGGGAGAGCGAGAAGCTGTACGACCCCGCCGCCTATGGCCGCGAGAAGATGGCCGGCGACGTGCTGGCGCTGATGGACCACCTGGAGCTCGAAGGCGCCGACCTGTTCGGCTTTTCCATGGGCACGCGCACGGCGCTGCAGGTGGCGCTGACGGCGCCCGACCGGGTCTACAACCTGATCCTGGGCGGGGTGGGCGGCAATCTGCTGCGGCCGGCGCCCGCGCAGTCCGGCATGACCATGGCCGAGGCTATGCTCACCGACGACGTGGACGCCATCCGGCCGGAGATGCTGCAGAGCTTCCGCCACTTCGCCGACGAGCAGGGCGAGGACCGCAAGGCGCTGGCCGCAGTCAGCCAGTCGAAAAGTCCGCCGTTCGACCCCGCCGCCCTCGCCGCCCTGCCGATGCCTGTCCTGGTGGTGGCGGGCCAGCGGGACGAGAGCGCGGGCGACCCCGAGGCGCTGGCGGCCGCCTTCGCGGACGGGCGCGGCGTGACGATCCCGGGCTGCGACCATTTTTCCGTCATTCCTCACGGAATGATGAAGGCGATGGTGTTCGATTTCCTGGACGGGACGATGGCGTTCGAGGCTCGCTGAGCGCGGATTGACGAGCTTTACAATTAGAAGGTGCGAATCATCGTTCGGTGAACCGAGATCCTTAACCGCGTCCCGGCGAAGGCCCGGCGAATCCGTGGGCGATGAGCCCGATCTGCTGGTCCATCACCGCGCTCATGGTTCCCGAGTCGCACTTCTCCCAGGCCGCCAGCCGGTAGGTCCAGGCGTAGGCGGCCATCAGCAGGTCGATCACCTGCTCCAGGTCCACGTCCGGATGCACGTCTCCGCGCTCGCGCCCGTCGGCCAGGCAGTCGCGGAGGATCTCCCGAAGCCGCGGCGTGCGGCCGTAGGGCCTGGCGGCCGCATGCAGGCTCCAGTCGAACGCCGCGGCGATGTGCGCCAGAAACAGCCGCGTGTGCCGCGCCTCGAACGAATAATGGATGGCGAAGATCGAACGCAGCCGGTCGGCGGTCGAGCCCCGCAGGTTGGGGGCCACCCGGTCAAGCTCGGCGTAGAGGTCCTCCAGGCGTTCCTGCATGACGTGGCTGAGGATCTCCGCCTTGGCCGCGAAGGTGGTGAAGACGCTGCCGACGGAGACCCCAGCCCGGCGCGCGATGGCCCGGACCGTGGTCTCGTCGTAGCCCACGGAGTCGAACAGATCGCGGGCCGCGTCGAGCACACGGCTCCGCGTCGCTTCCTTCTGATGCCTTCGCGTACTCAACGCCCGCTCCCCGACCCATGACACGGCGTCCAGCACGGCGGCGGGAAACACGTTCATGCACGTCGTTACGCGAAACTAAGCAAGCTGACAGGCAACCTAGAGTTTATGCGACAACAGGCCGCGAGCCGCGGTTCAACTTCGACGCGCGCTCGCCAACAGGATGCGAATCTGCTCCCGGGCCTTGTCGTGCAAGGCCTCGAGCGTCGATCCGCCAAATACGGCCGCGATGTAGTTCGACAGGTAGCAGTCGTACAGCATGCGCCCGCGCAGCTCGATCTGCGGGTCGTCGATCAACTCGCCGCGCGCGACGCCATCGACCAGCGCGCCCTTGATGATGTCGCGGAGCACCTGGGTCGCAGGCTCGGTGCGCAGAACCTTGCCTTCGTCCGGCGACCAGCCGACGCTGAAGGCCGCCCGCGCCAGCGGAAGCTGGCCCTGGTAGAAGGCGTAGCCCGCCGTGAAGATGCGGACCAGCACCTCCTCGGGATCGCCGCCGGGCTCCGCCGCCTCGCGCATCCTTTCCCCAAGCCGCCCCATGTCCACGATCATGATCTCGCGGAACAGGTCGGCCTTGTCGCTGAAGTTGGCGAACACCGCGCCGGTCGACATGCCGGCGGCCGAGGCGATGTCCCGGATCGTGGCGCCCTCGTAGCCTTGCTCGCTGAACAGCCGGCGTGCGGCGGCCAGAACACGCTGGCGCGTCTGTTGCTTGGCTACCGCGCGGCGGGTGGGCACCTTGACCTGGGTTTCCGCGGCGGCGCTGATCGGTCCCGTCATCGGCTTCATGTTCCGGTGAGCCTCGCCGGCAGGGCTTGAACGCCCGTCTTGATTGTTGCCCAACTTATCTTGTCGGCGTCCTCCACGTTCGCACGGCACGCAGGGCGCAGCCCGCCATGGGCGGCGCCTTGCGTGTCGACGAGCTGGAGTCCCGCCATCCCCCCGAAAACTCTCCGGTCGGCCTTGCGGCCGTCCGCGGCGTTCACACGCATCAAAACTTTATTTCCTTCTAGGCCTCCGCCATGGCGCGTCCAAGCTAGAGGGTTGGTTGAGCACGTTCATTTGATCACGTTCCGCGATACGTGATTGAGCCGCACTACCGCAGCAAAATGAGCTTGGCCGTGCGACTGAGCGTCGCATCTTCAGCGCAAGTATCGCTCTATGGGTGAAAACCGTGACCGAAATTCGACTGATGGAGGAGTTCCGCTCGTTGAGCATGATCGCCACCACCCGACATAGGCGCGTTCGCGTGGAGATGGCGCCGGGCCTTGCGAACGCTTAGGATCGGGCCGATGGAGCATGTCTTCCGTTTCCTGATCCCCGCCGCGCTCGCCGCCGTGGCGCTGGTGTTGGCCGCCGGCATCTACGCCCTGTTCCGGGGCGGTGATTTCGGCCGCTCCTACTCCAACAAGCTGATGCGCCTGCGGGTCGTGATGCAGGCGGTGGCCATCGTCGTCCTGATGGCCGCCGTCTGGTGGCGGGAGCACGCCTGACCATGGTGGTGCTCAACCGCATCTATACGCGCACGGGCGACGCCGGGACCACGCGGCTGGCCACGGGCGAGCCCGTGAGCAAGGCGTCCCGGCGGGTGGACGCCTATGGCGCGGTCGACGAGGCGAACGCCTGCATCGGCCTGGCGCGGGTGAGCACGGCCGGAGATCCGGTTCTGGACCCCATGCTGGCGCGCATCCAGAACGAGCTGTTCGACCTGGGCGCGGACCTGGCCACGCCGGCCAAGGCCGGCGATCCGACCGACCATGGCCTGCGCATCCTGGACTCCCAGGTGGAGCGCCTGGAGCGGGAGATCGACCAGCTCAACGAGGGCCTGCCGCCGCTGGCCTCCTTCATCCTGCCCGGGGGGACGCCAGCCGCGGCGGCGCTGCACCTGGCCCGCACGGTCTGCCGCCGGGCCGAGCGCGTGCTGGTGGCGACCGTGGAGGCGGGCGAGGCGATCAGCCCTCCGGCCATGCGCTACGTCAATCGCCTGTCCGACTTCCTGTTCGTCGCCGCCCGCCACGCCAACGACCGCGGGGCGTCCGAAGTGTTCTGGGTCTCCGGCGCGACACGCTGACCTCAGTGCGTGACAGCTTTAAGGGGATGCCGGTTGAAGCGTCCGTCACGTTGCAGGCGCTTGAAGCAGACCCTTTGGGTCTAGGGCTTCGCGGGCGCCTTCGGGACCGGCCGGCCGATCGCCTTCAGCGCCTCGGCCTCGGCGGCCTTGTCCTCGATCGTGCGGCCGGTGATGTCGGAGATCAGGACCGGGGTGGCGCAGACCCTGCCCGCCGGGTCCCACCACTTGTGCTGTTCGACCTCGCACTTCTGCGCGGGCCGGACCCAGCCGAAGTGATAGATGAGCATGGCTGCGGTGACCGCCGCGAAGATGGCCAGGAAAAGCAGCTTGATCCGGTCGATAAGGCGATACATGCGGCGCCTTCTAGCGCAAGGCTCGGGGCTGCGGCTAGCGGGGCGTCATAACATGCCGCGCCGCGCAACTTTGCAAAGCCCGTGGGAAGCGCTATTGCCCCCTCGTTTCAAATTTCCTTTCCCGATCAGAGGCGCTAGCGATCCATGAAAGTGTTGGTCCCGGTCAAACGGGTGATCGATTATAACGTGAAGGCCCGGGTGAAGCCCGACCAGTCAGGCGTCGACCTCGCCAACGTGAAGATGTCGATGAACCCCTTCTGCGAGATCGCCGTCGAGGAGGCGGTGCGCATGAAGGAGAAGGGCGCGGTGACCGAGATCGTCGCCGTCTCCATCGGCCCGGTCCAGGCCCAGGAGACCCTGCGCACGGCGCTGGCCATGGGCGCGGACCGTGCGATCCTGCTGCAGAGCGACCAGGACCTCGAGCCGCTGGCGGTGGCCAAGGCGCTGGCCGCGGTGGCGAACGAGGAAAAGCCCGACGTCATCATCATGGGCAAGCAGGCCATCGACGGCGACAACAACGCCACCGGCCAGATGCTCTCGGCGATCCTCGGCTGGCCGCAGGCCACTTTCGCCTCGAAGATCGAGCTTGAGGGCGGCAAGGCCAAGGTCACCCGCGAGGTGGACGGCGGCCTGCAGACCCTGGAGATCGACCTGCCGGCGGTGATCACCGCCGACCTGCGCCTCAACGAGCCGCGCTATGCGAGCCTGCCGAACATCATGAAGGCCAAGAAGAAGCCCCTCGACATCAAGGAGGTCGGCGCCCTGGGCGTCGACGTCGCGCCCAGGCTCAAGGTGGTCAAGGTCACCGAGCCGCCGAAGCGCGCCGGCGGGGTGAAGGTCGAGAACGCGGCCGAGCTCGTCAACAAACTCAAGACCGAAGCGGGGATCTTCTAATGGCCGTTCTCGTCATCGCCGATCACGACAACGCGTCGCTGAAGGACAACACCCACAAGACGGTCACCGCCGCCCTCAAGCTCTCGTCCGACGTGGACGTGCTGGTGGCCGGCCAGGGCGCCAAGGGCGTCGCCGACCAGGCGGCCAAGATCAGCGGCGTGCGCAAGGTCCTGCTGGCCGAGAGCGATGAGCTCGGCCACGGCGTGGCCGAGGCCGTCGAGGCCGCGGTCGTCCCGCTGATGGCCAACTATGACGCCGTGCTGACGCCGGCGACTTCGCAGGGCAAGAACTTCAGCCCGCGGATCGCCGCCAAGCTCGACGTGGCGCAGATCTCCGAGATCATCGACGTGGTCGACGCCAATACGTTCGTGCGGCCGATCTACGCCGGCAACGCGCTGGAGACGGTGCAGTCGGCCGACCCCAAGAAGGTGATCACCGTCCGCGCCACCGCCTTCAAGCCGGCGGAAGAGGGCGGCTCGGCCAGCGTCGAGAGCATCGGGGCCGGCGACGGCGCGCCCAAGACCCGCTTCGTCGACCAGCAGCTGGTGAAGTCGGCGCGGCCGGAGCTCGGCGGCGCCAAGATCGTCGTCTCCGGCGGGCGCGCCATGGGCTCGGCCGAGGAGTTCCAGCGGGTCATCGAGCCCCTGGCCGACAAGCTGGGCGCCGCGGTGGGCGCGTCGCGCGCGGCGGTGGACGCCGGCTACGCCCCCAACGACTACCAGGTCGGCCAGACCGGCAAGGTGGTGGCGCCGGAGCTCTATGTCGCCATCGGCATCTCCGGCGCGATCCAGCACCTCGCCGGGATGAAGGACTCCAAGTACATCGTGGCGATCAACAAGGACGCCGACGCGCCGATCTTCCAGGTGGCCGACTACGGCCTGGTGGCCGACTACAAGGTCGCCGTGCCGGAGCTGATGGACGCGCTGACCGCCGCCGGCAAGTAGCCCGGCCGCCATCGGCGGACAGGAAAAAGGGGCGGCTCCTTGCGGGGCCGCCCCTGTTCATTTGCGCCCATCCCTTCACGGGAAGGGATGGCGCCTCAAGCTCCGCCGCCGCCCGCAACGGACGTTTGCGAAGCCGTGGAAGCCGCTGGCCGGCCCAGCGTCAGGGTGACCTGGCTGCCGGACAGCAGCGGCGGCGGGTCTTCCACCCGCAGGCGATGCAGGGCCGCGGCCACAGCCGCGTCGGTGTCGCGCGAGCCGGTGGAGCGCACGACGCGCAGGTTGTTCAGCCGGCCGTCGCCGGTCACGACGCCGCGCACGGACACGGTCTGGCCGGCCAGGTCGACGCCAGCCTTGGCGAGCTGCGCCTCGGCGGTCGCGCGGCCGTCGTCGATGAAGCGCCGCACCTCGGGAGATTCGGCGGCGTGGGCGGCGCCGGCCATGATCAGGCCGGCCGCGCTCAGCATGAGAAGCTGGGCTTTCATGGGAATGGTCCTTGATGGGAGTGAAGCGGGCCGACGTCGGGGTGAGTGGAACCATGCGCCCCGCAGCCTCGGCATTCGAACGATAGATTTTGCCCAGGGTTGTTACTTGCGCTAACAACCCTGGGCATGAGCCGCCTGCCGCCGTTCTTCGCCCTGCGCGCCCTGGAGGCGGCCGCCCGCCACCAGAGCTACAGCGGCGCGGCGGGCGAGCTTTCCGTGACGCACGGAGCGGTCAGCCAGCAGATCCGCCGGCTGGAGGACGAGCTGTGCGCCAAGCTGTTCGAGCGGCGCGGCAACGCCATGATCCCCACCCCGCAGGCGTTGGAGCTGGCCTGCCAGGTGGGCGCGAGCCTGGATATCCTGCGCAACGCGGTGGCCGACTTCGCCGCCGCGGCGGAACGCGATCCGCTGGTGGTCAGCCTCGACCCGCAGTTCGCCAACCGCTGGTTCGCGGCCCGCGTGCCCCGTCTCACCGCCGACCCGGCCGGCGCCCACCTGGAGATCCGCGTCGAGGAGCGGCGGGCCGACTTCGTCACCGACGGCGCGGACATGGGGGTGCGCTACGGCCTCGGCGTATGGCCCCAGGTGCAGGCGGTCAGGCTGTTCCAGGAGACGCTCTACCCCGTCTGCAGCGCCGCCTTCGCCGCAGCGCACCCGATCCGACAACCGGCCGACCTGCTTGGCGTCACCCTGCTGCGGCAGCGCCACCAGCTCTGGGGCCCGTGGCTGGCGACCTTCGGCCTGCAGGCGCCCGAGCCGCCGGGGATGATCTTCGACGATTCGATCCTGCTGCTGGAAGCGGCCGCCCAGGGACTGGGCGTCGCGCTGGCCCGCAGCACGCTCGTCGAACAGGATCTGACATTCGGCCGCCTCGTGCGGCCGCTAAGCGAAACCGTGGCCTCGAACTGGGGATTCTACGTCGTTTGGCGCGCCGACAGCCGCAAGCTCCGGCGCATTTACGCCCTTCGTGACTGGCTATTGGCGGAGGTCTCCAAGGTCTCGCCGGCGAACCCCTACCAAATCACCGGGTGAATCTTCGCTGCGTTGCAGCAAAACACTTGCTGAGCAGGCTTGCCGACATGTTAGAAACCCGTCACAAGCGCGGGCGCGCTTCCGCAAGCGCCAGTTTTTGAGGCATTCGGCATGGTCCAAATCAGGTCGGTCGGCGTCGTGGGCGCAGGCCAGATGGGCTCAGGCATCGCGCACGTCGCCGCCGTGGCGGGTTACGACGTGCTGCTGCACGACGTGAGCGCCGAACGGCTGGAGGCCGGCATCGCCCACATCGAACGGTCCATGACCCGCGACGTCATGCGCGGCGACATCGACCAGGCGACGATGGACGCCGCCCTCGCGCGGGTGCGGCCGGTCACCGAGCTGCAGATGATCGGCGGCACGGACATCGCCATCGAGGCGGCCACCGAGGACGAGGAGCTGAAGAAGACCATCTTCAAGGCCCTCACCCCGCACCTGACCCCCAACACCCTGCTGGCTTCCAACACCTCGTCGATCTCGATCACCCGGCTGGCGTCGATCACCGACCGCCCGGAGCGGTTCATCGGGCTGCACTTCATGAACCCGGTGCCGCGCATGAAGCTGGTGGAGATCATCCGCGGCATCGCCACCGACGCCGTCACCTATGACATCGCCGTCAACTTCGCCAGGTCGCTGGGCAAGACCACCGCCAACGCCGAGGACTTCCCCGCCTTCATGGTCAACCGCATCCTGGTGCCGATGATCAACGAGGCGATCTACACCCTCTACGAGGGCGTGGGCACGGTGGA
>Ga0070668_100001402_pt1 | contig 17337 bp, 15 predicted proteins | sample KBSS43metaG_FD_64661 | JGI IMG/M metagenome (GOLD analysis project Ga0070668, IMG submission 64661) | Switchgrass rhizosphere microbial communities from Kellogg Biological Station, Michigan, USA - KBS S4-3 metaG | ecosystem: Host-associated > Plants > Roots > Rhizosphere > Soil ... | reverse complement strand
GGCGGTCAGCAGGGTCGTCAGCTTGCGCGCGACCAGATTGCGGGCGATGTAGGAGAGCGGAATGGTCATGCATGCACCCAGTGACCGTTGTCCTGTGCGAGCGCGACCGTCACGCAACGGCCCGCAGTCCATCGATGATGCGCACCCGCGCCGCGCGCCATGCCGGAATCGCCGCCGCCACGACGCCGACGACCACGGCCGCGCCCAGCTGCATCAACACCGTCTCCTCGGACACGAAGAACACCGGGAACAACGTTCCCATTGCGTTCGCGAACACGCTGGCCAGCGGAAACGTCATCGCGATTCCCGCGAGACCGCCGACAAGCGCGATGCCGAGCGACTCGCCGAAGATCAGCAACGCGACGAACCCGTTGCCGAATCCCAGCGCCTTCAGTGTCGCGTATTCGCCGTACCGCTCGCGCGCCGTCATCGCCATCGTGTTGGCCATCACGGCCATGATGATCACGATGACGACGAACGACACCGCCTGGATGGCGAGCAGGATCGCCTCGGTCATCGCGACGAAGCCGAGCTGGAACGCCTTCTCGGTTTCGGTCAGCGTCTCGGCCAGCGAGTTGCGGAACGTCGCGTCGACCGCCGCCGACACCTCGGCCGCCTGCGCCGGGTCCCGGATCTCCACCAGGTAGAAGCCGACCTGGTCGCCGCGGCGCGGGAACTTCACCTTGACCGTCTCGTTCAGGAACTGCCAGTGGAATACGAACTGCGTTTCGTCGACCTTGGCGTCGGCGCCGTCGTAGATACCGCGCAGCGTGAACGTCCACGTGCCCGGAAAGATCGTGCCCCGGATCGGGATCTGGTCGCCGAGTTTCCACCCGTACTGGTCAGCCAGCTTGCGGCCGGCGACCGCGCCCTGGCGATCGACGAGGAACGCCTTCCGCTCCTCGGGCTTCAGCACGTACTCCGGATACATGTCGAGGTAGCTCGTCGCGTCGATCGCGAACTGTGGAAAGAAATTGCGCTCCGTGATGTAGACGCCGCCGAACCAGTTTGCCCAGGCAACACTGGCTACCCCCGGCACTTGTCGAATCCGCTGCGCGTAGTTGAGCGGCAAAGGGAACACCAGCGAGATGGCATTGCGCGTGACGAGCCTTGCCGACGACGACGCTTCGGCGCCGGCGTACCACGCCTCGACGATCGTGCGCAGCAGCCCGAACGCGCAGATCGCGACGACGATCCCGACGATCGTCAGCGTCGTTCGCAGCTTGTGGCGGAATGCGTTCTTGACGATGAGAAACGGAACGAACACGGATCTGGACTGACATGCGCACGCGAAGCTCTCGTGCCGGATGGGCAGTTTAACCGAGCGCCGGAAGCCGATCGCGCGCGGCGCTTCTGCAAGTACCGGCGAATCGTCGGGCTCTGCCCGCGATTCGCACCTGACCAGGTCTTTCGATCTGCAATCGGCGTTGTGATTTTTCCATGGGGTCGGCGCGGTAGCCTACCGACCCCATCAAACTTATTTACATGCGTAGCTCTAGCGCAGCAGGACGCCCTTCTCGAGGTGAACGATGCGCCGCGCGTGTTCCGCCGCCTTCGGGTCGTGCGTGACCATGATGATCGTCTTCCCCAGCTCGCCGTTGAGCCGCTCGAGCAGCCCGAGGATTTCTTCCGCCGTCGTGCGGTCGAGATCGCCGGTCGGCTCGTCGGCGACGACGATCGTGGGGTCGGTGATCAGCGCGCGCGCGATCGCCACCCGTTGTTGCTGGCCGCCCGACAGCTCGTTCGGATAGTGCGTCTTGCGGTCGGCGAGGCCGACGAGCGCAAGCGCCGTGTCGACCCGCTCATGCCGCTCGCTCCGGGACAAATCGGTGAGCTGCAGCGGCAACTCGACGTTCTGGAACGCCGTCAGCACCGGCATCAGGTTGTAGAACTGGAAGATGAAGCCGACGTGTGCGGCGCGCCACGCGGCGAGGTCGGTGTCGCTCAATTGCGCGATGTCGACGCCGGCGATCCGGATTTCCCCGGCGTTCGGCTTGTCGATACCGGCGATCAGGTTCAGCAACGTCGACTTTCCCGATCCCGAAGGTCCCATCAGCGCCAGGTAATCACCGGCGTCGACGTCGAGGTCGATGTCGACCAGCACCGGAATGATCTGGTCGCCGCGTGTGTAGTACTTGGCAAGGCTTCGGATCGCGACCAGCGGCGTCGCGCTCACTTCGGCGCGACTTTCACGAGCGCGCCCGAAGCGAGGTCGGCGCCGGGTTTCAGCACCACCTTGTCGCCGGTCTTCACGTCGCCGGCGATTGCCGTCAAGTCGCCCACCTTGATGCCCGGTGTTACCGGGACGGCCATCGCCTTGCCGTCACGGATGACGAACACGACGCTCCGCCCGTCGCGCTGCGCCATCGCGTCCGGGTTCACCGCCGTCAGTGGCTTCTGCTGCTCGGCGCCGACTTCCTGCGACAGGAACGACACCTTGGCGCTCATCTCGGGCAGGATGCGAGGGTCAATCGCATCGAACTTGACCTTGGTCATCACCGTCGCCTTCGCGCGGTCGACCGTCGGCACCATCCGGCTGATCCGACCGCGAAAGCGCGCATCGGGCAGCGCATCGAGGACGATCTCCGCCGGCTGGTCGACTTTCACTTTCGACAGGCTGGACTCGGAAACGTCGGCTTCGACCTCGAGCGTGCTCATGTCGGCCATCGTGACGACGGCGCCCTTGGAATCCGCAGCGTTCGAGAACGGCGTCACCATGTCGCCGACGTTGGCGCTCTTCGACAGGATCACGCCGTCGAACGGTGCGCGGATCAGCGTGTAGTCGACGCTGACCTGCGCATTGCGTGCGCTGGCTTCCGCGGCGGCAAGCGACGCCCGTGCATTGGCCACGCCGGCGGCGGCGCGATCGGCGCGCGCCTTGGCGGTATCGAGTGCGGACTGCGAAATGAACCCCTTCGCCAGCAGGTCCTGCGTCCGCTTGAGCTCCGTTTGCGCGTTCTGCTCTTCGACACGCGACTGGTCGACCGAGGCCCGTGCCGCGCCCACCGTCGATTCCGCGCTTTGCGCCTGCGCGACGACGTCGCGGTTGTCGAGGCGTGCAAGGACCTCCCCGGCCTTGACGCGCGAGCCTTCGGCGACGCCAAGCCACTCGAGGCGGCCGGTCGCCTTCGACGAGATCGCGGCCTTTCGTTGCGCGACGACGTACCCGGTGGCATTGAGGACGACGAATTGCTGCGACGGCCACGTGGTCACCACGGCGGTCGTCTGCACGGCGGCGACGCGCGGCTGCATCGCGTACCACGCTGCCCCGCCGAACACCGCCAGCGCGACGACACCGAGGATGATCCAGCGCCGCGTCCGGCGACGGCGGACTGGCGCGACGCTGCGGTCGATGCGCAGCTTGGAGAGATCGGGTTGGTCCATTCGGAGTCGGAACAGGCGTACGGCGTCCAGGACAGCGGGCCCCGAGTTTACCGTGCCGGGCCGCGCGGCCCCGTCGGGACCGAACGTTCGTACGGGGTTCTGCACGTTCCAAATCGGGGTTGCGGACTGGCCCATCAAGCTGTATAGTGCGAATCATTCTCATTCGTAAGCTCGATCCGCCCTTTCCGCCATGTTGACCATCCTGCTGGTGTCGATGCGAGAAGGCATCGAGGCGTTCCTGATCGTCGCGATCACGCTCGCCTATCTACGCCAGAGCGGGCGCGAGACGCTCATCCCGGCCGTGTTCGCCGGCACGGCAACGGCAATCGCCTTGTCGTTCGTCGCCGGCTGGTTCTTCAGCCAGGCCGACAACAAGCCCTTGTGGGAAGGTTGGCTCGCACTGGTCGCCGCATTCCTCGTGCTGACGATGGTGATCTACATGTCGCGCGCGTCGAAGCGGATGCGCGGCGAGATCGCCGCCAAGGTCGAAGCCGCCGCTACGCGGCCGGGCACCGGCGCGTGGGTCGGCGTGTTTGCGTTCGTCCTGCTGATGATCGTTCGCGAAGGGATGGAAACCGCCGCGGTGTTGACGACGCTGGCGCTCGAATCCGGCTCGCGCGATCTGCTGATCGGTGCAACGCTGGGTGTGCTCGCCGCCGGCGCGCTCGCCTGGGCGTGGTCGCGCTACGGCGCCAGGATCAACCTGAAGCGCTTCTTCCAGGTGACGTCGCTGTTCCTGATCCTGTTCACGCTGCAGCTGTTCATCTACGCGTTCCATGAATTCAGCGAAGCCGGCGCGCTGCCCGGCCTCGACAACGAATGGTGGCACCTCGCCACCGAGCCGTACGGCCCCGAAGGCGTGTACGGCGAGTGGCTGACGTACCTGATGGTGCTGATTCCGGCCGGGTGGCTGCTCGTCGCCTGGTGGCAAGACCGCAGTACGTCCAACACGCCTAGCCCCGCCTGAGTCCCATCGTGTACATCTGCATCTGCAACGCCATCACCGACCGCGAAATTCGCGCTGCCGCGGATCTTGGCGCGCGGTCGCTGGAGGACTTGTCGGCCACGCTGGGCGTGGCGACCTGTTGCCGTGCCTGCGCCGACTGCGCGCGCTGCGTGCTGAACGAAGCACTGACCGCCCAGACCGCCTGCGCGGGCGACGACTAGCGTTCGTCCAACCGCGGGCCCCGGTGCCCGCATTCCGATTGGATTACCATTGGCGGGCGGCGCTCCGCAGGGCCGACACGTCCGGAGATTTCCATGCAAGGCGACAAGACGATCATCCGCCACCTGAACGCGGTGCTGACCAACGAGCTGACCGCGATCAACCAGTACTTCCTGCACGCGCGGATGTTCCGTCACTGGGGTTACGCGAAGCTAGGCGACTACGAGCATCATGAGTCGATCGACGAAATGAAGCACGCCGACACGCTGATCGAGCGCATCCTGTTGCTGGAAGGACTGCCGAACCTGCAGGACCTGCACAAGCTGAAGATCGGCGAGAACGTGAAGGAAGCGCTCGAGTGCGACCTCGCGCTCGAACGCGCCGCGCATCCGCCGCTGAAGAAGGCGATCGCCGACTGCGAGACCGCCGGCGACTACGTGTCGCGGGAAATCTTCGAGCGGATCCTCGAATCGGAGGAGGAGCACATCGACTGGCTGGAGACGCAGCTGTCGCTGATCGGCGAAGTGACGCTGCCGAATTACCTGCAGTCGCAGATGAAGGTGGGCGAAGCGAGCTGACGCGTCGCCGCTACCCGCAGTCTAGCGGTGTCGGGGTGGCAACTGCGTCCCGCGCGCGCGGGAGCGCAGCGCCTGCGCGGTGATAATCGCGAGCCCGACCGCAATGCAAGCGATGCCAAGCCACTCGTTGCGCGTGAGCCGCTCGCCGAAGAACGCCATCGACGACACCAGTGCGATGACCGGGATCGCCAGCGCGTTCAGCGACGCGGTTCCCGCCGGCAGCCAGCGCAGCACGACGATCCACAGCAGGAACCCGAGTGCCGTCGACACGACGCCGACGTGAAAGAGCAGCAGCACCTGGGTCGCACTCCAGTGCGTTGCCGGAAAGTCGCCCAGTAGCGGAAGCAGCGTCACCGGCAGCACGCCCGCCAGCATCTGCCACGCGATGAAGTTCGGCATGTCGAGGTCGAGGTCGCGCTGGTAGTACTTCGTCGCCACAGTGCCGGCGGCCCAGCCAAAACCCGAGAGAACCGCCCACAGCTTCGGCGCGATATCGCCGTGCCACTCCCAGGGCTCGACGACGAGCGTCAGCCCGGCGAGCGCGAAGGCGATCGCCAGCCACTGCCCGCCGCGCACGCGTTCGTGCAGCACCGGCCACGCGATCAGCAGCGTCCAGAACGGCATCGTGAACACAAGCACCGACGTGCGTCCGGCGCCGCCGCCGGCCAGGGCCATCGTCGTCGCGAAGAAGTTGATCGTGGTCTGGAACAACCCGGTGACCAGCACCGGCGTCCAGTGCTGCGGCATGCGCAGACGGCGGGACAGCACCAGGAATGCGAACAGGGCGGCAACGGCGAGCCACGTGCGCTGCACGTTGAACACAACGGGATGCGCATTGGCGAGCGCCAACTTCATCACGATCCAGTTGGTGCCCCAGATCAGCGTCAGGAACGCGAGGACCGCGTAGGCGCCGCCGCGCGATCGCACACGCAGCCGGTCGAGCATCAGCCGCGCAGGAATGCTTCGACGACGCGCGCCACCGCTTCCGGCTGGTCGTGGTGCAGCATGTGGCCGGCGCCGGCCACGGTGGCCAGTTGCGCGTGCGGCACGTGCGAGCGCCGCCGCTCGATCTCCAGCAAGGGGTCGCCACCACCGGCCAGCCACAGCGGTATCTTCGATTCTGCGGCGGCAACCCACAGCGTCGGCGCAACGATCTTCTCCCACACCGCGTACACCTCTTCCATCCGGTACACGGTCGGGAACGGCAGCTTGTGCCGCGGGTCGGCGCGCAGCCGCGCCTCGCCGTCCGGCAGCGTCTCCGCCCAGTGCGCCGCGAGGAATTCCGACTTGTCGCGCGGCAGCCGCGGATTGTTCTTCTGCAGGCGGTCGGCCACCGCGCCGAGGTCACGGTACGGCGCGAGCCGTTCCGGATGCGCGAGCGCATCCAGCCACTTCGTCATCTTCGCCGGCGCCTGCGCCGCGTCCTCGGCGGGTATGCCGAAGCCGTCGAGCGCGACGACGCTCCGCACCCGCGCGGACCGCACGCCGGCATACATCATCGCAACGTTGGCGCCGAGGCTATGACCCACCAGATGCGCGGGCGCGTCCGGAGAAAGCGTTCGCAGCAACGCGTCGAGATCGGCGACGTAGTCGTTGTACCAGTAGCCGTCCGATCGCCAGCCGGTGAGCCCGAAGCCCTGCCAGTCGGGCGCAAGCACGTGCCAACGGCCCTCGAGCGCATCGACGAGAAACTGGAACGACGCACCGACATCCATCCACCCGTGCAGCATGACGATCGCCGGCGCCGCGGCATCGCCCCACTCGCGCACGTGATAATCGAGCCCGCGGACGTCGACGAAATGCGACCGCGACGGCGTGCGCGCGACACTCATGCCGGCTTGCGCCGCGCGTGCCCGCGGGCGCTCATCGGCGCACCCGTCCGGTCACTTCTTCTTGCACAGCGCGAGACCGTCGGTCCACCCGGTCCGATAGTTCCCGTCGGAACCGAAACGCGTCAGGTCCTTCCGTTGCGGGCCCGTCGCGCTGGCGCACCCGTCGGCGTAGCCTTGCCGGTAAGGCAGTGGGAATCCGGTGAGGTTGACGGCCGGCGGCGGCGGTTCGGCCTTCGGCGACAACGGCGGCGCCGTCTCCACCTGCGGCGGCGGAGGTGCCACGACGCTTGGGCCGGGACTGACGGTCGCACAGCCGGCGATGACGGTGGCGCACAGAATGGCAACGAGGGAGCGATTCACGGCAAAGACCTGACGGCGGAGGTGGCATGGCTCGCGCTGCGCGCGCGAGACGACGGAGTAAAATTCTAGCACCGGCGCAACAACCCATGTTCGATCCCACCTTCGTCCACCTGCGGCTGCACAGCGAGTTCTCGATCGTCGACGGCACGGTACGCCTCGACGACGCGGTCGCGGCGGCAGCGAACGACGGCATGCCGGCGCTCGCGCTGACCGACCTCGGCAACGCGTTCGGCCTGGTGAAGTTCTACCGCGCCGCGCGCGCGCAGGGCGTGAAGCCGATCGCCGGTTGCGACGTGTGGATCACGCATGACGCCGAGCGCGACCAGCCGTGGCGCCTGCTGCTGCTGGTCCAGTCCGCGTCGGGCTACTTGCGCTTGTGCGACTGGCTGACGCGTGCATACCGTACCAACACGTGGCGCGGCCGCGCCGAATTGCGGCGCGAATGGTTTGCCGAGGGCACCGACGGATTGATCGCTCTGTCCGGCGCGCGCGACGGCGACGTTGGCCAGGCACTGCTGCAAGGTAATCCGGTCGGCGCCGCGCGCGCCGCGCAAGCGTGGGCAGCGCTCTTTCCGGACCGCTACTACGTCGAGGTCCAGCGCGCAGGACATCCGGACGAGGCGACGCTGGTAACCGCCACCATACGGCTGGCGAGCGAGCTCGCGCTGCCGGTCGTCGCCACGCATCCGGTGCAATTCCTGAGCCCCGACGACTTTCGCGCGCACGAAGCGCGCGTGTGCATCGCCGAGGGTCACGTGCTCGCCGATACACGGCGTCCGCGGCGCTTCACCGCGCAGCAATACCTGACCACGCAGGCAGAGATGGCGGCGAAATTCGCCGACCTTCCGGAGGCGCTCGCCAACAGCGTCGCCATCGCGCAGCGCTGCAACCTGACGATCGCGCTGGGCGAGAATCATCTGCCGGAATTCCCGACGCCGGCCGGCGTCACGCTCGACGAGCACCTCCGACGCGAAGCGGCCGCCGGCCTCGAGCGCCGGCTCGCGCAGCTGTACCCCGACGTGGCCGAGCGCGAGTCGCGCCGCGCCGAATACGCAGCGCGACTGGAGTTCGAGACCAAGACGATCGTGCAGATGGGATTCGCCGGCTACTTCCTGATCGTCGCCGACTTCATCAACTGGGCGAAATCGAACCATGTGCCGGTCGGGCCCGGACGGGGCTCGGGCGCCGGCTCGCTGGTTGCCTACGCGCTCGGCATCACCGACCTCGATCCGCTGCGCTACCAGCTGCTGTTCGAGCGCTTCCTCAATCCCGACCGCGTGTCCATGCCCGACTTCGACATCGATTTCTGCCAGGACACGCGCGAGAAGGTGATCGAGTACGTCAAGCAGAAGTACGGCAGTGACAGCGTGTCGCAGATCGCGACCTTCGGCACGATGGCAGCGAAAGCGGCCGTCCGCGACGTCGGCCGCGTGCTCGACCTTCCGTACACGTTCTGCGACGGCATCGCCAAGCTGATTCCCTTCCAGCCCGGCAAGCTGGTCACGCTGGCGCAGGCGCGCAAGGAAGAGCCGCTGCTCGCCGAACGCGAGCAGAAGGAGGAGGAAGTGCGCGAGCTCCTTGCGCTCGCCGAATCGCTCGAAGGGCTGACGCGCAATGTCGGTATGCATGCCGGCGGCGTGTTGATCGCGCCGGGCAAGCTCACCGACTTCTGCCCTCTGTACGTGCAGCCGGGCGCAGACGCGATGATGTCGCAGTTCGACAAGGACGATGTCGAGGCGATCGGACTCGTCAAGTTCGACTTCCTCGGGCTGACGACGCTCACCATCCTCGACTGGACGCTGCGTTACATCCGCAAGCTCGACCCGCAGGTCGATCTTCAACTCGATGCGCTGCCCCTCGACGATCAGCGTGCGTACGACATCTTCCGTACGGCGAATACGAGCGCCGTGTTCCAGTTCGAATCGCGCGGCATGCGCGACCTGCTGCAGCGCGCGCCGCCGACGCGTTTCGAGGACATCATTGCGCTGGTCGCGCTGTATCGCCCGGGACCGATGGAGCTGATCCCCGACTACGTCGAGCGCAAGCAGGGCCGGCAGCGCGCCGAGTATCCGGACAAGCGGCTCGAGCCGATCCTCGGCCCGACATACGGCGTCATGGTGTACCAGGAACAGGTGATGCAGATCGCGCAGACGATCGGCGGCTACACGCTGGGCGGCGCCGACCTGCTGCGTCGCGCGATGGGCAAGAAAAAGCCCGAGGAAATGGCCAAGCATCGCGACGTTTTCGTCGCCGGTGCCGAGCAGAACAGCGTGCCGAGGAGCCGCGCCACGCAACTGTTCGACCTGATGGAGAAGTTTGCCGGCTACGGATTCAACAAGTCGCACGCGGCGGCCTACGCGCTGATCGCATACCAGACCGCGTACTTCAAGGCGCACCACCCGGCTGCGTTCATGGCCGCCAACCTGTCGCTGGTGATGGATGACACCGACAAGGTCCGCGCGCTGTACGCCGACACGCTCGACCAGAAGCTTGCGATCCTGCCGCCCGACATCAACGCGTCGGCGTATCGCTTCGAGCCGGTCGACGCGACGCGCATTCGCTACGGCCTTGGCGGTATCAAAGGCACCGGTGCGCAAGCGATCGAGGCGATCGTCGCCGCGCGTGCGGCCGGCGGGCCTTTTACCAGCCTGTTTGATTTCTGCCGGCGTATCGACAAGCGGCTCGTCAACCGCCGTGCGATCGAAGCGCTGATCAAGGGTGGTGCGTTCGACGCTGTCGACCCGCGCCGCGCGACGTTGCTGGCGTCGGTGGGCGTCGCGCTGACCGAAGCCGAACGGGCGCAGGCGCAGGCGGCGCAGACCTCGCTGTTCGGCGATTCGGCGGCCGGATCGGACTCGCCGCTGATCGTGACCCGCGAGTGGACGGATGCCGAGCGGCTCGCGTTCGAGAAGGGCGCGCTCGGGTTCTACGTTTCCGGACACCCGTTTGCCGGCTATGCGTCCGAGCTCGCGCCGCTGGTCCGGACGCGCCTCGCCGATATCCAGCCGCGCCAAGAGCGCTACCTGGTCGCCGGCATCGTCACCGCCCTGCGCGTGCAGACCGGGCGGCGCGGCAAGATGGCGTTCGTCACACTCGACGACGGCAAGGCCTCCGCCGAAATCGTCGTCTTCAACGAGACGTTCGACGCCGCGCGGAACCTGCTGCGCGACGATGCGCTGGTCGTCGTCGAAGTTCGCGTCATGCAGCGGGTTACCGATGACGGCGATGTGCAGGGCCTTCGCATCATCGCGGAAAGCGTGTTCGACCTCGCGGGCGTGCGAAAGCGCTGGGCGAAGGGACTTCGGATCGCCTGCAACGGTACGGCGTCGCCCGACAAGCTCGCCGAAATCCTGGCGCCGTTCCGGCAGGGCTCGGTCCCGATCACGCTGCAATACGAAAACCACGGCGTCGGCGGCGAGCTCGAGCTGCCGGAGGATTGGCGTGTCAATCTCGACGACGCGCTGGTCGACCGTTTGCGTGAGTGGCTGTCGCCGGCGAATGTCAGGGTGATGTATTGAACGCTCGCGGGGCGCGGCGCGGTCGCGCGCGGCGCCCGCTGCAGTGCCCGAGGCGATGATTCGCACGGTCGTGCAGCGGTACTCGGCGTTCCTGCGCCAGCCGGGCGTCGTGCGCATGCTGGCCCTGACGTTCGTCGCGAGGCTGCCGCTTGGCACGCTGACGCTGGCACTGCTGATGCATGTGCAGGCGATGTCCGGCTCGTTCGCCGTGGCCGGCGCGACCGTGGGCGCCTATCTTGCCGCCGCAGCGGCAACCGCGCCTTTCGTCGGCCGCTGGATCGACCAGCGCGGGCCGCATCTGGCGCTGGCGATTACCGCCGTCGTCTGTCCTGCGGCGTTGCTTGGCATCCTGTTTGCGTCGCAACTCGGCCTGACGCAGCCGGCAATCTACGCCCTCGCCGCGACCGCCGGCGCGTTCGTTCCGCCGGTCACGGTATTGGTGCGCACGATCCTGCGCCAGCGCTTCGTCCGCGACGACGAGCGCAAGACCGCGTTCGCGTTGGATTCGGTGCTCGTCGAAACGGCGTTCACCGTCGGTCCGCTGATCACGGCCGTGCTGCTCGCGGTCGCGTCACCTGCCGTCGCCTTTGCCGCGGCATGGTGCTTCGTCGTTTGCGCCGTCCCGACGTTCATCGCGTCGCGCGCGCTCGACTACCTGCGCGTCCAGCGCGAAGGCGAGCGCCGTCTGCTCGGGCCGCTGACCGAGCCGGCGCTGCTGGTCGTCTATGCGCTGCATACGCTGATCGCATTCACGTTCGGCCTGCTCGAGGTCGCCTATCCCGGTTTCGGTACCGCGCACGGCACACCGGCACTCGGCGCCGTGCTGATCGCGATCAACTCGGTGGGCAGCGCTGCGGGTGGGCTGGCCTATGGTGGGCTGCACTTCAGACGTCCCCCGGAACGGCAATTGCCGTTGCTGCTCGCATTGATGGTCGTCCCGCTGGCGCTGCAACCGCTCACCGCATCGGCAGGACTACTGATGGTGTTCGCGTTCGTCGCCGGGCTGCTGATCGCACCGGCGTTGACGGTCGTCATGCTGCTGGTGAGCACCAATGCGCCAGCGCGTTACGCGACCGAAGCGTTCACGTGGTCGGCAACCGCGATCGTCAGCGGCATCAGCATCGGCGCAGCGGTGGGTGGACAACTGGTGCAGCACTATGGTGCCGCCGCGGCGTTCACGCTTGCGGCGGCGAGTATCGGCGCGGCTGCGCTGGTTGCGACGCGGGTGCAGCGGCTGCGCGACATCTCGTAGAATGCGCGAATGACGATCCCCGACACGATGCGCCATATTTCAATCCGGGAACCGGGTCCTCCCGACGTGCTGGTCGTCGTCGAAGGACCGGTGCCGGACCCGCGTCCCGGTGAAGTGCTGATCCAAGTCGCGTGGGCCGGCATCAACCGCCCGGATTGCCTGCAGCGCGCCGGAGCCTATCCGCCACCGCCCGACGCGTCACCGATACCGGGGCTCGAAGTCGCCGGGACGATCGCTTCGTGTGGCGCAGACGTCACTGGATGGAAAGTCGGCGATCCCGTTTGCGCACTGGTCGCCGGCGGCGGCTACGCCGAATATTGCGTCGCACCTGCCGCGTGGTGCCTGCCGCCGCCGCCGGGCCTGTCGATCAAGGAAGCGGGTGGCTTGCCGGAGAACTACTTCACCGTATGGAACAACGTGTTCGACCGGGCACGCCTCGCTGTCGGCGAGACAGCGCTGATCCACGGCGGTACCAGCGGCATCGGGTTGACGGCGATCCAGCTGGCCAAGGCCGTCGGCGCCACGGTGATCGCGACCGCGGGCAGCGCCGACAAGGTCGAGTTCTGCCGCGGGATCGGCGCCGATCACGCGATCGACTACCGGACCCAGGATTTCGTCGCCGAGGTGGCGCGCATCACCGGCAAGCGCGGCGTCGATGTCGTGCTGGACATGGTCGGCGGCGATTACATCGAGAAAAACCTCAAGTGCCTCGCGCCCGACGGCAGGATGGCGATCATCGCTTTCCTCAAGGGCAGTCGCGTCGAATGCGACTGGCGGCATGTCATGTTGAAGCGACTCACGATCACCGGATCGACGCTTCGCGCAAGTCCGTCCGAGCGCAAGGCGGCGCTCGCGCGCGAGTTGCGCACCGAAGTCTGGCCGCTGTTCGCGACGCACGGCCTGCGCGTCGTCGTCGACTCGGTGTTCCCGCTTGCTGATGCCGCCGGCGCGCACGCGCGGATGGAGTCGTCACAGCATATCGGGAAGATCTTGCTTCAAGTGCGGGATTAGGGGTTAGGGGCTAGGGAAGCCTGCCCCTACGGACGACCTTCAGACTCCGCAGCCTCTACTACGGCAACGCCGGGATTGGGCACGCTATTCCCTAACCCCTAATCCCTAACCCCTAGTTGTTCAGTAAGTCGCCCGCCCTCCCGACAGGTCGAACACGGCCCCCGTCGAAAAGCTCGCCTCCTCGCTCGCCAGCCAGCACACGAGCGCCGCGATCTCCTCGACCTGCCCGAAGCGGCCCAGTGGGATCTTCGACAGCATGAAATCGATGTGCTGTTGCGACATCTGGTCGAAGATCGCCGTGCGGACCGCCGCGGGTGTTACGCAGTTCACGCGGATACCGGTCTTCGCGAGCTCCTTGCCCAACGATTTGGTCAGGCCGATCACCGCCGCCTTCGATGCGGAGTACGCCGACGCGTTCGGATTACCCTCCTTGCCGGCCACCGACGCGATGTTGACGATCCGGCCGTAGTCGCCGTGCTGCATCAGCGGCACGACAGCGCGGTTGCAGTAGAAGAGCCCGTGCACGTTGACGTCGAAGACGCGGCGCCACTCGTCGACCGGGTACTGCCAGACCGACGTGTTCGGTCCGGTGATTCCGGCCGAGCAGACGAGCACGTCGATCCCCCCGAGCGCCTCGGCACTGGACTTGGCGGCGCGCTCGACGGCGGAGTTGTCCGACACGTCCATCGCCACGGTGAACGCACCGGCAACTTGCCGCTTTGCGGCCTCCAGCGCCGCGGGATCGCGATCCCACAGCGCGACCGTCGCGCCGCTTTGAGAGAGTCGCTGCGCGACCGCCAGCCCGATGCCGGCAGCTCCGCCGGTGACGACGGCCCTGCGGCCCGTGAATTCGTACGTGTTCATTGGCGTCCTCCGATGCTCTCATGGGGATGGTAACAGCGTCGCGATCGTCCCTGGTCCGCGAGCGCAGCCTCGCATGCAGCCGCGCGCCTACAGCCCCCGGTCGTCACTGCCTACGCCGCTTTCCGTCACTGCCCGATGGTCGCGGGCTGGACGTCGAACGATGATCCACTGCATCGGACGCTCCGGTGGATGCGGGCGCCCCAATGCTTCCCTTCGATCTGCAGGAGCCTTCATGAACGTCCCGACCTGGATCATCGCCGCCGCGAGCGCTGTCACCATTGCCATCTCCTCTGCCGCCGGCGCGCTGACGCCGACGGCGTCGACGACGACGGATGTCGAAAAGACATACAGCGTGGGCGGCCAGCTTCGCATCGGCGGCAGCGTCGCCTATTCGATCTCCAATGCCAACGGCACGATTACCGTCACCGTGGGTTCGGTCGAGAACGACAGTCCGACCACGGCCTCCGGCCCGATCCGTTTGCGCGTGATCCTGACGAGTGCGCCGATCAACGGCGGCGCGTTCAATTACTACATGATCGGCGAAGGGAGCCTCGACCCGCTGCAGCCGCAGTTCGCGTACACGAACTTTACGTTGACGCTCCCGCTGTTTGCGCCGCCCGACGGCACCTACTACGTGTACGTCGGCGTTTTCGAGCAGGAAGCCGGCTGCGCCTCCGCGGGCGGTTTCTGCGTTGACGACTACATCAGCTTCGCAAATCGCCTGAGCGTGATGGGCGGCGTGTTCACCGTGCAAGGCGCGGATCCGGCGTCGGCCAATGCCATCGAGTATTACCACGCCCAGTTCGGCCACTACTTCTTCACCGCGATTCAAGACGAGATCTCGAAGCTCGACTCCGGTTTTTTCCAGGGCTGGACACGTACCGGTCGATCGTTCGGCGTCTGGGCCTACGACATCGGCGGAACGGCGGCCGTGTGCCGCTTCTTCAGCACGTCGTTCGGTCCGAAGAGCTCGCATTTCTATACGCCGCTCGCCAGTGAATGCGAGATCGTGAAAAACAATCCCGACTGGCAGTACGAGGGGATCGTCGCCTACGTGGATCTGCCGCTCGGTGACGGGACGTGCCCGACCGGCATCCCGCTGTATCGTCTGTACAACCAAGGCATGGGTGGCGCGCCCAACCATCGGTACACGACCAGCGAGGCGATCCGCGCCGACATGATCGCCAATGGCTGGATTCCGGAAGGGTATGGCGCCATCGGCGTGATCGCCTGCCTGCCGTACTAGCGGGCGATCCTCCACCGCGCTACTCGCGGCGTCGAACATCGCGCCTCGTCGAAAGACGAGGCGCGTTCGTTTGTGCCGCCGACATGAGGCTGACGGCGGGCGGGCGCTTACGACGGTGCTTCGCGGTCACCTACCGCCGGAAGCGACAAGCACCGACAGCGGGCGTGGGTGCGTGCCTCCGATGATGCGGGTACCGATTTCAGGCGCCCGCCGCGACGCGTGAAGTCGTAGCGCACAAACAACGCAGCCGCAAGCCGGGGCGCACCGCATCAATGCACGATTTGGAGGAATGACCATGAATCACCTGATCTGGCGGACTGTGATCGCGGGCTTGCTGGGCTTCGGCCTGGCGCCGCTCGCATCCGCCGCCGTTCCCGCGTCGATGATGACGGCGCAGCAGGACAAGAGCTACGACTTTGGCGGCAAGCTGCGCCTCGAAGGCACCGTCGACTACACGGTATCCAACGAGGACCACACGGTTACGACCACCATCGCGACGCTGAAGAACGACAGCACGACGACGTCGTCGCGCTCGATTCACGTCCGGGTGTTCCTGACGTCGGAGCCCGTCAACGGCGTGTTTTCCTACTATCCGATCGCCGAATACGTGCTGGATCCGTTGGGGCCGTCGCAGTCGTACACGAACCTGAAGGGGACGGTGCCGGTCTCCATTCCGCCGGAAGGGCTGTATCACGCGTACGTGGGCGTGTTCGAGTTCGAAGGCGGCTGCCGGACACTGGACTTCTACTGCCTCGACGATTTCGTGCCGCTCCCCAGCCGCGTCCTTGTGTCGCGAGACAACATTTCTGAGTACGGCCAGGATCCGCACACGGCGAACGCGATCGGCTACTACCACGCGCAGTTCAACCACTATTTCTTCACGGCCGATGTCGACGAGATCGGAAAGCTCGATTCCGGGCAGTTCGCGGGATGGGCACGTACCGGCAGGAACTTCGGCATATGGTCGGATGAGATCGACGGCGTCTCGGGCGTATGCCGATTCTTCAGCACGTCGTTCGGTCCGAAGAGCTCGCACTTCTATACGCCATTTCCCGACGAGTGCGCGACGGTGAAGAACAATCCGAACTGGCAGTACGAGGGCATCGTCGCGTACCTGGCGCTGCCCGCCGGCGATGGCAGTTGCGGGATGGGCGCGCCGCTGTACCGGTTGTACAACGACGGCATGGGCGGCGCGCCGAATCACCGCTACACGACCAGCCTCGCCGTCCGCGGAAAGTTGATCGAGGAAGGCTGGGTCGCCGAAGGATATGGCGCGCTCGGCGTCATCGGCTGCGTCCCGTACTGACCCGTCGCAAGCTTGCGGAAAGGACGTGCGCCAATTCCGGGCCGCACGTCCTTTTCTCGTAACGGGCCACTTTAGGCGGCGCGCACCTGCTGCCTCGGGCAACGCGAGCGATCGAGCGGCAGGAATCCGCGGTCGTTCATGCGGCGCGGCGCGGCCGCGCAACCCCCGTCGCCGCCAGGACCTCGCGCGCAGCGCGCTGCCCACTCTCGACGGCGCCGTCCATGTACCCCGACGCGTCCATCGACGACTGCTCGCCGGCGAAGTGGACACCGCCTTCGATGCTGTCCTCGACGCCGTGGAACGCCGTGTACTGCCCCGGGAGCAGCAGCGCATACGATCCGCGCGACCATGGATTGCGGTCCCACGCATTGCGGATCACGCGACCGTTCCACAATCCGGCGACTCCCGGGTACGCGCGCGTCAGGTCGCGCAATGCGTCCTGGGCGCGTTCCTCCGGCGTGCCGTTGCCAGCACGCACCGCCGTCGCGCCGCCGGAGAAAAAGTTGAGGATCCCGGCGGCACCAGCCTGCGCACGGGACACCTCCCAGCTGACCTGGTACGACCCGTCGATGCGCGTTTCGCCGTTGGCGCCGAGCTTCACCCACGCGCGATCCGAGAACTGCAACTGCAGCTTCGTATTGCGACCCATGCCGAGCTCGCGGATCGCTTGTAGCTTGCGGGCGCCGAATCCGGCGCGCGTGAGGTCGACGTCGCGCAGCATCGTGAACGGAATCGCCAGCACGACGCGATCGGCGATTTCATCGCTCGTCGCCTGGTCGCGTTGCAGCGTCAGCCGGTAGCGACCGCCGTCCGTGCGCGCC
>Ga0070668_100001397_pt1 | contig 17353 bp, 18 predicted proteins | sample KBSS43metaG_FD_64661 | JGI IMG/M metagenome (GOLD analysis project Ga0070668, IMG submission 64661) | Switchgrass rhizosphere microbial communities from Kellogg Biological Station, Michigan, USA - KBS S4-3 metaG | ecosystem: Host-associated > Plants > Roots > Rhizosphere > Soil ... | reverse complement strand
AAGGCGATCGCGGCGCGGACGGCTTCGACGCGGATCTCCTTGCTCGGCTTGCGCTTGCCGCCCTCGCCCGCCTCGTCGCCTTCGCCGCCGCCGAGGTCCCAGCCAAGCGATTCGCGCAGCGCCTCGGGGACGAGCACCAGCAGATCCGGATGCGAGTGCGCCACGTGCAGCTTGCAGCTCGCGCATTGCCCGCACGGCCGGTCGACGAGCGGGCGGTCGTCGCCCTCGCAGAGCCAGCCCTTGGCGAGCGCGAGCGCGAGCTCGAACTGGCCGACGCCGCCCGGGCCATGGATAAGGAGCGCGTGGGCATGCTGCGTTGCGAGCGTGCGCCGCAGCGGCGTCGCGACCCAGGGCAGGCCGAGTTCGTCGCTCGCGCGGTCGCGATCCGACGGATCGCTGCCGGCCGCGCTCATCGGAGGCGCGCCTCGAGCGCCGCCAGCGCCGTGTCGATCTGCGCTTGCACCTCGCCCTTGTCGCGCGCGCTGTCGATGCGAACGATGCGTTCGGGCGCTGCGCGCATTCGCGCCAGGTAGCCAGCGCGAACCCGCTCGAAGAAGGCGAGGTCCTCCGCCTCGAAGCGGTCGGCGGCGCGCGCCGCGGCGCGACGCGACGCTGCCAGCGCGGGCTCGACGTCGAACCAGAGCGTCAAGTCGGGCCGCAGTCCCTCCTGGACCCAGCCCTCGAGCGCCTGGAGCATGCGCTCGTCCTGCCCGCGCCCCGCGCCCTGGTAGGCGAAGGTCGCGTCGCTGAAGCGATCGCACAGGACGGTCGCGCCGCGCTCGAGCGCCGGCGCGATGACGCGCTCGATGTGAACGCGTCGCGCCGCGAACACGAGCAGCGTCTCGGCGACGCCGTCCATCGGCGCATGCAGCAGCAGCTCGCGCAGCGTCTCGGCCAGCGGCGTGCCGCCCGGCTCGCGCGTGCAGACGACAAGCTGACCGGCCGCCTGCAGCCGTTCGGCGAGCGGCGCGATGTGGGTCGACTTGCCGGCACCGTCGATGCCTTCGAAGGTGATGAAACGGCGCGTCACTGCGAGCCCTTGCGCTGGAAGCGGTTCACGGCCCGATTGTGATCGGCGAGCGTCTCGCTGAATTCGCTGCTGCCGTCGCCGCGGGCGACGAAGTAGAGCGCCTTGGTCGGCTCGGGCCGGACCGCGGCGAGCAGCGACGCCTTGCCCGGAACGGCAATCGGCGTCGGCGGCAGGCCGGTGCGCGTGTAGGTGTTGTACGGCCCGTCGGCGAGCAGGTCGCGCTTGCGCAGGTTGCCGTCGAAGGCGGTGCCGAGGCCGAAGATGACGGTGGGGTCGGTCTGCAGCGGCATGCCGAGGCGAAGCCGGTTGACGAACACGCCGGCGACGCGGCCGCGGTCGGCGGCGGTCCCGGTTTCCTTCTCGACAATCGAGGCCAGCGTCAGCGCCTCCTCTGCGCTGTGCAGCGGCGTCGCCGGATCGCGGTCCTGCCAGGCCTCGGCAAGGCGCCGCTCCATCGCCCGGAACGCTCGCTTCAGCACCGCGAGGTCGCTCGACCCTTTGCTGTACAGATAGGTGTCCGGGTGAAATCGCCCTTCCGGCGAGACGCCGGCGGCACCGAGCACGGTCATCACCTCGCCGTCGCTCAGCGACGCGGTGCTCGGCCTGAGCGACTCGGCACGCGCGAGCTCGGCGCGAATCTGGCGAAAGGTCCAGCCCTCGTTGAAGCGCACAGCGGCCAACGTCTCGTCGCCACGCACCATCTTGTCGAGGAGGCGGATCGGCGTCGTGCCGGCGCCGATCTCGTAGCTGCCGGCGCGGATCTGGCGCGCGCGGCCGGACCAGCGAAACCACTCGTAGAGCAACAGCGGCGACGTTTGCACGCCGGCGTTGACCCAGGCGTCGGCGATCTCGCGCGGCGTCCGGCCGGGCTCGATCGAGACCTCGGCGGTCTCGGCGGCGAGCGCCAGCGGGCGCGTCAGCCACGACGAGGCCAGCGAGACCACGGCCACTACCGCGGCGAGGCCGACCAGCAACAGCAAACGACCGAATCTCATCCCTGGCGGCAGAACCGGATCCCGTCAAGCGTCAAGACCCGCGCCTCTCGTCACCATGGTCGGCTGATGATAATGGCGCATGCCCGACGAGATCTCGATCGGCGGCGTCTGCCGCCTCGCCGACCGCGGCGTGATCCGCGCGCGCGGCGCCGACGCTGCAACTTTTCTCCAGAGCCAGCTCACCAACGACGTGGCGAGCCTCGGCGCGGGATCGGCGCGATTGGCGGGCTTCTGCTCGGCGAAGGGGCGGCTGCAGGCGAGCTTCATCGTCTGGCGCCCGACCGACGACGAATTCCTGCTCTCGTGTCCCACCGACGTTCTCGCTCCGACGCTCAAGCGCCTGTCGATGTTCGTCCTGCGCGCCAAGTGCAAGCTGAGCGATGCGAGCGACGAGATCGCGCTGTTCGGCGTCGCCGGCCCGGCCGCGACCGCGATGCTGGGCGATGGCGCCGTCTGGCAACGAGGTTCGCACGCCGGCGCCACCGCGATCCGATTGCCCGATGCCGCCGGATTGCAGCGTGCCCTCCTCGCCGCGCCCATCGCCGCCGAGGTCGACGTCGGCGCCGCGCCGGTGATGACCGTCGCGACCTGGCGCTGGCTCGAGGTCGAAAGCGGCATCGTCACGATCGAAGCGGCGACGGTCGACCGCTTCGTTCCGCAGATGGTCAACTTCGAGCTCGTCGGCGGGGTCGATTTCCAGAAGGGCTGCTACCCGGGGCAGGAGGTCGTCGCCCGCAGCCAGTACCGCGGCACGACCAAGCGACGCACGCTTCTCTTCGATTGCGACTCGGTGCCCGCGGAGGGCAACGACGTCTTCGTCGCCGGCGACGTCAACGAGCCTGCGGGAACGGTCGCCTACGCGGCGCCGCATCCGTCGCGGCGCGGCGGCAGCGCGCTCGTCGAAGTGCGCCTCGCCGCGCTCGGCGCCGACCTGCGCCTCGGCGGCCCCGACGGTGCGCAGCTTCGCCAGCGCCCCCTGCCCTATCCCGTGCCGCTCGACGTCGCCGCGCCGGCTTGAGCGCGGCGATGGCGGCGCGCGAGCTCTTCGTCTGGTATCGCGTGCGGAAGGACCGTGCCGATGCCGCCCGCGCCGCCGCCCTCGCGATGCAGCGATCCTTATGCGCTGAGCGGCCCGGACTGCAGGCCCGCCTGCTCGTTCGCGACGACGGCGAGACGTCGACCTGGATGGAAACGTATTCGCTGCCGTCGCCGCCCGCTGGCAGCGGCGTCGACGTTGCGATCGAGGCCGCCATCGCCGCCGCTGCGCTGCGGCTCGAGGGGCTGATCGACGGGCCGCGTCACGTCGAGGCGTTCGCGGTCGTCGCCTGACGACCCGGGGCTCAGAGCACGCGAACCATCTCGACGTGGGCGATGCCCGCCTCGTCGAAATCCGCGCCGCGGCGAACGAAACCGGCGCGCTCGTAGAACGGCAGCGCGCTGAGCTGTGCGTGCAGGACCGCCTGGCGGTCGCCACGCGCCCGTGCCGCGTCGACCAGGGCATCGAGGACGGCACGCCCGACGCCGGCGTGGCGCGACGACGACGAGACCGCCATGCGGCCGATCTTCGCGACCCCGGGAACGTGCTCGAGCATGCGCCCGGTGCCCAGGGCGCGGCCGAGCCGGTTGAAGGCGACGGCATGGACCGCGTCCGCGTCGGCGTCGTCCCACTCCATGTCGGCCGGGATCTTCTGCTCGCCGACGAACACTTCGGCGCGGATCGGCCGAGCGGCGGCCTCGAGCTCGTGCCAGGTGCCGACGCGAACGTCGACCATCGGTTCGCCGGCCTCGAAGCTCTCGAAGAGCGCGCGCAGCTCGGGCGGCACGGGCAGCGGCGCCTTGGCCGCCGGATCGGCGAAGACGTAGATCAGCTCGCCGCTGACCAGCAGCGCGTCCTGGCGGAACGCGCCGGCGACGAAGCTCATCGACGAGTTGCCGACGCGCGCGCAGCGCATGCCGATGTCGAGCACGTCGTCGTAGGCCGCCGAGCCCAGGTACTCGAGCGTTGCCTTGCGGACGAACATGTCGCCGCCGAGCGACTGCATCGTCGCCGCGTACGGCATCGCCAGGGCGCGCCAGTAGCCGGCGACGGCGGTGTCGAAGTAGGTCAGGTAGTGGCCGTTGAAGACGATCTGCTGCGCGTCGATCTCGGCCCAGCGCACGCGCAGGCGCTCGAAGAAACGGAAGTCCGAACGTTGCATGGGGTGGTCCGCGGCGGTGCAACGGCGCACTCGCACAAGTGCGTTCCAGTGTGCCAGACTGAGGCATGGCACTCATCAACTACATCACCCAGGTCCAGCTCGATCACGGCGCCCTCGCCCTGCTACCGCAGGAGCTCGAGCGGGCCGGCATCGTGAAGCCGCTGGTCGTCACCGACGCCGGCGTGCGCGCCGCCGGCTTGCTCGATCGCGCCGTCGCCGCCCTCGGCGGGCGCGCCCACACGGTCTTCGACGCGACGCCGTCGAACCCGACCGAGCGCGCCGTCCGCGCCGCGGCCGAGCTCTACCGCAGCGAGGGGTGCGACGGCCTGGTCGCCATCGGCGGCGGGTCGAGCATCGACCTCGCCAAGGGCGTCGCCATCGCCGCGACCCACCCCGGACCGCTCACGACCTACGCGACGATCGAAGGCGGCAGCCCGCGCATCAGCGAGCGCGTCGCGCCGCTGATCGCGATCCCGACCACCGCCGGCACCGGCAGCGAAGTCGCTCGCGGCGCGATCGTCATCGTCGACGACGGCAGGAAGCTCGGCTTCCACAGCTGGCACCTGGTTCCCAAGGCGGCCATCTGCGATCCGGAGCTGACGCTCGGCCTGCCGCCGTTCCTGACCGCGGCGACCGGCATGGACGCGATCGCGCACTGCATGGAAACGTTCATGGCGCCGGCCGTCAATCCGCCCGCCGACGGCATCGCCCTCGACGGCCTCGAACGCGCCTGGGCCAACATCGAGAAGGCGACGCGCGACGGCAGCGACCGCGAGGCGCGCTTCCACATGATGAGCGCGAGCATGCAGGGCGCGATGGCGTTCCAGAAAGGGCTCGGCTGCGTCCACAGCCTGAGCCACAGCCTCGGCGGCGCCAACCCGAAGCTGCATCACGGCACCTTGAACGCGATGTTCCTGCCGGCGGTGGTGAAGTTCAACGCGAGCGCGCCGACGATCGTCAAGGAGCGACGCCTGGAGCGGATGGCGCATGCCATGGGGGTCGCGGTGCGCGCCGGCGACGCGCCGGACGCCGTCGCCGAGGCGATCCGCGCGATGAACCAGCGCCTCGGCCTGCCCTCTGGCCTCGCCGCGCTCGGCGTCGAGGACGCGATGTACGAGCGGATCATCGACGGCGCGATGGCCGACCATACCCACAAGACCAACCCGCGCCTGGCGACGCGCGACGACTACGCGCGAATGCTCGAGGAATCGATGTAGATCGTCGTCTCGGTCGTCTTGGTCTCGGTCGCCGTCTCGACGATCGCGACCGGGGGGGCTTCGAGGGCCGTGGGCGCTTCCCCGGGCGGCGGCGCCGGCTCGGCGGCCGCGGCGGAAGCTGGCCGCGCATCTTCGCGAGCGCGCGCTTGCTCGGTCGGCCATGCCGACAAATATTCCATCCAGTGCGGCTCGCCCATCGCCGCGACCGCGTCGCGGGCGACGGCGATCTCGCGCCGATAGCCGGCCTCGTCGAGGTGACCGCGCATCTTCTCGAAGCGGCACCACAGCAGGTAGGTGTTCATCGCGTCGGTCTCGCAGTAGCGGCGGATCTCGTCGCGGCGACCCTCGAGGTAGGCGCCGTAGACCTGCGAGCCGTCCATGCCGAGCTTGCCGGGGAAGCCGCACAGCTTGGCCATCGCGTCGAGCGGCGCGTTGGCGCGAGACTGGTACATCGCGAGCAGGTCCATCAGGTCGATGTGACGCAGGTGGTAGCGGCTGATGTAGTTGTTGTAGCGGTGTTCGCGATCGTCGTCGCCCATCTCCCAGTAGCGGCCGGCGACGACGCCGTGGCGCAGGCCCCGCTGCTGCAGCACGGGAAGGTCGAAGCCGCCGCCGTTCCAGCTCACGAGCTGCGGCCGGTGATCGTTGACGCGGTCGAAGAACGCCTGGATGACGCCCGCTTCCTCGCTCTTTCCCTCGCGCTCGAGGTCGACGAACGAGCGCACCTGCAGGCCGCGGCTGCCGCGGAACACGCACGAGATGACGAGCACGCGTTGCAGGTAGAGCGGCATGAAGTCGCTCTTGTTGCGCGCGGCGCGATCGGCGATCTCGGCGGCGTAGACGTCCGCATCGCTGGCCGCCGCATCGGCGCCGCGCAGCAGGCGGAGGCCGGCGACGTCGGGGATCGTCTCGATGTCGAAGGCGAGGACCGGGACCATCGACGTGTCCGCGCCGTCGCCTAGCGCGCCGGCAGCAGGCGCGCCGGGTCGATCGGCTTGCCCTGCTTGCGGATCTCGAAGTGCAGCTGAACGCCATCGGCGTCGGTCGATCCCATCTCGGCGATTTTCTGGCCGCGCTTGACCTGCTGGTCGTCCTTGACCAGCAGCGTCTGGTTGTGGGCGTAGGCGGTGAGGTAGGTCGTGTTGTGCTTGAGGATGACGAGGTTGCCGTAGCCGCGCAGGCCCGAGCCTGCGTAGACGACGCGCCCGTCGGCCGCCGCGTAGACCGGATCGCCGGCCTTGCCGCGGAAGACCAGGCCCTTGTTGCGAGCATCGTCGAACGGTGTCGACACCGGCGTCGCCGCCGGCCAGGCCCAGTTGATGTCGTCGTCGCCGTCGCGGGGCGGGGGCGCTGCCTCCCGGCTCGGTGACGGCGGCGGGCTTGCGGCCGATGCCGAGGTGGCCGGCGCCGATGCCGCCGCCGACGCCGCGGCGATCGCACTGCCGGGCTTGGCGTCGAGCGACCGCGTCTCGACGCGCGCCGTCGTCACCGGTCGCGACGTCGCGGTCGCGGGATCGACGCCGGGCGGGACGATGCGGATCACCTGCCCGACCTCGATCAGGTTCGGATTGCCCAAGTTGTTCCAGCGCATCAGGTCTTTCCAGTTCTGGCCGTTGTCGAGGCCGATCCGGATCAGCGTGTCGCCGGGCTTGACGGTGTAGAAGCCCGGCTTGCCGCTGTTCGCGTCGACGACGGCGGCCTTGGCCGGCTCGGCCGCCGATGCCGCGCTTTGCGCGGGGCTGGCGGCGGCGACGGTCGCGCGCGGCGTCGGCGAGCGGTCCTCGATGGGGGCGCGGTTCGGCGTCTGCGAGCAGCCGGCGACGACGCTCATGGCAATCAGCAGGGCGCCTCGGCGCAGGGCCCAGGCTTCGATCAGGGACATGGGGTCGTTTCGATCTTGGTGTCGGTTCGCCGGAACGCATCCGGATTGACGCGCCCCTGAAGCCGCGAACGAGGAGAGGTGCGTCCGTTTCTTCATCCTAGCCGGACAACCCTGATTTTAAGGGGACGAACTTCACCGCCTCGTGGACGCTGCGGGTGTAGCGGTCGGCATGCCGATCGACGACGACGAGCACCTGACCGGCGCCGCGCTGATGCACCGGCGAAACCAGGCGGCCGCCGATGGCGAGCTGGTCGAGCCACGCTTGCGGGATCTCGTCGCCCCCCGCGGCGGCGATGATGCTGTCGTAGGGCGCGCCCGGCGGGTGGCCGCGCATGCCGTCGTCGAAGACGAGGCGAAGGCGGCTGTTGCGCAGCGGCGCGAGCAGCTCGCGCGCCTTGTCGTGGAGCGGCCTGAGCCGCTCGACCGAGACGACCCGCTTGCCGAGTTGCGCCAGCAATGCCGCCTGGTAGCCGCAGCCGGTGCCGATCTCGAGGACCGCGCCGAGGTCGCCGGCGGCGCCCGCCCGCTCGGCGCCGAAGAGAAGCTCGAGCATGCGCGCGACGACCGAGGGCTTCGAGATCGTCTGGCCATGCCCGATCGGCAGGCTGGTGTCCTCGTAGGCCTGCGTCGCCAGCGCCGGATCGACGAAGAGATGGCGCGGCACGGCGGCGAAGGCGGCGAGGACGAGCGGATGGACGACGCCTTCGGCGCGCAGGCGCGCGACCATTCGTGCCCGTACGTCGGCCGAGTCGAGGCCGAGGCCGGCCGCAGGCGCGCGCCGGCCGGCGTCGGCATGGGCGGCGGCGACATGACGCTGCGGCCGGATCAGCGCCGGCCCGGCAACGCCGCGTGCGGACGTCATCTTCGCGGCAGTGACCGAGGAGCCGCCGAGCCGGCCGAGCGCGAGCGGAAACTTGCGCGCCGACCGGTCGCTCGTCATCCTGCCACCGGGTCGATCCAGCGCCGCCAGGCGGGCAGCGTCGCGTGGTCGGTGAGGTCGACGTGAAGCGGCGTGATCGAGACCTCGCCGTTCGCGGTCGCGTGGAAGTCGGTGCCGGGCCCGGCCTCGCGGGCGTCGCCGGCCGGGCCGATCCAGAACACGGTATCGCCACGCGGGCTGACCTGGCGGATCACGGGCTCGCTGGCATGGCGACGACCGAGCCGCGTGATGCAGCGCGGCTGCGTGTCGGCATCGGCACGGTTGGGAATGTTGACGTTGAGGAGGTAGTGCGACGGCGCCGGCGGATCGCGCAACACGTGCTCGATGACGCTGCGCGCGACGCGCGCTGCCGCGTCGAGCTCGTGCCAGCCCTTTTGCACTTGCGAGAACGCGATCGCGGGAATGCCGAACAGGAAGCCTTCCATGGCCGCCGCGACGGTCCCCGAGTACAGCGTGTCGTCGCCCATGTTGGCGCCCTGGTTGATGCCGGCGACGACGAGATCGGGACGATGCTCGAGCAGCCCCGAGAGCGCGAGATGGACGCAATCGGACGGCGTGCCGTTGATGTAGCGATAGCCGTTCGCGGCGCTGTAGACCGAGAGGCCGCGGTTGAGCGTCAGCGAATTCGAGGTTCCGCTCGCGTTCTGCTCCGGTGCGACGACGTCGAGCTCGCCGAGCCCCTCGCACGCCTTGACGAGTGCGGCCAGCCCGGGCGCGAGGTAGCCGTCGTCGTTGGCGATGAGGATTCGCATCGCCAAGATTGTAGGCAGTCGCCCTCGGCGGGCCGCCGCGCAGAGGTGCTGCGTATCATCGTCGGCGACCGGTGATCTTCCGGCGATTCCGGAGGTACGACGATGCAAGCGTGGCTGTGCGAGAACCCGACCGGCGTCGAGGCGCTGCAATGGAAGGAGCTGCCGACGCCAGAGCCGAAGGCAGGCGAGGTGCGCATCGCGATCCGCGCCGCGAGCCTCAATTTCCCGGACCTGCTCATCGTCCAGAACAAGTACCAGATGAAGCCGCCGCTGCCATTCGTTCCGGGCTCCGAATACGCGGGGACCGTCGAGGCGGTGGGCGAAGGCGTCAAGCATCTGAAGGCCGGCGACGCCGTCGCGGCGTTCGGCGGCACCGGCGGATTCGGCACCCACGCCGTCGTCAATGCCGGCCTCGTGATGCCGCTGCCGGCCGGGTTTCCGTTCGACGACGCCGCGGCGTTCATCCTCACCTACGGGACGACCCACCACGCGCTCGTCGACCGCGGCCAGCTCAGGAGCGGCGAGACGCTGCTCGTCCTCGGCGCGGCCGGCGGCGTCGGCACGGCGGCGATCCAGATCGGCAAGGTCCTCGGCGCGCGCGTCATCGCCGCCGCGTCGAGCGATGAGAAGTGCGCGCTTTGCCGCTCGATCGGCGCCGACGCGACGATCAACTACGCGACGGCCAACATTCGCGAAGAACTGAAGCAGATGACCGGCGGCAAGGGCCCGGACGTGGTCTACGACCCGGTGGGCGGGGACCTCGCCGAACCGGTGTTCCGCTCGATCGCCTGGCGTGGCCGCTACCTGGTCGTCGGCTTCGCACAAGGGACGATCCCCGCGTTGCCGCTCAACCTCGCGCTCTTGAAGGGCGCATCGATCGTCGGCGTCTTCTGGGGAGAGTTCGCGCGGCGCGAGCCGAAGGCGCACGCGCAGGCGCTGAGCGAGCTCGCGCGCTGGTATGCGGAGGGCAAGGTCAAGCCGGTGATCGATCGGCGCCTGCCGATGCGCGAGCTGCCCGCGGCCTACGACCTGATGGGCCGCCGCACGGTTCGCGGCAAGCTCGTGATGACCAACGACTGAAGGCGAAGCCGGCGCCCGCCGGGCTCGGCAATTTGCCACGCACTTCCCGCGCGGTCGGCCGAGCGGCGGCGACGGCGGCGAGCCGGTTGCGTAGCCTCGGGCCGCTCTCCCCTGCGCCATCGATGTCCACCGAACCATCGCGCCTCGGCGAGGCCGGAGCCGTCTTCCCCTACGTCAACACGACGAGCGCCTGGGTGCATCGATGCGCGAAGCGGATGCTCGAGCTCGATCCGGCACTCGATCCGCTCGCGGCCATGCACACCGTCGATGACATGGCGACCAGCTCGCGCTGGCGGCTGATGCTGCCCGAGGCCGTCGCCGAGGCCCTCTACGCCGACGATCCGCTCGCCGGGCCGCTGTCGTTCGTGAACCGCGACACCACATCGCGTTGACGAAGCTGGTCGGCAGTCGCCGCCGCTTACAAACCGCTACAGAAAGGCGAGCCAGAACCGAAAGCGCGGAATGAGCTATCGACGAGCGTTGCCTTCGCTTCTGATCAGCCTTGTTGTCGCCGCGGCGCTGCCGGCGCGCGGCGACAACGACGTCCCGCCCCGCGCGCGAGCCAGTGCCGACCCGGCCAAGGCCAGGGCGCAGGAGGCCGAGCGCCAACGACTCGTCGCCAAGCTCCGCGCCGACGCACCGAAAGTCGACGACCTGCCGCCGGCGCATCCGCTGGCCGCACCGATCTTTCATCGCTACGAGCGACGCTGACGGCCCTTGAAGGCGCGAACGCCGGCGACGCGTCGGCGGCCCGCCACGTCCCGCGTGCAGGATTGACGCGTTCGGCGTTCTTCCGTCGACGGGGGGATGCACACGACCGCCGGCCTGCACTATGGTCGCGCCATGCAGTTCCCGGATTCCACTTTCGCCGCGTTGCGCGTCCGCGCCGACGACGCCGAGGAGTCGCATTCCTGGCGTCGCCTGCTCTTGTTGGCGCTCGTGCTGACGATCGCCGCGGCCAGCGCCGGCCTGCTCGCGGGCGGCTGAGCCCGCTCGCCCTAACGCGGCCTCGACGCCGCTGACGCCGGCGGCGCGGGGTGGTCGCTGCGGAACGATCGCAGCCCGCCGATCAGGAATGCGTGCAAGTATGCTGCGCGGGCGGATTCAGCCAAGCCGCCCCCCATGAACAAGAAGCCGCTCATCGCCGTCGTCACCGTCGTGGTGCTGGTTGTCGTCGGCGCTCTCGTCTGGTGGCATGGACGCGAGAAGGCTGCAGCAACGGAACTGGTCCTCTACGGCAACGTCGATATTCGGCAGATCTCTCTGGCGTTCGATGGCAGCGGCCGTGTCGCAGCGCTGCGCGCCGAGGAGGGAGACAGCGTCAAGGCGGGCAGTGTCCTCGCCGTCCTCGATACGCAGACGCTCGCCCTCCAGGCCGAGCAAGCTCAGGCGCAGATCGAGGTGCAGCGGCAAAACCTGCTGCGCCTGCGCAATGGAACCCGCCCTCAGGAGGTCGCACAGGCGCGCAGCCGCTTGAGCGAGGCGCAGGCCGATGCGGCACGTGCCGAGCGCGAGCTGGCCCGCCTGCAGGAAGTCGCCGCGAGCACCCAGGGCCGCGGCGTGAGCGAGCAGGACCTGGACCGCGCCCGGACCACCGTGCAGATCGCCCGCGCCCGCGTCGCCGACCAACGCGAGGCGACGCGTCTGAGCGAGCTCGGACCGCGCGCGGAGGACGTGTCCGCTGCCGCGGCCCAGCTGCGCGTATCCCAGGCGCAGCTCGCCTCGCTGCAGCACCAGATCGGCCAAGGAGAGCTCAAGACGCCGGTCGACGCGGTGGTGCGCTCGCGGTTGCTCGAGCCGGGCGACATCGCCACCCCGCAACGCCCGGTCTTCGCACTCGCCCTGACGCAGCCGAAATGGGTGCGCGTCTACGTGAGCGAGACCGACCTGGGCAAGGTACAGCCCGGCATGACCGCACGCGTCGTCACCGACAGCCACCGCGACCAGCCTCTCGACGGCAAGGTGGGCTACATCTCCTCGGTCGCGGAGTTCACCCCCAAGTCGGTGCAGACGGAAGAGCTTCGCACCAGCCTCGTCTACGAAGTGAGAGTGGTGGTCGTGGACGGCGGCAACGTGCTGCGTATGGGCCAGCCGGCCACCGTCCACATCGGTCTCGCCCGGCCGCAATGACAAAGCCCGGCGGCATCGTCGTCGCGCAAGGGCTGTGCAAGACCTTCCGGCGTGCCGGGGGAGCGCCCGTGCGTGCGGTCGACGGCGTGTCGATGGCGGTGCGCAGCGGCGAGTTGACCGCGCTGGTCGGCCCCGACGGCGCCGGCAAGACCTCGCTGCTCCGGATGATGGCCGGACTTCTCAGGATCGACGCGGGCACGCTGCACGTGCTCGGCCTCGACGTCGCGACCGATCCCCAGGCCATCCAGGACCGGATCAGCTACATGCCGCAGCGCTTCGGCCTCTACGAAGACCTGACCGTCCAGGAAAACCTCGACCTGTACGCCGACCTTCACGGCGTGCCGCACGACGTGCGCCGGCAGCGCTTCGCGAGCATGCTCGACATGACCGACCTCGCGCGGTTCACCGGCCGGCCCGCCGGCAAGCTCTCCGGAGGCATGAAGCAGAAGCTCGGCTTGGCCTGCACGCTGGTGCGCTCCCCCGACCTGCTGCTTCTCGACGAGCCCAGCGTCGGCGTCGATCCGCTCTCGCGACGCGAGCTGTGGAAGATCATCCAGCAGCTGGTCCAGGACGAGCACCTGAGCGTCGTTGTGAGCACGGCCTACATGGACGAGGCCGAAAGGTGCGCCCAGGTCTTCGTGTTGCAGCAGGGCCGCCTACTCGCAGAGGGATCGCCCCAGGCCTTGAGCGAGCGCGCGCGCGGCTTGACCTTCGCTGCCTCGCCTTCACCGGACGTGCCGGCGCGGGATCTGCAGGCGCGGCTGATGGACGCCGCGACCCTGATCGTCGACGCCGTGCCCAAGGGTGGCGAGGTGCGCTTCATCCGCCGGCCGCTGGCCGACGAGCAACGCCTCGACGCCTTGCTGGCGCCGACTGCGCGACGCGAGCGCCTCGAGGATCTCGAGGACGCGCTGATGATCATGCTGAAGGAGGTCTCGGCGCCGCAGGCCGAGACGGTCCGGCCGCCACCCGCCGCGGCGGCGGCGCAGGCGAACGCAAGCGCCGACCGGAAGGAAGAGCCGGTGATCGTCGTTCGCGACCTGGTGCGCAGGTTCGGCGACTTCACCGCCGTGGCCAGCACGTCCTTCGACGTGGCGCGCGGCGAGATCTTCGGCCTCCTCGGCCCCAACGGCGCAGGCAAGACGACGACCTTTCGCATGCTGTGCGGGCTTCTGCCCGCCACCAGCGGCCACCTCGAAGTCGCCGGGCTCAACCTGCGCACGGCACGCGCGCAAGCCCGCCGGCGCATCGGCTACGTGGCGCAGAAGTTCGCGCTGTACGCCAACCTCACCGTGCTCGAGAACCTCGAGTTCTTCGGAGGCGCGTACGGCTTGCGGGGCAACGCGCTGCGCCAGCGCATCGAGGCGACGCTCGCGCAGTTCCAGCTCGAGCCGGACGCCCCGAGCGGGGAGCTGCCGCTCGGCTACAAGCAGCGCCTCGCGATGGCGACCGGACTGCTGCACGAGCCCGAGATCCTCTTCCTCGACGAACCCACCAGCGGCATCGACCCTCTCGCGCGCCGTGCCTTCTGGCGAAAGATCACGGCCCTGGCGCAGGCCGGCGTCACCGTGATCGTCACGACGCACTTCATGGAGGAGGCGGAGTACTGCGATCGCATCGCCATCCAGGACGCCGGCGAGGTCCTGGCCCTCGGCACGCCGCAGGAGGTGCGCGCCCAGGCCGGTGCCGACGGCCACGCCGACATGAACGACGCGTTCATCGCCATCGTCGAGAAAGGACGGGCCCAGCGCAGCGCGTCGAGGCTCGCTGCATGACGCCGGGATTCGTCCGGCGCTTCAACGCCCTCCTGCGCAAGGAAGTGTGCCAGCTGGTGCGTGACCCGAGCAACCTCGCCGTCGGCCTGCTGCTGCCGGGCGTGCTGATCCTGCTCTTCGGCTACGGCCTGTCGTTCGACGTCAAGAACGCGCCGGTGGCCGTCGTCATGGAAGACAGCTCGCCGACGGCGCGCGACGTGCTCGCCGGCCTGAAAGGCTCGACCTATCTCGCGCCGCTGTCGGTCGGCAGCATGCAGGAGGCCGAACGCCGGATGCGCGCCGGCGCCGTCAACGCGATCGTGCGCGTGCCGGCGGATTTCTCGCGCCAGCTCGCGACCGGCCAGGCGCGGATCCAGCTGGTTCTCAACGGCGTCGACTCGAACACCGCAAATGCGGTGAACGGCTACGTCGGCGGCGCCTTGGCGACATGGGCTCAGCACCGCGCGGATCGCGCCGGCGGCCACGCCGGCGGCGGCGCCGTCGTGGTGGAGCAGCGAACCTGGTTCAACGAGGCGGGCGACAGCACGTGGTACCTGGTGCCCGGTCTCGTCGTCCTGATCATGACGCTGACCGGCGCGTTCCTGACATCGATGCTCATCGCCCGCGAATGGGAGCGAGGCACGCTGGAAGCTCTGTTCGTGACGCCGGTGCGCCCGCTCGAACTCGTGCTCGCCAAGCTCGTGCCCTATTTCGTGCTCGGTGCCATCGATCTGGCGATGTGCCTGCTCGCGGCCAGGTTCCTGTTCCAGGTGCCGATGCGCGGTTCGCTGCTGGTGATCGTCGGTGCGTCGCTGCTCTACCTCGTGGTGGCGCTGGCACTGGGGCTCTTCATCTCCGGCGCGACGCGCAACCAGTTCCAGGCGAGTCAGGTGGCCCTGCTCGCCAGCTTCATGCCGGCCTTGATGCTGTCGGGGTTCGTCTTCGACCTGCGCAACGTGCCTTGGCTGATCCAGGCCATCAGCCAGGTCCTCCCCGCCACGCACTTCATGGCGCTGATCAAGACCCTCTTTCTCGCCGGCGACAACCTGGCGATGGTGCTTCGGGCATGCGTCATCCTGGCCGTCTACGCAGGCGTGCTGATTTTCGCGACACGCAGGACCGTGCGCAAGACGCTGGACTGATGCCGTGAGCCGCCTCCTCGATTCCCTCGCCCAGATCGGCTCTCTTTGCCGCAAGGAGATGCTGGCGCTGGTCAAGGAGCCGGCAAGCCGCGCGATCCTGATCGCGCCGGCGCTGATGCAGTCGCTCCTGTTCGGATACGGCGCGACCTACGACCTCACCCACGTCCCCTACGTGGTGCTGGACCGGAGCGGCGGGGCGGCGGCCCACGAGCTCGTCGCCCGCCTCGACGGCACCGGCGTGTTCGAGCGCGAAGCCACGGTACGCACGCCGCGACAAATGGCCGAAGCCATCGACGCAGGGGAAGCGCTGCTGGCGGTGAGCATCCCCGCCGATTTCGAGTCGCGCCTGGCGTCGGGTCGGCCGGCGCCGCTGCAGGTCATTCTCGACGGCCGCAATTCGACGACGGCGAGCCTGGCCGCGGCCCACGTCGGCGCGGTCGTCGCGTCGTACAACCAGGCCCGCGGCACAGCGCCGGCCCCGATCACGATCGAGACGCGTGCCTGGTACAACCCCAACCTGGAATCGCGCTGGAACCTCATGCCCGCGCTGATCGCCGCCCTCAGCATGCTGCAGACGCTGCTGCTGGCAGCGCTGTCGGTGGCGCGCGAACGCGAGCAAGGCACCTTCGACCAGTTGCTCGTCACGCCGCTGACGCCGATGCAGATCCTCGTCGGCAAGGCGTTGCCGGCGATCGCGATCGGGCTCCTGCAGTCGACGATCATCTTCCTGGTCATCCGCTTCTGGTTCCAGATTCCGTTGAACGGCTCGGTCTGGCTGCTGTACCTGGGCCTCTTCGTCTTCACCGGCGCCGCCGTGGGGATCGGCCTCTCGATCTCCGCGCTCGCGCTCAACATGCAGCAGGCGATGCTCTACGCGTTCCTGCTGATCATGCCGCTCATGCTGCTGTCGGGGCTGCTGACCCCGGTGCGCAACATGCCCGAGATCCTGCAGATCGCCACCTACGCGAATCCGCTGCGCTTCGGCATGGAGATCGTGCGCCGCGTCTATCTGGAAGGCGCGGGGCTGCGCGAGGTCGCCCTGGATTTCATTCCGCTGCTGGGAGTGGCGGCCGTCACCCTGCCCCTCGCGGCCTGGCTGTTCCGCAACCGTCTGGCTTGAGGAGGAAGCTTCGATGCGCAAGATTCCACGTCCGCTTCGCGTGCCCCCACGGGACGCGCTCGCGTCCTGCGCGATCGCCGTTCTTCTGGCCGGCTGCATCCTCGGCCCCGACTTCGTCAAGCCGACCCCCCCTGCGCCCGATGACTGGTCGGCCTGGCACAGCGGCGACGAGAGCCTGAGGGTTCCGCTCGGCGCCGGCGACAGCCTCCGCCCCGACTGGTGGCGAACCTTCGGCGACCCGGTGCTCGATCGCCTCGAGCAGCGCGCCTTCGCCGCCAGCCCCGACCTCAAGACGGCCGCCTTGCGTTTCGCTCAGGCGCGTGTGCAGCGCGGCATCGTGGCCAGCCAGCAGGTACCCGAGCTCGACATGACGGCAACCGCGACCCGGCAGCGCCTGAGCGAGAACGGCGCAGGGTCGCGAGTCCTGCGGGCGATTGCAGGCGAGGACGCCGCGGCACCGCTCATCGCGCTGGTGAGCGAGCCGTTCACGCTCTACCAGGCCGGGTTCGACGCCTCCTGGGAGCTCGATCTCTGGGGACGTGTTCGCCGCTCCATCGAGGGCGCCGATGCCGACGTCGAGCGGCAGGCGGCGTTGCTGGACATCGTCCGGCTCAGTCTCGCCAGCGAGGTGGCGCAGAACTATTTCGAGCTGCGCACGGTGCAGCAGCAGATCCGCCTGGCGCGCGAAGACATCGACGCATTGCAGCAGCGGCTCGATCTGCAGCAGGCGCGGGTGCGCGCCGGCCTTGCGGATCACCTCGATCTCGACCGCCAGACCGCCGAGCTCGCAGCGGTCCGGGCGCAGTTGCCGTCATTGCTGGCCGACGAGAGCGCCGGCACGAACAGGATCGCGCTCCTGCTCGGCGAGCATCCGGGCGCGCTCAACGCGGAACTGCGCGCAGCCCTGGAAGACGTGCGAGCTTCGCTGCCGGACCTCGCGGCCGGCTTGCCGTCGGAAGTGGCGCGCCGACGGCCGGACATTCGTGCCGCCGAGGCACGCCTGCACAGGGCGACGGCCAACATCGGCGTCGGCCGCGCGGATCTCTACCCGAGCATTCGCATCGGCGCCCACTTCGGCAGCGAGTCCTATCTCGCCGGGTCGTTCACCGACTG
>Ga0070668_100001396_pt1 | contig 17359 bp, 12 predicted proteins | sample KBSS43metaG_FD_64661 | JGI IMG/M metagenome (GOLD analysis project Ga0070668, IMG submission 64661) | Switchgrass rhizosphere microbial communities from Kellogg Biological Station, Michigan, USA - KBS S4-3 metaG | ecosystem: Host-associated > Plants > Roots > Rhizosphere > Soil ... | reverse complement strand
CGACGTTGGCGTAGAGTACGAGGCTGAACCCCAGGCCGCCGAGCTCCTCAAGGGGCAGGATCGGCGTCTTGCCGCCTTCCACCATGTTGGCCACCTGCGGCCCCAGGCCGGCGGCGCCGATGCGCGCCAGCTCCGACCGGTCGAGCGGCGCCTCGACGAACAGCAGGTCGGCGCCGGCCTCGCGGTAGGCCCGGGCGCGGTCGAGGGCGGCGTCGAGGCCCTCCACGGCGCGGGCGTCGGTGCGGGCGATGAGGACCAGCGAGGCGTCGCGGCGCGCGTCCGCCGCAGCGCGGATCTTGGCCGTCATGTCGGCGGTGGGGACGACGGCCTTGCCCTCGAAGTGGCCGCAGCGCTTGGGGTCGACCTGGTCTTCGAGCTGGATCGCCGCCACGCCGGCGCGCTCGAACTCGCGGACCGTCCGATGGACGTTGAGCGGATTTCCGTAGCCCGCGTCGGCATCGGCGATCACCGGCAGGTCGACCGCGGCGCAGATCCGGGCGACCTCGTCGACGATCTCCTTCATCGAGACCAGGCCGAGGTCGGGGGCGCCCAGCGACCAGTTGGCGATGGCGGCGCCCGACGCGTAGACGGCGTCGAACCCGCAGTCGGCGGCGATCCGCGCGCCGAGCGCATTGGCCGCGCCGGGGGCGAGCACCGGCGCCTTGTCCGCCAGCAGGCGACGCAGGCGCGCGCCTGGACTATCCATTCCGCTCATACGCTCACCGACTCCAGAACCTCTTCGACCGCAGGCGACCAGAACTCGCGCGGATCGGTGATCGCGCCCACGATCGCCGAGGCGGCCACTGTCGCCGGCGATGCAAGATAGAGCGACGCCTGGGGGCTGCCCATGCGGCCCTGGAAGTTGCGGTTGGTGGTCGAGATGCAGGTCTCGTCGGGCCCGACGACGCCGCCCACGCCGCCGGAGCAGGCGCCGCAGCCGGGCGGGGTGAGGTGGGCGCCGGCTTCGAGCAGGGCCTCCAGGTATCCCGCCTTGGAGGCCGCGATCAGAACCTCGCGCGAGGCCGGCGTGACGATCAGCCGGGTCGAGTCGGCGACGCGGCGGCCCTGAAGGATGCGGGCGGCGACGGCGAGGTCCTCCAGCCGCGCGTTGGTGCAGGAGCCCAGGAATGCCTGATGGATCGGTACGCCGCGGCACGCCGCCACCGGCCCGACATTGGACGGGTTGTGCGGACGCGCCACCTGCGGGCCGATCGCGGAGACGTCGATGGCGTGGGTCGCGAAATACCTGGCGCCGGGATCGGGGCCGAATGGCTCCGCGTCGGGCCGGCCCCGGGCGCGCAGGAAGGCCAGCGTCGTCCCGTCGGCCTCGAACAGGGCGAACTTGGCGCCCATCTCGGCGCTCATGTTGGAGAGCGTCAGCCGGCTGGCGAGGCTCATTGGCGCCACCGCGGGGCCGCCGAACTCGATCGCCCGGTACTGGGCGTAGTCGGAACCGAACCGGCCCAGCAGGTGCAGGATGATGTCCTTCGACATGACCGCCGGCCCGCACTTGCCGTGCAGCTCGAAGCGGATCGTCTCGGGCACCCGCAGCCAGATCTCGCCGGTGGCCAGCAGATAGGTCAGGTCGGTGACGCCCAGGCCCGACCCCGCCGCCCCGACCGCGCCGTAGGTGGTGCTGTGGGAATCGCTGCCGAACACCAGGTCGCCCGGCCGCATGTCGCCCTTCTCGACCACCACCTGGTTGATGATGCCGTCATGCGGATAGAAGTGGGTGACGCCCAGCTCCTCGGCCAGGGCGCGCACCTTGGAGTGAAGGCGGGCGATCTCCACGTCCGGCGCGGGGAACACCGCGGTCACGGTGGCCGAGACGCGATCGGGATCGTGCAGCTTCGTCACGCCATGACGGCGCATGCGGCTGGCGCAGGAAGCCAGGAACTCGCCCATCACCACCCGATCGGGGCGGGCGGTCACGAAGGCGCCCGGCGTCACGTCGGCCAGGCCGGCGGTGCGGGCCAGGATCTTCTCGGCCATGGTCTTGGGCCGCGACGAGAGGGGCGGCCCTTGCGTCTCCGCCACCTCCGGGCGGGGCTCGTCCAGCGTCTCGAGCAGGCCGCCGGCCTCGAAGATGCGCAGCATGTCGGCCGTGGGGGCGAAGCCCCGTAGCGTCACGCCGGTGGCCAGGTTGCGGACAAGACCCTGGGCGAAGTCCACCTCGATCTCGTCGCCTTCCAAGATCGCTTCGCCGACGCCTGGGCAGACCAGGCAGGGCAGGGCGAGGGCGACGGCGTTGCGGTAGAAGATGCGTCCCACGGACTCGGCGACCACCGCGGCCACCCCAAGCTTCTTCAGGTTCGCCGGCGCCTGCTCGCGGCTGGACCCGCAGCCCCAGTTCTTGCCCGCCACGATGACGTCGCCGCGCTCGAAGGCCTTGGCGAAGCCCGGCCGGCCGGGAAACATCTGCGGCCGGGTGTCCTCCCAACTGGCCATGAAGGTGTTGAACGGGGCCATCTGGTCGGTGTCGACGTTGTCTGCGAACCGCCAGGCGCGCGCGCGGATGGGTTCCATGGGGCGTCTCCTCGCGATCTCCGCCGCGTGCTGCGGCGCGGAGACCTGTCAACGCGGACTTATGACCCGGCGACACCACCCCACAAGGACGGCTTTAGCCCAGGATCGGCGGTCCTACCCTGGCGCTCGGCGGCGCGGGGAAGCTGGACCTCGAAACGCCGCGGACGCACAATCCGGCGCATGCGAACACACGACGACCTGGGCCAGAATGTTCACGCGACGATCGGCCAGTTCCTTCGCGCGCGCCGCGAAGGCGCGGAAGGTCCGCGGATGCAACGTTCCCGTCGGCGGACGCCCGGGATGCGCCGCGAGGACGTCGCCGAGCGGGCCGGCATCAGCACCGACTGGTACGCCAGGCTCGAACAGAACCGGGTGAGCTCGGTCTCCGACGCCGTGCTGGAACGCGTCGCCGACGCCCTGGACCTTTCCGAAGCCGAGCGGCGCTACCTGTTCGACCTCGCCGGCCGCGCGCGCTCGCCCCGCCGCAGCCTGCCGGCGCAGGCGCATCCCAGCGCGCTTGCGCTCATGGAGCTGGCCCGGGACCTGCCGGCCTGCGTGGTCAACGCCTGCGGCGACATCCTGTGCTCCAACCTGCTGCACGAGCGGCTGATGCTGGGCTACGGGACCGACGCGAACTTCGGGCGCAACCTGATCTGGTTCATGTGCTTCGATCCCCGCGCGCAGACGCTGTTTCCCAACCGTGACGACGACCTGGACCGCACGGTCGCCAACCTGCGCCTCGCCCTGGGCCGCACCGCCCAGGAGCCGCAGACCGCAGCCCTGCTCGCCGAACTCATGCGCTCCGAGGCGTTCCGGCTGCGGTGGTCGGCGTTGCGGGTGAGGCCGCGGGGACCGGCGTTCAAGCGGGTCAACCACCCCGACGCGGGGCCCCTGGTGTTCCTGGCGCACAACGCCTCCCCGCCGGACGCCCGCGAGCAGACCTTCGCCTTCCTGAGCCCCGTCGACGATGCGACGCGTCGCGGCCTGGAGATCCTGCGCCCCGCCGGCCTTGGCCAGGCCTAACAGGATACTTATTCGTCGCATGCGCCTTGACGCATGCGCTAATCGCAAACATAGCTAGCGAATTAGACGGATTGGCGCGACGGGCGCTGGAGTCCGCGCGGAGGGGAAGATGCATTCCAGGCGATTGTTTGCGCTCATGTGGCTGGCAAGTTCGGCGCTTTCGCCGGCGGTCGCGCTAGCGCAGGCTCCGCGCGCGGCGGCGGAGAGCGGGTCGACCGAGGTGGGCGAGATCGTCGTCACCGCCCAGCGGCGAGAGGAGCGCCTGCTCGACGTTCCCATCGCCATCACGGCGGCGTCCCAGGAGCAACTCGTGGCGAGCGGCGTGCTCAGCACGCGCGACCTCACGACGCTGACGCCGGGCCTCAACGCGGCGACGCAGGGGCTGGCGTTTCAACCCTCGATCCGCGGCATCGGCACCACGTCGACGGTGTTGGGCGATGAGACCAACGTCGCGGTCTACATTGACAACGTCTATATCCCGTTCCAGGCGGGCAACGCCTTCGGCCTGAAGAACGTCGAGCGCATCGAAGTGCTCAAGGGTCCGCAGGGAACCCTGTTCGGGCGCAATGCGACCGGCGGCGCCATCCGCGTCGTCACCGCCGATCCGAGCTTCGAGCCCACCGGGGTGATCTCCGCGGACTACGGTTTCAAGCTGCACAGCAAGGAAATCAACGCCTACGGCAGCGCCGGGCTGAACGAGAAGATGGCGCTCGGCGTGTCGGCCTATGTCTACGATGACAACGGCTATGTGCGGAACCTTGGGCCGATCGGCGGAAAAGTCGCCGACGCGCGGCAGGCGACGGTGCGGGCCAAGCTGCTGGTCACGCCAAGCGACGATCTGCGCATCATCTTCGGCGCGGACTACACCAACAGCCGGACGTCGGCGGCGTTTTCGACCACGATCCAGGATGGGGTGAATTCGTTCAAGAACGTGGCGGGCGCGATCACGCCCCCGGATTATCGCATCGATCCTTATACGGTGGCGCTCAACTTCGATCCGTACGTGAAGGCCCTGAGCGCCGGCGGCTACTTGAGCATCAAGTACGATCTGCCGAAACACACACTGACGTCGATCAGCGCCTATCGTCAGTACCGGCTGAAGTTCTATCTCGACTCGGACCGCACACAGCTCAACCTGACCCAGTTCCACGGATTCCAGACGACGAAGGTCGCGACGCAGGAGTTCGACCTAGCGTCCAACTATGAGGGACCGGTCAACTACGTCGCCGGGTTGTTCCTGTATAAGAGCGACGCCTTCGCTCCGAGAACCTTGAACTTCGCCGCGCCGCTCGGCCCGGTGGTCAATGGCCAGCGCGCCGTCCTCGGGCCGCCGGTCAACAACGCCAACACCGTCGGTTTCGCCGAGGGAAATTCGGTGGCGGGCTTCGGGGAGGTCACCTGGAAAGCCACCGACGCCCTCTCGGTGGTGGGCGGCTACCGCTACACCTGGGAAAAGAAGCAGGCCACGGCCCGCAACGCCCTCACCAATGTCCAGTTCAGCGCCGAGGACACCTGGAAGAATTCGAGCGTACGAGCCACCGTGCAATACAAGTTCGACGAGGAAGCGAATATCTATGCGACCTACAGCACCGGCTTCAAAAGTGGAATCTTCAACGCTGGTGCGGTGAGCAATCCGCTTCAGAGGGCGAACCCGGAGAAGGTCACGGCATATGAGGTTGGACTAAAGGCGCGTGCCGGAATTTTCACTGTTCTCGGGTCGGCGTTCCATTACAAGTACGACAACATCCAGTTGCAAACCAACAATATCCTCAATCCGGCAGCCGGTACGACGATACTTCAGAATGCCGCCGTCGCGAAGATCGAAGGCGCCGACCTTCAGGTGACGGCGCGGCTCATCGAGGGGCTGTCGGCCCAACTCGGCGTGTCATGGATGCCGACGGCCAAATACACCAAGTTCATCGGCGGCCTGAACTTCATTCCCAATCCCGGCGGCCTAGGTGCGACGTTCGTGCCGACGGACCTGTCGGGGTCGCGGATGATCCGTACCCCCGAGACGACGGTGAACCTGGGTCTGAACTACAAGACCGGGCTGGCCGGCGGCGCACTGGTCGCGTCCGGCAACTACTTCTGGAGCGATGATTTCTTCTGGATTCCCGGCGGGGCGGTGAAACAGAACGCCTACAACACACTCAACGCCCGCCTCGCCTGGACGACGCCGGACGACCGATTCACCGTCAGCGTCTGGGGCCGCAACCTCACCAAAGAGGTCTACTGGCTGCAGGCGGCAGGCAACACCGGCGGGTTCTCCGGCTCATACGCCCAGCCACGCGAGATCGGCGTCGGTCTCGAGGCGAGCTTCTAGGCGCGGTGATGCTCGATGGCGCAGGTCGAACCAAGGATCCACCGGCAGTCGCCGATCCCGCGACGCCCGACGTCCGCGCCGGATGGACTGCGGTGTCGGTGTTTCTGGTCCTGTACGCCCTGGCCTACCTCGACCGGCAAGTCCTGACGCTGCTGGTCGATCCCATCCGGCAAGACCTAGGCGCGACGGACTTCGAGATCAGCATCCTGCAGGGCGCGGCCTTCGTGCTGTTCTACACGCTCTGCGCCCTGCCGATCGGTTGGGCGGTGGACCGGTATCCAAGGCGTCGGATCATCTTCGCCGGCATCCTCATCTGGTCGGTCGCCGCCGCGGCGGGCGGACTTGCACGCAACTACTGGCAACTCCTGCTCTGCCGCTTCGGCGTCGGGGCCGGGGAGGCGGCGCTCTCGCCCTCCGCCTATTCCATGCTCAGCGACCTCTTCCCGAAGGCGCGGCTGGCGGGGGCGATGGCGGTGTTTTCCACGGGAGCGATCGTCGGCGGCGCCATCTCCCTGGCCGTTGGGGGCTTGGTCGTTTCCCTGGCCAAAGGGTCGGAGGGATATGTGCTCCCCCTGCTGGGCGAGGTCCGCCCGTGGCAACTGGTGTTCCTCATCACTGGCGCGCCGGGGGTCGCTCTCGCGTTCCTGGCGTTTCTGGTGCGCGAGCCGGCGCGAAAGGGACGGCTGTCGGCGAGCACGTCCCAGCGGTCGGACCTGAAAGCCCTGATCGCCTTCCTGCGGGCGCGCTGGCGGTTCTATGGCGCGCACATCCTCGGGTTCAGCACCTTCAACCTGATGGTGGCCGCCTACGTCGCATGGACGCCCACGTTCCTGATGCGCAAGTACAGCCTAAGCGCGGCCGAGACCGGCTTCACGTTGGGCGGGCTTTCGCTGGCCTGCGGGGTGGCCGGGATGCTGGGCAGCGGCTTCATGGTCGACCGGCTGTTCCGTCGCGGGATGACGGACGCCCACCTTCGCGTCTACGCCGTGGGGACGGCGCTCTGCGGGCTCGCCGGTGTCGGCGCCATGCTTGCGCCGACGCTCGGGCTTGCGATCGCCTGCATGACCGGGGTCAAGCTGATCTCGCCCTTCATCGCGGTGGCCGCGACGGCCTTGCAGATCACCACCCCCAATGAGTACCGCGGGCAAGTCTCCGCCCTGTTCCTGTTCGTCTACAACATTGTCGGCTTCGGGCTGGGTCCCTCTATCGTCGCCGGCGTTTCCGACTTCGTGATCGGCGGCGGCCACGGCGACATCGGCCTCGCCATGGCGGCCACCTTCGCCGTCTTCACGCCCATCGCCGTTGGCGCGTTCGTCATGGGCCTTGGCCCCATGCGTCGCGCGGTGGATGCTGCGCGGGCCTGGGATGGCCGATGAGCGACCTCTTCCTCACATCACGTCAAAATGTCCGACTTCGGTCGGACAGCGTCAACCGCAAGGGCTAATCCATGAGCCTCGACCCTCGACTTCGCGCCCACCTCACCCTGCCGGCGATCTGCGCGCCCATGTACCGGGTCAGCAATCCGGCCCTGGTCCGCGAGGCGTGCAAGGGCGGGTTGATCGGCGGCCTGCCGCGCCAGAACGTGCGCGACCTGGAGACCTTCGAGGCCTGGCTGGCGGAGATCCGCGGCGCGCTGGACGCCCATGCCGCCGAAAACCCGGGCGCGCGGATCGGGCCTGTGGCGGTGAACATGTCGCGGCTGCCCGACGACGTGCTTACCACCCACCTCGCCGTCTGCCGCAAGTACGGCGTCGAGATCATCATAAGCGCCATGGGCGATCCGACCGAGCTGATCCGCCGGGTGCACGACTGGGGCGGCCAGGTGTTCCACGACGTCACCACCGTGCGGTTCGCCGAGAAGGCCATCGCGGCGGGGGCGGACGGGCTGACCTGCATCGGCTCCGGCGGCGGCGGCCATTCCGGCCTGATCAACCACCTGGCCCTGATCCCCCGGGTGCGGGCGATGTTCGATGGGACCATCGTGATGGCGGGCGCGGTCTCCACGGGGGCGGCGATCCGCGCCGCCGAGATCCTGGGGGCGGACCTCGCCTACCTCGGCACGCGCTTCATCGCGACGCAGGAATCGAACGCCGCGCCCGAGTACAAGGCCATGCTGGTCAGCCAGGCGGCCGGCGACCTGACCTTCACGCCGAAGGTGGCGGGGGGCGCCGCCAATTGGCTCAAGGAGTCCCTGCGCCGCGTGGGTCTCGATCCCGACAACCTTCCGGAGCCCGGCCCGCACGGGGGCCATTCGCACCTGCCGGAAGGCCTGCGCCCGTGGTTCAACATCTGGAGCGCGGGGCAGGGGATCGAGCTGATCTCCGACATCCCCTCGGTCGCCGAGCTCGTCGGCCGGCTGCGGCGGGAGTACGTCGCGGCCTGCCGCATCCCGGATATGGCGTCCGTGGCCGAGCTGGTCGACGGCGCCATGGACGCAACCCCCGCGGAGGTCCGCTGAGATGACCAAGCTTGCGCAACTGATCCGGGGCATCCTTGCGGTGGAGCCCGGCGCTCCGGCCATCGAGTTCGAAGGCCGCTGGTCGACCTGGGCCGACCTCGACCGCGTCGTGCGCGACCTGGACGGCATCTTCGCGGACGCCGGCCTGCCCGCCGGCGCGCGGGTGGGCGCCCTGATGCGAAACCACGTGCTGACCGCGGCGATGCTTCTGGAAGTCATCGTCTCGGATCGCTGCGTGGTGACCCTGAACCCGAGCCTGCCGGACGATCGCCTGGCGGGCGACATCACCGCGCTGCGGCCGCCCGTGCTGGTCGGCCTCGCCCGGGATTGGGCGCGGCCGGCGATCCGCGAGGCCGCCGAGCGCATCGGCTGCCTGGGCGTGCTGTTGAGCGAGGACGGAGATCGCCCGGTGCGGCTCGTCGACGGGCTGGAGACGGTGCGCGGGACGGACCTCAATCGCGACGCCCCGGGGATCGTCATCGAGATGCTGACCAGCGGGACGACCGGCGTTCCCAAGCGGATACCCTTGAAGGCGACGTCGTTCGCGCGCGGCATCCTTGAGGCCGGCGTCTATGACGGGCGCGGTCCCGACGACCCCCCGAGGCTGCGTGGCGGCGTGCAGGTGCTGAACACCCCGTTCGCCCACATCGGCGGGGTGTTCGGACTGTTCAACTGCATGGCCTCCGGGCGGAAAGCCTGCCTGCTGGAGCGGTTCACGGTCGAGAGCTGGGTCGACGCGGTGCGCCGCCACCGGCCCAAGGCCGCCGGGGCGCCGCCGTCGGCGTTGCGGATGCTGCTGGATGCGGACGTGCCGAAGGCCGACCTCGAGAGCCTTGTGGCCTTCCGGACCAGCACCGCGCCGCTCGACCCCGAACTGGCCGACGAGTTCTACGCGCGATACGGCATTCCGGTGCTGCAGAACTACGGCGCCACCGAGTTCGCCGGCGGCGTGGCCGGCTGGACCCTGGCGGACTTCAAGGCGCACCACGGACAAAAGCGGGGCTCCGTCGGCCGGCTCAACCCGGGCGTCGAGGCCCGCGTGGTGAACCCCGACACCGGCGATGCGCTGGCGATCGGCGAGCAGGGCCTGCTGGAGCTGAAGGCGGCGCAACTGGGGGACGGCAAGTCGTGGGTGCGCACCACGGACCTCGCGGTGCTCGACGCGGACCAGTTCCTCTGGATCAAGGGCCGCTACGACAACGCCATCATCCGCGGCGGCTTCAAGGTAATTCCGGACGACGTGGTGAAGGCGCTCGAAGCCCACCCGGCGATCCGGGAGGCGGCCGTGGTCGGCCTGCGCGACGCGCGCCTGGGTGAGACGCCGGCCGCGGCCTACCGGCTTCGGGCCGACGCCGAGCCGCCGACCGAGGACGAGCTGCGCGGCTTCCTGAAGACGCGCCTGCTGCCCTACCAGGTCCCGGTGAGGTTCCTTTGCCTGGAGGAGTTTCCGCGCACCCCCTCGATGAAGGTCAGCCAGCCTGACCTCAAGGCGCTGTTCGCCGCGAGCGCCTGAGCATCGTTCAACCGGCCTCCGCCGCGGCGATCTCCCTCAGGCGCGCCTTGATGATCTTGTTCATGGCGTTGCGCGGCATGTCGGTGACGAAGCGCCACACCTCGGGGACTTTGTAGCGCGCCAGCTGGTCGAGGCAGGCGGCGCGCAGCTCCGCCTCCAGCTCCGGACCCGGCGCGACGCCGGGGGCGAGCTCGACGAAGGCCGCGACCACCTCGCCCAGCCGCGCGTCGGGCTTGCCCACCACCGCGGCGTCGCGGATGCGCGGATCGGCGGTGAGCACCCGCTCCACCTCCGCCGGGTAGATGTTGGCCCCGCCGCGGATGATCAGCTCCTTCAGGCGGTCCTTCAGGAACAGGTCACCCTCAGCGTTCAGCGCACCGATGTCGCCGGTGTGCAGCCACCCGCCCCGCAACGCGACGGCGGTCTCCTCGGGGCGCCGCCAGTATCCCAGCATAGGGGTGTAGACGCCACGCCAGTCGCCCGTCCCGGCGGCGCGGATGCAGATCTCGCCAGTTTCCTCTGGCGGCAGGACGCGCCCTTCGGGATCGAGCGCGGCGATCTCCACGTGGGCGAACGGTCGGCCGCAGGAGCCGGGGACCAGCCCGCCGTCGGCCCGGGTCCCGGTGACGGCGGTGGGCGCTTCGGTCAGGCCGTAGCCGCTCATCAGCGGCATGCCGAACCGCTCGGCGTACATCCGTCGCAGCTCGTCGGGGACGTTGGCCCCGCCGGCTCCGGCGAAGACGAGGCTGGCCAGGTCGGCCGGGTCGATCTCGGGGCGGGTTAGCAGGTCGAATACGGTGGCGGGGGCGCTGGTGAAGGTCTCGATCCGCTCGCGCCGCACCCATTCGGCTATGCCGGCCGCGTCGGCGCGGTCCATGCAAATGCAGGTCCCGCCGCCCGATATCGACGTGACCGGGTCCAGGATCATCAGGTTCAGGATGGTGAGGCCGAGGGTGACGCCGCGCCGAAGATCGGGCCGCCAATGGGCGCCGCGCAGGCCGGCGTGGGTGATCGCCGCCACCACGATCATGTTGTGCTGGCTGTGGACGGCGCCCTTCGGATGGCCCGTCGTGCCGCTGGTGTAGGCGATCGCCGCCGGGGCATGGGGATCGACGGCCACGGCGGGACGGGGCGCCCCGGCCTGCGCCTGGACGAGTTGCAGCCACGCGTTCGGCGCCGCGCCGGGCTCCATGTCGATCACGTGCCGCAGGTCGGGCAGGTCGTGGCGACGGGCCTCGATCTGGCTTCTCGCCGCATCGTCGGCGAGGAACACGCACGCCCCGGAATCCCTGAGCTGATAGGCCTTCTCCGGCCCGGCCAGCGGCCGGCTGACGCCGACCCAGATCGCCCCGAGACGCTGGGTGGCGAAAAAGGCGAGGACGATGTCGGGGTGATTGCCGGCGCTTGCGGCCACCCGGTCGCCCGCCTTGACGCCCAACGCCTGCAGGGCCGCGGCGGCGGCGTTGATCGCGTCGTCAAGCTCGCGGAAGCTGTAGCGCGCGAACCGTCCGACCAGGGCCTCGGCGTCCGGCTTTTCCGTGATGCTTCGGTCGAGGCAGGAGGCGACGTCCGTCCAGCCGCCGGGAATGGCGCGCGCGCCGGTCACGCCGTAACGGCCGGGTGGTCCGGGTGGGAAGTCCTGCCGTACGATCCGGTCCCGATGGTCAACTGGCGGTCTCCGACTGTTCCCAAACGTCGATATAATCGTCAACGTAGTTAGCGATATTGATGATGTTAAGCGGTATTTTCGAGAGCGGACGCCAGCGTTCGCGGCAAAAACACCGGTCCGGTCGCCCGGATCTAGGGGTATCGGTGCACCTGTAGCGACTTCGCTAGCTTTGTTATAGATACCCTACCAGAAGCCACTCAGGACTCTCCATGTTCACCTCTGGCGGTTCCGAAGGGATCCGCGTCCCGAAAGCCGCCGAACTGGTTGCGAGCCGCATCCGCCGCGCCATTGTCACGGGCGATCTGAAGGACGGTCAAAGCCTTCCGTCCGAAACCCAGTTGATGGCGGAGTTCCGGGTTTCGCGCCCGACCGTGCGGGAGGGGATTCGGGTCCTGGAATCGCAGGGCCTGATCACCGTCAGCCGCGGCGCGCGGGGCGGGGCCAAGGTGACCCGGCCCGATTCCGGCATCGTCGCCAGCGCCGCCGCCATTGCGTTGCAGACCCGTGGCGCGACCATCAAGGATCTCTACGAGGCCCGGATGCTGATCGAGCCGCCGGCCGCCAAGCTCGCCGCCGAGCGTCGGCCAAAGACCGCGGCCAAGGTGCTGCGGCCGCACGTCGAGCACGAGTTCGACATCGTCAACGACCCGGACGCCGTGACCCGGGCCATCGCGGAGTTCCACAAGCTCCTGATGGAGCAGTGCGGCAACGAGACCGTGGCGACCCTGGCCCTGGCGTTGAAGGACGTCTTCGAACGCTCGCTGCTGAGCTCCCAGCACCATAGGAAGCCGACGTCGGAAGCCGACCGCATCGCGCAGGTTCGCTATGGCCTGAAGTCGCACGTGAAGCTTGTCGACCTGATCGAGGCCGGCGACGGCGTCGGCGCCGAGGCGCATTGGGTCGAGCACATGGAGAACGCCGGCCGCGTCTGGCTGAAGGACGTAGGCTCCAAGGGGATGATCGACCTGTTCGGCTGAGGCCTCGCCTTCGCTCCCAGATCGGCGCTTCGAGTCCGGGCCGCCCGTGCGCGCCAGAATCCGCTTTTAATCGCTAGCGACGTTAGATAATTGTGCGCAAGCAGCCGGCGGCGCCAGGTCGTCGCCGCTGATTTTCATTTAGGAATTTCCAACAGGAACGGATTGCGCGATGGCGACAGTGAGCGATGTGAAGGAAGACGCCGGTTATGGCGTGCTGACGGAGGCGGGGATCGCGCGGCTGCGCCAGCGGGTCGGGATCCAGGTTCGCAAGCCGACGCCGCCGCACAATTACGAGGTCACCTTCGATGGGACCCGGCGCTTCGCCAACGGCTACGGAGACGGCAATCCGCTGTGGTGCGACCGCGACTACGGCAAGACCACCCGCTGGGGCGGGCTGATCGCGCCCCCGAACTTCCTCTACACCATGGGCGAGCACGACGCCCCGGAGCTGACGGCCGAGCAGAAGGCGCTGATGAAGGGCGATCCGCTCATCGGCCTGGGGTCGTACCAGGCGGAGATGAGCTTCGAGTGGTGGCGGCCGTTGCGGCTGGGCGACCAGCTCAAGCAGCGCTCGGCCCTGGTGGGGGTCTCGGTGAACGAGAACTCCTCGTTCGGCGGGCGCACGGTCACCGAGACCAACGGCTTCATCTACCGCAACCAGAAGGACGAGCTGACGGCCATCCAGCGCGGCTCGTGGATCCGGGTCGAGCGGCACGCCTCGAAGGAACGCAAGAAGGAATACGAGCTTCCGAAGCCCTACACCGACGAGCAGCTCGCCGAGATCGACGCCGCCTACGAGGCCGAGACGATCCGCGGGGCGGAGACCCGCTACTTCGAGGACGTGGTGGTCGGCGAAACGCTGCCGACCATCGTGCGGGGTCCCTTGCGGACCAGCGACCTTATCGTGTGGCACGTGGGCTGGGGCATGCAGCTCACCCCGCCCGGCGCCTTCCGCGAGTCCTGGAAGATCCGCAGGAAGGTCCCGGGGATGTACACGAAGAATGAGCTGAACATCCCCGACACGGTGCAGCGGCTGCACTGGGAGAAGGCCTGGGCCAACGAGCTGGGCGTGCCGATCCCCTACGACTACGGCGGCCTGCGCGAGACCTTCCTGACCAACATCTGCACCAACTGGATGGGCGACGAGGGCTGGCTCTGGAAGCTCGGCTGCCAGCACCGCAAGTTCGTCTACACGGGCGACACATACTGGATCAAAGGCAAGGTCCGCGAGAAGCGGCAGGAGGCCGGGCGCAACGAGGTCCACCTGGACATCTGGGTGGAGAACCAGTGGGGCACGATAACAAGCCCCGGGACGGCGGTGGTGCTGCTGCCGACCCGCGACAAGGCCGTCGACCTGCCTGCGCCCGCCGAGGAGAACATCGACGCGATGTTCGCGCACGAAGCGGCCAGACTGGCCTAGTCACTGTATCAAGTGCGCGTCGGCCCCCCTGGCCGGCGCGCACGCCGGGGTTCTGCAATGACCTACGAAACCATCCGCTACGAACGCACCGGCCGCGTGGCGGTGATCGTCTACGACCGCCAGGAGCGCCGGAACGCCTGGAACGTGCCGATGTATCGCGAGATCGTGCAGGCGGTCGAAACCGCCAACGCCGACGACGGGGTCGGCGCGATCGTCATTGGTCACGAGGGGCCGATCTACTGCGCCGGAACGGATTTCAAGGCGACGCCGGAGCCGCCGGACCCCGCGACCGGCCGCTCACCGAACATCGCCATGGTCTCGATGGCGCAGGACAGGAGCTGGCTGCACCTGCTGGCGAGGTCGAAGCCCACGATCGGCGCCATCCGCGGCGCCGCCCTCGGTCTCGGCGTGACGCAGATCCTGCCGTTCGACATCCGCGTTGGCGGCGAGGGATCGACCTACGCGTTCCCGTTCCTGCGGCTGTCGGTCATGCCGGAACTCGGATGCACGGCGCTGTTGCCGCGGCTGGTGGGGTACGGACGGGCGGTGCACATCTGCCTCACCGCCGCGACCCTGGACGCCCGGGAAGCCGAGCGGATAGGCCTGATCACCGGGGTCTATCCGGACGACGAGGTGCTGGCCCAGGCGATCGCCCTAGGCGAGCGGATCGCCGCCTATCCCGCTCTACAGACACGCCTCACCCGCGACATGCTGCGGGAGAACGCCGGCGAGTACGACTACAACGTCCTGCTGCAGCGGGAGACCGACGCCTTCATCACCATGTTCAAGGCGAGGAAGAAGGCGGAGCGCCCGAGCTGACCCCCGGGCCGGCCGCTCAGAACCCGTAACGGGCGAGGGAGGCGCGCTTGCGCCGTTCCACCAGCGCCTTGCGCTGGGCGGGCGTCATGGTCGCGGTGTCCGGCGGCAGGGCGGCGCGCAGGTCGGCCAGCTTGACCAGCCTGGTGTCGGGGACCGTCGGCTGCTCGACCAGGTAACGGCGGAACAGCACGATGCCGAAGCCTGTCCCGACGACGTCGAGCCAGTTCGCCACGCCCGGGTCCTGGTGGGCCAGCACGAAGCGGATCTTGCCGTCGGAATCCACCGCCGCCTGTGCGTCGTTCAGCGAGCTGTGGTGGTAGGTGTAGTCGATGGAGGCGAACCAGACGTCGCCCAGGGAGATCCCCCAGTACTTGGCCTTCGGCGGATCGGTCTCGATGATCAGGACCTCGTCCGGCTTGATGTCGTAGGCCATGAACTGGAAGTTTCCCTGCGGGTTCGAGCCGCCGACGCGGGGCCGGTTCGGATCGGGCTCGGGGGCCGGCGGAAAGGCGTTCACCGGGGCGCTGTCCAGGATCCGCCGGGTCGTGCGGATTGAGAAGTCAGCGGAGTAGCGCATGAAGCGGGCCGCGGCGCGCAGGCGCTGGTTGAACTCGCCCTCGTCATAGACGATGGGCTCGTCGCCCCTGAGGCCCAGCGCCTCGATGTGCATCTCGACCCCGCGCTCGCCTTCCCAATCGCACCAGGTCTCGCGGATCAGCACGGTGTTGTTCCGCGCGTTCCGGTCGAGCCTGATCCAGTTGCCGGGCTGCGGATCGGCGGAGACGACGATCTCGTAGGCGCCGTCGGCGTCGGCCTCGAAGGCTTCCAGCGTGTAGTTGCCGAGCGGCTCCATGGTCGTGTCGCCCCAATGGCCGTTGCTGACCTGGATGTCGGTCCATCGCGTGGTCCCGAGCCGGCCCCACATGCGGTAGGTGCGCGCGCCGTCCAGGTAGGTCCAGCGGTAGAGGAAGTCGGGGTTCGACTGGCCGGTGGTGATCTCGAACGGCATGAACTCCAGGTGGATGTTCAGGTTCGGATAGGCCTGCCGCGGCGCGATGTATTTCGCGAACGCCGTCTGCTGATGCATCTGGAGGAAGTAGAGCGCCTGGGCGCGTATCGTCGGGTCGCGGCTCAGCTCGTGGCCAAGCACGTCGCGCCGGACCTCCTCGAGGGTGTCCATGTAGAAGCGCCAGGCCGCCTCGGTCTCCGGGGCGATGGGGGACGACGGGAATCCGGCCATGTGTTTCCTCCCGGCCGCCAACGGCCGCCAGCTCCAAGTCTGGACAAAAGAGGATACTATTGCTAGCCGTAAATTCGGCGGTCGATGCGGCTCGGAGTGCGGACATGGCGATACCCAGCGCCGACGACCTGATGCGCGAGGCGGAGCGCCGCACCGGACTGTCGGACTGGGGCTGGTTCGACATCCGCACGCCGCTCGATGTCCTGGTCCGATCGGTGACCGAAGAGGCCAATCTCAACGCCTTCGGTGAGCGGGCCTGCGCCGCGCGGCTCGGGTTCGTGCTGGCGAGCCGGCTGCGGATGATCGAGGACCGCAAGCGGGCGCCCGCCATCGCGGCCGAGACGATCCGCCGCCCGGTGGTCATTCCCGGCCTGCCGCGCAGCGGCACGACCACGCTGCTGCAACTGCTGGCCCAGGATCCGGCCAACCGCTCGGCGCTGACCTGGGAGATCCACGCCCCGTCGCCCCCGCCGGAGCGCGCCACCTACGAGACCGATCCGCGGATCGGCGAGGTCCAGGCGCTCTATCAGGAGATCGGCCTGACGCGGCCGGAGCTCATGGCCATGCATCCTTTCGGCGCGCAGGTCGCCGAGGAGTGCATCTTCATCTGCGAGCACGCGATGACCTACACGCCGTATGGCGCCATGTGGCATGCGCCGACCTACGGGGCGTACGGCGCTACGGCCAACTACGCGGCCGTCTTCCAGGTGCACAAGGAAGTGCTGCAGCATCTGCAATACCGGTTCCCGGCGGAGCGCTGGGTGCTGAAGGCGCCGTCGCACATGTTCCACTTGCCGGACATCGTGGGCGCTTATCCCGACGCCGTGTTCATCCAGACCCATCGCGACCTGGGGCGCATCATTCCCTCGCTGGCCAAGCTGTTCGGGGCGTTGCGCCGCCTCTACTCGGACGATCCGGATGTGGCCGATGTCGCCGCGGCCGCGCGTCTGCAACTCACCACCTGGGAGGCCGGGCTGCAGGCCATGGCGGAGTTCCGGGCCAGGCCCGGCATGGAAGCGCGCTTCGTCGACGTCCACTACCAGGCGCTGCTGGAGACCCCGATCCAGGCCATCGAGACGATCTACGAGCGCCTGGGCCTGGACCTCTCGGGCGCCGCCGCCGACCGGATGCGGACATGGCTCGCCGGCAATGTGCAGGGCCGCCATGGCGCCCATGCCTATTCGCTCGCCGACTGCGGCCTGACCGAGGCGGACATCGAGCGCCACTTCGGGGCCTACATGGACCGCTTCGGCGTCGCGCGGGAGGCGCGCCGCTGATCAGCCGGGCGGCGCGTCCGCGGCGGACTTCAGGGTTCCCCTGTATTCCCGCGGCTTCGCGCCCGCGCCCCGCAGGGTCAGTCCGCCGTCGACGACGATGGTCTGGCCGGTGAC
>Ga0070668_100001394_pt1 | contig 17365 bp, 11 predicted proteins | sample KBSS43metaG_FD_64661 | JGI IMG/M metagenome (GOLD analysis project Ga0070668, IMG submission 64661) | Switchgrass rhizosphere microbial communities from Kellogg Biological Station, Michigan, USA - KBS S4-3 metaG | ecosystem: Host-associated > Plants > Roots > Rhizosphere > Soil ... | reverse complement strand
TGGTCGCTCTGGCTCGACATCAAAATCATCTTGCGGACGTTTCGCGAGGTCTTGTTCTACCGCGGACGTTGAACCCTGCGAGCGATTCTATGTGGAGGCCAGGTTGTTGAGCGACGTCTTACGGCGATTTGTGCACGCGAACGCGGCATTGAGCGACCGAATCGAACCGTCGATCGTGAAGACGACACACGCATACACGAAGTATCGCGAGGCAGGCACAGCCCTTCTCGAGCTTGAGCCGCAAACTGTTCTTGACGTCGGAGCCGGCAAGAAATGGCATTTTCCCGCTTCGCTGAAGGGCCGGAACATGAACCTGATCGGCTTCGATATCGATGACATCGAGATGGCGGGGAATGCGCTGCTCGATCAAAAAATCTCTGGCGACGCGTGCAAGAGCCTCGGGGTTCCCGATCAATCCGTAGATTTGATAATGGGACGCGCCGTGATTGAGCACTTGCATGACAATGCGTCGTTCTTAAAGAGTGCAAATCGGGCGCTTCGGGAAGACGGACGCCTCATCGTGACTTTTGCGAGTAGGCACGCACCGTTCGCGATCTTGAACCGCATCCTGCCTCGGCGTGTAACGCGTTGGCTCCTGTTGCACCTCGTGCCAGGCTCATCAGGGAAACTTGGATTCGAGGCATTTTATGATCGCGCTAGCTTCCGCGAATTTGAGCAAAGTCTGACCGATGCTGGATTTGAAATAGAGGAGGAGTTCGCGAGCTATTTCTCGAGCTCGTATTACCGGTTCTTCGTACCCTTGTTCGTCGTCGGTCTTGGTTTCGATTACGTGCGCCACGCGCTCGGCAACCCTCGCCTAGCGTCCTATTTCATGTTCATCGCCAGAAAGCAGAACCGCACGGCCTAGTTCACCGAGACAACACCCCGACTCGCGGGTCATAACCGCTAGGATCCTAAATTGGGGGCGGCGTTCCGGATATCGTCCGTTTCCAGCAGAAGGGAATGACATTGATCCGTGATGCTGTGCGCCGAGGGATTCATTACCTTCCGCCCCGGGTGGAACTGTTTCTCTGGGCTGCGAGGAACCGGCGTGCGCTCGCCGGATTCTACGCGCCAGGTCGAGAACTCTCGGCGCTCGTGCCGGTGGGAAAACTCGCCATCGATGCCGGTGCCAACGTTGGCAGCTACTCCTACTGGATCGCGCGCTCGGCGAGCGAAGTGATGGCGTTCGAGCCCCAGCCGCGACTCGCCAAACGGCTCGCCGCCTGCGGTATTCATGGGCTCACCGTGCACAACGTCGCGCTGTCCGATGCCGATGGGGTCGCGGAGCTCCACGTACCTCCACCATCCCACCAGGGAGAGGCCAGTCTGAGAGAGCTCGAGGTGACAGCAAACACCATTCAAGTACCGCTTGCGACGCTTGACTCTTTCGAGCTCGCCAACATCGGGTTTTTCAAGATCGACGTGGAGGGGCATGAGGAGCCGTTGCTGCATGGTGCTGAGGAGACCCTGCGCCGGAGCAGTGCGTCGGTCTACATCGAGATCGAGGAGCGTCACAATCCAGGCGGTCTCGCCCGGATCATCACGTGGTTGGCAGATTTGGGGTACACCGATGTGCAGTTTCGGCAGCAAGGGTCAATGCATTCGTTCGCGGAGTTCGACCTTGAGCGGGACCAATTGCAGCAACAGCCTCGTACCGCGGCATACGCCAACAACTTCATGTTCACGCGGCCATCACGCTGAGTGTCTGCCGCAGCGACGATTCGGCGGACTTGAGACTCCAGAACTGGCGATAAGCCGCTGTTTCGCATGTAGCGAACGGAGGCGCTCCAAAGTTGAGGTCGGCTGTGCGGTATACGATTGGTCCCCCCATCAAGGGGTGGTGACGCTGCCGAATGGCAAGCAGGTCCCTTGCGAAGAAGTCTTCTTACGGATTCACAGCATCCGCAGCGGCCGCCGCAATGACGGTGGCTGCTTCTGGGTGCAGTCCACGGTGCCTCGCAGGGTCGAGGAAAAGGGGGATCATTGATTTGTCCGTTCACACTGCCGTCCGCGCGGCCGCGCGCTTGACACCCCGCATGGCCGCCTATCAAGTGAAGCGGCTCGTCAGGAACAACACCGTGCCGAAGGTCGCGGCTCGCTACGACCGTATGATCCGCGCAACGGCTGCAAGTCTCCCCTTACCGGCATGCTGCGATCAGATACCTCGAGATCTAGCCAGTTTCATCGGAGCGTTCTACCGCCACACCGATGTTGAGATGCATGACGCGGCTCGTGGCCGATTCACCATATTTGGACGAACAGTCGATTTCGAGTCGATCGCGGGGATCGATTGGCGCTACCGGTCACCCGACGAGAACGACATCCATCTCTGGCCGTTGAAACTAGCGCACCTCGAGGTCCTTCATTCGCTGCTAGCCAGCAGCGACCCTGCACACCACAAGACGGCGATTGCGCTCCTAAACAGCTTCTCCGAGTCTCGCACGTTCGCTTCGCGCGACGCTTTCGCGATCGGCTGGTCCCCTTACGGTGCATCGCATCGCCTTCTCGCCATACTGAGCGGTCTTTCGATTGCCTTGCAGCAGGGCAGCATTGCGGCCGATGCACGCGCGGACCTTGAGGCATTTGCCCAACTGGATGCTGGATTCGTGTGGCGGAACATCGAGCATGAACTGCGTAACAATCACACCGAACGCAATCTTGCGGCGCTGTGTCTCTATCACCTTGCGACAGGGTCGGTTTCACCAGCGCGGGCAAAGGTGCTCGACCGTGAAGTCAGTCGGATCATCCGCGAGACTGTGCTGCCCGATGGGATGCAAGTCGAACGCTCGGCGATGTATCAGGGTCTAACCGTGATGTCACTGCGCATCTTCGGAGCGTGCTCCTTCTTGTCGGCTGCCAGCCGCGAGCTGGCAAGCGAGCGCGCCGAGGCAGCGATCCGAGCTTGGCTGTTTCTCACCCATTCTGATGGCGAGATCGCCCTCTTCAACGACAGCTGGATCGGCGAAGTGCCCCCACCGGGGACGATACTGGACTCGGATTCGTTGACTCTCCCACCCGCACTTCCGGAAGCCGGGTACTTCCGACTTGCTGCTGGCAGCGTGGTCGCGATCTTCGACGCAGGCGATATCGGGCCGCGATGCAGCCCAGCGCATGGTCATGCTGACTTCCTGGCACTTGAAGTCGATGCCCAGGGGCAGCGGTTCATCGTGGACCCCGGAACGTCCCAGTATTCGACCGGTCCTCAACGAGCGTTCGAGCGTTCATCAGCAAGCCATAATGGGCCACGATATTGCGGTGTCGAACCCGTGGAGTATTTCGGAAGCTTCAAGGTCGGCAAACTGAATCACGCCGTACCCTTGCCGGCAACCGTCCTGTCGAAACTTTCCGTCGCGGCGATTGGCGGTCGGATCATGACATCCGCTGGCTCATGCACACGGGTGGTCTGTGCGGTGCCCAGTGGCGGCATAGTCGTTGTTGACCGGTGGGGATCGCCGCAACCCGCCGGAACCACGAACATACTCATTCCGAGTGAGTGGCGCATCAACACGGAAAGCCCAACAATGGTGCGTGCTCGCTCGTCAGACGCTGAAATTGCGCTCGCTATTTACCAAGGGCAGCTCAGGGCAGTTGATGCGACTACGTGGAGTCGCCACTATATGCGAACTGAACGAGCGCTTTCAATCACTCTGGTACCGGCACATGAACCCGCCGGCAGTCAGCAGCTCGTATTTGGCATTGGAGTCGTACGGCCGTCGGAAGTCCCTGCCATCCGCGCTGAAGTTGAAGCTCTTGTCATGAGCCTTTGGCCGCCAGTCGTGTCGTGACAGTCTGTCCTAAGTCAGGTTCTACGATCTGACTTGGCTCAACGTTTCGCGTTCCGACGCAGGCGCGCTTCGCTGCCCTGCAATCCCGACTTGGCTCAAATTAGTGCGCACCGTCGGCGCGGATTTTGAGCAGTGCGGTGCGGAGGTCGTCTGGTAGTGGGTCGGCTGCGGTCAGGGTTTGGTTGCCGGCCTTGATTTTCACCGTCCGGGAGCGACGGGTGGTGCGGACGAATTTCTTGATGCTCCAACCAGTTTGGGTTTCGATATAGTGGCTGACGGCCATCGCGGCGACGACGATGCTCAGGTGGGCTTCGATGGATTCGCGTAGGTGGTGGTAAATCGGGCGAGCCTGCAGATCGTGCTTGGACATCCGGAAGGCCTTCTCGACCTGCCAGAGCTGATGGTAGGCATCGATGACGAACGTGGCGGGCTGGCCGACCAGGTTGGTGGTGTAGCCCTTCCATCCCGCCAGGGCGCGGGTCTTGGCCTCCAGGGTGCGATTGACGCTCTTGGTGGCGCCGGTGAGTTGGATGTAGCGGTTGCGTTTGACCGGAGCGTGCCCGTCGACGGCACGTTGGGCCTTGGCGATCTGTTCGTCGATGCCGCGCAACGTTCTTCGCGCCCGGTCGTGGCGGAACTGGTAGTGGGTGACCCGATCGGGGATGCCGCGGGCCTTCTCGCTACTGTTGGCCGGCCACGGCTGGGTGAGCACCAGGCCATCGGGGATTGCTTCGTCGCAGTGTTTGCCGCGCCATTCGCGCACCACATCCGGCAGGAACGGAATCCGCGCACCGAGGACGTAGGTCAGCCCGGCGGCCTGCAACGCGACCTGGTTGGCTTCGGAGATCATCCCGGCATCGGCGACCACGGTGACATCGGTCAGATTGTGGGCTGCCTTGAAGGCGTTGATGACTGGCAACATGGTCGCGGTCTCGGCCTTGTTGCCCTCGAAGGCCTCCACGGTCAGTGGGAACCCTGAAGCGTCGGTAAGCAGGCCGAGGGTGATTTGTGGTTCCAGGCGTCGTTCCTTGGAGAACCCGGGTTCACGGAACCCGTCGCCGGCATCGGTCTCGAAGTACAGGGTGCTCACGTCGAAGAGCACCAGGCTGGCCGGCCCCAGTCCTGCACGCCGTGCCGAAGCAACAGCCAACGATTGGCGCCACTGAGGTGTGGCGTAGGTCGGCAACCGACGCTTGAGTGTGGCGTAGGACGCCGGGTCGACTCCCACTTCGCTGAGCACGCGTTCGGCGTCGATCTTGCTGCTCGGTTCAATGATCCGGGCCAATACGAGATCACGAAATACATTGTCACCCTTACTAGCTGACTCGAATCCCAAGATCCGGTAGGCAGCACACAATCCGTCCCACAAGTGCGTCATCTGCGACGAAGTGATTGGCAGGGGCTCCGAACCCGGCGGGGCGGTCACCCCGAGGTCAAGTACCGCCTGATTGGCCGCCAACCGTTCGGCGGCAGCAGCTTTCAGTGCGGCCAGCTCGGCCTCGTCGTGAGCCGAGCCCAGATGCTCGATCGACCGCGAGCCCCGACGCGTAGACCACACGATCTGCACGGCCGTGGCCCCCGAAGCAGTCTTCACGGTGCGCACGTAGGCCACCCCGGCAGCCTACGGCCCCCAATTAGTGCGCAAATCTCGCCCAAGACCACAGAAAATACGCAGGTCAAACCCCTGCAGACAGCCCGAACCCTCAACCGTGAGCCAAGTCAGGTTTCGCGTTCCGACGCAGGCGCGCTTCGCTGCCCTGCAATGTTGCGTTCGAGTGAACCACCAGGGGATCTCTGGAGACTCTATTCGTTAGTCATGTCAGCCACATTTTAAGTGGGTGGCAGCGAATGAATAATATCTTGCTCTACGAATATATTGTACTCTGGATTAATAGAAACCAGTAAGTCGCGTATTTCACTTATCGCGGGGTAGCAGGGATCCACTCCGAACAATCTCGCGTCGTCGATTAGAATAACATGATTACTACTTGTAAAGTTCTTGATAGCAATGAGCTCGTCATGGACAGGACATTCACTTTTACCTTTTCCTGTCCCTAAACCGCTGTAATGACCGTCAAGCCAAAAGATAGCCCGTCCCTTTATCTCCTTCAACATTTCCGGCATTAGCCTACTGGAATCTCCAAGATACAGCTTTACATTATTTGCATCCCTGAACCTCGCTTCGGACTCTCTGAAGAGTGGCTCATAAATTTCAATAGATAGAACAGTGTCAAACTGTTTTCTCATTTCATCCGTAGTATCGCCGCGATAAGTCCCGGTTTCAAAGAATGTTTCACAGTTGTACAATTTGCCATAATGTATTATTTTCTCACGCTTATATTGAGGATCGGTAGTAAGTGCACTAGGCTCCTTTCCCTCTATCAGCCAAATTAACCGCCGGACGCGATGTACTATCGGTCTTAACACCGGCCTTACTGCATATTTTAGTTTGAGCATTGTTGATTTACGCTCCAATTGGAGGCCCCCATTCTGTTCGTAGCAGATACCTTCGTCGAGTTCTTGGTGACCATAGTTCTACTGATGTACTACACCCCAGCCCGAGTGTCATTTGCCAGGGTCATGGCACCACTGGTTGGCCAGTGGGTAGGGACCACCTGTTCGGCTCAGGGAGCATGATCTGGGGTTGTGGGCGTGGGTTGAAACGCACGCCACAAGTCGCTGACCTCGACTCGCACGTCTTCATCCGAGTCGCTGATGGTGGCGCCGAGTGCCTGATCAGTCGCGTCAAACATTGCCTCGTGCACGATCCGGATCTCGTCCCATGACGGAGCTAGGTCGGCGTGTGCGTCGTTTCCAAGGAACAGCTCCATCGCCTCCCGCCAGCCCTTCTGCTGCTTGCCCGAGTACAGCGTCCGCACTTTGCCGGATTCATGGCGTGTCAGGCGAGACCAGTCGTCGTTGACCCAGCAATTGCCCCCGTGGAAGACCTCAATGCGTTCCTTCCGAAGGGAGCGGTCACCCTGGCCAGAATAAACCACTGTGCCCTGCGAACCGTCTGCAAAAGCTAGCGTCACGGTGAAGCCGTCGAAGGGCCGGCCCGGCAGTCCTTGCGCCGTGCACGACACACCGGTCACGGGTGATGCCACCAGGAACAGGCAGTAATCAATAAAGTGGCACCCTTCTGCAGTGAGTCGTCCGCCGGGATCGTCATAAAACCAATGATCGGTCGGTATCTGTCCGGCGTTAACGCGGTAGACGATGGTCGATGGCAAGCCTGGCCGCTTCCGCAACTCGTCGCGCAATAGGCGACTGAGGGCTGAATAGCGGCGGTTGAACCCTACGTAAACACGGCGCTGTGCGGCATGCTCGGCTATCAATAGCCCGAGATCCTCCAGTTCTCCCCGAGTCACACACACCGGCTTCTCGATGTGAACTACCTTTCCTGCGGCAATCGCGGCTGCGGCCTGTGCGAAGTGAGCGGCGTGCCGAGTTGCAATCAGGACATGCGACACAGCGGGAAGCGCCAATGACTCACTTAGAGACGTTGACGCGTGGGCTGCGCCAAGCACATTGGCGGTATTGACCGCAGATGCTCCTCTCGTCGTTACGACCGCCTCGACGGGTGCGCCGAGTTGCTTCAAGATGGGCGCAAGAATGCCGCTCGCGAACGAGCCAGCACCGACCACGACGACGCCCTTCGCGGTCGATGGGACAGGACGCTGAGCCCCCAGTGAGATCTGGCGCGGCGCCTGCGCCTCTGTCCCCGGGTAGTTCAGGATGATACCGAGATAGGGCTCTTTCCGTTCTAAGAGCGAGTACGCCGCAAGCGCATCATCAATGGGGAATCGGTGCGAGATCAGCGGCCCAACTCGGATCTTGTTGCGAGCAATCAGCGAGAGGAACGCTTCAATGTTGCGCTGCTCGGTCCAGCGCACAAAGGGATACGGATAATCATGGGCCTTCTCCTCGTACGACGGATCGTAACGACCCGGCCCGTAGGACATGGACATCCGCAGTTCGAGCTCCTTGTCGTAAAACTCTTCTCGAGGGAGGTCCATACCAACGAAGCCGAGAACCACGATTCGACCGCGGTGCCGCAGCACTGCTGGGCACTGGCGGATGATTGTCGAGTCCGAAGCGCCGGCGGCGATTATCACTGCGTCCAGACCACGTCCTCTCGATACCTCGTCGGCCACTGTGTGGAGTTGCGTACCAACGGTTACATCACTCAGTCCTGAAGCCAGACGTTGTTTGTCTTTATCGATGTCTACGGCGGCTACGCGGACACCCGAGGCGACGAGGATCTGCGTTACCAGGTTTCCAAGGAGGCCGAGACCGACGACTCCTACGTACTCGCCAACCCGCGCATCGCACTGCCTGACTGCCTGCATTGCAATTGCCCCGAGCGTTCCGAACGACGCGTCCTCAGAGCTGACTTCATCCGGCACCGGCACCGTTAGAGTCTTCGGAGCAGTAATCACCTCTGCGTGCATGGCGTAGCCAACGCCTGCGCAGGCGACCCGCTGGCCGACCCTGAATTCGGCGGCATCGACTCCGGTCTCGATGACCGTGCCGGCAACTGAGTATCCGAGCGGACTCGGCGTATCGAGCTTCGTATTGACCTGCTGCCACGTCGCCATCAGCCCCTCGGCCTTGACCTTCTGAATGACGCGCTGCACCTGATCGGGTCGCTTACGTGCCTTTTGCAGGAGATTAGATTTGGCGAGGTCAATCATCCGCTTTTCAGTACCAGCCGAAACCAGTGACGCTTCAACACGCACCTTGACGCCATTGCGCAGACATCTCGGCGTTGGAACCTCGGCGAGCCACAATTCACCTGTTCGATACGATTGCAAGACTTGCTTCATGGGATTGCCCTTCTATTTGTGCTCCGAGATCGTCCGCGATTGCGTTCGGCGGGTGGTTGCGGCAGTCGAAGCCTGCCATCATCAAGGGCCGCTTGCGCGACAAAATGGGGGCTCATCATTATGCCAATGACCACCCAAAACGGCGGCCAAGCGGCAGGAAAGCTACCCAGCCAGGCTAAGAACAAGACTGCAATGGCGACGGCCTTAAGCGGTATCCGTGAACGCATCGCAAAACCAAAAATGAGGGCGAGATAAGCAACTCCTATTACGCCGAATTCGAGCAATATGATCGCGACCTGAGAGCTTGGAGTGCCGCTAAGGCTAGCAGGAACGTTTGTCGCATAGTGTCCACTGAGGCCAAATACATTCCCCAGGCGATGCCTGTAGTAGACCCCAGCCGCCTCACTTCCGAATGCGCCCGCGCCGTAGCCCCAAAAGCCAGAGTCCACGATACCGAAAACGCCAACGACGCTATGCACAACTCGGTACGAAGTAGTCGTGTCCATGAGTGCAATTGGATCCTGAATCGCCAGCCTGAGGAGTTCAATCCCGCGGACCGTTTGGGATGGCAGCAGACTCATTATCGTCACAGTGCAGATCGCCATAAGCACGGCGAGCAAACTGCGACCGATCCGTCCATATTTTCCCGCGGGGCCGGTCAGCACGTAGACGGCGCCGACCACTGCTAATCCAAGGTAGCCCATGCCCGACAGCGACAGCAAGACAGACGCAACGGCAGCAACAAGTGGCCACTTTTCTGCTTGTATTCCCTGCTGCGCCAGGCGACGGCGAGTAATCATGCACAGCACGACCACGAATACCATTGTGAAACCAAAATCGGTGGCTTCCGGTGCCAGGCTAGACGTTCCGCGCTCGTCGGAAACAACGACGGTGGGCACAATCGGAGTGACAATTGAGTAGTAGATTGTGACATTAATGTACCGCAGCACTCCGAACGCAAGCCAGATCGGGATCGTTACTTTGAGTGCACGCCATAGCATGGCGGGTGTGAGGTACTGAGCGGCAATGAAAATTCCCGCACTCAGCAAGTAGGCGGAGCTTCGACGGAGATAGATCGAAAAGTCGAAGCCTTCACCCCCGTAGACATTAATCATGAAGTAGGCGGCAAAAAGCAACAGCATGCATTGCACTGCCGAGATCCGAAGGCCTGACGTGAGCGCCCGGAGTCCCGCCCAAAGCCATGCTAGAAGTCCGGCCCACGGTTGTACCTGCGACGGCGCCGAGAACGGGCCGATGTTGATATACGGCAACAAACAAGCAACCATGACCGCGACAAGGAGAAGGTCCACCCTGCGAGCTTCGGTGTCCTCATCCGATCCTGCCGGCAACGGCATCCGAGCGGTCAACCGTCCAATCTCCCGTCACTGTGCCCACGAATCGTGGAGAGGCGAGTAAGGGGCCGCCGCAGAATTGGATGAAACCAAATTCCCAATCCAAGGCGCGCTACAACGATCATCGTGCCAAATATCACGACCGAATATCCGACTTGCACCCAGGCGAGTGCAGCGACACCTAGTGGCGCAACGACGAAGATCGTGACGGTGGATGTCGCCACACCCACCATGAGAATGGTCGACACGCGATTCTCATGGCCCGTCATCTTGAGAACCTCATCAACCGGTCCGCAAAACGCTTCGAACGCAATTCCGAGAAGCAAGATCGTCAGGAGTGGCGCGGCCGATACAAGATCTGGTCCAAAAGCGATTCTCAAGATAGAGCCTCCGCTGACCGCGCTTACCACGATCGCCAAGCAGGCTATGAAGAAGGTGACCGTCGCGAGTCGTCCACACGTTGCCTTGATCGAGTCGCGATCTCCCTGGTCGAACGCACGGACGATCGCCGGCCGCACTGCGAAACGCACGGCGGCGGTTACGGCGCCGACCGCGAAAGCCAATCGGTTAGCCGTCCCAAGGTAACCCGCTTGCGCCGGCGCCAATATGACACCGGCAAGAAATGTGGGCAGCCAGACCCCGACATAACCCATGGCTCGAGCGAACGACAGCCGGATCCCGATTCTCACCAGCCGCCGCATTGTCGAGACACTCGCCCACGCCGGACGAATTCGACATACCGCCAGCAAAATGGCGATCGCAGCCGTCAGCAAACCGGCTGAAGAGGTCGCAATCGCCACCCCCTGAAACGTGGGTGTCTCTGCGAGAACTACGTAAGGGACCGAACTCATCAGCAGGCTGAGGTTCATCGCGGGGTAGTAGAAGAATGACCCGAGTGCGTCAAAGCCTCCGCCTAGAAGTATTTGCGCTGCGTTGAACACGAGTCCGTTGGCAACGACGAATGCCAGAATGAAGACGACAAGCGTGGTCGTTGCCGGATCAAGCGCCAGCAGCCACACCAGCACACCACCGGCGAGGACAACGAACGCTGCGGTGCCCAGGGCAACAGTGACCGTACCGCCGACCAGTGCCGCCACCTCATCGGGGCGTCCACGCTGCATGTGCTTAGGCGCTTCGCGGACGAACGTCTCAGATACGCCCAGTCCGAGCAACGTGTAGGTCGACCATACGGCGCCCAGCACCAGCATGTAGCGACCGTAGTCATCCAGTGCGAGATGCCGCGCCAAGATTGCTAGCACCACGAACTGGACGGCAATCGACCCATAACGAAGAGCCACAGCTACCAGCATCAACTGCTCACTTCTGGTCGCTCTCGCGATTCTGCGGTTCGCTGGCACCTACCGGATGCTTGTCCAGCGCGTTGTAGAACGCCTCTTCCAGGTCCAGGAAGTGTTTCTCCCAGGTCCAGTGAGACAACACGTACTGGCGCGCAGCGTCACCAAGGCGGAGCGCGCCTTCGGGATCTCTGAGCAAGCGAAGTACTGCGACAGCGAAGGCATCAGGCGTGTCGGCAATGATCAGTGCACTGTTCGGCGCCATGATGCCCTCGTTGGCCACCGACGACGCAACGACGGCCTTGTTACACGCCATGTATTCGATCAGCTTGTTCTGCATGCCACCAGCCGCGAGCATCGGATTGACACACACTTGCGCAGAGCGAATGAGCACGCCAACGTCGGGGACTGTCCCGGTCACCCATATACCGTCGTGCCCGTCTAGTTCGCGGACCTTCGCTGAGGGATCACGTCCCTGGATAACCAATGTCGCGTCGGGAATTTGGGCCCGGACAATGGGCCACACGTACCCGACGAACCACAGCACGGCCTGGATGTTGGGCGGATAGAGCATCGATCCCGAGAAGATGACTCGGCCGGGCACAATCTCGCTGGGATTCGCAGGCACGTACTTGTCCGTATCGGTACCGTGCGCCCCGTAGATCCAGTTGTCGATCTCGGGTTGATCATGGGCGCGGCACTGCTCCTTCACGGCCGCAACGTCAGCGGGCCCGATGAGCACAACCTTGTTGAAGTCCTGCCAAACTCTCGCCTCGAAGCGTCCCATGAGCACCGCTTCTACGCGATAGATGAGCCGTTTCAACCAACTTCGTTCGTTACGGGCCATCCGCTTCGTGTTGAGAGTTTGTGACAATTGGAGCGCCAGGAAGGAGGCGGTTCCCGGGTTCGCCTTCACGGAGCTTGGTATAGCTGGCGCAGTGCGGGGGTAGTAGCAGTAGACGACATCGTACTCATCGGATCTGATCGCGAGTTCTAGGTCCCGCTTCAGCCCAGGGTTGCGAAAGATACTTACTTGTAGTGGTAGGAGTGAGAGCAGGCCGACGGTAAGTCCTGCCAGCTTGGCTCGCCACGGCTGCGGGTAAATCCGGACACCCCGACAAGTTCGTCGAAGCCACTGCGCCTGCTCAGCGTCCAACTCTCCATCCACGGCGAGGGTGTACAAATCGACCACATGACCGCGCGTGGCTAGAAAGCTGATGAGGTGTGCCACCGTCATTTGGTCGCCCCGCATCATCGGAAATGGAATCCGACTGTATACCACCGCAATCCGCAAAGGCCGTTGAGCGGCATCGCATTTCATCGTTCGCGGCAGCTGCCCATCAACCACAGCGCACTCCCTTCTGGACACGAACCACGGTGACAGTGCTAGGACAGCCGGTTGATATCGATAGTGCGGGCCGCCTTCAGCGAGTAGTTGCTGGCAGTGCTGCGCGGGTCGATCACGAGATCCCAATTCGTGCTCTCGATTGCTTCTTGATCCACAAGTAACTGCCGTATGAACGGCGAGTTCGACAGCACCCCTAGGTTCTGCCCCATCAGATTTTGCGGGATCACGTGTGGGTCGAATATCGCCAGCTGGTACCCGGCAGTGATCAGCATGCGAGCCAGATCAATATTTGGGCTTTCGCGCAGATCGTCACTCTCGCCCTTGAACGCAATGCCCAACAACAGGACCTTGGCCCCATGTTCTAAGCCGCGAGTGACATGGTCGAACAGAAACATCTTGTGTGCCTCGTTCGAAGCGATGAGCGAGTCGATCAGATGTGTATAGCCGCCAGACGTCCGCGAGATGTGTTGGAGTGCTCGAACGTCTTTCGGCAGACACGATCCCCCGAACGCAGACCCGGGCCTCAGGTAGTGCGCCGAGATGTTGAGCTTGGTGTCCGAAACGAAGATCTTATGGATTTCGGCAGCGCTGATCCCAAGTTGGGTGCAAACACGCCCGATCTCGTTGGCAAAGACTGTCTTGACCGCGTGGAATGTGTTGTCCACGAACTTGGTGATCTCGCTTTCGCGGTACTTGACGTAAAAAACCGGCGCGTCGATGCCCTCGTTGATCTTGTCCAGCGCGGGGCAACGATCCCCGGTCTTCGTTCCAATGACGATCTTTGGCGGCGAGAAGTAGTCTTCTACCGCGGAAGACTCACGCAGGAACTCGGGGTTGTACACCAGCTCGATACGCGAAGCCTCGTCGCCAAGCACGCTGTCGATGATTGGCTGGATCAGTTCCTCCATTGTCCCGGGCCGGATCGTTGACCGATACGCCACCGTGAGTTGGCCGTCCGGGTACGTCTTCACCAGCTCGGCGAGTTGGCGCGAAACCTCGGCGATGTGAGTCATGTTGTGTGAACCGTCCACCGCGCTCGGCGTGCCAACACAGACGATGGCCAGGTCACACCAGGCAACCTCCGGAACCAGGGTCGTGCATGCAGTAATCAGTCCCCGTCGATGTGCGTCGGCGATCAGCTCGCCCACGCCCGGCTCAGTGACGGGCGATCGCCCAGCAAGGACGGCGTTCACTTTGGTCAAGTTGGGATCGATGCCGATCACGTCATGGCCCTGGCTGGCCAGGCACGCGGCAGCAGTGATGCCGACATACCCCAAGCCCAAGATGGCGATCTTCACTGGCTACCTCCGGTCCCTTAGCGACCACTAACTTTCCGCGTTCGCCATACGTCGTCGTATGTCGACATCAACTGAATCCGAATCAAACAAACCCGGCCTCAATGCCGGCGACACGATGTTGGTTCGACCTAGGCAAACCGCTCTGAAGGGCGTCGAGGTGCGCCATTTTTTGCCAGGAGAATTGTCGCCAGGAGAAACACCGCCTCATTCAGACCCCTCGTGCCCGTGCCTGCCAGCCGGCTGCGGAACGTCTGTGTTAGGCGGTGAAGGACTCAGCGCGGGCGGTTCGCGGTGAGATGGTCGCCGCGCCGACTCGTCACCGTAGTAGCTGTAGCTGTACGTTGCACTTCCGCGCTCGGGCGTCATTGTGAACACCGAGCCGAGTGGTGCGGCGCCAACATCCTCGAGATTTCCAACAGCCTGTGCAAGTTGCTCACGCTTCGTCTGCCCGAATCGCACCAGGATTAGCACTCCGTCGGAATTGGCCGCCAAAATCGCGGCGTCCGTGACCGCAAGCAGTGGGGACGAATCCACGATTACATACTCGAACTGAGCGCGCAATTCGCTGAGCAGCTTTTTGGCTGCCAACGAGCCGAGCAGCTCACTCGGATTCGGCGGGGCAACTCCGGACGTAAGGACGGTTAGACCTGGAAACCTTGTCTTCTGCAGCACCTCTGGCAGAGATGCGCCGCCACTTAGCACTGTGCTTAATCCTACCTGCCCGACCAGGTCAAGGTACTTATCCAATTTAGGGCGTCGCATATCGCCATCGACGAGCACCACGTTGTGCTCGGATTCTGCCAACGCCAGCGCAATATTTATGGCTGTGGTGGATTTGCCTTCGTTCGGCATCGAACTGGTGACGACGATTACCCGCGGAGGATTGTCGACCGCGAGGAACTGCAAATTGGTTCTGAGTTTCCGAAATGCTTCCGCAATTGCTGAATTGTCGCTGCCGAACGATATCGCCGGTTCCTTCCGGCGTTCCTTGTCGAGGGGGACGGTGCCTACCAGTCCGACGCCGGTGATTTCTTCGAGAGCATCGCGGCCCTTGACGGTGTTGTCCAGCCGATCGCGGACAAGTGCAAGGCCAATTCCCAGTACCACGCCGACCGCGAGGCCAACAAGAAGGTTGCGAGTCATGTTGGGAGATGCTGGCTTTACCGGAATCGACGCGTGTTGTTCGACGACAACGCGAGCATCGGGTCTGGAGCCATCCGCCGGGGTCTCCAGTTCGCGGACCATGACGACGAACTCGTCGGACAACGCGTTGGCAATGTCACGGGCCCGGACGGGGGACTCGTCAAGGACGTCCACATCCAAAAGGACCGTATCGGGTTTCGCGCTCGCCGTGACGTTTTTCCGCAGCGCTGCCGCGGTCATATCGAGGCCGAGTTTGTCGATAGTGCGTTGAGCTAGGGTCTCGCCCATAATCAACTCGCTGTACGAGAGCACCCGCTCTTGCGAGAGTCGATTGCCCTGGTACATCTCGGCTACCGATGTGCCGCCCGTGGCCGACACGTAGAGCCTCGTCGAGGCCTGGTAGAGCGGAGTCGTGAGCAACGTGAACGCAAGGGCTCCGAGGACCGCGACCAGTATTGCAACGCACACGGTGACCCACCGAGAACGCAGTAGTTTTGCGAAGTCCTGAAGATTCAACGCCACCCCTTCATCGCTATTGCCCCGCCCCTTGCTCGGTTATCCGATGTCGCGATTTGCGAGAGCATACCGGTCACAATTGGCATCGTGGTCCAAATAATGGAGGTATCAGCGGCATTTGCTTCCTCCTACGGGCATCTCTGGTTCATCGCGAACATTCGGGCACCGATATCTTGGGCGTGACGGTGTCCACCAGGGGCTGAATCGGCACCCGGGGTGCGCCCGCAGAGGTTGGTTCGGAAAGTCGGAAGACCAATTCGCCGGCTTGGCCGGGTGGTATGGCTACCTGCGCTTCGAAGCTTGGGTGACCGCGTTCGGTGCCCTTGAAGACGGGCACCCGCTGACCATTGGCGAGTGCGCTCACCAAGGTCGCATCGGTGGTCGCGAGAAGACGAACCGAGGAGACCATGGTGCCGCTCGGCACCTTGATCGGAAGCTGAGGGAGCAGGCCTCCGATACCCGCGACGTACTCCGGTACCGACTTATCCAGCAACGTGTTCTTCAACCGAATGGTGACGGTCGACATTCTCGTTTCGCCATCACAGCCATCGGCCGCGTACTCGATTTCTCGATCGAGGTAATAATCGAGCTTGTTTCCACCGAGATTGTTGACGACTACCTCAGCGTAGGGGGCCGGATCGTCGGGAATCGCATACGCGAGCGTTGTCTCCTCGAGCACGTCCTGATCGGCGGGCGACGAGCTCCACACCGCAATTCGGCGTTCGCCGACCGCCTTGCCCAGGGCGTCGAGCAGCTTCCGCGGCGATTCAACGGGTCCCGTCATCTTCTTCACGACTTCACTTGCGATGTCCTGGAGATAATTCTTGCGAGCAGTCTGGTCCGTTGGGAAGCGGACGTAGGCGGTCGACTCGGTCAACTCGACCACGTTGTCCGTCGTGACGATCTCGCCGTCCGGCATCGTGATGGCCCCGGTCGCACCGAGCACGTAGCTCAGCGCGACCGGGTCAATGGCGATGACTCCATCGACGTTCATTCTCGACTGCTGGGCCCACATGGCTTTCCATATTTGCGCAGCATATGGAAAGTGAGCGCTCATGTTGCTATTGCGAATGTCCGTCATTGGATTGGTGAATCCGTAGTTCTCGGCGTATTCCTGCCCGAGGTCGATGGCAGCGGAAGCCCGGGTGAGTTCGGTGTTCGGTGCCAGGGTTTCCACGGTCGGAGTACCGTCGTCCAATCGAAGAATTCCAAATCCGCCGAGCAGTCCTCCGGTCCCTCGGGCTTCGGCATTGGTTTGGAACCCCATGAAGTACTTACGTGGACCGTCGGCGCCCATCATCGATGGGGCGACGCGTGCGGCAAGCGCAGTATTCTCCAACAGTTTGGCTATTTCAGAAGCCTGCCCCTGAAGTTGGGTGCGAGCGTCGCGTAGCAGCGAAACGTACTCCGGATTGGAAATTGCCCCGGCGTCAGCGTCGAGTCGGGCAGCATCCGCTGAGATCTTGCTCAGCTGAGGTTCTGCGTCGCGGAGGGCCTGCACGTCCACACGACCGTTTTCGAGCAATCGATCCGGTGAGATCGCCGTGCCGACGGCCGCGGAAGGCTGCAATACGTCGGTTGCCAGGCCGAGCACCACGTCGGATATCTGCTGACCGGTCTTGAATGGGCTACCCAACCACGGCACGGCCGAGACGACGTTCCATGGCACCGAATGGGTCGCATCGCGGGCTGCCTGCGCATGGGAATGCGCGCTGTCGGCAGCCTGCGACGCCGCCTGGGTATCTCCCCGCAGCAGCGCGTCCTTCGCTTCCTGTGCACTGTGGCGGGCTTGTTCG
>Ga0070668_100001392_pt1 | contig 17373 bp, 15 predicted proteins | sample KBSS43metaG_FD_64661 | JGI IMG/M metagenome (GOLD analysis project Ga0070668, IMG submission 64661) | Switchgrass rhizosphere microbial communities from Kellogg Biological Station, Michigan, USA - KBS S4-3 metaG | ecosystem: Host-associated > Plants > Roots > Rhizosphere > Soil ... | reverse complement strand
TCCCGGCAAATGAACGCAAAATGCCCTCGGGACGACTATAATCCGTCACTCCGCGGCCTTGCCAAAGCGAGGCGTTGCACCTAGTTTCCGGCCCATTCGCGACCCCCCTTTTTGAGGGCTCGCGTGCGGTATGCAGTTGTAGCTCAGTTGGTTAGAGCGCCTGTCTGTGGAACAGGAGGTCGGTGGTTCGAGCCCACCCAACTGTACCAGCAAAAACAAGTGCTTGCGGAAAATCAAGAGAACCCGGCGCTTGGCATAGCTACCAGCTAGCAACCATGCCGCTCAAAACCAGGCCGCCGGCCTGGAGCACGAAAACCGCCTATCCGGCAATCTCCGGCCAATCTGGGTCGAGAAGCGAGAGACAGCTAATCGTGTCCGCGGACGCATCGAAACGATTGTCGCGAAGAACGTCGATGTTGACGACGCCGATTTTCGAAATCCTGCCGAGCAGCCGACCAAACAGCTGCGCGAGAAGCTTCCAAGGCGGCCCAAACGTGTCGTGCGGCATCATCCGGCGCTATCGTACGCCGAGGCGCCGCACTTCATGGCTTGCCTCACCTCAGCAGACGGCATCGCGGCTTCGATGCTCTGCTTTCTAATCTTCACGGTGTGCCGCACCAATGATGGACGCCGCTGGTCCGAGATTAATCGGCCCCTATCGACGTGGAAGATCCCCGGCGACGCACGAAGATGCATCAGGACCATGTCGTGCCGCTTTCCGAACCTGCACTCGCAATCCTCGACAAGATGCGCGATTACTCCGAGGGCGAATTAATCTTCCCTACCTCCGACGATGGAGCGTTTTCAGAGAATGCCATGCTCGCCGTACTGGATCGCCTAAGCTGCGGTCACATTACCGTGCATCGATTCCGCTCGACCTTCGCAACCTGGGCCATGGAATGCACAGACTATCCTGATGGCGTCCGCGAGGCAGCGCTCGCGCACAAGTACAAATCAGAGACAACGGCAGCCTATCAGCGCGGGCAAAAGCTCGAGAAGCGGCGCATCCTCATGAAAGATTGGGCGCAATTCCTCGCAGGATCAAAGATCATCCGTTTCGACAAAACCGGCTAGTCCATCTTGGACAACTTAGCCTTCGTTCAGTCCGCGACTGATCCACAGGGCATCTGGTTCTGCCTAACGGTTTGTCGGCGTCTCGCGTTCGAGGCGATTTTTCGAGGTAGTCGATCATCTGCTTGAGCAGGCGCGGTACTCTACCAAAACGAAATCGAGACTATGGACCGAAAAAGCACGAAGTCATGCGACTGGGCATCCGAAAATGCGCGCGGTCCGGGACCGCCTCGTCCACCCGCACACAACTCGGATCTAAGATCCTTCGGCAAATTTTGGCAAACACTTTCGCTCCCTTGTTCTTGCGGTCGTGCAACTTATGTGCGAGCTTAAGTAGGCGACAAGCTTCCAATTTGAGAATGCGACATCACACTGATGCTCGAACATGGGCGTGCGCATTCAAAGCGCGTCACGTTTCGTGGCGAAAGCAGAAAGTTGCGACAAATTTTAGAGCCAACAAGTTTTAGAACAATGTGACGGTTAGGCGGATCGTTTGCGCCTCGGTACAATCCGGGCACGATAGCTGGCGAGGTAGAAAGGTGACGATATGTCGCGCTCTTCCGAACAGCAATATAGCGGCGTCGAGGTGGTCATGGTCGCGGCGGCGCCGGATCCTCGCAGCGCTGCAGCGCCGGTCGCCCCGGCCCTCAACCTGGTCGACGCCGCCCAAGCGATGGGCATCGCGGTCAAGCCCTTATTTCCAGACGCCGCGGTGCATGCTTCCGCGGCTGTAGCGGCGCCTCCCTCCACGCCGCCCAATCCGGAATTGGCAGCCATCGAAGAGGAACAACGGCGCTTTTTCGTTACGCAAGCGCCGACAGACGACGAAGCGCGGCAGGTCGCAAGCAAATTGAGAGTGCTGCCCGGAGTCGGCAAGGTCTACATCAAGCCGGCTGTCGAAAGTCCCCTGGCACCTGACTCTGCGGGACCGCCGCCTCCCGCGACGACGGTCCCGAACTTCTCCATACAACAGGGCTATCTCGATGCAGCGCCCGGAGGCGTCGGAGCCCGAACCTCCGCCTGGGCGCATCCTGGCGGCAAGGGCGAGGGCATCCGGTTCGTCGACATCGAAGGCGGATGGACACTCGAACACATCGATTTTCGCGGCAACAGCGGCGGTCTGATCGGCGGTCATCCCTTTACGGATGCCGCCTGGACAAACCATGGCACGGCGGTTCTCGGGGAAATCCGCGGCGACGACAACAGCCTCGGCGTCGTCGGAATTGCACCGCAATCGACTTTCCATGTCGTCTCGCATCAGGGCCTAGGATCGGCCGGCGCGATCGATCGCGCGGCAAGCGCGCTGGCAGCGGGCGATATCATGCTCCTGGAAATGCATCGGCCTGGACCGCGCTTCGGCTTTGTCGCGCGCAACGACCAGCGAGGATACATCGCGGTAGAATGGTGGCCGGACGATTTTCTCGCCATTCGGCGTGCCGTGCTGCGCGGCATTATTGTCGTCGAGGCGGCGGGCAACGGCGCGGAAAATCTTGATGACCCGCTCTACGATCAGCCTGATCCATCTTTTCCCGATAGCTGGGACAACCCGTTTCGCGATGCCCGTGACTCGGGCGCGATCGTGGTCGGTGCGGGCGCCCCGCCGAGCGGCCAGTTCGGGCCCGACCGATCGCGGCTTGATTTTTCAAACTTCGGCTCGCGGCTCGATTGCCAGGGATGGGGACGAGGGGTCGTGTCGACCGGATACGGCGATCTCTACGGCGGCTCGGCCGACGCCTTTCGCACCATCGCCTACACCGCCCAGTTCAGTGGCACCTCCAGCGCTTCACCTATCGTGACCGGGGTCGTGGCATGTCTCCAGGGCATCGCGCGTGCACGTGGCACGTCGCTGGATCCCACACGGGTAAGAATGCTTCTGCGGGAAACCGGCAGCCCCCAAACAGGAAACCCTGTCGGCGGCGTTTCGCAGCGGATAGGCAATCGGCCCGATCTGGAAGCGCTGATCGCGCGCATCTCCGGCTCGGCATAGGCGAACAATTGCCGGCGGTGGTGACGGCGAGCCGCCGCAGGCAGCGCTGAGATCAATCGCCGAAGGTTTTGCGTGCGACCATGTCGCGGCGATCATCGTTGCCGTCGTGACATGAGGTAATCAGTGTGAGAGTTGCTTCGCATGATCCGTGACCTGAGCGCGACCCTGCAGGCGATCTTGAGCGACCCTGTGATGACAGGGCCGTTCCCGGAATTGTCGCACGCCTTGATCGCGTTTGATCGGCCGGACGACACATTCAGACCAACTCAGACCATGCTCGATCTGTTTCTGTTCGACGTGCGCGAGAACATGGAGCTGCGCAGCAACGAGCCGAGGATGGGCCGGCAGAATGGTCAGGTGTTGATCAACCAGGCTCCCATGCGTGTCGCCTGCACCTACCTGATCACGGCATGGCCGGTTGGAGGTACCGAGCTTGCGCTGCAGGAGCAACGGCTGCTCACGCAGGCTCTACAGGTGCTCGCGAGTTGTCCGAGAATTCCGGCTCCTTTTCTCAAGGGCAAGCTTGTAGGACAGGAGCCGCCGCTTCCGATGATGTCCGCCCATCACGCGGACGAATTGAAGAACCCGGCCGAGTTTTGGGCGGCGATCGGCAACAGAATGCGGGCGTCAGTTACGGTTACTGCGACCATAAGCCTGGACGTGTTCCCGTTGGCAAGTGTGCCGATGGCCAAGTCCGCAATGGTCCGCTTCGGTGAGCGCGTCGTCGGTGCGGAGCAACTGACGGCGGCTACAAAATCAGAATCCTTCTACATCGGGGGCAGGGTGACCAAAGCCAGCAATCCGGTCGCCGGCGCCGCTGTGACTGTCGCCGGTTCGCCTCTCGCGGCGCGCACCGACGCAGAAGGCAAATTTGTCCTCGGCGCGATTTCAGCTGGGAATTATACGCTCAATGTGCAATCGGGCGCCGGCACGCAGCAGGTCGCCATCACCGTTCCCGCGCCCGCAAGCCACGACTACGACGTTGAGCTCTGATATTCGAATCTGGATCATAATCCCGCAAGGAGGAAGACATGGCACAGTACCTATCCCCGGGCGTTTATGTCGAGGAAGTTCCCTCTGCCATCAAACCTATCGCGGGGGCCGGTACGAGTACCGCGGGATTCATCGGCGTGGTCCCGGACGGTGTGATGGACCAGCCGCTGTCCAAGATCACCGGTGCTCTCCTGGGCGTCGGCGATGGCACCAACAAGGTCTTCAAGCTGCCGGTCTATCCGGCAGGCAAGACGACGGTGAAGGTTGACGGCGCAGACGCCACAGGGGTCACCTTTGCCAACGATGACACCAACAAGGTGTCGACGGCGACGCTTGCGACGGCGCCGACGGCCGGCCAGAAAGTGACGGCAGACGAAATTCCGGGATTTTCACCTGTTCCTGCCGGCACGCCAAAGCTGTGCACCACGTTCAGCGACTTCAAGAAATTCTTTGGCGACTTCAGCGGCAATCTGGGCCATGACCGCCTGGCGCAGGCTGTCTATGGCTTTTTCAATAATGGCGGCAGCCGCTGTTATGTCATGCGCGTGAAGGCGGAAGCAGACGTCTCGAAATTCCTGGTCAATTTCGAGGCGATAGACGAGATCGCCATCGTCGCGGCCCCCGGTCTGGCCCAGAACGACACCGACGGCAAGAACACGCGAACGCAGATCATCGCCCATTGCGTCGTCCGGACCCGCAACCGCTTCGCGATTTTTGACAGCCCGGAGGTGGTGGAAAGCGGAAACCCCGCCGCCCTTGACCTCGGCCAGCTTGACCCAAAAGCTTCAAACACCGTCATGCCACCGGTCAGCGACTGCGCTGCCTTCTATTTTCCGTGGCTGCAAGCGGTCGATCCAATCAGCAACGCTGTGGTCAACGTGCCTCCGAGCGGACATATCGCCGGCGTCTATGCGCGCGTCGACAATTCCCGTGGCGTTCACAAGGCGCCGGCCAATGAGCCCGCGCTGGGAGCAATCGGTCTCAAATACAACATCAGCAGGGCGCAACAGGATGGGCTCAATCCCCAAGGCGTCAATTGTATCCGCAACATCAACGGGAACATCACGGTATGGGGCGCACGCACGCTGGGTGGCGATGCCAATGCCGACCTGAAATACATCAATGTCCGGCGGACCCTGTTGTTCGTGCGCAAGTCAATCGAGGAGGGCACGCAATGGGTCGTGTTCGAGCCCAATGATCAAGGCCTCTGGCAGAAGATCACGCGCAACATCACCGCTTTCCTCACCAATGTGTGGCGCAGCGGTGCGCTGTTTGGCGCCACGCCGCAACAGGCCTTCTATGTCAAATGCGACGCCGAGACCAATCCGCCGGAACTGCGCGATGTCGGTCAGGTGGTGACGGAAATCGGCGTGGCGATCGTGCGTCCGGCGGAATTCGTCATCTTCCGGATCAGTCAGTTCACCGCACCGAGTAACTGACCGATGCCGATCGCCCAAGCAAAGTACGACAGCCCCGGCGTCTACCGGAGTAAGGTCTCCGTGGCGCCGCAGCCGGTGCTCGAGACCGCGGTGCCGGGTTTTGTCGGCTTTGCGGGCGCCGGCAACGGCATCAATTTCAATCAGCCGGTGCGACTGACCCACAAGAACCAGCTCGCAGCCTTCGCCACGGCGGGGGACGCGGGAAGTCCGCGCTATCTGATGGATGCGGTGACGGGCTTCTTCGACAATGGCGGCGTGCGTTGCTACATCGTCCCGGTTGATCCAGGCCAGCAACAGATAGACGGCCTGATCAAGGCCATCGACGCCCTGGCGCCGCTCGACGACATCGATCTCGTCGCCGTTCCCGACGCCGTAGCGCTACGGACGGAAGCACAAGCGATCGACAAGGACGGCATTCTGCGTGTGCAAGGCGAGGTGCTGTCGCACTGCGCAAGACAGGCCAATCGTTTCGCCATCCTCGATTCGTTTCCCGGTGCCGGCGTCGAAGAGGTCAAGACGCAAGCCAAACTGCTTGTCCTGGGGCAACGTGAACCGCTGAACGGTGCACTTTATTTTCCCTGGCTGTGGGTAGCGAAGGCCGCGCCATCGCCTGCACAGACGACGCCCGCGGCGGCACCGAGCAGGACGCAACCACCCTGCGGCCATGTTGCCGGCATTTACCGCCGCAGCGACGACAATATCGGCGTGTTCAAGGCGCCGGCCAATGAGGAGCTGTTCGGCGTGCTCGATCTGGAAAGCCAGATCGACAACCACGTCCAGGGCGACCTCAATTCAGCCAGGGTGAACTGCCTGCGGGCTTTTCCCGGCCGGGGCATCCGTGTCTGGGGCGCGCGGACCCTGGGTTCGGCGTCGGCCGCTGGCGATCCATGGGCTTACGTCAATGTGCGGCGTCTGTTCCTGACGGTGCGGCGTTGGATCGACCTCAACATGGGATGGGTGACATTCGAGCCGAACGACGCTCGTCTGTGGATTCGTATCCAGCGTGAGTTGACCGCCTATCTCGGCAGACTTCAGAGCCGGGGCGCGTTGCAAGGCAATACGCCGGCTGAAGCTTTCTACGTCAAATGCGACGCTGAAAACAATCCGCCGGATCAGCAGGGCGAAGGCCGGGTCGTCGTCGAGATCGGTCTCGCGCCGCTCTCGCCGGCGGAGTTCATCTTTGTGGAAATTGTCCTGAGCGCAGCCGGTGCAAGTATCAACTGACAGCAAACGAGCGTTTGGACACGTGTGATAACAAGTAGAGGAGAATAGTCATGGCAACAGGCAGTCGGGTCGACCCCTATCGCGGCTTCAATTTCCTTGTTGAGATCGACGGCATCACGCAGGCCGGTTTTCAGGAGGTGGGCGGCCTCGACTCGACCACCGCGGCGGTGGACTATCGCGAGGGAACCGACCCCAATCACGTGCGCAAGCTTGCCGGCCTCAACACTTATGCCGCCATCACGCTCAAGCGCGGCATTACCGACTCCGACGAATTGTGGAAATGGCACCAGACGGTGATCGACGGAAAGCCGGAGCGAAAGAACGGCTCCATCGTGCTGCGTGACGAAACCGGCGCAGAGAAAATCCGCTGGAATTTCTCGGAAGCCTGGCCCAGCAAATGGACGGGGCCTGCGTTGAATGCCACCACCGCCGCAGTCGCGGTCGAGAGCCTCGAAATCACGCATGAGGAGTTGAAGCGGGCATAACCGCACGACGTTACCCGGTTCTGCACGCGCCAGTCGTGATTGCAGCGGCCGTATCATCTCGGAGGAGCAGGCTGGATGTTGCAAACGGAGTTTCCTTTTCGGCTGCCGCGCGGGTTCGTCGATGTGGAGGGCAACCTCCACACCGAGGGCACCATGCGGCTTGCCACTGCCTACGATGAGATCGCGCCGCTCAAGGACCCTCGCGTCATCAGCAATCCTGGCTATCTTCTCGTCATTCTGCTGGTGCGCGTGATCACGCGGCTCGGCTCGCTCGAGCACATCAATCCAAAGGTCATCGAGGGGTTGTTTGCCGCCGATCTCGCCTATCTGCAGGATCTGTACACGCGCATCAACGGCACCGGTGACAATCGCGTGCGGACGCAGTGCCCGCACTGTCAGCAGCAATTCGATGTCGAGCTAACCGCAATGGGGGAAGATGGCGCTACCCCTTAGATCGGCTCTATGAGGAGGTAGCGTATATTGCATATCATTTTCACTGGCCGCACGAGGAGATACTGGCGCTGGAGCACACTGAGCGACAGCGCTGGGTTGGCGAGATTGCGAAGATCAATCAACGTTTCAACGATCGCGAAAGCTGAGGTCGAATGAGGCGCGCTTCCGAACACGGGGCCCGCAACCGATCAGCGAAGTGAAAAAGAGAAGGAAGCAACATGGCTTTGCCGTCTGTAGGCCTGAACACGGCGTTTTCGGTACTCACCAATGTCCTGGGGGTTCGTTCCGATCCATACCAGGCCTGCAATTTCATGGTGGAGATCGAGGGGATTCTGGCCGGCAGCTTTTCGGAATGCGGCGGGCTGCAGGTGGAAACGGAATATTTCGATTACCGCGAGGGCGGACGCAACGACTATGTGCATCACTTCGCCGGGCCGACCAAATACCCGATGCTCACCTTCAAGCATGGCATCACCCAGATCGACGGCCTCTGGAATTGGCACCAGGATGTGACGCATGGCACCATCAGGCGCAAGAACGGAACGATCTATCTGCTCGACCGGATGCGGATCCCCGTCATGTTCTGGAATTTCAAGGAGGCGTTCCCGGTCAAGTACACCGGTCCGGAGTTCCGCGCCGACTCCGCCGCAGTGGCATTCGAAAGCGTCGAGATTGCGCACCGCGGCCTGAGCCGGCCGACGCTTGGAGGTGTGCTTGGCGAGATTGGATCCGCGGTGGCTGGTGCAATCGGCGGATCGATCGGGCTTTGATCAGATGACGGACTCTCGGGATCAGGAGCAGTCCGCTTTCCTTGCGGATTCCAAACTGGCGAAGCGCCTGATGCGCCGCGCGAAGGATCCTGTCGGCGTGATCGGCGTCGGTCATGCCTTGCGGCTGCACGGACGGGCCAGTTTCCTGGCCGGCAGGTCGGCGGTCGTGGACGGCCTGATACAGCGCTACGGCGTCAATCGGGAACACGGCGCGGCTGCGGAAGGCTCGGCTTCATTCGGGCCCATGCCTTGGAGCTTTCCAGCTGGAAGAGCATTGCCGGAGTCGATCGCCTCTGGTTCCGCCCTCATATCGCCGCGCTCGCCGGAGCCATCGGCCTCTCAGTATACGGTGCGGCGTGCGGTCAGGCATCCCGGCGAGTCCGTGTCTTCTGCGCCCGTGCCGGCTGCGCCGCCACTGCAGTCGAGCGGCAGTGGAACAGCGCGAACGCCGTCCCAGCCGGTGACGATAGTACAGACGAAGCCGCTGGGCGTGCCAGCCGCCGGTGCGCCGCGATCTTCGTCCACGACGACCGATGCAAGCGAACCGCGGACACCAGCGCAAGAGCAGCAGGGACCGCCGGCGACGGACGGCCCGAGCGTCCACGGTTATCCCGTGCGTGCCAACGAGCTGCCGGTCATAACTGCCACGACGCCGTTGCTTCTGCAGCGGCAGGCGGATCACGTCGCCGTTGTTCGCGAACAGCATTTCGAGGCGCCGAGTTCACACCCCCGGCAGGACAGCTTCAGTTCGACAGTGTTTGTGCCGGCGGTCGTGGAGAGCCGCGCGCCAGTTCCGTCGGCTCTGCAACAGATGCCGATGGCGCAAGCCGTTCCGGCGTCGCGCGCCGCTGACGCCGCGAGCAGCCCCGCGTCGCAGGACAACATCGCCGCAGCCGTGACACGAACAGCGTCACTGCCTGCTTCGCCCTCCGGCCCGCTGATCCTGCAGCGCAAGCCGGCGCAGTCACCGGGCTCGCATGAATCCGCGCCTGCGCGAACGGCAAGTGCGAGCCGTTCGGCCGCCGTTTCGGTCGCATCGGAAATTCGCGGCGCGGCGGCCGCACCGGGTGAGGCGCGCATCGTATGGCGCAAAGCCGATCGCGACGGCGGCCAAAGGGACGCGGTGCGCGCGCTGACGGAAACGCGGACACCCGCGCATCAAATCCAGATGAAGCGTGAAGCCGCCGTCGGCACGGCATCGGATGGCGTTGTCATGCCAGACCTGCCACCGCCGCCTGAAAGCCATGACTACACCCGCATTGCCGAAAAAGTCAGCCGCGTGATGGCACGCCAGCTGCGGGTCGAACGCGAGCGCCGGGGCATAACCAAATGACCGCGCTGGAAAAATTGACAATCACGCCGGAAAAGAAATCGGGGCTTACCCCGATCAAGGTGTTGTTCAACCCCAACAGCTATTCCGTCTCCAAGGCGGTGTTCTGGAACCAGCCCGGCGCCGGCGGTCATTCTGCCGTCGCTACGGAACGCCGCAGGAATGCGCCGGCCCTTCAATTCGGCGGCGGCCAGAGCCGTACCCTTTCACTCGACTTGTTCTTTGACACGACGGAAGAGACCGTCGATGCCAAGAAGGACGTCCGTATCCTGACCAACCAGATTGCGAAGCTTGGCCGCATATCGAGAAGCCTGCCGCGGCAGCGGCCGCCGGTCTGCGTCGTGTCCTGGGGGAAAGCGGAGCCTCCTGGATCGGATTTTCCATTCACCGGCGTGCTCACCCAACTGACGCAGCACTTCAACCTGTTCCTTCCCGACGGGCGCCCGCTGCGCGCCAACCTGACGGTGGCCTTCACCGAATTCCTCGATCCCGAGAAGGATGAGCGGGAAACCGATCCGGAGTTCACCACGCGCGTGGTGAGACGCGGCGACACGCTGAGCAGCATCGCTGCGGACGTCTATCGTGATCCGACGAGGTGGCGCGTGATCGCCGAATACAACGGCCTCGACGATGCTCGCCAGGACCTGGTCGGTCGCCGGCTCAACATCCCCAAGACCGATTGAGGGCGCCATGCCGGTTTCACTCAGCGGTCCGCTGGTCCCATGCTTCGATGTCCTGATCAACGGCTCGCCGGTGTCGGCGAATGTGCTGCGTTACATCGAGGAAGTGGTGGTTGACGACAGCATCGACCTTCCGAGCATGTTCGTCTTCACCGTGACGACGTCGGATGCGCAGGACAAGGAATCGCCATGGGTCGACGACACCGATCTGTTTTCCCTCGGCAATGTGGTCGAGATCAAGATGGGCGGTGAGGGCGATCTGACCAAGCTCATCAGCGGCGAGATCACGGCGCTCGAGCCGGAATTCGTCACCAGCCGAATTCCGCTGCTGCGCGTGCGCGGCTACGATCGCCGGCATCGGCTGCAGCGCGGGCGCAAGACGCGAACGTTCTTGCAGAAGAAGGACAGCGACATCGCCAGTCAGATCGGCGGTGAAGCGGGCTTGAGCGTTGACGCCTCGGACAGCGGGCCGAGCCTCGAATATGTATTGCAGGCCAACCAGACCGACTGGGAGTTTCTTTGCGGGCGCGGCCGCCTCATCCGCTATGAGGTCGCGGTCGATGACAAGACATTGCTGTTTCGTCCGGCGGGCAACGACCAGAGCGAAGTCCTGACCCTGGACATGAACAATGGCCTGCTGGAGTTCTATCCGCGCCTCGCGGTGGCCGGGCAACGGACCGAAGTGAAGGTGCAAAGCTGGAGCGTCAAGGACAAGAAGGCGATCCTCGGCGATTCCGCGGCGGGGGACGAAGTCTCGAGTATGGGCGGGCAGGCGAGCGGCGCCGCACTGGCCAAGGACGCGTTCGGCGATGCCATCGACGTGATCAGCCATCAGCCCGTCGGCGCGCAAGCAGAAGCCGACCAGATCGCCAAGGCGAGGTTCAATGACCTGGTGCTCGAGTTGATATCGGGTGACGGGCTCTGCTGGGGCCGGGCCGATATCCGCGCCGGCAAGGTTATCAAGATCGACGGCATCGGACGCCGCTTCGGCGGCTCCTATTACGTCACATCGGCGATCCATCGCTATACGCCGGCGAACGGGTATCTGACGGAGTTCGTAGTCAGGAGAAATGCGTCATGAATTTTTTCGATGTCATCTCCGATTCCATCCAAAACGATCTGCGTGGCGGTCGCATCCATGGCGTAGTGGTCGGCATCGTCACCAACAACCAGGATCCGGACGGGCTCGGCCGGGTAAAGGTGAAATTTCCCTGGCTGAGCGATGTCGATGAGAGCACCTGGGCGCGCATTGCGGCGCCGATGGCCGGTGATCAACGCGGAGTCTATTTCCTGCCCGAGGTTGAAGACGAAGTGCTCGTTGCCTTTGAACACGGAGACGTACGATTTCCTTACGTGCTGGGCGCGTTGTGGAATGGAAAGGATGCGCCGCCGGCCAGCAACGACGATGGCAAGAACAATGTCCGCATCATCAAATCGCGCAGCGGTCACGTTATCAAGCTCAACGATGAGGACGGCAAGGAAACCATCGAAATCGTTGACAAGAGCGAGAAAAATAGCATCCTGATCGATACGGCAAATAACTCGATTGCCGTAACGAGCGACAAGGACATTACGCTCTCGGCCTCGAACGGCACGATCAAACTCGACGCACAGAAGATCGAAATAAATTCGTCAGGTCCGACCAAGATTGCCGCCGGCAGTACGGCGTCTGTCGAGGCAAGCGCGACCCTGACAGTCAAAGGCGCTACCGTAAATATCAACTAGAAATAGAATACTGGCGAGGAACGACAGCCGTAACGAGGGGAGTGCGTCAGATGGGACAGCCAGCAGCGAAACATGGCGATCAGGTTACAGCGATCGATACCCATATCGTGATGGTGCCGTCTGGTCCGTCGATGGTGCCCACGCCGCTGCCGCATCCGTTTACCGGCGTGATCAACGGCGGCCTCAGCACGGATGTCAACATCCTTGGCATGCCGGCCGCCACGGTTGGCAGCACCGCCGATAATACGCCGCCGCACCTTCCGACACCGCCCGGAGTCTCGTTCCAGGCCCCGCCGTCCAACAAGGCGACCATCAAGAGCGGGAGCGCCACGGTCAACATCAACGGCAAGAAAGCGGCGCGCAGTGGCGACGTCGCAGATACCTGCAACGATCCTTCCGATCTGCCGGTAGGCACGGTGGTTGCCGTCGGCACGGTGTTCATTGGTTAGAGCGGGGCGCAGACATGGCGAAGGCGGCCTTTCTTGGCGTTGGCTGGAGCTTCCCCGTCGAGCTTGACGGCGGCGGCGCCGTGACTACGGCCCAGTATGAGGAGAGCGTCGACCAGGCGATCTGGATCATCCTTGGCACCGCCAAGGGCGAGCGTTTGATGCGGCCGGATTTCGGCTGCGGGATCTACGACCTCGTCTTCGGGATGAATTCCGCCTCCACCTCCGGAAAGATCGCGCAAGAGGTACGTGAAGCGCTTCTGGCGCACGAGCCGCGCATCGATGTGCGCGACGTGCGGGTCGAACCGCGGGATGGCGGACAGACGTTGCTCATCCATCTGGAATATCAGGTGCGCGCCACCAACAACGTCTTCAACATCGTCTATCCGTTCTACCTGCAAAGGAGCGCGACATGATTTCGCGTCCTCCGCCGCAGATCGATACGCGCTCGACGAGCGCGGTCACGGAGCAGCTGGTGCGATGGCTGCACAAATATGCCGCTGACTGGACGGACTTCGACCCGGCGACGGGAGCGCCCAAAGGCATGAGCGCCGGGCTGATCGGCGTGTCGGCGCGCTTTGCGGATGTGCTGATCCAGCGCCTCAATCAGGTTCCACAAAAGAATTTCCTCGCCTTCCTGGACCTGCAGGGCGCGGCCTTGTTGCCGCCGCAACCGGCGCGGGCGCCGCTGACATTCCTTCTGGCCAAGGGCAGCCTGGTCGACGCGCTCGTTCCACTCGGGACGCAGGTGGCGGCGGCACCGGGCCCGGGTGAGAAAGACCCGGTGATCTACGAGACCGAAGACAACCTGGTGGTGACGGCGGCGCAGCTGCAATTCGCCTTTGCCCGCGATCCCGGGCAGGACACCTACGCCAACTATAGCGACGACCTCATCGCCATCGGGAGTCCAGCGACGTCGATCTTCCGAGGCAATCGCCGCATCGCGCATATCTTCTACCTCGGACAAAGCGGGCTGCTCGACTCGGAGAGAATGACCAAATTCACTGTGGTGGTTGACCTCAAGCCGCCACCAGCAACAGCGCCGGCAGATGGCATCGAAGTCAAATGGGAGCTTTGGGACGGCATCCAATGGAGCGACATCACTCCGCAAGATCCCGCCAAGGACGGCACGAAACGCCTGAGTCAGTCCGGTACGATTGATTTCGGCAAAGTCCCGGTGGCCGGCATCACCGCGGTGCAGGGCATGGCGAAAGAATGGGTCCGCTGCCGGCTGCTGACGCCCATCACGCCCGAGACAACGGCGCGAGCCGGCATGGCGCGGGCCGACCGTGTGCCGGAGATCCGCAGCATCGGAATGCGTGTTCATTTGCAAGACAGGAAGGTTCTGTTCGCCCGGGCCTATGCTTCGGCTTCCGGCGATATCGACCTGAGCAAGGATTTCTACCCCTTTGGCGAGAAGCCGAAGTTCGGCGACGCATTCTGGCTGACTTTGCCCGAGGACTTTGGGCGCGGCGGCGCCAAGGTGACGATCAGTGTCAATGTTACGAGTGTTCCCCCATCACCCGGCGCGGCGGGTCCGACGCCCCCGGTCGCCGTTCCGTCCGAGGACATCAGACTGCGCTGGGAAGGCTGGAACGGGAAGGCGTGGGTTGAACTCGGAACCTCCACCAGGACCGGCGTGGAGAACGGCACCGTCAATGGCAATGCGTTTTCCGACAGCACCAAGGCGCTATCGCAAAAGGGGGACATTGTCTTCACGTTGCCGCCGCAGATGGCCCGCTTCAGCCTGAACGGCAAGACCGACTACTGGATCCGCGTGCGCATTGCCAGCGGCAATTACGGAGTCGAGGGCCACTTCGTTCCCGAAGACTCGGCTGTGAGGTTCAAATTCGTGCCAGCGAATTTTACTCCGCCGTCGATCAAGGAGTTGTTTGCGAGCTACGATGTCGACCGGCCCCTGCCGCCGGCGACACAGACCTTTCCCGAAGCGGTCATTACCGAGAACGATTTCATTTACGAGGATCGCACGGCCGAAAACGCTGATCCCGACAGGAGTTTCGTTCCCTTCGCAGCATCGCAGGATCTGCGCCCGACGCTTTATGTCGGATTCCTGCTGCCGCCTGCGAGGAGCTTTCCGAACCGGCCGATCACGATGTTTTTCGACTCGGCGCATCTGCGCTACGGGCAGCGGACGGCTCCACTATTCCCGGATGAAAGCCAGGCTTCTGCGAATGCCGGTGACATCGCGAACCACCGCTTCACCGTCACCAACGACAGCTCCCGTGATGCGGCATACGGGGTTGATGCGATCGGCAGCCAGTGGAAGCCGGTTATCAAATCCGTCAATCCTGATGGTTCACTCGGTGCGGCGCTGTCGAACATCTCGCTCTCTGCAGGCAAGAGCGCCGACATCAACGTGCAAGTCACTGTGCCGGCAAACGCCGCGATCGGCGCCGTTGACAGTGGCATCGTTCGGCTTGTCTCCGCGGCGGGGAGTCTTGCCGCGGCAGAATTCGTCACCACCGCCGCCATCGACGCAGCAGAGGCCCAGGAACCGCAACTGACCTGGGAATACCGGACCGAGCAGGAGTGGGCGGGACTCACCGTCCGTGACGACACCGCCAATCTCACGACCAGCGGCGCGGTGGAATTTCTGGCGCCGGCGGATTTTGTGCCTCACTCCGAAATGGGAGTCAAAGCATGGTGGATCAGGGTTCGCTGGGACGCGGGCGATTTCGATATGCTGCCGCGTCTTGCCCGTGTCCTGCTCAACACAACGATGGCGGCGCAAACCGTCACGATCCGCGATGAAAAGCTCGGTTCAAGTGACGGGAGCGCCGGCCAGCGCTTCGTCTTGACGCGGGCGCCCGTGCTTACGGGCCAACGGCTGATGGTGCGCGAGCCGGAGATGCCCACTGGCGATGACCTTACCACCATTGTGCAGGAAGAGGGCGCGCAGGCCATCATGACGATTCCGGGCGGCGCTGGAAAGGCGGACGAAATCTGGGTCACCTGGCACGAGGTGACCGACTTCTACGCTTCGCGCCGACGCTCGCGCCATTATGTGTTCGACCATATCGCCGGCGTGGTCAGCTTCGGGGACGGGCGCAGCGGCATGATTCCTCCGACCGACACAGCCAATATCCGGCTGTCGATGTTCAAGACGGGCGGCGGTGTCCGCGGCAACAAGCCGGCCGGAAGCATCGTGCAGCTCAAGACCACCATTCCCTATCTCGACAAGGTGACGAACCTCCTCGAAGCCGCCGGCGGTGCCGATGCAGAATCGATGGACTCGCTGATTGCCCGTGCGCCCACCGAGATCCGACACCGTCGCCGTGCCGTCACCAAGGAGGACTACGAGGACATCGCGCGGCTGGCCTCGCCTGATGTCGCCCGCGCATTGTGCGTGCCCAATCGCGATCTCACGGAGGCCGGCAATGACAACAGGGCACCAGGCAAGGTCAGTGTGATCATCGTGCCGAATGCGACCGACCCCCGGCCGCAGCCCAGCCTCGAGCTCGCACGCCGGGTCCAGAGATTCATGTCGGCGTCCTGTCCGGTGACGGCAACGGTGATCGTCGTGAGTGCACCCTATCTGCGGGTCGATGTGCGAACCGAAATCGGCCTGCGGTCTCTCGAGGACGCCGCCACGGTTACGTCGAAGGTGCAGGATGCGCTGAGGCAGTTCCTGCATCCGCTGACCGGCGGGCCTGACGGTAACGGCTGGGAATTCGGCCGCGAGCCGCACCGCTCGGACATCTACGGAATGATCGAGAAGATTCCCGAGGTCGGGCACATCAGGGCATTGAAGGTCGACATCTTCGAAGATTTCCCGGGAGCACGGGAGACCGGCCGCTTCCTCGTGTATTCCGGGATTCACAGCATCGCATTGAAATACGTACCGTAAGCATCTGGATCGCGTCATGCCGTTGCAATTGCCAGATCTCGACGACCGTCGCTTCAACGACCTGCTGGTGGAAGCGTTGGTGCGGATTCCGGCCGATTCTCCCGAGTGGACCAATTTGAACCCGTCGGATCCGGGTATCACGCTGGTCGAGTTGCTCGCGCATCTGACGGATGTGCTGCTCTATCGTCTCAATCGCGTGACCGACGACAACCGCCGGACATTCCTGAGGCTCATGAACGGCCCGGACTGGGTGCAGCCGCCGGACAGCGATCTGATCGAAGAAACGGGCAAGGCGGTCAACGCAGTGCGCGAGCGTTTTCGCGCCGTGACCAGGGATGACTACGAGTTTCTCTCGAAACAATGGCTGGCCGGGCAACAGCCTGCCGATAGCCTGGAAGGACGTGCTCACTGCGTTCCGCAGCGAAATCTCGCCGCCGGGACCGAGAGCGAGCGGTTGAGGGTGCGGCCGGGACACGTCAGCGTCGTCATCGTTCCGCCGCGGCCCCGCCCGCCGCGATTTGCGCCCGCCCGCGGGCAGCCGGTTGCGCCTCCATCCAATCCCGATCGCTTTCCGCAGCCGAGTGCCGAGCAGCTCAGCGGGCTGTTCAGCCATCTCGACGAGCGGCGCATGCTGACGACGCGCCTCAGCGTCGTGGGCCCGTTCTATGTGCATGTGTCGGCGCAACTGGTGATCGCGCGCAATCCGGATGCCGTGGATGCCCAAGTGACAAAGGCCGTGCAAGCGAGCCTCGAACGCCTGCTCGATCCTTTGCCATCCGATACCGGCGAGGGGTGGCCGTTCGGCCGTGACGTCTTCGTATCCGACATTTATCAGGCGCTGGAGAAAACCTCCGGAATCGATTTTGTGTCCGACGTCATGCTGGGCAGCGCATGCGCGGGGG
>Ga0070668_100001390_pt1 | contig 17377 bp, 19 predicted proteins | sample KBSS43metaG_FD_64661 | JGI IMG/M metagenome (GOLD analysis project Ga0070668, IMG submission 64661) | Switchgrass rhizosphere microbial communities from Kellogg Biological Station, Michigan, USA - KBS S4-3 metaG | ecosystem: Host-associated > Plants > Roots > Rhizosphere > Soil ... | reverse complement strand
CCTTGTACACCTCCTGGGCGGCCGCCCGCCAGGTGACGGAGTTCAGCGGCCATGACTCGGTGAGGACGACCTTGTCAGACTTCTGGCCGTAGATCTCCGCGCCGCCACCGAGCAGCTGCAGGCCCTCCGGGCAGCTGACGTCCTGAATCAACGCCTTCTGATCCCCGGCGTTGGTGAAGCGGGAAACCTGCTGCAGCCCGGGCAGCGCCGCGGCCTGCTCCGCGGCCACCACCTGGACCACCACCGAGGCGAGAACCACGCTGGCGACGGCGGCCAGCGACGTGAGCCGGCGACGGCCGGCGAAAAGGCTTCGCATACCTGCTCGCTCCCAGAAACGATCCCGTTCGACGGTCGCTAGATCTTGCCACACGATTCGATCAGGTCAATGAATTCAGGGACCCGCCATGAGAACCTCACCGCGCGCCGACAGGACCCGCCGACACCGTGTCGTTGCGTGGCGGGGTGCGGATCCCGGTCGTGGGTCTGGGTGTGTTCCGCAGCCCTGCCGGCCGCGTCACTCAGCAGGCCGTCACTGCCGCGCTGGACGCCGGTGGTCCGAGCACGAGTACGCCGGCACGGCACGTGTTTGGAACCGGGTCGCTACCGTGTCCGCCATGACATCGGACTTCACCGTCGTACTGCGTGGCTACGACCGAGGCGGCGTGGATCGGCTGCTGGCCCAGACCGATGCGGCTCTCGCGTCGACGGACGAGGCGCTGCGGGCATCCGTGAGCCGGCTGCTGCAGGCCCCGGACCTGGTGGTGGTCCTGCGCGGCTACGCGCGCGACCAGGTGGATGACGCCATCCGTGAGCGCCTGCGCCGGCTGGGGTCGACGGCCGGCCTGGAGACGGAGCCGCGCGACCCGGTGCCGGCGTCCTTCGTCGTGGTTCTGCGCGGCTACGACATGGCAGAGGTGGATGCGATGTACGGCCGGGCCGAGGTGGCGATCCGGTCGGACGACCCGTTCGTCCGGGCATCGACACGCGACGCACTGCGTGCGGCGAATTTCCGGGTACGGATCCGCGGCTACGACCGCGCCCAAGTCGACCGCGCCGTGCAGGACGCCGTGCGGCGGCTTTCGTGACACCTCAGGCGCCATGATCACGCTGTGGGTCGTCCGCGACACCTTCCGGCCGCCGCGCGACAAGCGGGGCGTCGACCTGAACGCCAAACGCCTGCACTGGTAGCGAAGCAAAGGCGCGGACGAGGAGCCGGAGAATAATGTGTGCACATGCCGGCTTGGTTGATCGTCGAGATGGGCGGGGCTTCGAGTCGCGTCGACGTCGATGCGGCTCGGTACCACGCCGCCTCAAGTCTCACCTTTCAGGTCGAGGACGCCGTCGGCAGGATGCTAGGCGGAGCTGCCTGGCTCAGGCGACGGTTCGGCGCCCGAAGTCTGGTGAACATCAGACTCACGGTGTCCGCCGGCGACCGGCTGGAGATCAGGCAGCCGCGCGCGGAAGACTACGACGGGCCGACCGCCATCACCTGCAGGGTGGACATCCCGGCCGGATGGTTGGCCGAACCCGGGGACGGCCTGCTCGGCATCCGCTTCCTACGAGCGACGCTGCAGGCCTTGGACGCGATCGGAAGGCACTACGAAATCGGCCTGCCATCGATCCGGTCGGCCAAGGCCGACCCCGGCAAGCCTGCGCTGGCCGATCTGTTCGCTCCGCAGCCGATCGAACCGTCGATCTTCCGGCAGGCCGCTGAATCGATCGAGCGGCTGACCGCCGGAATCGGCCCGGATGAACTGGTCCTGAGCGCGGTCGAGCCGGCCGGCCGCTGGATCCTGCGAAAACGACTCGTGGTGGCGCAGAGCCTGGGCATCGTCGAATCCGAACACGTCTTCCAAGCGGGAGAGGAACAGCAGGTCCGAGCATGGACGATCCGGCGAACCAGCTGACCTGGGAAATCGACGACGGCGGCCTCGATCGAGCAGACGCGCGGGTGTTGCGCAAAGCCGTCGACACCTCCGCGCATTGGCTCGGGGTCTGGAACAGCTACGTGCTGGCCGGCCTCGCGCGGCCGGTAACGCTCGTCGTGGCTCTGCACGACGGCGACGACGTGGCGCTGACGGCCGATCGGGACAACGCGCGTGTGCACCTCGCCGTTCCTCGAGCGCTTCCCCCCGCCGACCTGCAGTATCAGATCTTGGCCGGTGCGCTGCAGGCGGTGGAGACCGCCGCTCAACTGTTGCCGCCCGTGCCGCCGCCGACCTTCTGGGAGCCGCCCGAGACCGAGGAAACCGACGAGGATCCCGGTTCGCCGGGAGTCGGTTGGGAGTTGCTGGAACCCGAGGAGATGCTGCTGCACACCAATTACGAGAGCGGCGTTTTCTCGGTCGGCCTTGAGGTGGACAAGTACATCTGGGACCGGGTCACCCGGACCGGTGTCGCTGAAGTCGTCGACACCAGCGGGCAGGAGTGGACCATCGAGTTGCAGTGAGCCACGCCGCGCTGGGAGGGCCCCGAGGGCAAGTCGGTCACGGGCCGTGTCGACATGGCCGGTCAGTCAACCGAGCGCCGTACCGTTGGTGGTCCGGTTGTGGGACAACCGTCACGAGAGCGAGGTTTTCCGGTGCCGAGCGGCTTTGTGGCGATGACTCTGCGGAGATTCGGGGCCGTCGCCCGGGAGTCCGGGGCTCATGAGTCGAAGTCTGGCGCAGGCGTCCACGCGGTGCGGACAGCCGACGGGCTGGACGCGTATGTGAAGGTCACTCCCGTGGCGCTGGGTCCGCGGGCGCTGATGAACGCCCGGCGGGAGCTGTCCTTCTACCGTGCACTCGCACCGGCCGCGCCGCTGCGTACGCCGGGGCTGTTGGACTTCGCGGACAGCGACGACGGCGTGGCGCTCCTGTTGGCGGCGGCCGGCGCGCCCCTGCCGGTCACGTCGTGGACGCCGAACATGTGGGCGGCGCTCGGGCGGGACCTGGCGGCTCTGCACAGCATGCCGGGCCCCGCGGATCCGGGATGGCTCAGCCCGGACGAGCTCTCCCGGGCCGTCGCCGAGCCGGATCTGCCGATGGTCGAAGCGTTCTGGCGCCCGGTCCTGCCGCAACTGGGCGAGATCCTGGCCCGGCGGGCCGAGTTGGCCGGGTGGATGGGGGCGCTGCCGCCGGCGTTCGTGCACGGCGACTGCCACACCGACAACATCATGCATGTGCGGGACTCCCTGGTCTTTCTCGACTGGGCATCGGCCGGCCTCGGCCGGCCCGGGTCCGATCTGGCCTTCCTGAACGTCCGTGCCACGCCGGCGGGGTGCCTCGCGCCGCCGGAACTTCTTCGCTCGTATCTCGGCGGCCGGCCCGGCGAGCATCGCGCGTGGCGGCTCGCCCTGCTCGCCGAGGAACTGGCTGTCTTTCTCTTCCAGTGGCCGGCATTCGCCCCGTACAACTCCGCAGTGGGTATCGATCGGGTTCGGCGCCGGACGCGCGCCCTGGCCGAACAGTGGCTCGACGGATCATGGCGGGACTGGTGAGTTGCCGTCCCGACACGGGAGGGCAACGCGGCTGAAGCGCGTGATCAAAGTGGCTGTTTGTTCGCCACGGCGGCAGTACGGCATGATCCGGATGAACGCCTACCCGGCCCGGTGCGCGCGACAGGGAGGATGTGTGATGCCTGATTTCATGGTTCTTCTGTACGCCACCGAGCCGGATGAGACGGAGCTGCGGGAACGCTGGGCCGAGCTTCCGGAGTGGGATGAGGTGACCGAGAGTCTGCGTGAGGCCGGCCAGCTGGTGGCCAACGGTCCGCTGGAGGGTGCGGACGCGGCCAGGACGGTGCGGGTACGCGATGGCGAGGTGCTGCTGACCGACGGCCCGTTCGCTGTCACCAAGGAGGTACTCGCGGGCTACTACCTGCTCCGGTGTGCCGACCTCGAGGAGGCGCTGCGGGCCGCCGCGCGGATGCCGACTGCCCGGTACGGGTCGGTCGAGGTGCGCCCGATGATGGGCCACGGGCCGGACACCTCGTGACCGCACGGTACCCGGATACGCCGGCGGCGGCCGCGCTCGATCGCGCCTTCCGGGACGAGCGTACGGCCGTTCTCGCCACGTTGATCCGGCAGGTGCGGGACGTCGGTTTGGCCGAGGATGCGGTGTCGGAGGCGTTCGCTGCCGCCGTCGAGCAATGGCCACGGGACGGTGTACCCGCGAATGCCGGCGCGTGGCTGATGGTCGCCGCGCGCCGCCGCGCCATCGACCGGCTGCGCCGCGATCGTTCATTACGCAGCCGTACGGAACAGCTCGGCACCCTCCTACTGGCCGACCAAGTAGGCGTGGACCTCGAAGAGCCGCCGCTGCTCGAGGACGATCGACTACGGCTGATCTTCACGTGTTGCCACCCGGCGCTGGGCACCGACGCGCAGGTCGCACTCACCCTACGGCTGCTCGGAGGGCTGACGACCGGTGAGGTCGCGCACGCGTTCCTGGTACCCGAGGCCACGATGGGCAAGCGGATCGTCCGCGCGAAACGCAAGATTGCCGACGCCCGCATCCCGTACCGGGTGCCGGACCGGGAGGACCTGCCGGCGCGGCTGGCTGGTGTGCTCCGGGTGATCTATCTGATCTTCAACGAGGGGTACGCGGCGAGCGCCGGACAACAGTTGGTCCGGCACGACCTGTGCGGTGAGGCGGTCCGGCTGGGTCGGCTGCTGTACCAGCTCATGCCGGACCAGCCCGAGGTGGCCGGGTTGTTGTCCCTCCTGCTGTTGCATGACGCGCGGCGATCGGCCCGCGTCGACTCCGACGGACGGTACGTCGCGCTCGCCGACCAGGACCGTACCCGCTGGGATCCGGCCGTACTCGCCGAGGGGCTGCGCCTGCTTGCCCGTGCGTGGCGGCACCGCAACCCGGGGCCGTACCAACTACAGGCCGCCATCATGGCGGTCCACCTGCGGGGCAGCGGACAACAATCGGTGGACTGGGCACAGATCGCCGAGATGTACGACGCGCTGCTGCGCCTGCACCCGTCGCCGGTGATCGAGCTCAACCGCGCTGTCGCCGTCGGCTTCGCGGACGGTCCGCAAGCCGGTCTGCGCCTGCTGGAGCCGTTGCTGTCCGACCAGACGCTGGCCGGTTACCAACCGCTGCACGCCGGCCACGCCGAACTGCTGCGCCGCGCCGGAAACACCCGCGCGGCGCGGGGCGCCTACGATCGGGCGATCGCGCTCAGCTCGAACGCGGTGGAGCGCGCCGAACTGGAGCGCCGCCGCGAGGCCCTGCCCGACGGCTGAAAAAGTGCCGGCGAGGTGTCCAAACCGGCGGCGGTGCCGCGACGTCCTGGTGAACCGGCCGATCGAGCCGGGAACTCCAAGGAGGCAGTGCCATGCGCAAGGTCATCGAGTCCACGCTCATCTCCGTCGACGGCGTCATCGGCGATCCGCACACCTGGTCGGGTGAGCACTTCGGCCCGGAGGCCACCGCGCGGGCACTGGAGCAGTTGGGGCACACCGATGCGATGTTGATGGGGCGCCACACGTACGAGTTGTTCTCGCGCCTGTGGGCGGCGCCGACGGACGACTACGCGGCGGCCATCTACCACCTGCCCAAGTACGTGTTCTCCAGCACGCTGCGGGAGGCGTCGTGGCACAACACCACCGTCGTCAACGGCGACGTCGCCGGTGCGGTACGCGCGCTCAAGCAGCGCGACGGTCAGGACATCGTGGTGTACGGGCACGGCCCGGTCGGCGCGGAGTTGCTCGCCGAGGGGCTGCTGGACGAGCTTCGGTTGTGGATCCACCCGGTGGTGGTGGGCAGCGGAAGGCCGTTCTTCGTCGACGGTGTCCGCGCCGATCTGGGCCTGGCCGACGTGCAGACCACGACCACCGGTGTGGTGATCGTGACCTTCCACCCGGCCCGCCGGTGAAACCGGGTTACGGACAACACCCTTGATCAGGCGCTCAGCCCTTTCGGCGCCTTCGTTGGCGTCGCGGACGAAGTAGCGTTGGAAGATCACGAAGATGATGGCCAGCGGGATGGTGGCGAGCAGCGCCGCGCCCAGCTTGAGCGGGTACTGGTTGCCGGAGCCGAGGGACCCGCTGACCAGGTCGGCGAGTCCGCGGGGCAGGGTGAACAGGGCGGGGTCCTGCACGGCGACGACGGTGTGCGGGAATTCGTTCCAGGAGCCTTGGAAGGCCAGGATGGTGAGGGTGATCAGGGCGGGCCGGGCGCTGGGCAGGACCACCGACCAGAAGGTCCGGAAGAGGCCGGCGCCGTCGATGCGGGCGGCTTCCTCGATGCTGACCGGGACCGAGTCGAAGAACTGTTTCATGATGAAGACGCCGGCGGCGTAGCCGCCCATCGCGCCGAACAGCACCCGGGTGATCGTGACGATGACGGTGACCAGGACGGAGTTGCCGAGCCAGGTGGGAAAGTCGGTGCCCTCGAAGATGCGGGCCATCGACGCGGTGTCGAACGGGTGCGGGATCGGCGACAGCGGGCTGGCCGACGCGTCCGCCTCGGTCTTGAACGAGTTCGCGATCTGGATGACGAACGGGTAGAGGAAGACCAGCGAGAAGAAGACCAGGATGGCGTAGCCGGCGAACCGGCCGGCGAGGGTACGCATGTCAGGGCCTTTCCCGCAGCGCCTGCCGCTGCGGCAGGGTGATGAAGCGGAAGCGCTGCCAGCGGGTCGCGCCGTCGATGAGGCCCGCCTCGTCCAGCTGGCCCGGGATGTTCTGCAACGCGGCGAGGAACATCAGCATGAAGGTGCCCGAGGTGGTCCAGACGACGAGCGTGATGATGGCGCACATCGCGACGCTCGGCCCGGAGATCCAGTCCCACCAGGTCAGGCCGAGCAGGCCGTGGTCGGTCAGCGTCGCGGGCGGCGCGGTGGTGTCGACCAGCCCGGCGGCGTCCAGCGTCAGGTGCAGGACGCCGCGCGGGTCGGCGAACCACTGCGGCCCGTCGATGCCGAAGAAGCCGAGGATCTCGTTGATCGCCCCGGTGTTGGCGAACATGAACAGGAAGACCACGCTGATCGCGACGGAACTGGTCACCGACGGGAAGTAGAACGCCGTACGGAAGAAGCCTTTGCCCTTGAGCAGCCGGTTGTTGACCACCAGGGCGAGGCCGAGGGCCAGCACCGTCTGCAGCGGCACCACCGCGGCCACGTAGTAGGCGTTGTTGCGGATGCTCGTCATGAAGTTCTGCCGGGCCAGCAGCCGAGCGCCGTCTTGGCGTTCTTGTCGAAGCGCTGCAGCACAGCCTTCGGGGTGCTGGTGGCCAGGCCCTGCAGGCCGGTGTCCAGGTCGGCGAGGACGCTGTCCATCTTGGGGGCGTTCACCGGGCCGTGCCCGTACGCGGCGCCCGCGATGAACGGGGCGTCCTCGGGGAACTTCGCCGTGTACTGGGCCTGGGCGGACTGCCGGGACGGCATGACGCCGAACGCGGTGGCGAACTGCAGCTGCTGGTCGGTGGCGGTCATCGCCTCGACGAACTTGATCGCCTGGTCCTTGAACTTGCTCTTGGCCGCGATCCCCCAGCACTGGGTGAACGACAGCGTCCCCTTGGTGCCGGTGGGGCCGGCCGGCAGCTCGTGCACGGTGTACTTGACGGCCGGGAAGTCGGCCTTCATGGCGCCCTTGATCCAATTGCCCTCGATCACCATGGTGGCCTTGCCCTTGCCGAACGCCTCGCCGCCCCAGCCGGTGTCGAGCTGCTTCGGGAACTTCGCCAGGCCGTCCTTGAGCAGCCCCTGCACGTAGGCCAGCGCGGCCTCGTTCGCCGGGCTGTCGGCGGTGGCCTGCTTGCCGTCGGCGCTGGTCCACCAGCCGCCGTTCTGCACGAGGAACGCGCCGATCCGGTCGCGGGCGTCGCCGATCGCCAGCGCGACGCCGCCCTTGGCCTTGATCTTCTGCGCCGCCGCGGTCAGCTGGTCCCAGTTCGTCGGCACGTCGGCGTCGGTCAGCCCGGCCTTCCGCCACAGCGCGGTGTTGATCTGAAGGGCGAGGGTCGAGGTGTCCTTCGGCACGCAGTACACCTTGCCGCCGAACGTGAACGCCTGCCGCAGGTTCGGGTAGAAGTCGTCCAGGTTCGAGATCTTGTCGGCGTACGGTTCGAGCGCCCCGACGCTCGCGTAGTCGGCGAAGCGGGCGGCGTCGACGTAGAACACGTTCTGCCAGCCGTCGCGGCGGGCGTCGCCGACCCCGGAGCCGGCCGGCCAGCCGAGAAAGCCGATCCGGCGGTGGCCGGCGTCGAGCAGGTGCCGGGTGGCCATCGCGGTGCCGGCGGCGTTGTCGACATCCACCCAGGAGTGGGTGTCCGGGGCACCCCACGGCCGGCCGAAGGTCACGAACGGCACGTCCCGCTCGGCCAGCCAGGACGTGCGGACGTCGCCGTGGTGGGTACTGGTCAGGACGAAAGCATCGAGGTCGTACGAGGTCGGACGCGTCGGCCCCGGTCAGCACCACGGTCACCGTCGACCTGGCGGCCGACCTCGCCCCCATCGAGGTGGTCAAGACCGGCGGCCCGACGGCGCCGGCGCCCGCCCACCGCGCCGCCGACGGCACCCTCACCTGGGAACGCGACGACCTCACCGTCACGGTCACGGCCGAGCACGCCGACACCGACGACCGCGGCCGGCTGACCTGGGCGGTCACTCTGGCCCCGGGCGCCACCACAACCCTGACCTTCGCCGTACGGGCGAACGACCCGGCCGCCGTGGTGCACCCGCCGGCCCGGGCCCGCGACTGGAGCGCCGCCGAGGTCACCTCCGGCGACCAGCGCCTGGGCCGGCTGGTCGCCCGCTCTCTCGACGACCTCCAGGCGCTGCGGCTCACCGACGGCGAAGACGTCTTCCTCGGCGCCGGCGTGCCGTGGTTCCTCACCCTGTTCGGCCGCGACAGCATCTGGGCCGCCCGGATGCTGCTACCGGTGGGCACCGACCTCGCCGCCGGGACACTCCGGGTCCTCGCCCCGCCGCCAGGGCACCAAGGCTGACCCGCGGTCAGGTGAGGCACCCCGGCAAGATCCTGCACGAGCTACGGCGACGGGAGTTCGTCCTCGCCGGCGGCCAGCACCTGCCGGCGACGTATTACGGCACCGTCGACGCCACCCCGCTCTGGATCAGCCTGCTGCACGACGCCTGGCGCTGGGGCCTCGCCGAGGCCCGGGTCGGCGAACTGCTCCCGCACCTGCAGGCCGCGCTCGACTGGCTCGCCACCGACGCCGACCCGGACGGCGACGGCTTCCTGGAATACCTCGACACCACCGGGCACGGCCTGGCCAACCAAGGCTGGAAGGACTCCGGCGACGCCGTGCGCCACCACGACGGCCGGCTCGCCGACCCGCCCATCGCGCTCGCCGAGGTCCAGGGATACGCCTACCGCGCCGCCCTGGACGGCGCCGCCCTGCTCGACGCGTTCGGCCGGCCCGGCGCCGACAGGTGGCGCGACCACGCGGCCGCCCTCGCCGACCGATTCCGCGCGAAGTTCTGGGTCGACGGCGGTTACCCGGCCCTGGCCCTCGACCGCGACAAACGCCCCGTCGACTCGCTCACCAGCAACATCGGCCACCTGTTCGGCACCGGCATCCTCAACCCCGCCGAGGAACGAGCCGTCGCCACCGCGCTCGGCAGCGAGGCCATGTCCGGCGGCCACGGCCTGCGCACCATGTCCACGAACGACGCCGGCTTCGCCCCGCTGTCCTACCACTGTGGCTCGGTCTGGACCCACGACACCGCGATCGTCGCCGCCGGACTCGCCCGCGCGGGCTTCCCCGCCGAAGCCGCCACGCTGATCGACGGGCTGCTGACCGCCGCCGAGACCTTCGACTACCGGCTGCCCGAACTGCACGCCGGCCACGCCCGCGCCGCCCTGAGCCGCCCGATGCCGTACCCCGCCGCCTGCCGGCCGCAGGCCTGGTCAGCGGCTGCCGCCGTGCTGATCCTGCAAACCACCCTCGGCCTGGAGCCCGACGTCCCCGCCGGCCGGGTCCGGCTGACCCCGCTGCCCGGCGCACCCTTCGGCCGGGTCACCGCACGCGGCCTGCGGATCGCCGGTCACCCGGTCGACATCGCCCACGACGCCGACACCACCAGCGTCACCGGGCTCCCGGCCGGGCTGGCGGTCCAGCGATGAGTCCGGCCTGACCGAAGAAGATCCGCGCGCTCACGGCGGTCCGACAAAGGTGAGCACCGGCTCGGTCGGGTCGAAGCCGGCCGGCATGCCCGGCGTCCGCCACGAGCCGGCCGGTGCTCCCGGCGGCAGCCACTCGGGCCGGAACATGCCGATGGCCAGGTCGAGGTCCTCCAGGTGCGGGCGCAGCTCGTCGGTGAACGGCGTGCGCAGATGCTCGGCCCACAGCCGGACCCGCAGGTCGCGGACGCCGTCGCCGGTGGTGACCAGGGCCGCCGTCAGCTCGGTGTCCACGCCGGCCATGGACCGGCTGAAGAAGTTCGCGGAGCCGACCGCGGCGAACCGGTCGTCCACGATGACGATCTTGGTGTGCACCGTCAGGTGTTCGATGCGCCAGAGGCCGAGGTTACGGCGCAACTGCTGCGGCAGCGGGTCGATGACCTTCTTCTGCAGATCGCCGTTCACCGTGCCGTTGATCAGCGGCGACGACTCGGCCGGGTCCCTCGTGCCGGAACCGACCAGGATCACCTTCACCCCGCGGGCCGCGGCGGCCCGCACGTGCGGGTACAGCTCGAAGCGGTGGTCGCCGCCCGGATACTCGTGGAAATACTGGTCCTCGATGTAGACGTAGCGCCGCGCGGCGCCGATCGCCTGGACCAGGGTGAGGTAGACCTCGTGCACGCCCTCGGGCGCCACGTCGGTGTAGTGCCGGCGCTCCCAGGGCAGCACGGAGTCGATGTACCACGGCCCGACCGACCGCAGGATCTGGCAGGCGGAACCGGCCGCCGGCCGGGCGGTCTGCGGCGGCACCGGGTCGATCGCGGTCGGCACCCCCGGCGGGTTGAGCACCTGCAGGCCCCGCACGTTCGGCCAGATGTACCGCCGGCGGGGCAGGTTCGCCGCGCCGATCCAGCGCATCCGGAACACCCGCCAGACGTCGGTGGTCGCCGGCCCCTGGATGATCGCGCCGGCGTCGTGCCAGCCCCAGCGGCTGCCGCGCACGGCGAGCCGCCGGTGCGGTGACTCGTCGACCCGGTTCGCGGCGTAGTCGATGCCGCCCACACACGCGGTGAGCTCGGTGCCCCGCCGTACCACAGTGATCTTCTGGTGGTTGGAGCCGACGCCCGAGCCGGACCAGTCGAGCAGGACCCGGCCGGCGAGCGGCGGCGGGCCGGGGCGCCGGTCAGTGCGCCAGCGCCGCAGCCGGTGCGCCGTGCTGACGTTCTGGTGGAACGGCCCGATCGTGGGCCGCGTGATGCTGCTGCTGACCACCGCGCCGGCCAGAATGAGCCGGACGTCCACCCCGGCACTCGCGAGCCCGGCCAGCAGGTCACCGAGCGGCTGATAGCCGGACTCGCCCGGGCGGCGGCCGGTCAGATCCATGTCCGGTTCGAGCTGCAGGCCACAGATGTACGCGGCGTCGCCCGGCCCGAGCGAGGTCAGCAGCTCCCGCATCCGGCGCATCCAGACCCGACCGTCGACGACGAACTCGACCGACGAGTTCTCGCAGTGCGGCGTTATCGCGGGCGACAGGTAGCGAATGACAAGATCGTCGAGCGCGGACATGCCAGGACCATACAGAACGCCGGGCCGGCGGGCGCCACCTCGCCGTCACGGCACGGTGCGGGACCACTGCTGGTTGGTGCCGCTGCCGCAGGCGTACTGCTGGATGTCGGCGCCGTCCGCGGTGTTGGCGTCGACCACGTCGAGGCATTTGCCGCTGTGCCGGGCGACGAGCTGGAAGTAGCTGCCGGTGGTCTGCATCCGCCACTGCTGGTTGGTGCCCGTGCCGCAGGTGTACTGGATGATGTTGGCGCCGTCCGCGGTGGAGGCGGCGGTCACGTCGGCGCATTTGCCGCTGTTCTGGTTGACGATGCGGTAGTAGCCGCCGCCCGCGTCCTGGAACTCCCAGCGCTGGTTCCGGCCGCCGTTCCACGCGTACTGCTTGATCTCGGCGTTGTTCGCGGTCGAGGAGCCGACCAGGTCCATCACCTTGCCGCTGTTGCGGTTGGTGACGCGGTAGTAGGTCGCCGGGTTGCCGGTCACCGTGCCGGTGGCCGTGTCGACGGTGATCGTCGGATACCAGGAGAGGCTCATCGTGGTGCTGGTCGGGAAGGTGATCGGCAGCCACACGTACCGGGAGTTGTTGACCGGCTCGTTCCAGGCGCCGGCCCAGCGGTCGCCCAGGTACAGGTAGCCGGTGGTCGCGGAGCCCTGGATCGGCAGCACGTACGCGGGCTGGGAGCCGAAGGTGGTGCCGTCGCCGACGTTGGTGAAGCTGGTCCACGGGCCGGCGATGCTCGACGCGGTGGCGTACCTGGCCTGGTTGGGGTTCCAGCCCGAGGTCCCCGAGGTGAGCAGGAAATAGGTGCTGCCGCGTTTGAACAGCGCGGGCGCCTCACGCGACTGATCGTTCCAGAAGTTGCCGACCAGGGTCTGCACGTTGAGGTAGTCCGCGGTGAGGCGGTAGATGTGCAGGTCGCGGTTCTCGTCGGCGGCGGAGATCATGTACGCGGTGCCGTTGTCGTTGTACAGGGTGATGTCCCGGGACATGTAGCTGCCGAACGGCCGGAAACTGCCGTGGTACGTGTACTCGCCGTCGACCGTGGCCGACGAGGCGACCGCGGCCCGGGCCTCGCCGTAGTCGGTGGCGTTCTCCTTGTGCATCCACATGACGAACCGGCCCGTACCGGCGTTGTAGATGACCTTCGGTCGTTCGATCTTGCTGCTCTGCAGCTCGGCAGCGGACGACCGGGTGAGCACGTCGTTGCGGTATTCCCAGGTACGCAGGTCGGTCGAGCGATAGACGGAGACCGCCCGGAACGTGTCGTCCGCGTTGCGGTTCTCGCCGAACCAGTAGTAGTAGGTGCCCACCTGGATGACCCCGCCGCCGTGGGCGTGCACCCCGTTGCCGGCGGTGTCGGTGAACTGGGTGCCGTTGGTGACGGTGACCGGGGCGGCCAGGGCGGGGGTGGCCGGCGCGAGCAGTACCGCCACGGCCGCGATCGCAATGAGCATCCTTCGCACGGGGATCGTCCTTCGCTGTCCGGACCGGCGGGGTAACACCTTCGTAATGGAGCCGCAACCCGCGGGCCACACTCTGGTCGCGCTCGTTCAGGAACGAACCGAAACGAACATTGACGCGTGCTGTCGCATCGGCCACGATGTATGCCTCCCGGGAGGCGGGTTGACCGACGAACGACTCTTCCAGGCCCAGCGGCACGATCGGCTGCTGACCGAGCTCCGCCGGCACGGCGCCGTGCGGGTCCGCGAGCTGGCCCACGAGCTGGGCGTCAGCGAGCTGACCATCCGCCGCGACATCGCCGCGCTGGCCGCCCGCAAACTGGTGACCCGGGTGCACGGCGGCGCGACGCTGCCCACCCACCCGCGCCCGGCCGAGCGACCCCGGCCGCCGAGCGCGGCCGGCTTCACCATCGGGATGGTCGTGCCGTCGCTCGACTTCTACTGGCCGCCGATCATGTCCGGGGCCCGGGCCGCGGCGGCCGCCCTCGGGGTCACCGTGCAGCTGCGCGGCTCCAGTTACGACCCCGAGGAGGACCGCCGCCAGATCGGCCGGCTGGTCGAGGCCGGCCAGGTGCAGGGCCTGCTGCTCGCGCCCCGCCTGGACGGCGACGACGGGATGCTCGAATGGATCGGCCGCCTGCCGGTCCCGGCCATCCTGGTGGAACGCCAGCCGCACCGCTGGGCCGACGTGCCGCGGCAGATCGAATGGGTCCGCAGCGACCACGCCCTCGGCCTCGAGATGGCGGTGCACCACCTGTACGGGCACGGCCACCGGCGGATCGGGCTGCTGCTGACCGAGGGCAGCCCCACCTCGGCCTACCTGCTGCACGGCTGGCGGACGGCGGCCGCCCGCCTCGGCCTGCCGGACAGCACCGTGGTGCGCGAGTCGGTCGCCCTGGACGGCCCGGGCCATCGCGAGATCATCCACGAGGTCCTGGCGGAGTGCCGGCGGGCCGGCGTCACCGCCCTGATCGTGCACAGCGACCCGCACGCCATCCGGGTCGCGCAGGTGTGCGCGGAGGTGGGTCTCGCCGTCCCCGGCGACCTGGCGCTGGTGTCCTACGACGACGAGATCGCGCACCTCGCCGAGCCGGCGCTGACCGCCGTCCGCCCGCCGAAGAACCACGTCGGCCGGCTGGCCGTCGAGCTGATGATCTCCCGGCTGCTCGACGGCGACCGCCGGCCGGCGCAGGGCGTGCTGGTCGCCCCGGAACTGGTGGTACGCCAGTCCTCGCTGCCCGGCGCCCGGCGCCTGAAATGACCAACCCCCGCGACGCGCCCGGGCGCCGGCAGTGTTCGGCGCCGCACCGCGCCGGCCGGGATCATGGACGAGCGTTCACCGGACGACCCCGCCGAGGAGGACCACCGTGCTGACCGATCTGAGCGGCGACGACCTGCTCACGTACCGCAGCGCACAGCGCATGCCGGACGACTTCGACGACTTCTGGGCAAAGACGCTCGCCGACGCCGCGGCGCATGACATCGCCGTACGGACGGCGCCGGTGACCACGGGACTGGCCACCATCACGACGTACGACCTGGTCTTCCGCGGCTACGACGGCCAGGACGTGCGTGCCTGGCTGCGGGTGCCGGCCGGGGTGGACGGGCCGCTGCCGGCGGTGGTGCAGTACGTCGGGTACGGCGGCGGGCGCGGCCACGCGCTGGAGAACCTGCTGTGGGCCTCGGCCGGGTTCGCCCACCTGCACATGGACACCCGCGGCCAGGGCTCGGGCTGGAGCATCGGCGAGACGCCCGACCCGGCGCCGGCCGCGCCGCAGGTGCCCGGGGTGCTCACCCGCGGCATCGCCGATCCGGCCGACTACTACTACCGGCGGCTGATCACCGATGCCGTACGGGCGGTCGACGCCGTACGGTCGCTGGAGATCGTGGACGACGCCCGGGTCGCGGTGACCGGCGGCAGCCAGGGCGGTGGGCTGGCGCTCGCGGTCGCCGGCCTGCGCACCGACGTCGCCGCGGTGGCCGCCTTCGTGCCGTTCCTGTGCGACTTCCGCCGGGCCAGCCGGATCACCGACGCGTACCCGTACAAGGAGATCGCCGACTATCTCGCCACGCACCGGCACAGCGTCGAGCGGGTGCACCGCACGCTCGCCTACTTCGACGGCGTCAACTTCGCCCGGCGGGCGTCGGCGCCGGCGATGTTCACGGCGGCGTTGATGGACGCGGTCTGCCCGCCGTCGACCGTCTACGGCGCGTTCCACGAGTACGCCGGGCCGAAGCGGATGCACGTGTGGGAGTACAACGGGCACGAGGGCGGCGGGATCCTCGATCAGGAACTGGCCATCGAGCTGTTCACCCGCGGCTGATCGCGCGGCTGATCGCGCGGCTGATCGCGCGGTGGGTCAGCCGCGCCGCTCGTACACCGCCTGGGCGGCCAGCGCGTCCGGGACGGACGCCTCGACGACCTCGATGAGCTCCACCAGCTTTGCCGCGATGGTGGCGCCCGTCGGGGTCAGCGTGTACTCGACGCGGGGCGGGATGGTCGCCTGCACGTCGCGGGTGACCAGACCGTCCCGCTCCAGCGCGTGCAGCGTCTGGGCGAGCATCTTCTCGCTCACCCCGTCGACCCGGCGGCGCAGGGCGTTGAACCGGTAGCTGCCCTCGGTCAGCGCGACCAGGGCGAGCGTGCCCCACTTGCCGACGATCGTCTCCATCAGGTGGCGGGACGGGCAGGCGCGGCTGAACACGTCGGCGACGAGCTCGTCGGAGGGCTCGGGAACTGCGGACGTCATCGAATAAATGTATCCGCGCCACCACCTCGGCGATAACCGCGGTGACCATACTCACCATCGGTTGCTACTAACTATTCGAAAGTGCATTCTCGTCTGCAGTACAGCGTACTTGCCAGCGAGAGGCTCAGACATGATCACCGTTACCGCCGCCACCGGACACCTCGGCCGCCACGTCATCGAGCACCTGCTCGACCGCGGCGTCCCGGCCACCGAGATCGTGGCCGCCGTGCGAAACCCGGAGAAGGCCGCCGACCTGGCCGCCCGTGGGATCCAGGTACGCGAGGCCGACTACACCCGCCCGGAGACCCTCGGCCCGGCCCTGGCCGGCACCGACAAGCTCCTGCTGATCTCGTCGAGCGAGGTCGGCCAGCGCGTGGCCCAGCACCGGAACGTGATCGACGCGGCCGTGGCCGCCGGCGTCGGGCTGATCGCCTACACCAGCATCCTGCAGGCCGAGACCAGCGACGCCCCGCTGGTGCCCGAGCACAAGGCCACCGAGGAACTGATCCGCGCGTCCGGGCTGCCCTTCGTGTTCCTGCGCAACGGCTGGTACATCGAGAACTACACCGAGAACCTCGCCCCCGCCCTCGCCCAGGGCGCCTTCGCGGGCTCCGCCGGCGACGGCAAGATCTCCGCCGCGACCCGCTCCGACTTCGCCGCCGCGGCCGCCGCCGTCCTCACCGGCGACGGCCACGCCGGCAAGGCGTACGAGCTGGGCGGCGAGGCGTTCACCATGAGCGAGCTGGCCGCCGAGGTCGCCGCGCAGACCGGCAAGCCGATCGGCTACCAGGACCTGCCCGCCGAGCAGTACACCCAGATCCTGATCGGGGCCGGCCTGCCCGAGGTGTTCGCCCAGGTACTGGCCGGCTCGGACGTCGCCATCACCCGCGGCGAGCTGTTCACCACGAGCACCGACCTGACCGACCTGATCGGCCGCCCGACCACGCCGCTCGCCGACGCGGTCGCCCTGGGACTCAAGACCTCCTGACCCGCCTGCCGGTGGCGGCAGGTCCCGAACGCCGGGAACTGCCGCCGCGGGCCGAAATGCAGGTGCCGCCGGTCCGACCGAACCCGGCCGCACGGCCTGCCGCGATGCCGGCCTGCCCGCTATGCCCGGGGCAGCCGTCTTCCGGGCTGGGGCCGTGAAAGCTGCTGGCCGTCGGCCGGTGGCGTCGGATTGCGCCGCTGCCTGGCACGGGCGGCGAGCACCGCAGTTCCTCTTCAGCGCATAGCCGGTCCGGCAGGCAGGACAAATCTTTGCGGCGATGGCGGCGCGCTCTTTACTGAATTTTCGTCATCGAGGTCTGCTGCCCCCCAGATGCCCTCCCCACCCCTGCGCCAGATACCCACCCCACCCCTGCGCCAGATACCTTCCCCCACCCCTGTGGGCGGGCGTCAGTGGAGCATCCGGGTCTGACATTTTCGGCTCGATATCCACCGCGGGCGACTTCGGAGACCTCGATTCCGAACTGTCGGTAATATGCCGACCGTGATCTCACTCGCGCGGCACTACCTGTCGCCCGCC
>Ga0070668_100001389_pt1 | contig 17378 bp, 20 predicted proteins | sample KBSS43metaG_FD_64661 | JGI IMG/M metagenome (GOLD analysis project Ga0070668, IMG submission 64661) | Switchgrass rhizosphere microbial communities from Kellogg Biological Station, Michigan, USA - KBS S4-3 metaG | ecosystem: Host-associated > Plants > Roots > Rhizosphere > Soil ... | reverse complement strand
CCCGCGAAAAGGCCGCGACGGATCAAAAGACTTTTGTGGATAAGTATAAGGCGGACGCCAGCGCCTTCGAAGCCAAGACGCCCGATTTCAAGAAAGCTTACGACCACCTCCTGAACTCGCGCGCCGCTGAATTGAAGGCGATCGGCTACGATACGCCGGAAAGTCTGCATCAGGCTTTGGTCGCCGATGAGTACGCGATTGCAGAAATGGCTTTCGCGAAAGGCAAGAGCCCGGCGGAAATGATTTACGCTCTGGCAAATCAGCGCGGGTACAAAAAGGCAATGGCGGCGGATCCTGATGCGGGGGCCGGCGCCGAAAAGTTGGCAACGATCGAACGCGGACAAGCGGCGCATAAAAGTTTGTCAGCGACGGGCGGAAGCTCGGGCGATCAGGACATGACGGCGCAAGCCCTCATCGACATGCCGGCGGAAGATTTTGAAAAGTGGTGCAACGCCAACCCAGCGAAGGCGAAGCGACTTTTCGGCGGCTGACGGCCGCTCTGTTCGAAGTGAGTAAAGGGCGGCGGGAGCCTTAACAAATCCCGTTCTCGTCTGGCGCCCGTCATCGCGCCACGCCTCCACTAAGGGCGGGAAATCTTGGTGTTGCGCTCGGTCGCGGCGGTTCGCGGTCAACCCACAGCACCCTGAAATTCCCAATTGGAGGCATCATCCGATGTCTGTGACTTCCTACGGCGTGAACCACGTCCTCTCGAATAAGCTTTGGGCTAAAAAGCTCAACGTCGAAGCCCTCAAGGAAACCTATTTCGGCAAGTTCATGGGCGAGGGCGCCTCGAACATGATTCAGCGGAAAACCGACTTCGAAACGAACGCTGGCGATAGCGTGACTATCGGCCTGCGCGTCCAGTTGACCGGCGACGGCGTGACCGAAGGTCAGACCCAGCAGGGCAACGAAGAGGATCTGACCATGTATAACGATAAGCTTGCCATCAACGAGCTTTCGCACGCGGTCCGCACCAAGAATAAGAATTCCATCGACGCCCAGCGCGTTCCGTTCAACCTGCGCGCGGAGAGCAAGGACGGCCTTACCGACTGGTACGGCAACCGCCTTGATACCTGCATGGCGAACCAGCTTACCGGCAACGTGCTGGTGGTGGATCCCCGCTATACCGGCAACAACCCGATCACGCCGGCGACGAACATCTATCGCCCCGGTGGCGCGACCGATGACGCCACCATCAATGGCGACAACACCAAGACAATGAAATTGCAGTTCCTCGACCACATGCTGGAACGCGCAAAAACCATGTCGCCGATGATCCGGCCGGTAAAGGTCAACGGGAAAAAGAAGTATCTCGCGTTTCTGCACGACTACCAGGTGACGGACCTCCGAACGGATGCCGGCGCGGGCCAGTGGCTCGATATCCAGAAGGCCGCGCTCGCGGGCGGGGCTGGCAAGGATAGCCTGATCTATTCCGACGCGCTCGGGGAGTATCGGGACGTCATCCTGCACAGCTGGAACCGCCTTCCGGTCGGCATCAAGAACGACAATACCGCCGCTCCCAGCACCCGGCGGGGCGTGTTCTGTGGCGCGCAGGCTGCGGCGGTCGGCTTCGGCAAGGAGTTTTCGAGCGGCTCGCACTTCAAATGGATTGAAGAGCTGTTCGATTACGAGCGCGAGCTTGGCGTTTCGGCGCAAACCGTGTGGGGCATCAAGAAGAGCGTCTACAACGGCGCCGACTTCGGCGTGATCCCCTTCACCACCTATGCCGTCGCGCACTAAGCGCGGCTGCTGATCCTGTTCAACCTGGGGCGGCGTAAGTCCGGCGAAGCAAGGCGCTTCGCCGGCGGCCTCCTAAAGCTCTGAAAGGGCAAAACTACGATGGGTCAAGCTCGTCAAAATGCGGCGCAGTTGGTTCACTATCTTCGTTTCAAGGTCAATTTCAACGACGCGGCAACCGCCGTGGCTGTCTTGAAACAGAGGTTGCCCAAAGGGGCAATTCCCCTGCGCGCTACCGTCCTGAAAACCACGCAGTGGAATTCGGCGACCTCGGCCGCGTTGAACGTCGGCTTTGCCGGCGGCACGGGCACCGAACTGGTGAACGCTGCCGACGTCAAGACCGCGGCCGGTCAGGCGGCGGGCGTCCTCACGGGCGCTGCGCTGCTGCCGCTCGCGGCTGAAACTCAGGTGCAGGCGTCGGTTGCGTTCGTGGGTGCGCCCACGGCCGGCGCGGCCTACGTCGTGATTGAGTACATCCCCGACAACGACTTGAACGCCGGCCAGTAGGCCGGTGGATATCTGGCTGCACTACGCGGGGGCGGCGCTGGTTCTTGAAAAAGAGCTGGCGCCGCCCTCGGCTCATACGCCGGCGGTTGTCCCGGCTTCTCCGGCTGTGACGGTGGCAGATGGCAAGCCCGAAAAACTACCTCGACCTTCAAAATCAGATCGCCGAGGATCTGACGCGCCCCGACCTGACGGCCGAAACAAAAAACGCGGTCGCAAACGCAATTGAATTCTACGAAACCTCGCGGTTTCACTTCAACGTCACCCGCTCCAAGACGTTTCCCACGGTCGCCGGGCAATCGGCATACGGCGCCGCGGCTCTGGCTGAAATCCCGGATCTGATCGAGCTGGACGCGCTGTTTCTGTTCGACGGGCGGCCGTCCGAGCTGGAAAAGTACGAAGTTGACGAATTCGAATGGCTGCAAGGGTCGCAGACCGGCCGCGGCCGGCCAACTTCTTATTGCTACGTCGACAGTCAGATTTTGCTCTGGCCGGTGCCGGCCGCGGTCTACACCATCCGCCCGCACATGCATTACAAGCTGGCGCCGCTGGTCGCGGACACGGATAGCAACGCCTGGACCGTTGACGCGGAACAGTTGATCCGCTGCCACGCAAAATTGCTGCTCTACGCCAACGTGATTGAGGACACGGAGGGAATGCAGCGGATGCAAGTCCAGATCCAGCCGCTTCTAGATCGCCTCGCCTATAAAGCCTCGGCGCGATCGTCCACCGGGCGAATTCGCGGGACGTCCTGGTAATGCCGATCATCCCTTTTCCGGAGTACAAGCCGGACGTTTCCGATTATCAGGCGCAAAGCGGGCGAAGCGTGCTGAACGTGGTTCCGCGCGGCGACGGCTACGGGCCCTTTAAGAGCCTCGCGGCTATCTCGGCTTCACTCGGCGCGCAATGCCGCGGCGCCTTCGCGGCCTACAAAACTGACGGCTCGGTCGTCGTGTTCGCTGCGACCGCGACAAACCTCTATCGTCTCGACAACACCGTTTTCACCTGGGCGATTGTGTCGCTCGCCGGCGGGCCCTATGCGGCCATTTCCGGCGAGGATCAATGGCAATTCGTCCAGTTCAACAACCTGGTGATCGCGGTTCAAGCCAATGTCGCGCCGCAAGTGTTCAACGTGGCAACGTCCTCGGCCTTCGCAAACCTGGCCGGCAATCCGCCGCAGGCGCGATATATCGCCATTATCGGAAAATTCGTCGTTCTGACGGGCCTTCTCGGTAATCCGAACCGCGTGAAGTGGTCGGGGCTGAACGACGTCAACGGCCCGAATTCCTGGACGGCCGGCATCAACTCGAGCGATGAGCAAGACTTGGCGGACGGCGGCTTTTGCCGCGGTATCGCCGGCGGCGAGGCCGGCGTGATCCTGCAAGATACGATCGTCCGGCGGATGATCTTTTTGCCGGGCGATCCGCGCGTTTTCCAAATCGAAAAAATCGCCGAAGAATTGGGGATGTATGGGCCTTATAGCCTGGTCCGCTCCGGATCGACGGTGTTTTTCTACTCGCTGAAAGGCTTCCACCGGATCGACCCGGGCGGCGTCCCAGTGCCGATCGGCCGCGAGCGCGTCGACCGCACCTTTTTCACGGATCTGGACGCGGCAAATCTTCAACTCTTCCTTGGCATCGCGGATCCGCGAAGCTCCCGGGTGCTCTGGTTCTACAAGTCTGTGAACGGCGCCGTAAATCAGTTCGACAAAGCGCTTTGCTACGATCCGGTGCTAGATCGCTTTACGCCGCTGCAAGTCTCCGGCGAATTCGTTTTCAACATGGCCCAACCCGGGATCACGCTCGAGGCCCTGGACGCGCTGGCGTCGGGCGGGAGTCTCGACGCCATGACGCAATCGCTCGATAGTTTTCAATCGGCGATCGTGCCCGAAATGGCCGCGTTCAACCCCGGCCATGCGTTGAACTTCTTCCGTGGCCCGAACCTCGAGGCGACGCTTGAAACGGCGGAACAGGGCACGGACGGCCGGCGCATCAAAATGAAGGTCGGTTTCCGGCCGGTGTCGGACGCCCCGGCGGTGTACGGCTCGGCCTCGCGCCGCGAAAACCTGCAATCGGCCGCCGCGGCGGTCCCCGAAAGCTTAGTGCACCCGAAAACCGGCATCTGCAATATGCGCGTCGACACGCGCTATTCCCGCTTTAAGTGCCGAATTCCGGCCGGCTCGGCCTGGTCCTTCATCAACGGGGTGGAGCCGGTCGACCTCGCCGCGACGGGTAAACGATGAGCGTTGGCACAACCGAAAAAGACCCGGCAAAATTCGCGATTGCCATCCAGCAACTATACGCGGGCCGATCGAACGCGACCGGATCGGTAACGCTCGCCGCCGGCGCGGCGTCTACCGTCGTCAGTCCGCCGAATTGCGCGCCGCAAAGCGCGGTTTTCTTGTTCCCGAAAACGGCCAGCGGGTCGGCGGCGCTCGCCACAACGTTCATTAGTGCGGTTGGGAAACAGTCGTTCACGATATCGCACGCGAACAACGCGCAAACCGATCGGTCCTTTTTTTATGTCTGCCTTGGCTAGTCTGCACTGTATCCCGCCGCAGCTCGCGCGCGAAATCTGGCCCCTGGTTCGGGACAAGCTTTATTCGGCCGTGCGGCGAACGGATCTGAGCCATTCGGTCGACGTCGCGCGCGATGTGCTGCACGGCGACGGCGTGCTCTGGCTGGCTTGCGATGGGCAGGAAATCGAGGCCGCGGCCGTTACGCTGCTGACGCGGACGGATCGGCATTTGGTGTGCCTGATTACCGCGCTCGGCGGCTCGAATATGGAACGGTGGCTTCCGCTGCTGTCACAGATTGAAGATTGGGCGAAGTCGGAAGGCGCCGCCCTGGTCCGCGTGATGGGGCGGCCCGGCTGGGCCCGCGTCCTGAAAGACTACGAAGTTTCAAACGTTGTTCTCGAAAGGGCTCTTTGATGGGCGGCACTAGCAAAAGCTCGCAAACCCAGACGCAAAGCCTCGCGCCGTATCAACCGGCACAGGAGGGCATCCAGGGCATTTTAAGCGGCCTGACGAACATGGTTCCGCAAGCCGGATTGAGCTCCAATTCGTCCGGCGCGCTGGACACGATCGTAAAGAGCGCCAACACGGCGAGCGGGCAGTTTTCGCCCGGTGTCACGAATGGAACGCTCGGCCTGCTCAACGGCGGCGGTGCGACCGCGAACGATGGCGCAATCAAACAGAACCTAGCCGATTACAAGGGCCTTCTTGCCGACACGGCGAGCGGCGCGAACATCGGCAACAACCCCGGGCTTCAAGCGCAGCTTGACCAGATCCGAAACGACGTCACCGCTCAGACGAATGGCGCGTGGGCGGCGGCTGGCCGCGATGGCTCGCCGGGCAATGCTCAAGCCCTGGCGCGCGGTGTCGCTTCTGGCGTCGCGCCTGTGATCGCCGCGCAATACAATGCGGACGCGGACCGCGCGCTAGGCGCGGCCAGCTCGATCTATGGCGCCGGGAATACGACTTACGGCCTCCTGAACGGCACGAACGCGACCGCAAACGAGAATTTCACCAACGGCGTTGGCACGGCCGGCAAGGCGCTGGACGTCACCAATTTCGGCGCAAACGCTGCTTTGCAGGCGGAAGCGCAGAAGTTCGGAATTCCGGCCTCGCAATACGCAACGCTGCTCGGTTCGCTTGCTCCGATCGCGGCGCAGTTCGGCACGCAAACCGGACACTCGGAAGGCGAACAGCAAATGAGCGGCGCGCAACAGTTCGCGATGATCGCCAACGGCATCGGCTCAATGATGCCCAAGGGCAATATCAGCTTTGGAGGAACGGGCTAAATGCCGGGAATTCTCGACCTTTTCACCGGGCAAACCGGCGCGTCTCCCTGGAATGCGCTTTATCCGTCGTCGCTCAACAATGATGCGGATCAGGCGCAACAGGCGCGCGAAGCTGCCGCGGCCGTGCTGGCAAGCCGCTTCCGCGGCGGTCCTGGCGCGGCCCCGGAAGCGCCGGCAGCACCGGCGCCGGCATTCGGCGCGGGAGCGGTGCCCTTTGGCTTCGCCGGTCCCGGATCGATGAACGTTGACCCGTCGCAAATCGCCGCGCCGGCGCCGTCTCCGTTTGCCTCTGGCGCAAGCCCGGTGCCGTTCGCGTCCCGCCCGGAGCCGGCTCCCGCTCCGGTCGCGCCGTCCACGGATCTTTCTGCGGCGAGCCGAAACCGCGCGCCGGACGATTTTATTTCTGTGGGTAACTATCAGATGCCGGCGTTCCGCGGCGAGGCGCCGGCGGCGCCCGCTCCGGCCGCGCCGGCGCCTGTCGTGACGCAGGGTGCCTCTCCCGGGCCGGCGCCATTCTCTCTCGCCGGCATCGGCGAGGGCGCGGGCGATCGTCTCATGAAGGCGACGCGCGGCTTTATCGGCAATCTTCACAACGGGCCGATTGGCGCGCTCGCCGCCGGCGCCGGTTCGCTTATCACCGGGCAGAACACGGACCCGAGTTCGATTGCGTCGGAACAGAGCAATATGTCGGCGCGCGCGCTGATGGCAAAAGGCGCATCGGCGGCGGAAGTGCAGGCGGCCCGCTACAATCCGGCGCTCATGAAGGCGCTGGTTGATAACTACTACGGCAAAGACAAGTGGGCCGTAGTCCAGACCGGCGAGGATGGCGACGGCCGCAAAACCTTCATGCAACAAAATCAGGTCGACGGCACGTTGCGGCCGATCGCTGGCGCTCCGGCGGCGTCTGCCGCTCAAGATTACGTCACCGGCCCCGATGGGAAGCCGATCCCGATCCCGCCCGGCGCGAACCGTAAGGAATTCATCAAGCAGGTAACGCATGCGAACGCTGATGCGGCGGTCGGCAAGCAAACGGAGGCGCAGGGCAAATCCGCCAAGTTCTCCACGATCGCGACACAAGCCGATAGCGTCATCAAGCAGTTGGAGGCGCAGGGGCAAAGCGTATGGGGCGCGGCAACGGACAAGTTGCCGTTTGGTGGCGCATATCTCCAATCCCCCGAATATCAGAAGTACAAGGCCGCGAAAGAGGCGTTTCTTGGCGCCCATCTTCGCGACGTTTCGGGCGCGGCGATCGGTTCAAACGAATATGTCCGCGCTGAAAAAACCTTCTTCCCGCAGCCCGGCGAAGGGCCGGAGGCCGTCGCGCAAAAGGCGGCGCTGCGGTCGCAGCTAGTGCATGAAATGGGCCGCGCGGCCGGGCCTAGCTACAAGGCGCCGGCGGTTGGCGGCGCCGGCAAGACGTCCAGCGGCATCACTTGGAGCGTTCAATAAATGCCCGTTCTCACGATCGGCGACAAACAGGTGACGGTTGGCGATGAGTTCTTGAAGCTCTCGCCGGAAGCGCAAAACGCGACTGTTGACGAAATCGCGTCCTCGATCGGCGCCAAGCCTGCAGCGGCTCCAGCTGCGGCGCCGGTGACAGTCAATAGCGTTGCGCGCTCGGCGGCAACCGGCGTTCCCATCGTCGGCGGGCTCCTGAACAAAATGGACGCGGCAACGAACGCGGCCCTCGCGCCGGTGCTGAACCGTTTCTTTGCTCCGGAGGATCAACTTTCCGGTGAAACGTTCCAGGATCGTTACGCAAAATCGCTCGCCATCCAGGAAGGCGCGGACAAGAAATTTTCGGCAGAACATCCGATCGTTGACACGGCGGCGCAGCTCGCCGGCGGTGCCGCGTCGATGGCGCCCGTTATGTCCGCCGCTCCCAAGGCTTTCGGCCTGACCGGCTCCATGCTCGATATGGTCAAGAACGGCGCAATCTCTGGCGCCGCGCTCTCCGGTGCTGATGCCGCGGTGCGCGGCCATGACGTCGCGCCAGCGGCCACGGTCGGAGGCATTATCGGCGGCGCTGCCGGTCCCGTCGGAAAGGGTGTCGGAAAGGTCGTCTCTGCGATCGCCGATCGCGTGCGACCGCCGGCAACGGTGCCGCAAAATCTCGTCAAGGTCGGCGACGTCGAAATTCCGCTGTCTCAGTCTCAGGTGACGCAAAACCCGGCGCTATCCGCGGAAGAGCAAATTTTGCTTCGCGGCGGCCGCGGCGATGCGGCTCAAGCGGAAGCGCAAGGCTTCAAGGATCTGCAAGATGCGCGCATGGGGCAGGCGCGGGACAATTTCGGGGCTTCGCTCGATCCGACTGGCTCGGCGGCTCGGATTGCGCCGCAGGACGCGGCGGAAAAGATCGCCGCGGAACTGATCGCGCAGGAACAGGCGCGGCAAGCCTCGGCAACTGGCGTTCACGTTGGCCCGATGTCGCCGCAACAGCACGGCGAGGATTTAGCCCGATCGCTCGGCGGCGGGCAGGTTCGCGCGGTAACTCCGGGCGATGCGGCGGAAGTGCTGTCGGATCGCTTTGCGGTGGCGCGCAACGCGGCGAAGGCGGACTACCGCGGAAAGTATGCCGCCGTTTCGGAAGCTCCTGGCGAGTTCGCGCCGGGCTCTGCGGCGGGGTTCCGCGGCGACGTCGAAAGCGGCTTGCGCAGTGCGGACAATCCCGTTTCGCTCGATCCCACCAACACGCCAAAATCGCTTCGCGCGCTTCAAGTCATTGATGACAATTTGAACGGGGTCGGTCCCGGTGCGCGCGCTCCGGCGCCGGCCATGCCTGGCGCTCCGGTTGACCCGCTGCACGCGCAAGACGTCGCCGATATCCGCGCGAAGTTCGGCGATGACGTCGCGGCGGCGTATCAGCGGCAGAAATCGGCGGCTCCCGCCGTCGCCTCTCCGGAGCCGGCGGCGCCGAAGGCTCAAAGCCTGCTCGAATTCATCGCGTCAAAGGGCGGGTTGGGGCCGGATGCCGAACTAGCGGCAATCGGTGGGGAGGGCCACACCGTCAACGTTGAAGGTATCGGGCGCCGCAAGCTTGTCCGTCAAGGCGGCTGGCCGCTCGATTACGCGCGCGAGGCGGCGGAAGAGGCCGGCTATCTCCGCGGCAATCACAGCGGAACGTCCACGGTCAACGATCTACTCGACGCGCTGGACGCGGAAATGCGCGGCGTGAAACGCTTCCCGGAGGGTTTCGAGGGGCACGTTGGCAAGCGCGAAACCGCGGCGCGCTCTGAGCGCGAAACCCATGAACACGATGCGTTCATGCGCGGCATTGATGAGGATCTGACGGCCGCCGGTCACGGCGAATTAGGGCCGGAAGTCAAAGGGCGGGCCGCCCGCTTGATGGCTAACGAGCGGATGGACGCAGACACAGCGGTAGAAAATGCGTTCCGGCAGCTCGAGCAAGAGGACGCGGCCGGCGTCGGGCGAAGTCTGGAAAGCTCATTTCCGGGTGACACTGCGGCGCCAAAGGCCGCGGCGCCGGCGGCTGCGGCCGGCTCCGGCTTCACCATGCGCGACGTTGAACAGGTGCGAAAGCAACTCTCGACGCTGTACGGCGACGCGCGGCGCGCAATGATGGGCGGCGGCTCCGGCGCGGATCTCCACGCGCTCGAGCAAATCACGGAACATTTTGACGCCCGCGTGGCGCAGATGATCGAACAAGGCAAGTTCGCCGGCGACGGTCCGGCGGTTTTGAAGATGCAGGAAGAGGCGCGCGCGGCGTTCGCCGATTACAAGCAGAAATTTGCCAAGCGCGGCGCCGGCGATGAGGTCGGCGCAGCCGTTGAAAAGATCCTAGGCAAGTTCTCGGACACGAAGGCGACGCCTGACACGATTGTTCGGCTGGCCTACGGCACTGGCGATGCGCCGGGCGGTCAAATGCCGGTGCAGATCGCGCAACGGATCGAACGGATTTTTGGCCGCAACTCGGATGAGTTCGCGACCTATAAGCAGGGGCTTTTCTCGCATCTGAGGTCCGGCGAGCCGGACAAGGCCGCGGCGCGGATGACGGAATTTCTCGAGGGCACAAAGGGCCGGCTCCTGGCTCATACGGTTTTCGAACCCAACGAGCGCGCCGCGCTGGCGCGATATGCGGACCGGCTCCGCGGCGTTTCGGCTCCGCAAGCGCTCGAGCCTGGCGCGGCTGCGGCGGCAATCCGGCGCTATAGCGGCGCGGACGGCGCGCCGCCGGCGTCGGGAAACCAGATCGTCAACGATCTTTTTGGCGCGACCGGCAAGGGCAACGGCCGTTTCGCGGTTGACCTGGCCGTGAAGTTGAAACAGTCGCTAACCCCGGAGGGCTGGACGGCCGTTCGTCAAGGCATGTGGGAAAAGCTGGTGAACGCCGGCGAGGGGAAAATTGAATTCGAGGCGCAAGCCCTGTCGCAGCGGCTTCACGAGTTCCTGAACGAAAGCGGCTCGCAACTGTCGAAAGTGCTGTTCTCGCCGAAAGAGCTGCAACTGATGGGGCAGCTTGCTAGCGTCTATAAGCAGATGATCCCGGTAAAGGGGACAACCAACCCCAGCGGAACGGCGCCGATGTTGGCGAAGATCGCCGCTGGCGCGCGGCATTCGCTGTTGCCGCTGCTCGGGTTCTCCGGCGGCGGCCTGCCTGGCGCGGCGGTGGCGTTTGGCGTCGACAATGGATTGACGGCGGTCAGCAATGCGAGCGCGAAGCGGAAGGCGGTCAGTCTGTTCTATGGGCCGCAAGCCGCGCGGCCGGCAGATTCGCGCTTTGCCAAGGGCGCTGGCCTGCTGATGCAAGGCGCGCTTCCGACCGTCAATCAGGGTCGCTCGCGCTGATGCTGATCGTACCAGCGCGCGGCGGCGAGCATCGCAGCAATGACCGCTAACCCGGCCGTTGTACCGAAATTATCGACGATGCCGTGAGCGGCAAGCCGGACGCCAAGCATGGCGGCGGCAAAGGCGGCGATGCAGACCAGAATTCTAGGGCTCATAGGGCAGGCATTTTATGGACGGGAAAGAGATTTATCAAGGGTTGCTGGATCGCGGCTACGCGCCCACGCAGGCCGCGGCGCTCGCTGGCAACATTGTGCAAGAAAGCGGCGGCAATCCGAGTGCGCTCAACCCGGGTGAGGGCGCCAACGGATTGCTGCAATGGCGCTTGGATAGGTGGCAGGGCTTGCAGGACTTCGCGAAAGCTCGCGGCACGGCGCCGAATGATCCGAACACTCAGCTCGATTTCATCGGCTCGGAACTGTCCGGCCCGGAAAAGAGGTCATCCACAGCTTTTTTCGGCGCTCCGGATCTCGCCTCCGCAAATTCAGCGCTGAAACGTTACATCCGCTACGGCGATCAAAGCGAGGGGACCAGGCTCGCCAATGCCCAAGGCTTCTTGAACGGGCAGGCGGCGCCGATGTCGATGGCTGGGCCTCGGCCTGCCGCGCCGGCGGCGGCTCCGGCACCAACTCCCGCGGCGGCTCCGGCCGCGGCGCCAGCTCCGGCGACGGATAAAGCCGCACCGCTCCAATTCGGCGGCGGCGGTGGTGGCATGAGCATGGCCACGCTGGCGGCAACGCCGCAACTCACAAACCTTTTGCTGCCCCGTCCTAACGTCTTTGGACTGAAAATCGCGCCGTTTTCGCTGAGGGGGTAGAATGTCGTTTTGGAAATGGTCAAAGACTGCGGCGAGCAACGGCACCGCAGATGCTACTTGTCCGTTTCCGGAAGGTATGGCGCCCTCTGCTGTGAACGATGGTGTTCGCGGCGCAATGGCTGCGCTGGCGAAGTACCGGGACGATATCGCCGGCGCGATCGTGACGGGCGGATCGTCGACCGCCTACACGGTATCAAGCAACCAAGGATTTGACACGCTGGCGCATCTTGACGGCGCGCTGATCGCGTTCACGCCACACGCGACGAACGGCGACACGGTGACCTTGAATGTCGACGGCCTTGGGGCAAAGCCTCTCCGCTCCGCGCCTGGCGTCGAGATGGTATCCGGGACCTTGGTGCAGGGGACGCCTTACACCGCGCTCTACAGCTTTGCGGACGCGGTTTTCTACCTGCGCGGCTATCATTCGAGCCCGTTCAACGTCCCATTTCTTGGCGGGATGGATTTCTGGGACACGATCGCGCCGAACAGCACGTTCATTTTCCCTGCCGGTCAGGCGATTTCGCGGACCGTCTATTCGCGCGCATTTGCGCGGTGGGGAACTACATACGGCGTCGGTGACGGGTCGACTACCTTCAACGTTCCGGACAAAACTGGCCGCGTTTCGGCGATGAAGGAGGCCGCGGCGGCGCGGCTGACCGCAGGGTATTTCGGCGGAAACTCCGCGAATATGGGCGCTGTTGGGGGCTTGGAAAGCAACAACGTCATTCTGACCCACAATCACGGTGTCACCGATCCGGGCCATTCGCATACTGCAAACGGCATCCAAAAGGGGACGAGCACAACGCCCGGCAATGTTATTTTTGGCGGCTCGGCCAACGCCGGTAACCTCTCCATCGTGACAGACAGTGCGACTACTGGAATTTCGATCAATAGCACCGGTAGCGGTAGCGCGCACAACATCGTGCAGCCGACGATTGTCTGCAATTACATCATTCGGATTATCTAGCCGAATATCTCGATGGGGGCCTGAGAAGCCACAAAATACAGATTGTGCCGGCTTGGGTAGATCGTGTCCCAGACCTTCACGAATTTGAAGTGAGGAGTGAAGAAGCGGCGCAAGTCCTCTTTGCTCTTGAACTCATATTCGTGGAGCGCGTTGCTTTTTCGACCGTCCGCGGCTTCTATCAGCGTGTAGCCGCTCAGGATGCCATCCGATCCCAGCCGCTCGACTAGCTGACCCATAATCTGGTCGATTTCGGCTTCGGTGAAATGCTCAATGGCGGCATCCCAGATGATGTTGTCGAACGGACCGGGCGGGAGCCCTTGCCGGATATCCTGTAGGGTGTAGTGGATATTTGGCGTCTGATTAAAGCGTTTTGCGTGCGGGATTGCATCCTTGTCGAAATCGAGCGCGATGATCGATTTCGCCTTCGATGAGTAGAAATGACGGGCGTTGAAGCCGTCACCGCAGCAAATCTCTAGAACTCTCGCGTTCGGCTTCATCACCATGCGAGAGAACACGCCGCGCTCAACCCATAGCCCGTTGTTCTTGGCGCTGAACTGCCAGTGCTGATCCAGATAGTGATCGAACCACTCTGGACGGGGCGCAAATCCCCACTGAACAGCGAATTGAGCAAAATGGGTGGCCGCCGATAGCTTTCGGACGAGAAAGTTAAGGGCCTTCAAAAACGAAATCAGCAATCTTCGCATTTCGAGCCTTTACCACTGCAACCGTAGGGCGATCAATCCCCCGGATAAACCGCTAACTGCCGCCCCTCATGGTGAGCCCCGTTCTTCATGGGGCGATCTATGCGGCTAATCGACAATTGGCGGACGGAACTCCACCGGCTTTGGACCGTCCGGGCCAGCCTTTTCATGTTCGTTTTGACCGGCGCCGTTCTCGGCCTGTCGGCGTTCGCGGACGTGTTCAATCCCTGGTTTTTCCTCACCTTAAGCATGGGCGGCTATGGCCTGATCGGTTTCCTTCGCCTTGTGAAGCAAGTTCCGAAAGCTGACGTATGAGCGCGCGCAAAACCGCAATCACCGTTGCGAGCGCCGGCGCCCTCGCGCTCGCTGTCCCTGCCATCAAGCATTATGAGGGCTACGCCCCGACCGTCGTTCCGGACAAGCTCGCCGGCGGCCTTCCGACTGGCGGCTACGGCGAAACTGTTGGCGTCAATCTCGGCGAAACCCACAGCGAAAAGTTTTGGTCCGATCGGCTCGCAAGGCGCCTGGTCGAAGATTACGACGCGGAAATTGGCAAGTGCATCACGGTCGAACTGCCGGACGGCGTTCGGGCAATGGCGCTTTCGATGTCGTGGAATGCTGGGCCCGGCGCCATGTGCGCTTCGCCGATGGTCAAGGCGTGGAACGCTGGCGATATCGAGGGCGGTTGTCGCAAGATCCTGACGAAAGGGCCGAACGGGACATATACCGGCTGGCGCGTTGCGTCGCGCCCGCAAGGATCCGGAACGCCGCTCGTTGTCCAGCGCGGTTTGGTCAACCGCCGCGCTGATGAGCGAAAGAAATGCCTCGCCGCGGCTCGTGAGCTTGCGCCGCTCGTTGCTACGGCTCCCATACCGTTCCCGCCGCCTGTTGTCGCGCCGCCGGCGCCGGCCGCGCCGCCCGTGGTCAACACTGCGAAACCTTCTGTGTGGCGCTCGCTGCTCGCGCGGCTGCGTTGCTGGATCTTCAAATGCGAGGCCGCGAAATGATGAGCGAGATTTTTTGGAACGTCACAACGTCCGCGCTCGCGCTCGGCGTCGATGGGCTAATTTTGGCCGCGGCGCTCGTCGCCGGCTTTCTCCCGTTCGCTCGCTTTCTGCCGGTGGTCGGGCCGTATGTCCCGGCCGCGAAGCTCGTTGCCGTGCTGGCTGCGGCGTTGATTTGCTTCAAGCTTGGTTTTCGGATCGCCAGCGAACGGGAAGAAGCCAACAGCCTACGCGCGACGATTGCCGCGCAAAGGGCGGACTTAGACAACGCGGCGAGGTCAGCCGCCTTTGCCAACCAGCGCGCAAGCCAAATTGAGAAAGATGCCGATGCCAAACGCAAAGCGGATGACGAATATATTTCGACGCTCAAGCTTGCCGCTGGCTGCGGCTTTGAGCCTTTCCCTGGCCGCGTGCGCGACAACGCAGGCGCCGGCGCCGGTGGCGCGCGATCTGCCGGCGAAACCGGATCGGCTGATGACGTCACCGGCGCCGCCGGCGCTGGATCGGACGTGCCGGTTTCCGTGGTTCGGCGTCGCTGGTTGCCGTGGCAAAGACCCTAGCGCCATGCTGCGATTGACCGTCTCTCACGATCAAGAGCAAGAGCGGCGCCTTGATGGCTCCGCCGCCTGGTACGAGGGCGTTCGCGCCGACTACAAAGGGGGGAAGTGATGAACGCCGGCGATATGGAAAAGCTAGCGAAGATGGCCGCGAAAGAGGCCGTTTCGGAAACGTTTCTGTCTCTCGGGATGGACATTTCCAATCCGATTTCCGTACAAGGCCAATTCGCCTTTCTGCGAAACCTTCACTACGCCGCGCGCCACGCTCGCAACGTCGTCATTGCCGGCGTTCTCGGCGCGCTCGTTAGCGGCGGCGTCTATGCGTTCTGGATTGGCTTTAAGGCCAGCGCCGCGGCGCCGTCCGCCGTTTCCACGCTGGGCAGCTCCCGGTAATCAACTTGATATCATTTTCCTCGGGAGTAAAATGCACCAAGGAACGGTGGGCGTCAGGGCTGGGCGTCATGCAAGATTACCTGAAACATAGGGAAAAGCTCCGCTGCGATGCGGCGGAATGCAAATTGATTAGCGACCTCGCCACCGATCCTCAGAAGCGCGAATTATTCGATAGGCTGGCGATCCACTTAAAAAGCCTTGCAGACCTGGTGGAGCAGGAAATGCTCCGGCAGAGACCAACGAGCGGTTAGGCGAATAGGTCCGCGCCGCTCTGCGTTAGCTTCACGAACGTTCCGCTATCGTGCATTTCCAGCCAGCCAAGCGCAATCGCGCGCTCAAGGCCGCTCAACAAAAACCCCCGCCGCTACTTGGAGCAAACGGCGGGGGCATGTGAACAGGGTATGGAGCGAGGGTAGCCCGTGACCGAGGCCGATGTCGCTCGCAATGGCCTGCAAAAGAATTCAAGCGAAATGGATGCAACGCGGCAAGACCAAGATTTGAGCAACGCGCCAGGTTCCTGCGCAAACGGAACGACGCCACCACAGCCATTGCAAATTCCGAAGCTGGGCGCCGTCAGGCGAAGAAGTCCGCGCCGCTCTGCGTCAGCTTTACGAACGTCCCGCTATCGTGCATTTCCAGCCAGCCAAGCGAAATTGCGCGCTCAAGGCCCGCTCGATATTCCGCCGGCGTGCCTTTGTCGCCGAACAGGAATGGGCCGTTGAGCTTCTCGATATAAATTCGGCCATCCTGGACCGGTTCGAAGGCGTGCGCGTGCTCCAACAGGCGGCGGGCTGCCTTCTCTGGATCGCTATAAGGGCGGTCGGCGACGTGTTTCATCCATTCGCCATGCCCGATTCGGGCATTTGGATCACTTCATATTGGAAGGCGACGCCTTCCGGATCGTTTGCATCAAACCAAGCTCGTGCCGCGTCCGTGCTTGCTAACATCTTGATATGCTCGGCGTCGCCAACCTGCTTGCTTGTGTTGACGTAGACAAAGACGGTCGTCGCACGTTCCTGTACGCCTTCGTTTCCTGCTTTAGACCGTGTTCTTACGGATACTAACGCCTGTGGAAAACTGTAAGGTGCCTTATTGCCGGCGCGTTTTCATTCCGAACAAATTTTTCCAGCGAGGGTCGCGCCAATGCGGCCCTTTTGGATTCCAGGACCGGTATCTGAATGAAAACGGCCCCAGCTACTGGAAGGAAGCTGGGGCCGCCTTCTTCCGGTTGGGCTTTGGGGGCTGGAGACCGGAAGCCGATCTCCGACTCTTTTAGGCGCCGAAAGTTCCAATCACATCGTACTCAAAGGCAACGCCTTCTGGATCGTTTTCCGCAAGCCAAGCGTCCGCCGCGTCGCGGTTGGCGAAGACCTTGAGGTGATCGGAGTCGCCGACCTGTTTGCTTGCGTTCACGTAGACAAAGACGCTCATTTCGAGCCTTGTCCTAGTTCTGCACCCGAGTTTAACGGTTCTTCGGAGTCGCCGAACCTTTCAGCCCACCGATCCCTGCGCTTCTCCTTCGCCGTCCGATTGTAAATCTGCACTTGGTCTAGGTCGGCTTCCGGCCCGGACGGCTCCTGATCACTCGTAATGGCGTGCGGTTCAGCCTCAACGCCTCGTTGGCGCAATGCGAGCCCGATGAAGCCCAGCATTAGCAAAAGGGCGCCAGCTATGATCAGCCAATGGGGGTATTCGATCGATGATAAGGCAGTCATTTTCTCAGCCTCAGGCGGGCGAACGAGGTGGAACAACTTGCCAAATGTTCCCACGTTCCTATCGCCCGCAGACTCGCCCATGCGGTGGCGCCCACCGAGGCGGGCCCTACTACCTCAGGCGGTTTCGGTCCCATGCGTCCTTAATCTCAAAGGCGACAATCGTTACGATGGTTGTCACCACGATAGGTCCGGCCAATATAGCCACCAGCGTAAGCATTTTTCAGCGGGGCGGCTGGAGGCCGGGAGAGGAAAGCCACTCGCTCATGTGCGAAGCTGTCTCGGCCTGCCGGGCTTGGCGAATGAGCTTGTCGCGCTTAACCCCAGGTGGTGTGCCTTGGGCCTCTATACGCAGGCGTTCTGCCTGCTCCGTCAAACG
>Ga0070668_100001388_pt1 | contig 17380 bp, 14 predicted proteins | sample KBSS43metaG_FD_64661 | JGI IMG/M metagenome (GOLD analysis project Ga0070668, IMG submission 64661) | Switchgrass rhizosphere microbial communities from Kellogg Biological Station, Michigan, USA - KBS S4-3 metaG | ecosystem: Host-associated > Plants > Roots > Rhizosphere > Soil ... | reverse complement strand
ACGCCGACGCCGACACAGACGCCGACGTCCACGACGTCGAAGCCGAAGCCGACGCCGACGACCACCACGACCAAGCCGAAGCCCAAGCCGAAGCCGCCGGCGAGCGACCCGGGCGTCCCGTGCGCGGCGGCGGCCGCGGCGGCGGGCACCGCCGCCTGCGTCGACATCTCGGCGCACCAGGCGTGGATCCTGCAGGGCGGCAAGGTGGTCTACGGGCCGGTCAAGCAGCTGCCGGGGCGCCCGAGCAACCCGACGCCGACCGGCACGTTCCACGTGCTGTCGAAGGAAAAGATGCACCTGTCGAAGGAGTTCGACAACGCGGAGATGCCGAACTCGGTGTTCTTCTACCCGGGCGACGCGTTCCACACCGGCAGCCTTTCGGTGTACTCGCACGGCTGCATCCACCTGTCGCCGGGCGCGTCGCAGAAGTTCTTCGACACCCTGCACATCGGTGACATCGTGCAGGTCGTCCCGTAACGCGGCTACGCCGAACCGCAGGCCGCCTCCGGAATTCCGGAGGCGGCCTGTTTCGTTTTCTTTCCCCGGTCGATCAACCTTTCGGCTGCCTCGTACGTCTTGGTTGGCAGTAAAGGGAAACACGAACTTGGGGGAACACATGAGGGTGCGACGCGCACTGGCCGGTCTGTCCACTTTGGTCATCGCCGCCGTGCTGACCGCCTGCTCGGCAGGCGGGACCGCGGACGTCCGGCTGGCGGCCGACACGCCGCCGCCGGCCGCGAAGACGGCGCCGGCCGCGAAGACAGCGCCCGCCGCGAAGACGGCGCCATCCACTTCGGACACCGCGAAGCCGGAACCCACGGTGGCGGCCGGTGTTCCGTGCACGATCACGGCCAAGGCCTGCGTTTCCCTGTCGGGGAAGCAGGCTTGGCTGCTCGACGAAGGCAAGATCGTGTACGGGCCGGTGAGGATGCTGCCCGGCAAGAAGGACGGCCCGACACCGGTGGGCAAGTGGCAGGTGGAGTACAAGGAAAAGCTGCACCGCAGCACCGAGTTCAACGGTGCGCCGATGCCGAACTCGGTGTTCTTCGCCCCCGGCGGCATCGCGTTCCACGAGGGCAGCCTCAGCAGGTACTCGGCTGGCTGCGTGCACCTCTCGCCCGCGGCGTCGCTGAAGTTCTTCAACTCCTTGAACAAGGGCGACGAAGTCCAGGTCGTCCGGTAAGTCCTCTCAGGACTGACGCAGGTCCGCCGGCGTGGTCCCCGCCGACGTCAGCGGCAGGCCGAGCGCGACGCGCTCGGCGAGCCACGGGCTCGGCCGGTAGCGGGGGTCGCCGGTGGACGCCGCCAGGCCGCGCAGGATGCGCAGCACGACGTCACCGCCGACGAGGTCGCCCCAGGCCAGCGGGCCGCGCGGGTAGCCGAGGCCGAGCCGGACCGCGGTGTCGATGTCCGGCGGCGTGGCCAGGTCCTGGCCCGCGATGAAGCACGCGGTGTTGACGATCGACGCGAGCAGCCGCTGGGCGATCGGCGCCGGCCCGTCGCGGACGACCGTCACCGGGCGGCCGGTCGCGGCCAGCGCGCCCCAGGCGGCGCGGCCGGCCGCCGGGTCGAGGCCGGGGTGCACCGACATCGTCAGGCGCCGTTCGTAGCCGCCGAGCGGGTCGACGCCGGCGACGCGGTCGAGCGGCAGCCCGCCGCGGGTCGCGGCGTCCACTGTGGACTCGCCGTAGAGCGGGACGAGCAGGACCGTGTCCGGGTAGGCGTCGGACACCACCTGCACGCCCGCCGACGACAGGACGCGGGCGAGGTGCTCGTCCGCGGCGAACACCGGGCTCGTCGGCTTCGGCGGCGCCGCGGGCTCGTCGGGAACCTGTTGCTGCCCGTCGGTGTACCGGTAGAAGCCTTCGCCGTTCTTGCGCCCGAACAGGCCGGCGGCCACCCGCGGCCCGGTCAGCCACGACGGCCGCAGCCGCGGGTCGCCGTGGAAGCCCGCCCAGATGCTCTCCAGCACGGCGTGGGACACGTCGAGGCCGGTGAGGTCGAGCAGCTCGAACGGGCCGAGCTTCAGGCCGAGCACGTCGCGGGCCACGCGGTCGACGTCGGCGGGCTCGGCCAGCGCCTCGGTGAGGATCTGCAGCGCCTCGGTGTTCAGGCCGCGGCCGGCGTGGTTGACCAGGAAGCCCGGCGCGTCCTTCGCGAGCACCGGCTCGTGGCCCCAGCTCCGGACCAGTTCGAGCGCTTCGCCGGGCAGCCAGTCGTGCGTGCGCGTGCCAGGGACGACCTCGACCAGGCGCATCAGCGGCACCGGGTTGAAGAAGTGCAGCCCGACGAGCCGGCCGGGATCGCCCAGCTCGGCGGCGATTTCGGTGACCGACAGCGAGCTGGTGTTCGTCGCGAAGATCGTCTCTTGTGGACAGACGCGCTCGAGGCCTGCGAACAGGGCCCGCTTCGTCGCGAGGTCTTCCCGCACGGCCTCGATGACGAGGTCGACGCCGTCGGCGGGCGCGTCGGGCGCGTCGACCGGCACCAGCCGGTCCTTGACCGCCTGCGGGTCTTCGCTCAGCTTGCCCTTGGCGGCGAGCTTGTCGATCATCCCGCCGACGAACCCGATCGCCTCGGCGACCGCCTCGCGCCGCACGTCGGCCAGTTCGACGGTCACCCCCGCGGTCGCGGCGAGCTGGCCGATCCCGCGGCCCATCACCCCGGTCCCGATCACCCGGATCCTGCCGACCTTCCCGGCCCACCCCGTCACGTCGTGCCCGCCTCTCCCGCCGTTGGCCTTTCGCGTGACGGTACCGCTTAGAGGCCGACGAACTCCGCCATCCGCTTCGCCGAGTGGGCGAAGAACGCGTCGGCCGGGTCGACGCTGCCGACGTACTGGCCGAACAGGTCGAAGCTGATCGCGCCGAACAGCTGGGTCCACGCCATGAGCAGCCGGGCCACGGTTTCGGGTCCGGCGATGATCCCGAGGACCTTCGTGAGCGTCTCGGCCTGGGCGCGCAGCTCGGGCGCGACTTCGCCGTCGACGTTCCGCAATTCGGTGTGCGTGAGCACCTTGACCAGGGCGAGCGCGACGCGGGCGGCCGGCACGACGGTGTCCTGCGGCGCCGCGTACCCGGGGATCGGCGAGCCGTAGATCAGCGCGTACTCGTGGGGGTGCGCGCGAGCCCAGTCGCGAGTTCCCCGCCAGATCGCCAGCCACCGCTCGCGTGGCGTGCCCTGACCCGGGTCCGCCTTCTCGGCCGCTTCGCCGATCGCGTTGTAGGCGTCGACGATCAGGTCGGTCAGCAGCCGGTCGCGGCTCGGGAAGTACCGGTACAGCGCGGACGACACCATGCCGAGCTCCCGGGCCACCGCGCGCAGTGAAAGCCCGTGCGCGCCGACCTCGGCGAGCTGGCGGCGGGCCTCGTCCTTGATCTCCTGGGTCAGTTCGGCGCGGGCACGTTCGCGTGCGGTGCGGGTGGCGGTCATGCGATCAGTGTGCCACGACGAGAGCGGCGCACAAAATAGAGAGCACTGCTCTTGACAGCGTGCGGCGCTCTAGTGTTCACTGCTCTTAACCGAGAGCACTGCTCTCCCGAAACTTCGGAGGACACCATGAATGACACCCGCTACATCGAGCCCGGCAAGTCCACCAACCTCTTCAACGAGGTGGTCGCCAAGCTGACCAAGCTGGGCGTGAGCGTCTGGGGCAGCCGGGTGCTGACCGTCGTCGGCCGCAAGAGCGGCGAGCCGCGCTCGACCCCGGTCAACCTGCTGATCGTCGACGGCGTCCGCTACCTCGTCGCCCCGCGAGGCGAGACGCAGTGGGTGCGCAACCTGCGCGCCGCCGGCCAGGGCACGCTCCGGGTCGGGCGCCGCGTCGAGACGTTCACCTTCCGCGAGCTGGCCCACGACGAGAAGCCGGGCATCCTCCGCCCCTACCTCAAGCGCTGGAAGTTCGAGGTCGGCGTGTTCTTCGACGGCGTCGACGCCAAGGCCTCCGACGAGAAGCTGCGCGAGATCGCGCCCGGCTACCCGATCTTCGAGATCTTCACGAAGTAGGTTTGCGCCGCGTCAGGTTCGCCGCCACCAGGACCACGCCGACCAGGAACGCGACGAGCCCGATCAGGAACCACAGCTTCTGGCCGGTCATGAAGCTGCCGGTGATGACGCCGAGGCCCTGCAGCACCCAGACGGCGCCGACGAGCACGAGCACGATCCCGACCGCGAAGGTGATCCAGCGCTTCATCCACCCAGTCTAAGCAGGTCGGCCCGCCGGCGGCACGTGCGCGCCGATGGCCACTTCGGGACGTTGGCGCCCCACGGTGGCCGAGTTACCAATCCGACCGAAAGCAGGCGGACACGGGCCGCAGCCGACCCGCACGAGGCAACGGTTTCCGCCGTGACTGCCGTCGGATTGGTAACTGATGGCACAGCAGGGCAGAGTTGCGGTGTGCAGGACATCCGGGGGTCACTGAGACGGCAGTCGCTGCTGGTCGCCCTCGTCTGCATGGTCTGCGACGCCGCACTGTTCGCGCTTCGCGGTCCGGTCGGCGACGGCCACTGGCAGCCGTGGGCCGTGCTGCTCGGCGGCATCGCCGTCAACGCCGCGCTCGCCGGGGCCGCGCGCTACTCGGGTTGGGTCGCCCTCGCGCACGCCGTGCTCTTCGCCGGTGCGCCGCTGCTGCTGTGCACCTGCACGGGGTACGTGATCGGCAACAACGCCGGGATCCTCATCGCCGGCTACCGCGCCGGGGCCTGGCTGCGGCCGAGGCCCGCGGTGCTGGCCCTGGTCGCCCTGCTCGCCGGGGTGACCGCGGGTTGCCTCGAAGGCGGTGGGCGCACGGCGGCCGACTGGCGGCTGCTCGCGATCAGCGTCGGCGTCAGCGCGCTGCTGCCGTGGCTGGTCGGCCGGTACACGACGGCCCGGCGCGCCTACATCGCCGACCTGGAACGCGCGGCGGACGAACGCCGTCAGCACGAAGAAGAAGCCGTCCGCCGGGCCGTCACCGAGGAGCGCACGACGATCGCACGCGACCTGCACGACGTCATCTCCCACCACGTCAGCGCCATCGGCGTGCACGCCGGCGCGGCCCGGCTCGGGCTGCCCGACGGCGACTCGCCGGTGCGGAAGTCCCTCGGCGCGGTCGAGTCCGCCAGCCGCTCGGCGATGGCCGACCTGCGCCGGCTGCTCGACATCCTGCACGCCGAGGCCGACGCCGGCCAGCCCGGCCTGGACAACCTCGACGAGCTGGTCGAGACGGTCCGCGCCGCCGGCCTGCCGACCCGGCTGACGCTGGGCGGCGAGCCTCGCGAACTGCCCGGCTCGCTCGACGTCGCGCTGTACCGGATCGCGCAGGAGGCCCTGACCAACGCGTTGCGCCACGGCAAAGGCCCGGTCGAGGTGGAGCTGAACCACGGCCGCACCGAGGTCGTGCTCACGGTGACCAACGGCCTGCTCCCCGGCCGGCCCACACAGAGCGAGCACGCCCACCGCGGCCTGGCGGGGATCCGCCAGCGCGTCACCCTGTTCGGCGGCCAGGTCGCCTACGGCGAAGACGGCTCGCGGTGGCAGCTGCGCACGACCTTCCCGGTGGAGAGCGCATGATCCGTGTCCTGCTGGCCGACGACCACGCGATGTTCCGCTCCGGGATGCGCGCGCTGCTCGACACCCAGCCCGACTTCACCTGCGTCGGCGAGGCGTCCGACGGCCGCGAAGCCGTCGCCGAGACAGCCCGGCTGCGCCCGGACGTCGCGGTCCTCGACGTCCGGATGCCCCGCCTCGACGGCCTCGCCGCGACCGAGGCGATCCTCGCCGCGCCGGGCAACGACACCCGCGTCCTCGTGCTCACGACCTACGACGCCGACGAGTACGTCTACCGCGCGCTACGAGCGGGGGCGAGCGGGTTCCTGCTGAAGAGCCTGGCGCCGGAGGAACTGGTGGCGGCGATGCGGGTGGCGGCGCGCGGGGACGCGCTGATCGACCCGTCGGTGACGCGGCGCCTGGTCGCGAAGTTCGCGGCGGTGCTCGAACCCACGGCCGCGGAGCCACCCGAGCTGGCCCGGCTGACCTCCCGCGAACGCGAGGTGCTCCTGCTGATCGCCAACGCCTGCAGCAACGCCGAAATCGCCCGGCAGCTGCACGTCGGCGAGGAGACCGTCAAGACGCACGTGTCGCGGGTGCTCTCGAAGCTCGGCCTGCCCGACCGCGTGCACGCCGTGGTCTACGCCTACCGGCACAAGCTCGTCCCCGGTGACTGACTCGCGCTGAGCAGCGGGCCTGGCTGCTCAGCGCGACGAGCGTCGGTTTCAGTTGGTGGGGCGGGCCGAGTAGCCACCGCCGCCGTTGCGGCGCTGGCCCGGCTGGCGCTGGCCCCGCTCGAAACCCTTCCCGAGCGACGTCGCCGTGGCCGTCTGGCCCTCGACCTTCGCCACCACCGTGACGTTCGTGTCGCCGGTCTTCACCTCGCCCGTCTTCTGCGTCGACGAGTCGATCGTGTACGTCTGCTTGTAGCCGTCCTTGCTGGTCAGCGTCACCGAGGTGGCGCTGAGCTCGGTGACGTCGCCGGTCTGCAGCCGCTCGGTCGTGTAGCCGCCGCTTCCGTTCGAGACGACGAAGTCGCCGTGCAGTGCCTCCAGCAGCGCGGCCATGCCGCCGCCGAAGCCGCCGCCGGGCATGCCCTGACCGGGGAACTGGCCGCCGCCCGGGCCGCCGAAGCCGCCGGGGCCCTGCTGTGCGGAGTTGTCGGCGCTGCTGGTGCCCGCCCAGATCGCCGCGCCGCCGCCGGCCGCGATCACCACCGCGATGCCGGCCGCGATCGCCGTCTTCTTGCCGGACCAGCCCTTCTTGGGCGGGGCCGTCGCGGGATCACCCCAGTTCGCCGGGGCCGGCTCGCCCCAGGCGGGATCGCTCGCGGCGGGTGCCGGCCCGCCATGGGGCGGGGTGTTCGGCGTCGGCTCGGTCGTCATCGTGTCCTCCGGTCGTACCCACACTTGTCCCGGTCAGGTTCACCGCCGTGGCTGTGGATGAGCTGTGCGAGGCGTCAGCACGCGCTGTGGCTCTCTTGTCCACCCGAACGAACGATGTTCACAGGGAACGCACAGGGAGTGCACAGCGAACACTGACGGTGAGCCGGGAAGGTGGCACTATGACCGCTATGAACGCCACGTCACCGGGCGCCGGCAAGGCCGACCTGCGCCGCGCCGACGGGAGCCCGGTGCGGGTCCTCGTCGTCGACGACGAGGCGACGCTGGCCGAACTCGTGTCGATGGCCCTGCGGATGGAGGGCTGGGAGGTGCGCAGCGCGGGCGACGGCACGGAGGCCGTCCGGATCGCGCGCGACTTCCGCCCCGACGCCGTCGTCCTCGACGTCATGCTCCCCGACTTCAGCGGCCTGGAGGTGCTGCGCCGGATGCGTTCGGAGGCGCCGAACCTGCCGGTGCTGTTCCTGACGGCGAAGGACGCGGTCGAGGACCGCATCGCCGGGCTCACCGCGGGCGGCGACGACTACGTCACCAAGCCGTTCAGCCTCGAAGAGGTGGCGCTGCGCCTGCGCGCCCTGCTGCGCCGGGCCGGCGGGGTGACCGGCACGAGCGGGTCGACGCTGGTCGTCGGCGACCTCACCCTGGACGAGGACAGCCGCGAGGTGCACCGGGGCGGCGACCTCGTGCCGCTGACCGCGACCGAGTTCGAGTTGCTGCGCTACCTCATGCGCAACCCGAAGCGCGTGCTGTCGAAGGCCCAGATCCTGGACCGCGTGTGGAGCTACGACTTCGGCGGCCAGGCCAACATCGTGGAGCTCTACATCTCCTACCTGCGCAAGAAGATCGACGCCGACCGCGAGCCGATGATCCACACCATGCGGGGCGCCGGGTATGTCCTCAAGCCCGCCGGCTGAACCGCGCCCGTCGCGCTTCCGGCGGCCCTGGTCGCTGCGGCGGCGGCTGATCGTCCAGCTCGCCGCCCTGCTCGCGCTGGTGTGCGTCGTCGTCGGCGTGGTCACGGAGTTCGCGCTGAGCGAGTTCCTCGTCGGGCAGCAGGACAAGCGGCTGGCCGCGACGAACGACCGCGGCAAGCACCCGGGGGAGCGCCCGCCCTGGGTGTACGGCGACGCGCCACCGCCCGACCCGCTGCGGGTGCTCGGGCAGGGCGACGGCACGCTCGCGGTCACCGTGACCGGTCCGGTGATCCGGGCGAGCGTCCTCGACTTCTCCGCCGGGACGGTCACCCCGGGCACCGGGAAGGGCAAGGGAAAGCCACCGCTCAAGCCGATCACCCACGAGCAGGTGACGACGTTGCTCGCGCTGCCGGCCGACAGCCGGTCCCACAGCGTCGACCTCGGTGGCAGCCTCGGCGAGTACCGCGTCCTGTCGAGCGTCGCCCCCAACGGCGAGCGCACGGTCATCGGCCTGCCGATGAAGGACGTCAACGAGACGCTCTGGCAGCTGGGGTTCATCCTCGGCGGCGTCGCGCTCGCCGGGATCCTGGTGGCGGGCGCGGTCGGCGCGGTGACGATCCGCCGCACGATGCAGCCGCTCGACCGGCTGGCCGCGACCGCGACGCGCGTCTCCGAGCTGCCGCTGGACCGTGGCGAAGTCGCGCTGTCGGAGCGGGTCCCGGAGGCCGACACCGACCCGAACACCGAGGTCGGCAAGGTGGGCTCGGCGCTGAACCGGATGCTGCAGCACGTCGCGAACGCGCTGACCGCGCGGCACGCGAGCGAGAACCGGGTCCGCCAGTTCGTCGCGGACGCGAGCCACGAGTTGCGCACGCCGCTGGCGGCGATCCGCGGCTACGCCGAGCTCACCCGCCGCAGCGGCGAGCAGGTGCCGCCGGACGTCGCGTTCGCGATGGGCCGCGTCGAGTCCGAGTCGCGCCGGATGACGACGCTGGTGGAGGACCTCCTGCTGCTCGCGCGCCTCGACTCCGGGCGGCCGGTGGTGCACGAGTGGGCGGACCTGTGCCGGCTGGTGGCCGACGCGGTCGCGGACGCGTACGTCGCGGGCCCGGACCACAAGTGGCTGATGGACGTCCCCGGCGAGCCGATCGGCGTCCTCGGCGACGCGGGCCAGCTGCACCAGGTGGTGATCAACGTGCTGGCCAACGCGCGCACGCACACCCCGGCGGGCACCACGGTGACGACCACACTGTCCACTTCGGACGGAATCGTCCGGCTCCGCGTGGCGGACGACGGCCCGGGGATCCCGCCCGGCATCCTGCCGGACATCTTCGAGCGCTTCGCCCGCGGCGACAATTCCCGGTCGCGAGCGGCGGGCAGCACGGGGCTGGGCCTGGCGATCGTGGCCGCGGTGGTGGCGGCCCACGGTGGCCGGGTCGGCGTGGCCAGCCGGCCGGGCCGGACGGAGTTCGAGATCACCTTCCCGGCGGCTCCGGCGCCCTAACGCCCCAATGTGGCGTTGGGTGCATCTGACGCACCGAACGCCACATTGGGTGCGTTGGACGCAACCAACGCCACATTGGGGCGCTTGGGGACCACCTGATCGGGGCGGATGCACAGCGCGCTCACAGCTTCGGCACAAGTTCACCACATGCGGTGCCGACACGGTGGCGGCATGACGACCACGCTGTCGGCGCCCGAACACGCCCAGCCCGCGCCCCCACCCGCCGCCCGGAAACCCCGCTGGATCACGCCTTCCGTGGCCGCCCTGCTGCTCGGCACCGGGGTGCTCTACCTGTGGGACCTGGCGAAAACGGGCTGGGCCAACGACTTCTACGCCATGGCCGCGCAGGCCGGGACGTGGAGCTGGAAGGCACTGTTCTTCGGTTCGCTCGATCCGGGCAACGTCGTCACGGTCGACAAGCCGCCGTTCTCGCTGTGGATCATGGGGCTGTCCGGGCGGATCTTCGGCTTCTCGAGCTGGAGCCTGCTCGTGCCGAACGCGCTCGCCGGGGTCGCGTCGGTGGGTCTGCTGTACCTCGCCGTGCGGCGGCTCTCCGGGCCGGGAGCCGGGTTGCTGGCCGGGGCCGGGCTCGCGCTGACGCCGGTCGCCGCGCTCATGTTCCGCTACGACAACCCGGACGCGTTCCTCGTGCTGCTGCTCGTCGCCGGCGCGTACTGCGTCGTGCGCGCGCTGGAGCACGCGAGCACGAAGTGGCTGCTGCTCGCCGGGGTCGCGATCGGGTTCGGCTTCCTCGACAAGATGCTGCAGGCGTTCCTCGTCCTGCCCGCCTTCGTGCTGGCGTACGGCGTCGCGGCGCCGACGTCGCTCGGGCGCCGGGTGGGCCAGCTGTTCGCCGCGGCCGGGGCCGTCGTCGTCTCCGCCGGCTGGTGGATCGCGGCCGTCGCGCTGTGGCCGGTCGCGGACCGGCCGTACATCAGCGGTTCGACCGACAACACCGTGCTGGAACTGGCGTTCGGCTACAACGGCCTCGGCCGGATCTTCGGCGAAGGCCGCGGACCCGGTGGTGGCGGTGGCGGGGCGTTCACCCCGCCCGCCGGTGCGGAGCTGCCCGGGCGGGGCGGCTTCGGCGGCGGGTTCGGCGGGGAGGCCGGGCTGACCCGGTTGTTCGGCGGCGAGTTCGGCGGCGAGGCGTCGTGGCTGCTGCCCGCCGCGGTGCTCGGCCTGGTGGCCGGGCTGTGGTTCACCCGGCGCGCGCCCCGCACCGACCGGACCCGGGCGGCGCTGCTGCTGTGGGGTGGCTGGCTGGTCGTCACCACGCTGGTCTTCAGCTACATGAGCGGCATCATCCACCCGTACTACACGGTCGCGCTGGCCCCCGGGATCGCCGGCACGCTGGGGATCTCCGCCCGTGAACTCTGGCGTGGCCGCACCAACTTCGCCGCCCGCGTGGTGCTCGCCCTCATGGTCGCGGTGACCGCCGTCTGGGGGTTCGTGCTGCTCACCCGGACGCCGGACTGGCAGCCGTGGATCCGCTACACGCTGCTCGTGCTCGGTGCGGCCGCCGTGGCGGCGCTGCTCTTCGGCGCGGACCGGTTCCGCCGCCTCGGCCCGGCCGTGGCCGTGCTCGGCCTGTGCGGCGCGCTGCTCGGGACGACGTCCTTCACGCTGGCCACGGCGGCGACCGCGCATTCCGGCGGGACCCCGTCGTCCGGCCCGGCCGCCGCGAGCGGACGCGGCTTCGGTGGCGGCCAGCGTGGCTTCGGTGGAGGCCAGACCGAAGCCGAGGTGATCGACCTGCTGAAGAACACGACGACGAAGTGGGCCGCCGCGCAGAGCGGTGCGATGCAGTCGGCCGGGCTGGCGCTGTCGAGCGGACGGCCGGTGCTCGCGATCGGCGGCTTCAGCGGCAGCGACCCGGCACCGACGCTGCGGCAGTTCCAGCAGTACGTCGCGGACGGCGACATCCACTACTTCGTCGCCGGCGGGCGCGGCGGCTTCGGGGGCGGCCGGGGAACCTCCGGGGAGATCCAGACGTGGGTCGAGCAGAGCTTCGCTCCGCGCACGGTCGGGGGCACGACCGTTTATGATCTGACCAAACCGGTCAATTGACGTAATGTAATGAGCCGAGCGGCCGGTGCTGTGGGGGATTTTTCCCCGCGGCCCGGCTTTCCGGCAACGCGAAACCGGCCGAATTGTTTCGGGCGCGTTAACACTTGCGAATCATTTGGCGGAATCGGGCCGAGTGCGGTAACGGCGGGATGCGGACACCTGTTCGATTCGTGTTCCGGTGACCGGAAGATTGCGAACGATTGTTCGGATCAGGCACGTAGCCGTCGGTGATGATCTCGGCACTCGCTGCTGCTGCGGTAATGACGAGGGACTTTCACTCGTGCAGTTGCACGTGATGGCCGCACGGGAAGTCGATCAACTTGGCCGGTCGGCCGACAGAAATACCTCTGATGTTGATCTTGAGGGGTCCCGATGTCGCTGGTTGACCGTGCTGAGGGTCACTCGTTCGGATGCAGTACCAGGGCGTTGTGGGGATCTTGTCCTAGTCGCTAGGCTCTGCGCCGGGAGAGGGACAAGGGGTGGTTGAACCAGTGCGCTGAGTGCTGGATCTTCACTTTGCGTAGGTGTTCCCTGCCCGTTGTCTCTCGCCGCAACCCGATCAGGTACAGCCGGAAGAGAGCAGCGATGACCGTGCGCGGTGGCGCAGCTCGGCCCGACCCACCTCCTTGTCGTCACCACCTGTAGCCCCGAGCACCGCATTCCCCCTTTGGTACGGCACCACTCCACTTCCCCCGCCTCCTGGAGTTCGTTGTGATTTCCCGTCCTCGCCCCCGTCTGCTGACGGTGCTCCTGACCGTGCTGACCCTCGCCGGGGTCACCGCGCTTTCCGGGTGCAGCGACAGCTCCGCCTCCGGCAGCGGCAGCAAGATCACCATCGGGTTCAGCGCCTGGCCGGGCTGGTTCCCCTGGCAGGTGGCGCAGGAGCAGGGCCTGTTCGCCAAGAACGGCGTGAACGTCGACCTGAAGTACTTCGACAACTACACCGACAGCATCAACGCGCTCGCCAGTGGCGCCATCGACGCCAACAGCCAGACCCTCAACGACACGCTGTCGTCGGTCTCCGGCGGCGCCAAGCTGTCGATCGTGCTCGTGAACGACAACTCCACGGGCAACGACAAGATCATCGCGAGGGACGGGATCACCAGCGTCGCCGACCTCAAGGGCAAGAAGGTCGCCGTCGAGCAGGGCGCCGTCGACCACTACCTGCTGCTGCTCGCGCTGCAGGCGGCGAAACTGACCGAAAAGGACATCGAGCTGGTCAACCTCCCGACCGACGCCGCGGCCGCCGCGTTCAAGAGCGGCCAGGTCGACGCGGTCGCCGCGTTCGCGCCGTTCACCTCGACGGCCCTCGAGCGCCCGGGCAGCCGCGCGATCTCGACGTCGGCGGAGTTCCCCGGCGCCATCCCCGACCACCTGGTCACGTCGCAGAAGCTGGTCAAGGACCACCCGAAGGACGTCCAGGCGCTGGTCAACACCTGGTTCGAGACGCTGACCTGGATCAAGAACAACAAGGACGCGGCGGTCTCGATCATGGCCAAGCGCGGCGGTGTCTCCGACGCCGACTACAAGTCCTACGACGCCGGCACCACGATCTTCACGCGCCAGCAGAACATCGACGCGTTCACCCCGGGCGTCACCGCCCAGCACCTCGACTTCCAGGCCAACAAGATCATCGACTTCATCGTGAGCACCGGCCTCGCGCAGCAGCGGCCGTCGCTGGACGGGCTGTTCGACGACCAGTTCGTGAAGGCCACGCCGCAGTGACCGGTCCGACCCAGCGCACCACCCCGGCGAGCAGGGCCGACGAGCGGGCCGCCGAGGCGCTGGAAGCCGAGCAGCGGCTGGCCGAACGGCACGAGTCCGGCCGGGGCCGCCCGGGCTGGGCACCGCTGCCCCGCCGGGCCGGGCTGAAGCCGTCCGCTTCGCCGCTGCTGTCCCTGCGCACGCCGATTTCCGCCTCGGCTCGCTGGACGCTGGCGGTGCTGTCGTTCGCGATCCCGTTCCTCGCGTGGGTCGCGCTGAGTGCCAGCGGGGCCGTCGACTCGACGTTCCTGCCGTCCCCGGCCGCGGTCCTCAAGGCCGGGGCCGACATGGCGAGCACCGGTGAGCTCTTCGACGACCTCTGGACGACCACCCAGCGGGTGCTCGAAGGGTTCGGCCTGGCGGTGCTCGTCTCGGTCCCGCTCGGCATCCTGATGGGCGTGTTCACCGCCGGGCAGGCATTCTTCGAGCCGCTGATCGGCCTGCTCCGCTACCTGCCGGCGAGCGCTTTCATCCCGCTGCTGATCATCTGGCTCGGCCTCGGCGAGCCCTCGAAGATCGCCATCCTCTTCATCGGGACGGTGTTCTTCAACACGCTGATGACCGCCGACGTCGTCCGCGGCGTGCCCGTCGCGCTCATCGACGTCTCCTACACGCTCGGCGCGCGCCGCGGCGAGGTGCTGCGCAAGATCGTCGTGCCGCACTCGCTGCCGGGCATGATCGACGCGATCCGGGTCAACGCCGCCGCGGCGTGGAACTTCGTGGTCGTCGCCGAGCTGATCAACTCCTCGGCGGGTCTCGGCTACCGGATCGTCCGGGCGCAGCGGTTCCTGCAGACGGACAAGATCTTCGCGGTGCTCGTGGTCATCGGGGTCGCCGGGCTGACGATCGACGTCCTGCTGCGCCTGCTGCGCACCCGGGTCGGGAAGTGGGCGGCATGACGCTGGAACTGCGGAACGTCGCCAAGGACTACACCGTCCGCGGCAAGGTGACGCGCGCACTCGACGGCGTCGACCTCGAAGTGCTGCGCGGCGAGTTCGTCTGCGTCGTCGGCGCGAGCGGCTCGGGCAAGTCGACGCTGCTCTCGCTGGTGGCCGGGCTCAGCCGGCCGACCGAGGGTGAGATCGTGCTCGACGGCGTCCCCGTGACCGGCCCAGGGCCGGACCGCGGGCTCGTCTTCCAGGCCGGCGCGCTCTACCCGTGGCGCAGCGTCGAGAAGAACGTCGCGTTCGGACTCGAGCTGCTCCCGATCGACGCGGCCGAACGCGCCAAGCGCGTCGACTGGTACCTCGCCGAGACCGGCCTCGACACCGTGCGCCGCTCGCTGCCGAAACAGCTTTCCGGCGGCCAGAAACAGCGCGTCGCGATCGCGCGTGCCCTGGCGTGCGAGCCGGAAGTCCTGCTTTTGGACGAACCCTTCGGCGCGTTGGACGTCCAGACCAAAGAGGACATGCAAGTGCTGATCCGCCAGGTGTGGGCCGACACCGGCACCACGGTGCTGATGGTCACCCACGACGTCGAAGAAGCGGTGTTCCTGGGCGGCCGGGTCGTGGTGCTCGCGTCCGACCCGGGCCGGATCGCCGCTGACGTCGAGGTGGCCCTGCCCGCCGAGCGGGACCTGGCGGTGAAGCGCGAACCGCGGTTCCTCGCGCTGCGCGCCCGGATCGAGGACCTGGTCCGCGAGCAGCACCGCGGCCACGTCAGCCGGGTTGCCGCGGTCGAGTGAGAACGGAAGACGGGAAGGGTGGCGGGATGAGGCACGGCAGGTCGACCGCGAAACGGGCGGACGGCGGGGGTTTCCTTGCCCGGCTCGGCATTCGCGGCAAACTGAACCTGCTGCTGCTGCCCCCGCTGATCGCGGTGGTACTGGTGTCGGTGCCGTTCGTGCTGACGCAGGCGAACAGCGCCGGTGCGGCGGCGCAGTCGGCCGCCGTCGCGCGGCACGCCCAGCAGCTCGGCGGGTTGATGTCGCAGTTGCAGCGCGAACGGCTGCTGACGGGCGCGTTCGTGGCGACGCCGTCGGCGAGCCCCGACCAGATGGTCCAGCAGCAGAAAGTGGTCGACCAGACGGTCGCCGACGTCCGCAACTCGCTGGGCGACGACGCACCGGACGAGCTTTCCGCGGCGCTGACCCGGATCGGCTCGCTCGCCGAGCTGCGGCAGAACGCCGCCAGCCGCGGCGTCGCGCTCGACAGCGTCGCCCGGACCTACAACGCCGTGGTCGACGCGGTGATCGACTCCCTGCGCCTGGTCCCGCAGCTCACCAGTGACGCCGAGGGCGCACGAGAGCTGACCGCGCTGGACGCGCTGCTGCGCGCGAACGAGGAGAACTCGCTGCGCGCGATGGCCCTCATCGTGACCGCGGTGTCGCCGGAGGCCGGCCGGTCCATCCTGGACGACGCGACCCAGCAGGCGCCGATCTTCGTCGACCGGTTCGTCAAGCAGGGCGACGACGGTGACGACTCCCAGCGGGCCGCCCAAGTCGTCCGGATCGAGCAGAGCGACGCCGGACGGCGCATCGACGAGCTCGCCGCCCAGGTCGGCAACCCGCGCGATGCGGCGGGCACCACGAAGTACGTCGCGGACGTGCTCTCCGCGGCGGACACCCACGCGGGACAGCGGAAGCTCGTGCAGGAGCGGGCGATCAACGAGATCGCGGACTCCGCGACCGAGCGTGCCGACAGCGCGACACGGCTGGCCTGGACGGTCGGTCTCGGTGCCGGCGGGCTGTTCCTGCTGGTCGCCTTCCTCGCCATCGCGGTCTCCCGCTCGATCGCCCGGCCGCTGCGGAAGCTGACCACCGCGGCGACGTCGGTCGCCGACCTCGCCGGCACCGAGCTCGTCCGCGTGACCGACACCGAGGAGGCCGAGGAACAGGTCCCGCGGCTGGCCACCATCGACGTCGTCTCGAGCGACGAGCTCGGCAAGCTGGCCGCCGCGTTCAACCGGGTCCAGACCACCGCGGCCGAGCTGGTCGAACGGCAGGCGCTCACCCGGCGCAACACCAGCCTGATGTTCGCGAACGTCGCGAAGCGCACGCAGAACCTCGTCGGCCGCCAGCTCGCGCTGATCGACGAGGTCGAACGCAACGAACAGGACACCCGGCTGCTGGCCAGCCTGTACCGGCTCGACCACCTCTCCACCCGCCTGCGCCGGAACGCGGACAACCTGCTCGTGGTGTCCGGCACCCGCGACGAGGCCCGGATCGCCGGCCCGATCGAGCTGTCCACGGCCCTGCGCTCCGCGCTCGCCGAAATCGAGGACTACCAGCGGGTCAAGCTCGGCGTCGTCGGCGAAATCCTGCTGTCGTCGGCCCTCGGCGCCGACCTGGTGCTCGTGTTCGCCGAGCTGCTCGAAAACGCGACGTCGTTCTCGCCGCCGGGCTCGATGGTCGAAGTGGACACGATGTTCCTCGCCGACGGCGCCTGCCTGGTGAGCATCGTCGACCACGGCATCGGCATGACCGCGGAGAAGATGGCCGACGAGAACCGGCGGCTCGTCGAGCGCGAACGCCTGGAACTGGCCCCGACCAGTGTGCTCGGCCTGTTCGTGGTCGGCCGCCTGGCGCGGCGCCACGAGCTGGGTGTCGAGCTGCTCGCGACGCCGACCACCGGCGGCGTGACCGCACGGCTGACCATCCCGGCGTCGCTGTTCAGCCACCGCGCCGCGAAGCTCCCGAAGGCCGAACCGGTGCCGGCGATCCCGGCGATCCCGGTGCAGGCCGCGCGCCAGAGCACGCCGCCGTCGTCGCCACGGCACGCGGCGCCGTTGTCCACTTTGGACGAGCCGAAGGCGCCCGAACCGGACCACGAGCGGTCCCTCGGACTGCCGATGCCGGCGATCCCGGCCCTGCTGGGCACCACCCGCGGCAACGGATTCCGCTGGTTCCGCCAGCTGGAACCGGTCTGGCCGGACGCCGAACCCGACGTCACACCGGCCGAAGAACCCCCGGTGCCGGCCGAGAGCCGTGGTGGGCTCCGCCGCCGCGTCCGCGGTGCGCAGCTGCCCGACCCTGGCACGTCGGCGCCGGCGGCGGACGACAAGCCCCGCCACGACCCGGAAGCGACCAAGGCCGCCATGGACGGCTTCCAGAACGCCTTCGCGAAGGCCGCCGAGGTCGGCGCCATGGCGGCCTTGGTCGCTTCCGGGTCGTGGCGGGGCTTGTCGTCCGCCGCCGGCGCCGACGTGCCAGGGTCGGGCAGCTGCGCACCGCGGACGCGGCGGCGGAGCCCACCACGGCTCT
>Ga0070668_100001387_pt1 | contig 17384 bp, 15 predicted proteins | sample KBSS43metaG_FD_64661 | JGI IMG/M metagenome (GOLD analysis project Ga0070668, IMG submission 64661) | Switchgrass rhizosphere microbial communities from Kellogg Biological Station, Michigan, USA - KBS S4-3 metaG | ecosystem: Host-associated > Plants > Roots > Rhizosphere > Soil ... | reverse complement strand
CCTACGACCCAGCCCGACACGGCAACGCCATACGCCTCAGCCAAACCAGACAAAACGATCTGCTCGCTGCCTGAGGTTGACACAGGGAGTGTCATCGCACCGGCTCCTCGGCCGTGGCCAACGGCAGGCGGGCGTGCACCTGGAAGCCGCCGCGGGCGGCCGGGCCGTCGGTCACCGTGCCGTCGAAGAGGGCGACCCGTTCCCGGATGCCGAGCAGCCCCCGGCCGGGCCGGTAACCGGCCGCCGGCCCGCGCCCGTCGTCCCGGATCACCACGTCCAGACAGGTGCCGTCCCGGCGCAGGGTGGCCTCGGCGCTGGTGGCGTCGGCGTGCTTCAGCGCGTTGGTCAGGCCTTCCTGGACGATCCGGTAGGCGGTGAGGTCGAGGCTGCGCGGCAGGTCCAGGCCGGCGTCCACCCGGACGGTCACCCGCAGCCCGGCCTGGGTCATCCGCTTCGCCAGGTCGGGCAGCAGGGCGATGCCGGAGGCGTCGGCCGGCCGGTCGCCGTCCGGGTCGTCGCTGCGCAGCACGCCGAGCACCCGGTCGAGTTCGGTGAGCGCGTCGCGGCCCGCCCGTTCCAGATCGGACAGCAGCCCGCGGGCCTTCTCCGGATCCCGGTCCAGCACCCGGCGTCCCGCCCCGGCCTGCATGAGCATGAGGTTGACCGTGTGCCCGACGAGGTCGTGCAGTTCCCGCGCGATGCGGGCGCGCTCGCCGGCCACCGCCCGTTCCTGGATGAGCCGCCGCGCGGTCTGCTGCTCCTCGCGCCGCCGGGCCATCGTGTAGCCCACCGACCACATGGCCAGCCACACCAGCAGCACGCCGGCCGGCTGGGTGGGCGCGGTGAGGTCGTCGCGGGCGGCGAAGTACACGGCGATGCAGCCGACCAGGATCGCGAGCCCCCACCAGGCCTGGCGGCGGGTGGCGTACAGCGCCACCGAGAAGACGCCGAGCAGATTGGCGTACGGCGCCAGCCAGCTCGGCGACGCCGCGACCACCTCGAGGCACAACGCCGCCGCGCTCACCACAAAGGCACCGAACGGGAACCGCCGGCGCAGCGCCACCGCGACCCCGAGCCCGACCCCGGCCAGCACGCCGGCCGCGGCCTCCCGCGCCGGCCCCGGGTCCAGCATGAACCGCTCGACCAGCAGGGCCGCCAGCACGAACGCGCCCAGGGCCGCATCGACGCCCGCTCGGTGGGAGGCCATGATGGACGCACGCTATCAACCCGGCAGCTGGCCGTCCCGGGCCGCACCACGATGAGCCGGGACGACCTGGAGAAGGCCGTCCGCCGGGCCCGCAGGCGTTCGTTGCGTGCATCCTGATGCCCGGATTAATTGTAAGCCTTATTTATTGACATCCATCTCTTGACGGTGGTCTCATGCCTCTCGACCCGTACGAGAAGGGAGACCACCGTGCCCACCACCCGCCGGGCCGTCCTCGGCAGCCTCGCGCTCGCCGCCGCCGGCGCCCCGCTCGGCCTCACCCAGCCGTTCGCCCACGCGGAGACCGCCGCGCTCGCCGAGCAACTGCTCTGGAACCCCAGCCCCACCCGCGACGGCCTCAAGGCGTTCGAGGGGATCGAGGCCGACCGGGCCGGCCTGCACCCCGAGCGCAAGTACGTCTATGTCGAGGGCGACCACTACCGGTTCGACATCTACCAGGACGACCGGGACAGCACCGGCGGCGGCGACCGCCAACGTACCGAGTCGAAGGGGATGGTGGCGGGCGGCGGCAAGCTCAAGATGCGCAACAACGAGACCTGGCGCATCACCTATGAGCTTTTCATGCCCGCCACGCTGCACGGCACCAGCAAGTTCACGCACATCTTCCAGCTCAAGACCCCGGCCACCAACGGCGGCCCGTGGGTGACGATGTCGCTGAGCCGCAGCGGCAACGCGGAACGGCTGCGGCTGCGCGCGCTCAGCACCGACGGCGCACCGGACATCGGCGGCACGGACCTGGCCCCGCTGCGCAACAAATGGATCACCGCCGAGCTGACTTTCAAGATCGGACCCAGCGGTACGGGCCGGCTCGTGATCCGCAACGGCACCGGCTCCGGCGCCCCGGTCGTGGTCGACTCCAGCCGCTCCGGCCTGCGGATCCCGGACGAGGGCGACTACGTCCGGCCGAAATGGGGGATCTACCGCTCGGTGCGCAGCGCCTCCGCCGACATCGTCGACACCCACCTGCTCACCCGGAACTACCGGGCCTTCCGCGCCTGAACCGGAGAGCCGGCACCGGCCGCCGGTGAAGTCAGCCGGATCGGGCCGGATCGTCGCCCGTGGCAAAATCTGCCGGGTGCAGATCGGGATGCTGGGGTCGTTCGAGGTCCGTACGGACGACGGCGCCCTCGCCGAGGTGCCGGGTGCGCGGCTGCGCGGGCTGCTGGCGGTGCTCGCGCTCGACGCCGGCCGGGTCGTTCCGAAGGCGGCGCTGATCGACTGGATCTGGGGCGAGACGCCGCCGGCCGACGCGACGAACGCCCTGCACCGCCTGGTTTCCCGGCTGCGCAAGGCGTTGCCGGACGGTTCGGTCGAGGGGCATCCGGACGGCTACCGGCTGGCGGTGCCGCCCGACGCCGTCGACGCTGTGCGGTTCGAACGGCTCGTCGCCGCGAGCCAGGCCCGCGGCGGCGAGCGGGTGCGGCTGCTGCGCGACGCCCTGGCCCTGTGGCGCGGTTCCGCGCTGCAGGACGTCGGCCTGCCGGACAGCACGGCGTTCGACGCGGCGGTCACCCGGCTGGAAGGGCTGCGGCTGGCCGCGCTGGAGGACCGGTTCGAGGCGGAGGCCGCGCTCGGCCACGGCGCGGAGCTGGTCACCGAACTGACCGGCCTGGTGGCCGCGCATCCGCTGCGGGAACGGCTGGCCGCCGCGCTGATGCGGGCGCTCGTGGCGGCCGGCCGCGGCAGCGAGGCGCTGGTGGTCTATCAGCGCACCCGGGAGGCCCTGGCCGAGGCGCTCGGCGCCGACCCGTCGCCGGAGCTGTCCGACCTGCACGTCGCGCTGCTGCGGGGCGAGCCGGGCCGGCGCGAGGAGGGCCGGAACACCAACCTGCGCGCCGAGCTGACCAGCTACCTCGGCAAGGAAGCCGATCTCGCCGCGGTTCGCGAACTGGTCGCCGGACACCGGCTCACCACGCTCATCGGGCCGGGCGGCTCGGGCAAGACCCGGCTGGCCACCGAGGCCGCGCGCACGCTGCTCGGCGGCCTGCCGGACGGCGCCTGGCTGGTGGAGCTCGCCGCCATCGGCGCCGACGGCGACGTGGCGCAGGCGACCATCGGCGGGCTCGGCCTGCGGGACGCGCTGCTCGGCGCGGCTCCCCACGCGGAGCCGGCCGACCGCCTCGTCGACGCGATCCGGGACCGGGAGGCGCTGCTGATCCTGGACAACTGCGAACACGTGATCGAGCCGGCGGCGGCGCTCGCCCATCGGCTGCTCGGCGAGTGCCGGCGGCTGCGGATCCTGGCGACGAGCCGGGAACCGCTCGGCATCACCGGCGAGGCGCTGTGGCCGGTCCTGCCGTTGACCCTGCCGGAGGCGGACGCCGGCCCCGCCGCGATCGCGTCCGCGCCGGCCGTCCGGCTGCTGCGGGAACGGGCCGGCGCGGTACGCCGGGATCTCGCCGGCGACGACCGTACGCTCGCGACGATGGCCCGCGTCTGCCGGGCGCTGGACGGGATGCCGCTCGCGATCGAGCTGGCCGCGGCCAGGTTGCGCACCATGTCCCTCGACCAGCTGGCCAACCGGCTCGACGACCGGTTCCGGCTGCTGACCGGCGGCAGCCGCACGGCGCTGCCCCGGCACCGCACGCTGCGCGCGGTGGTCGACTGGAGCTGGGAGCTGCTCAGCGACGCCGAGCGGATCGTCCTGCGCCGGCTCTCGGTGTTCGCGGGCGGGGCGAGCCTGGAGGCGGCCGAGCGGGTCTGCGCCGGCGACCCGGTCCGGCCGGCCGAGGTCCTCGAACTGCTCACCGCGCTGGCCGAGAAGTCGTTGGTGGTCGCCGAGGGCGACAGCGCGCCGCGCTACCGGCTGCTCGGCACGATCAAGGAGTACGCCGCGCACCGGCTCGCCGAGGCGGGGGAGTCGACGGCGGCGCGGCACGCGCATCTCGCGTACTTCACCGAACTCGCCGAGACCGCCGACCCCCGGCTGCGCAGCGCCGAGCAGATGAAATGGCTGGCCGTGCTCGGCGCCGAGCACGACGACATCAGTTCCGCGATGCGCGGCGCGGTGGCGGCCGGCGAGGCCGAGGCGGCGATGCGACTCGCCGGCGGTGCCGGCTGGTACTGGTGGCTCAGCGGGCACCGGGCCGAGGGCATCGAGCTGATCATCGCGGCCACCGAGACCCCCGGCGAGGTCTCCGACGAGATCCGGACCTACGCGTACGGGCTGGTCGCGTTGTTCGTGAGCGGCGGGCTGGGCGACGAGCACGACGCGGCCGAGTGGATCCACCAGGCGTACCAGCTGAGCCGGCGCAGCCGGCCGCGCAACCCGCTGGTGGAGTTGGTCGTCCCGATGGAACACATGCTGCGGGAGCCGGACGCGGTGCTGCCCGCGTGGGAGCCGTTGCTGGACAGCGTGGACCCCTGGGTGCGTGCGCTGGCCCGGCTGCAGCTCGGCAAGATGCGGATCGTGCTCGGCCACGCCGGGCGGGACGCGGACGCCCACCTCGAACGGGCGGTCGCCGAGTTCCGGGCGCTCGGCGAACGGTACGGGATCTCGTTCGCCCTGACCGAGCTGGCCGAGCGCATCGCCACGCGGGGTGAGTTCGCCCGTGCGTGCGAGTACTACGAGGAGGCGATCGCGGGCATGGCCGCGGTCGGGGCCGTCGAGGACGTCATCCGGATGCGGTCGCGCCAGGCGCGGCTGTACTGGCTGCTGGGCGACCGGGCGGCCGGCGCCGCCGCGATGGCCGAGGCGGATCGGTACGCCGAGGGGGTCACCTGGCCGGACGCGCTGGCGATGCTCGCCCTCACAAAGGCGGAACTCGCTCGCTGGGCCGGCGACGCCGGTGCGGCCCGCCGGCAGCTGGAGGTCGCGACGACCATGCTCGGCGACCGGGCGGAGCAGGCGAACCTGCGCGCGGGAGCGGAGGACCTGCTGGGCTACCTCGCCGACGATCTCGGCGAGGCCGGGCGGCACCACGCCGCGGCCTGCCAGGCGGCGGCCGAGGCGGGGTACCCGCCGATGATCGCGCAGATGCTCGTCGGCGTCGCCCACCTGGCTCTGCGCCGCGGCCGGTACGAGCAGGCCGCGCGGCTGCTCGCGGCGGGCGACGGCCTGCGCGGGTTGCCCGATCGCGGGCACCCGGACGCGGTCCGGATCGAGCGGGAGGCGCGGAACCGCCTCGGCGACACGGGGTTCGCCGAGGCGGTCCGGGCGGGCACTCAGACCGGCTGGACCGAGCTGGTCGAGGTCACGCTCGCTTCTTGAAGGTCGCCGACGCCCAGAGGTACCCGACGAGGGCGATCCCGGCGCACCAGGCGATCGTGGCGATCACGTCGCCGGTCTGCGGTGCGCTGTTGAGAAACCCGCGCAGGGTCTCGATGATCGGGGTGAACGGCTGGTACTGCGCGAACTGCCGCACGCCCTGACCCATCATCTCGGCCGGCACGATCGCGCTGCTGAAGAACGGCAGCATGACCAGCGGCACGGCGGCCATGCCGGCCGTTTCCGGCGACTTCGCCGCCAGCCCCAGCGCGACCGTGAACCAGGCGGCCGCGACGCCGAGCAGCACGACGACGCCGAGCACGCCGAGCCAGTCGAGGAAACTCGCGGCCGGGCTGAAGCCCAGCAGGAACGCCACCCCGACCAGGGCCGCGATGGCCAGCAGGTTGGTCAGCACGCTGGCGACGACGTGACCGTTCAGCACCGCGTCGCGGGAGACGTCCATGACCTTGAACCGGTTGATGATGCCCTTCGTCATGTCCGAGTTCACCCCGGTGGCGGTGGCGCCCAGCCCATAGCAGACGGCCAGCAGCATCAGCCCCGGCGTCGCGTAGTCGACGTAGTCGACACCGACATCGAACGCGTCGCCGAACACATACACGAACATCAGCATCATCACGACCGGCATCAGGACCGCGTTGAACACCGAGACGGGGTTACGGGCGATGTGCTTGAAGTCGCGGCGCAACATCACGATCGAGTGGGACTTGGCGCTCATTTCGCGGCCTCCGTGGTGTGGCCCGTGAGGGCGAGGAAAACGTCGTCGAGATCGGGGGTGTGCACCGAGAACTCCTCGGCGCTCAGGGCGTACTCGTCGAGCCGGTCCAGCAGGGCCCGCAGCGAGGTCGTCCCGCCGTCGCTGGGCACCCGCAGGATCAGTGCCTCGTCGTCCCGGGTGGCGTCGGCGAACAGCCGGGCGGCCGCGTCGAGCCGGGCGGCGGTGCCGAACAGCAGCCGTACGTGCGTGCCGGGGATCTGGCGCTTGAGCTCGGCGGGCGTGCCCTGGGCGACCAACCGGCCCTGGTCGAGCACCGCCACCCGGTCGGCGAGCTGATCGGCCTCCTCGAGGTACTGGGTGGTGAGGAAGATGGTCACCCCGTCGGCCACCAGCTCCCGGATGATCGACCACATCGTGCGCCGGCTGCGCGGGTCCAGCCCGGTCGTCGGCTCGTCCAGGAAGATGATCTGCGGGTTGCCGACAAGCGTCATCGCCAGGTCCAGCTTGCGGCGCATGCCGCCGGAGTAGGTGGACGCCGGCTTGTCCGCGGAATCGACCAGGTCGAAGCGCTTGAGCAGCTCGGCGACCGTCGCCTCGCCGACGCCGGGCGCCCGGCTCAGGTCCACCATCAACTGCAGGTTCTCCCGCCCGGTGAGCAGCTCGTCCACCGCGGCGAACTGACCGGTGACCCCGATCGCCGCACGGATCGCCTTGGCGCCGGTGGCCAGGTCGTGGCCGGCGACGCGGACCGTGCCGCCGTCGGCCTTCATCAGGGTGGTGAGCACGTTCACCGTGGTGGTCTTGCCCGCCCCGTTCGGACCGAGCAGGGAGAAGATGGTGCCGGCCGGGACATCGAAATCGATGCCGTCGAGCACGGTCTTGTCGCCGAAGGCCTTGCGGAGGCCGGAAACCGCAATCGCTGAACTTCTCATGGGAACCACGATCGGGGCCCGCTCTGTCACCGCCCTGACACGCCTCTGACATGACCCCTGACGCGGTGCCGGGTGGTGCGGGATGGGGCATGCTGTCGTTCGGGTTCGCCACCGCGGCCGGCGCGCTGTTCGGCGCCGGGCGGGCCGGCGAGCTGCCGGGCCTGGTCGGCGGCATGTCGCAGGCGAACGCGAAGCTGGGTGCGGTGCACGGGTTCGCCGGCGTGCTGGGCGGCATGAAGGGCAACCCCGTCCCGCTCTCGCCGGCGGATCCGCACGCGGTGCTCGCCGCCGCCAGGTAGCGGTTCAGCACCCGGGAACGCCTCAGCTCGGCGGTTCGCCTGCCGAACAGGACGATGCGCGGGCGTGGCTGATCCGAGGGAGGACAGATGCGGCGGGCCGGATCTGTCCGGACCTCGGGCGGGGCGCCGGACGCCGGTTTCACGCTGATCGAGGCGATGGTCTCGGCGTCGCTGGTCACGGTCGTGATGGCGGCGCTCACCCTGTCGATCACCGCGGTGCGGAAGGTCTCGAACGTCCAGTCCGGGCAGCAGTCGGCCGCGCGGTTGGCCACGGACGGCATCGAGGCCGCCCGCGCGATGGCCCCCGCCGACCTGGCCGCCGCCCCGCCGAGCGATCCGGCGCCGCCGCGGCGGGACGGCGTCGCGTACACCAGGACGTGGTCGGTGACCAAATGCTGGCAGCCGGTGGGCGGCGGGGACTGTGCCGCCCAGGCGGCGGGCTACGTGCCGTTCCTGCGGGTCGCCGTCACGGTCACCTGGCCGGACCGCGGGTGCCCGGCCGCGACCTGCTCGTACACTTCGACGACGCTGGTCAGCGCGACCCTCGGCGAACCGTTGTTCGCGCCGTCATGACGCACCGGCCCGGCGACGACAGCGGCGTGACTCTCGTCGAGGTGGCGGTCGCCATGACCCTCACCTCGATCTTCATGGCGCTGTTCACCACCGGGCTGCTCCAGGTGTTCCGGGTGTTCGGGCACGACCAGGCGGCGGCCATCGCGCAGGAACAGGTCCACGTCGCGTTCCAGCGGCTCGACAACCAGATCCGGTACGCGGCGGGGATCAGCGCCGAAGGGCAGGTGGGGCCGGACTGGTACGTCGAGTTCCTCACCACGTACACCGGCTCGCCGGTCTGCACCCAGCTCCGCCTCACCCCGGGCGGGCAACTCCAGCTGCGCCAGTGGGACCAGGGCGACACCCCGCCGACGTTCACGGTGCTGGCCTCCGGCGCCGGCGCCGGCCACCCGTTCACCCGCCATCCGGTCGTCGTGGGCAGCGGGATCGACTTCCAGCGCCTGTCGGTGGACCTGTCGGTCAGCGGCGGGAAGGACGCCGGATCCCGCGAGATCTCGGTCATGTTCACCGCGCTCAACACCTCGCCCACCACGAAGAGCGACACCACCTGCGTCGAGGGGAGGCCGTCGACGTGACCACCGACGATCGGGGCTCGCTGCCGTTCGCCATGTTGCTGATCATGGTCGCCACCTCGTTGACCACCCTGCTGCTGCCGGCGAACCTCACCCAGGGCGGCGCCACCCGCAAGGAGGTCCAGCGGACCCACGAACTGCACGCCGCCATGGCGGGCATCGAGACCGCGGTCGGCCAGATCCGGGCCGCGGTCGACGTCGACGGCACCACCGGCAAGCTGACCGCGCTGCCCACCTGCAACGGCACGATGAGCGGCAAGGTCGGCAGTGGATCGGCCCGCTTCCAGGTCTCCGTCTACTACCTCCGGTTGGAGCCGGCCGGGCAGACCGAGCAGTGGGCCCGGGACAACGCCGTCTGCGCCACCGGCAAACCGGCGAGCGTCCCCGCGTACGCGCTGCTGGTCGCTCAGGGCACGGATCGGTCGGCGGGCGCCTTCGGCACCGTGCCCCGGCGCACGCTGCGGGCCACGTACGTCTTCCACACCACCGACCAGCCGGCGCCCGGCGGCCTGATCCACGGCGTCAAGGGCAGCGTCTTCGCGCCGGACCTGTGCCTGGACGCCGGGCCGGGGCCGTGGGTCGCGCCCACGCCGATCGTCATGCGGTGGTGCGTGCCGGGCGCCACCCGGCAGACCTTCGCCTACAACCGCAACCTCAGCCTGCAACTCGTCGCGTCGAAGACGGTGGCGCTGCCGCTGGGCCTGTGCCTCGACGGCGGCTCCCCGCATGCCGCCGGCAACCCGGTGACGCTGCAGGACTGCCAGGCGGTCACTCCGGCCCGGCACAAATGGAGCTACAACGGCGTCGCCAACTTCGAGGGAACCACCAACGGCACGTCGACGGACGGCTACTGCCTCAACGTCCAGATGCTCGACGTCGCGGGCAGCGCGGTCGTGCTGGGCAGCGCGGCCGACAGCGACTGCAACACGCCCGGGCAGGCCAAGCAGTCGTTCGCCCCGGACGCCCGGGTCGGCGCCGGCATGGCCAACCCGCCGAACACCAGCGGACAACTGGTCAACCTCGAACAGTTCGGCCGCTGCCTGGACATCCCCACCGGGCGCGTCTCGTACGGCTACATGATCGCGTGGCCGTGCAAGCAGGCGCTGGACGGCGTGAACGTGGGCTGGAACCAGATCTGGGCCACTCCGGCGCTGACCACCAGCGCCGCGACCTGCGGGGCGACCGCGATCCCGTGCGGCAAGGGAACGATCACCGTCGTCGCGCCGACCGGCAAGGCGACCCCGGCCGGCACCTACTGCCTGCAGAGTCCCGGCTCCATCGCCCCCGGGCAGTACGTCAACGCCAAGGACGCCTGCCCCGGCGGCACCCCGCCGGCCAACATGACCTGGACCGTGTACGGGGACACGCACGACCCGCTGACCCGCTACCACATCGTCGACTACCGGGGATACTGCCTGATCCCCAGCCTGACCGACCTGTTCACCTCCGGGGTCAACGTCGGCAAGACCGTGCTCGAGCCGTGCGCCGAGTCCGCCCTGCAGATGTGGAACGCTCCGGCCAACGCGATCGACCCGACGCCGCTCAAGGATCTCAGCGAGCAGTAGCCCGGGGTTTCGGAATCCGTGCTCCGGGAAGAAGCCAGGGCATGCAGCCAGACCAGCCGCTTCCCATCGCCCGGGTGAACGTGGGCATGATCGTCGCCGATTCCGCGGGTGCGGAGGTCGGCAAGGTCACCGCCGTGCAGATGCCGGGTTCGGACGTACGCCCGGACACCGCGGCCGGAGTGGCCGAGCACCTGATGGGCGCCGGTTACGTTCGGATCGACGGCACCGGATGGCTGTCGAACGACGTCTACGCCGCCGGTGACCAGATCGCCGTCGCCGTCGAGGGCGAGCCGGGCGAGGTCAACCTGCGGGTGCCGCGCGACGACCTGTACCGGGCCGCCGCCTGAGCCTCGCGGCGGATTAGTTCGCGCCTGGGCCCAACCATTCGCCGGGTCCCGTGCGTTCCCATGGTGTGAACAGACAGTCGGGGGACGAGCAGGCGGAGTTCGTCGCCTTCGTGCAGGCCTGCCAGCACCGGCTGCTGCGGTCGGCCTATCTGGTCTGCGGCGATCACCACCTGGCCGAGGATCTGCTGCAGGGTGCGCTGGTCAAGCTGGCGTTGCGGTGGCGGCAGGTCCGCGACGGCAACCCGGAGGCGTTCCTGCGCACGGTCATGTACCGGGACGCGGTCTCCTGGCGGCGGCGGTGGCGGCGCGAGGACCTGAACGAGGTGATTCCCGAGCCGGCCCCGGCGGACCGGGCGGACGAGCTGCCCACCCGGCTGGTGTTCGAGAAGGCGCTGCGCCGGTTGGCGCCGCGCCAGCGCGCGGTGCTGGTGCTGCGCTACTTCGACGACCTCACCGAGGCCCGCACCGCCGAGATCCTCGGGGTCACGGTCGGGACCGTGAAGAGCCAGTGCAACGCCGCCCTGCGGCGGCTGCGTGAGCTGGCACCCGAATTGAACGAGTCGGTCTGGGCGGGGCGGGAGGGGTGACGGTGGGACGCAAGGAACTCGCGGCACTGTTCGAGGAGGCGGCGTCCGGCGTTCCGGCGCCGGCGTTGGCGGCGGACGCCTGGGCCCGGGCCCGGCGGGTCCGGCGCCGCCGGCAGGCGGCGGCCGTGCTGGCCGCCGCGGTGACCGTGCTGGCGGTGACCGCGGCGTCGGTGCTGCCGCTGCGCGGCGGCGAAGGCCACCCGGCCGCGGCCCCGCCCTCCGCGTCGGCGCCGGCCGGGGTCGACCGGATGCCCGCCTCGTTGCAGCGCCGGAGCATCGCGCCGCTGCCCGGGCAGAGCACGGCCATGGTGCCGGCGCAGGCGGGGAAGTTGTCCGAGCATCCGGTCGATCGCGCGGTCGCGCTGGTCGAGCCGCACGGCGGGGAGGGCGAACAGAAGCCGCTTCCCGTGTACGTGCTCGGCAGCGACGGCGTCTGGGTGTCGATCGACGTCGTGCAGCTGGTGCCGACCCGCGATTCCGGCGGCAACCAGGCGGACCCGCTGCGGTCCACCGCCCTCTCGCCGGACCGCCGGCGGGTCGCCTTCCCGCAGCCGGACGCGCTGGTGGTCGTCGACCTGACCACGGCCAAGGTGCACCGCATCGCGGTACCCGGGCTGAACGAGCAGGTGCTGTGGTGGGGCAACCGGGTCGTCCTGGTCGGCCGGGACGGCGCCGGCGTGGTCTGCGTCGACTGGGCCGCCGGCAGCGCCGATCCGCTCGGCACCGGCCTGTCCGCCGGGGACGCCACGGGCAGCGCGGCCGAGGGTGCGCCGGTGTTCGAGTTGACCGGCCCGGCGGGCGGGCGGCGGGCGGGCGGCCTGAGTGTCCGGCAGTGGCGGCTGGGCGAACCGGGGCCCACCCGGCAGGTTCCGCTCGCCGATCCGCGGCCGGCCGGCTACCGGGTGCTGGAGTGGGCCGGCCCGGCCGTGAGCGACGGTGCCGACCGGGTGGTGCGGGCCGGCTGGGGGGAGAACGGCTCGTACTCCGGGCTGGAGATCCTCGCGGTGGTCAACGTCCGGACCGGTGCGGTGCAGCGGCTGCTCGATCTCGGCCGCGACCGGGTGAAGGCCTGCTGCCAGCCGCTCGACTGGGTGGACGGCGACACCGTGCTGGTGCGCACCGACAAGGAGGGCCTGGTCACCTGGAACGTCCGGACCGGAGAGATCACCCAGGTGGTGGCGGGCCCGCTGGCGGCCACGGTCGCGATTCGGCTGCGGTAGGCGCTTCACAGGCTGTCCGACACGATGTTAAATCGAGGGTAGCCGATTTGTGGGAGCGCTCCCAGTGCTCCGGACGGGAGTGCCGCCGTGCGATCCCCGCGCATCCTCCTCGCCGCGCTGCTCGGCGCCGGGCTCCTCTGGGTCCTGGCGCCCGCCGGGGCCGCGGCGGCGCCCGCCTACAGCTACGGCGAGGCCCTGCAGAAGTCGCTGTTCTTCTACGAGGCCCAGATCGCCGGCCGCAAACCCGCCTGGAACCGGGTGTCCTGGCGCGGCGACTCCGCGATGCGCGACGGCGCCGACGTGGGCCGCGACCTCACCGGCGGCTGGTACGACGCCGGTGACCACGTCAAGTTCGGCCTCCCGATGGCGTTCAGCACCACGATGCTCGCCTGGGGCGCGGTGGAGAACCGGGCGGCGTACGCGAACTCCGGGCAGCTCACCCACCTGCTCAACAACCTGCGCGTGGCCAACGACTACTTCATCAAGGCACACCCGGCGCCCAACGTCCTGTACGGGCAGGTCGGCAAGGGCGACGACGACCACAAGTGGTGGGGGCCGGCCGAGGTGATGCCGATGGCACGCCCCGCGTACAAGATCGACGCCGGCTGCGGCGGCACCGAGCTGGCGGCCGAGACGGCGGCCGCGATGGCGGCCAGCTCGATCGTCTTCCGGCCGACCGATCCCGGGTACGCCGACACGCTGCTCACCCACGCGCGGCAGCTCTACACCTTCGCCGACACGGTCCGCAGGACGTACCACGAGTGCATCACCGACGCGACGTCGTTCTACCGGTCCTGGAGCGGGTATGCCGACGAGCTGGTCTGGGGCGCCATCTGGCTGCACCGCGCCACCGGCGACGCCGCCTACCTGGCCAAGGCCGAGGCCGGCTACGACGCGCAGGGCAACGAGAACCAGACCAGCACCAAGATGTACAAGTGGACGATCTCCTGGGACAACAAGCAGTTCGGGACGTACGTGCTGCTGGCCCGGCTGACCGGCAAACAGAAATACCTCGACGACGCGAACCGCTGGCTGGACTGGTTCACCGTCGGGGTGAACGGCGAGAAGGTCCGCACCTCGCCCGGCGGCATGGTCGTGGTGGACAGCTGGGGTGCGCTGCGGTACGCCGCCAACACCGCGTTCGTGGCGCTGGTGCACAGCGATCAGCTCACCGACGCCACCCGTAAGGCGCGGTACCACGACTTCGCGGTGCGGCAGATCGACTACGCGCTCGGGGCGAACCCGCGCAACTCCAGCTACGTCATCGGGTTCGGCGCCAATTCCCCGAAGAACCCCCATCACCGTACGGCGCACGGCTCGTGGTGGGACAGCCAGGAGGTGCCGGCGCAGACCCGGCACGTGCTGTACGGGGCCCTGGTCGGCGGGCCGTCCGCGCCCGACGACAAGTACAGCGACAGCCGTGGGGACTACGTGATGAACGAGGTCGCCACCGACTACAACGCCGGTTTCACGTCGGCGGTGGCCCGGCTGTACGGCGAGTACGGCGGGGCGCCGCAGGCGAACTTCCCGGTGGCCGAGCAGCCGGACATGGCGGAGCTGTCGGTGGAGACCACGGTCATGCAGAACGAGACCCGTGCCACCGGGGTCAAGGTGATGGTCTACAACAAGTCGGCGTTTCCGGCGCGGGCGTTGACCGGGGGCCGGTTCCGGTACTACTTCACCCGCGACTCGGACGCGGCGGTCACCGTCAGTACGCCGTACACGCAGGGTTGTCCGGGCCCGACGGCGGCCCGGCAGGAGGCCGGCGAACTTTGGTATGTCGAGGTCGACTGCACCGGCTACACCATCGCGCCGGCCGGGCAGTCCGCGCACCGGATGGAGGTGCAGCTGAAGATCGGCGTGGTCGAGGGCGGCACCTGGGATCCGACCGACGATCCGTCCTACCAGCCCGCCGCCGGTCCCAACCAGAACGTGCCGCTGTACGACGGCGCCACCCGGGTGTGGGGAAAGGAGCCCGGCACGACGCCCCCATCACACCCGACCGACTCACCATCCCCGTCCCCGTCATCGCCGTCGCCGTCTTCGCCCGGCCCCCCACAGGGTGCCGCGTGCCATGTCACATACGCCACGAACGACTGGAACGCTGGCTTCACGGCGACCGTGACGGTCACGAACTCCGGCACCACGCGGCTCAACGGCTGGACGCTGACCTGGCAGTACACCGCCGGCCAACGAGTGACCCAGGCCTGGTCGGCGTCCGCCGTGCAGTCCGGCACGCAGGTCACCGTGACCAACGCGTCCTGGAACGGCGTCCTCGACCCCGGGGCGTCGGCCGGCTTCGGCCTCAACGGCACGCACACCGGAACCAACCCGCGACCGGCGTCGTTCGCCCTCAACGGTCTGCCATGTGCCACATCACCGACGTGACGGCCCACCGGCACGGGACAGCCGGCCCGGAGTAGGCCGAGGGGCAGACCAATGCCGTCCGTTCGTGGGTGGCGGGCCGGGCGGCGACCCCGGATTCTGGTTTGCGGTCATCCGCACAATGGGGGTGACCATTTCGTGGAACGGGGAGCAATGCGCACGAAGCGTTTTCTGGTGGGCCTGTCCACTGGTGTGATCGCCCTGACCCTGGCCGGCGCCTGTGCCGCCCAGGTCAAGGCCCTGGAGCCCAAGCTCGAGTTGCGCGACGCGCTGACGCAGCTCGCCGGCGCGAAGCAGGCAGGCTTCACGGTCAAGCTCACCGGCAGCGCCGACGAGCTGATCGCCGGCTTCAAGAAGTCCGGCGACGCCGAGCTGACCGCCGACGACACCAAGGCCGTGCGCACGGTGTTCAACTCCTCCCTCACGCTCGCCTACGACCGGGCCGGCGACGGCGCCGACGACGACCGGATGCTGCTGGCCGCCACGGTCGACGGCATCACCGGCACCGAGCTGCGGGTGGTCGACGGCACGGCGTACCTCAAGGCGCCGGTGGCCGAGCTGGCGACGAAGTTCGGGGCCAGCTCGGCCGAGGTCGACGAGATCCGGCAGGGCGCGTCCGCCGAGCTGCCGGCCGCCGCCGCGTTGTTCGACGGCAAGTGGGTCTCGGTCGACGTCAAAGAGGCCGGCCGCCTGTCCGGGCAGTTCGCCGCCGGCCTGCCCTCGGCCTCGCCGGAGGATGCCGACAAGATGCTCGCCGAGGTCAAGACCAGCGCCACCAACCTGCTCGAGGGCGCGACCGTCGTCCGGGACACCGCCGACGACAAGCACGTGATCGTGACGTCGTCGACGACGAAGGCGTACGCCGAGGCCAAGCGGCTCGTCACCGCGGTCAGCGGCGAACTGGGCCCCGAGATCGCGAAGGACTTCGGCGACGCGCCCAAGGACCGGCCGATCGTGCTGGACCTGTGGATCGACGGCGGCAAGCTGTCCGCGGTCGAGCTCAACGTCCTGCAGTTCATCGACGGCGCGACCGGTCGCGCCGCCGTCCGGCTCGAGACGACCACCGGCGCGCCGATCGACGCGCCGCAGGACGCCACCAAGGTCGACCTCGCCGCGCTGAGCAAGCTGACCGAGACGGCCTCGGCCGAGGCCCTCGGCGGCGGGGCGTTCATGCAGGCGCAGACGCTCGGCTTCACGGCCCAGATGCGGGCCTCGATGGCGGGCGGGGCGCCGGCGAACTACCTCAAGAAGGCCATCGCCGAGACGAAGGTGTCGGCCAGGATCGTACGGCGGGGGGTCGCGCAGGTGACCGCCGGCGGCGAGAAGGCCTGCCTGACGCTTCCCAAGACCGCCGAACAGCAGCCGATCGTCAAGAACGGCGCCTGCTGATCAATTGGCGCCGCCGGGCGACCCGACGGCGCCGGCCGAGCGAGCGGCGTCGAGGATGACCGCGGCGGTGTCGGCGGGACGCGACATGCCGACCACGTGCGAGGCGCCGGCGATCTCCACCGTGCGCTTCGACCGGGCGCGCTCGGCCATGATCCGCTGCGCGCCGACCGGAATGTTGCGGTCCTGGTCGCCGAAGACGAACCAGCTGGGCACGCTCCGCCATAGCGGAGCGGGCCCGGAGGGTTCGGCCAGCGCCGTCGCGGCGATCGGTCGTTGGGTGATCGCCATCAGCCTCGCCTGGGCCTCCGGGAGGTCGGCGCAGAACTGCTGGTGGTACCGGTCCTGGGCGATGTAGACGTCGGCGTCGCCGCCGGGCAGGGGAACCTGCTCGATCGCCTCGCCGAGCGTGCTGCCCGGGGTGCTCGACGCCGCGTCGGCGGGGCTCTGGCCGGCGTCGAGGGCGAAGCCGGCGACGTAGACGAGGGCGGCGATGTGGCCCGCGTCGGCGGGCACGTTGGTGATGACGGCACCGCCGTACGAGTGGCCGGCGAGGACGACCGGCCCGTCGATGGTGCGGACGAGCTCGGTCAGGCCGGCGGCGTCGCCGGCGATCGAGCGCAGCGGGTTCGCGTACGCGATGACCCGGTGTCCCTCGTCGGCGAGTTCCTCGGCGATGTCGTTCCAGCTGGCGGAGTCGGCGAAGGCGCCGTGGACGAGGATGAGCGTGGCGGGCACGTGGGGTCCTTTCTACGAGCCGGACAGCCGGCGGATCGAGGGCGGATCACATCGTCGTGACGAGGCCACCGTCGATGCGGATGTCGGCACCGGTGACATTGGTGGCGCGGTCGCCGGCCAGCAGCAGCACCAGGTTCGCGACCTCCTCGGGGCGGGTGAAACGCCCGGTCGCGGTTCCGCTGACCGCGCCCTTGGCGACCTCTTCCGGGGCGAGGTTGTTCAGTTCGCCGACGGTTTCGGCGACCCCGCCGGCGCCCAGCCACAGATCGGTCGCCACGGGTCCGGGGCTGACCGTGTTGACCCGTACGCCGCGTGGACCGACCTCCTTCGACAACGCCTTGCAGAAGTTGGCCAGCGCCGCCTTGCTGGCGCCGTAGTCGATGACGAGCGGGTCGGGAAGCGCGGAGTTGACCGAATTGATCGTGACGATCGAGCCGCCGTGGTCCAGCAGGTGCGGCAGTGCGGCGCGGGTGACCCGGACGGCGGCGAGGAAGTTGATGGTCAGCGTCCGCAGCCAGTCGTCGTCGGAGACCGACAGGAACCCGCCGGTGCGGGGGTGCACGCCGCCGACGTTGTTGACGAGGATGTCGAGCCGGTCACCGAGCAGGGCGG
>Ga0070668_100001386_pt1 | contig 17385 bp, 17 predicted proteins | sample KBSS43metaG_FD_64661 | JGI IMG/M metagenome (GOLD analysis project Ga0070668, IMG submission 64661) | Switchgrass rhizosphere microbial communities from Kellogg Biological Station, Michigan, USA - KBS S4-3 metaG | ecosystem: Host-associated > Plants > Roots > Rhizosphere > Soil ... | reverse complement strand
CGTAGCGGTGCAGCAGTTCGTTCAGCCGGTACTCGACGAAGAAGAACTCGCGCGCCGCGCGGCCGCCCTCGAGCGCGCTCTCGTAGAGCATGCGGATATCGCCGCCAGCGCAGAAGCCGCGCTCGCCGGAGTGGTCGAGCAGCACCAGTTCCACGGCCGGATCGTCGTCCCAGGCCAGCAGAGCCTCGGTCATCCGCCGGCACATGTTCAGGGTCAGCGCGTGCAGCGCCTTGGGCCGATTGAGGGTGATCCGGCCGACGCGGCCTTCGACCCGGATCAGAATCTCGGATTGGGCGTCGGCCTCGCTCATGTCCCCGTAAAGCTCCCGAGCAGTGTTCAGGCCCGCAAGTCGCGGGCGCCGTCCAGGCGGAGTCAACCAAGTCTTGATCCGGAGGCGGGGAAGGTTCACCTCGAAGCGCGATGACCCGAGCGCCCCTGGCCCCCTACCCCGCCCTACGCCTGCGCCGCCTCCGGCAGGCCGACTGGATCCGCCGCCTCGTCCGCGAGAGCACGCTGACGCCCGCGGACCTGATCTGGTCCGTCGTGATCCACGAGGGCGACGCACCCGAGCCCGTCGCCTCGATGCCGGGCGTCTCGCGCCTGCCGCTGAAGCACCTCGCCCGGGTGGCCCGAGAAGCCCAGGACCTGGGCATTCCCGCCATCGCCGTCTTCCCCCGCATCGATGCGGCGCGGAAGGACGCCCTGGGCAGCCTGGCGTTCGATCCGGACGGCCTGATCGCCCGCGCCGTGAAGACGATGAAGGACGCCGCCCCCGAGGTCGGGGTCATGTGCGACGTCGCCCTGGACCCCTTCACCGACCATGGCCATGACGGCGTCATTGAGAATGGCCGCATCCACAACGAGGCGACGATCGAGCAGTTGGTGCGCCAGGGGCTCATGCAGGCCAAGGCCGGCTGCGACATCCTCGCGCCCTCGGACATGATGGACGGCCGTTGCGGCGTGCTCCGCCGGGCGCTGGAGGCCGAGGGCCTGACGGAAATTCTGATCCTATCCTACGCGGCCAAGTTCGCCTCGGCCTTCTACGGGCCGTTCCGCGACGCGATCGGCTCCGGAAACCTGGGCGCCGGCGGCGGCCCGCTCGACAAGAAAAGCTACCAGATGGACCCGGCCAACCGGCGGGAGGCCCTGCGCGAAGTGGCCCTCGACATCGCCGAGGGCGCCGACATGGTCATGGTCAAGCCCGGCCTGCCCTATCTCGACGTGCTCCGCGACATCGTCGAGGCGTTCCAGGTCCCGACGTTCGCCTACCAGGTGTCCGGCGAGTATGCGATGCTGATGGCGGCCGCACAGAACGGCTGGCTCGACGAGGAACGCGCGATCCTGGAGACCCTGGGCGCGTTCAAGCGGGCGGGCGCGGCGGGCGTGGTCACCTATTTCGCGCCCCGGGCGGCGAAGCTGCTGGGCGCTTGAGCTGCAACAACCGCTAGGGAGAGACGCCGTGTTCATCGCCATGAACCGCTTTCAGGTGAAGCTCGGGAGCGAGAGCGATTTCGAGGCCGTGTGGCTGGGCCGCGAGACCCACCTCGAAAAAGTCCCCGGCTTCGTGAACTTCAACCTGCTGCGCGGACCCGAGCGCGACGGCTATCGGCTCTACGCCTCGCATTCGCTGTGGGCTTCCCAGGCGGCCTTCGAGGCCTGGACCAAGTCGGAAGCCTTCCGCCTGGCGCACAAGGACGCGGGCGGAAAGCGCGACATCTATCTCGGCCATCCGAACTTCGAGGGCTTCGAGGTGCTGCAGGAAGTCAGCGCGGCGGCGGCCTAGGCTGACGGCGGCCGGGCCTGGCGATATCCTCACCTGCCTCGACGGAGGACGTCATGCACCCCGTGAAGCTTGGAGTTTTCGCATCCCTCGCCGCCGCGGTCCTGCTGAGCGGGACCGCTGTGCGGGCGCAAAGCGCGCAGCCGCCCTCCGGCGCCGCCCAGCCCGCGCCGGAAGCCGGCATGGTCACGCGCCGCGGCGAACGCCCGGTGCTCGAGGGACGCGCGTCGGACATGGCGTTCGTGGCCGGCGGCGAAGCCCGGATCAGCGCGCAGGTCGCCGACGACATCTTCGCCGCAGGCCGCAGCCTCACGGTCCAGGGCGCGAGCGCGGACCACCTGATCATCGCGGGCGGCGAGATGGACCTCGCGCCCGCGGCCGTCCACGACCTGGTCGCCGCCGGCGGGCGCCTTCGCCTTCGCTCCGGCGTCGTGAACGACGACGTTCTCGCCACCGGCGGGGAGATCGAGCTCGCGCGCGAGGCCCGCATACTGGGCTCCGTCGTCCTCACGGGCGGCCGGGTGCGCATCGAAGCGCCGATCGGCGGCGAGCTGGGCGTCGCCGGCGGACGCGTCGAGCTGAACGGCCCGGTCGGCCATGGCGTTCGCATCCGCGCCGAAGAGATCGTGGTCGGCCCGCAGGCCCGGGTCGGCGGGGACCTCGTGCTCCGCGGCGCCCGGATCGAGGTCTCGCCCAGCGCCGTGGTGGCCGGGCGCACGGTGCGCGACGTGGTGAAGCCCGACGGAGGGCGGGCCCGCCACGCGGCCGTCATGGCCGCTCTGCTGGCGCTCGGCCTCCTGCTGATGAACGGCGTGATCGCGGCGGCCACGCCCTGGCTCGTGGGCGGCGTCGAGCAGCGTCTGCGATCGCAGCCATGGCCTACGCTCGGAGTCGGCGCGCTCCTCCTGCCGCTGACTCCGCTGGCCGTGGCCCTGCTGGCGGCGACCGTGCTCGGCGCGCCCTTGGCCGCGGTGCTCGCGCTCGCCTATCTCCTGGCGATGCCGCTCGCCTTCGCGGGCGTCTCCTACGGGATAGGCCGGCTGATCCGCGAGCGCCTCGCCAAGGCGGCGGCCGAGCCGCGATGGCCGGCGCGCCTGGGCTGGACCATGCTCGGAGCGCTGCTCCTGCTGATCGTCTGCATCATCCCCTACGTCGGCTGGCTGGCCTGGCTGACGGCGCTGGCGGCCGGCATGGGCGGGCTTGCGTTGCTCGCCGTTCGCCGGCCGGCCGTCTAGCCGCTACGGCTTCTCCAGGCGCGCCACCAGGCTGGAGGTGTCCCAGCGGCCGCCGCCCTGCGCCTGCACCTCGGCGTAGTAGCCGTCGACGAGGCGGGTCGCCTCGAGCCGGGCGCCGTTCCGCGTCGCCTCGTCGAGCACCAGCCCCAGGTCCTTGCGCATCCAGTCCACGGCGAATCCGAAGTCGAAGCGGCCCTCGGTCATCGTCTTCCACCGGTTGTCCATCTGCCAGGACTGGGCGGCGCCCTGGGAGATGGCCTCGTAGACCAGCGCCGGATCCAGTCCGGCCCGCTTGGCGAAATGCAGGCCTTCGGCCAGCCCCTGCACGACGCCGGCGATGCAGATCTGGTTCACCATCTTGGCGAGCTGGCCGGAGCCCGTCGGTCCCATCAGCCGCAACGCCTTGGCGTAGACCTCCAGCACCGGGCGCACGCGTTCGAACAGTGTGAGATCCGCCCCGCACATTATGGTCAGCTGGCCGTTCTCCGCCCCGGCCTGGCCGCCGGACACAGGCGCGTCGACGAAGGCCAGACCGGCCGAGGCGGCGCGTTCGGCCAGTTCGCGGGCGACGACCGCCGAAGTGGTCGTGTGGTCGACCACCACCGCTCCCACCGGCAAGGCCGGCAGCGCCTCTCCCACGACCTGGCGGACATCGTCGTCCGCTCCGACGCACAGAAGGAAGATCTCCGCCTCGCCCGCCGCCTCGGCCACGCTGGCGGCGGCGCGCCCGCCATAGGCCGCGGCCCAGCGCGCGGCCCTCTCCGGCGTGCGGTTGTAGACCGTCACCTCATGCCCGGCCCTGGCGAGGTGGCCGGCCATCGGAAAGCCCATCACGCCCAGCCCTGCGAACGTCAGCTTCATCGCCGCCACATCTCCCAAGGTATCGCAAACCCGATCTTAACGCGCCCCCGCGCAAGCTGAGCTCGTATCAGCCTAGAACCGGGTGGACCATGGCCGCAGGAAGCGACCAGCCGATCGTCATCAAGCGGATCAAGAAAGGCGGCGGCGACAGCCACCACGGCGGCGCGTGGAAGGTGGCCTATGCGGACTTCGTGACCGCCATGATGGCCTTCTTCCTGCTGATGTGGCTGATCAATACGACCTCGCCGGAGCAGAAGCGCGGCATCGCCGACTATTTCGCCCCGGCCAGCGTATCCCAGACGGACTCCGGGTCGGGCGGCATTCTGGCCGGCACGGCGCTGGGCTCCGACGGAGCCAAGGCGAAGGGCACCAGCTCGGTGATTGAGGAGCTTTCGCCCGAATCGCGCAATCCCGACGACGGCAAGAGCGCCGACGCCGCCAAGGCCGCAACCGCGGCCACGGACGCCATGCAGGAAGCGCAGAAGCGGCGCGACGACGCCGCCTTCGCCTCGGCCGCGCAGTCGCTGCGCCAGGCGCTGCAGGACATGCCGGAGCTCGCTGAGCTCTCGAAGAACATCCTCGTCGACCAGACCCCGGAGGGGCTCCGCATCCAGCTCGTCGACCAGGAAGGCCGCTCAATGTTCAACGAGGGTTCGGCCAAGCCGAACGCCCGCGCGGCCCTGCTGCTGCGCGCGGTCGCCAAGGTCATCAACCAGCTGCCCAACCGGATCAGCATCTACGGCCACACGAGCGCCAGCCCCGGCGGAGCGAAATCGGAAGGCGACTGGACGTTGTCGGCCGCGCGCGCCGACGCGTCGCGCCGGGTTCTGCAGGGCGCCGGCGTCGATCCGGACCGGGTGTATCAGGTGTCCGGCAAGGCCACGTCCGAGCCGCTCTACCCCGACGACCCGATGCTGCCGGGCAACCGCCGGATCGCGATCGTGCTGCTACGGGAAGCGCCCGTGCTGCCGCCCTCGCCGGCGCTCTGACGCCCGACACGCGATCCACCTTGCGAAAGCGGCGCGCATACCCCCTAATCAAGGCGAACACGGTAAAGGACAGCGGCAGTTCGTGACGCAGCATTTTGCGACAAGACAGCTCAGGTTCTTCCTGACGGCCCCCTCTGCGTGTCCCTATTTGCCTGAGCGCTTTGAACGCAAGGTCTTCGCGCACTTGCCCCTTTCTGATGGGGCGACGGTCAACGACAGCCTGACCCAGGTCGGATTCCGGCGCTCGCAGAACATCGCCTACCGTCCCGCGTGCGAAGCCTGCAGCGCCTGTGTCTCGGCCCGCCTGCCAGCGATGGACTATGTCTTCTCCCGCTCGGAGCGGAAGGTCCTCAACCGCAACGAGGACGTCGAGCGCCATCTGGTCGAGGCCGAGGCGACGATGGAGCAGTTCGATCTGCTTCGCCGCTATCTGACCGCCCGCCACGCCAACGGCGGCATGGCCGAGATGACTTGGCCGGACTATGTGGCCATGGTCGAGGACACCGCCGTCCGTACGCACATCATCGAATACCGCGTCCGCTCCCAGGACGGCGGCCCCGGGGATCTGATCGCCTGCGCGCTGGTGGACCTGATGGCCGACGGCCTGTCGCTCGTCTACAGCTTCTACGATCCCGCCCAGAGGCGGCGCAGCTTGGGCTCCTATGTAATCCTCGACCACGTCATCCAGGCCGGACTGACCAGCCTGCCCTACGTCTACCTGGGCTATTGGGTGCGCGGGTCCGAGAAGATGAACTACAAGGTCCGCTTCTCGCCGATCGAGCTGCTTAAGCCGGAAGGCTGGACGCTGTTCTCCGGCGGCGATCTCCAGGAGCGCCCGGCGCCCTAGGCCGGCCCCCGCCGAGACCTGTGAAATGCGTGGAGAGCCGCGGCTCTCCCGTGGCGCCGCGCGCGCGCGCGGACTAGATTAGTTGTGTGACCCCCCGCCTCAGATCCGAAGCATGGCCCAGCAGCTACGCCTGAGGTTGCAGCGCCCATCGCGCCCGACGCGCGAGGAGTTCGTCGCGGGCGCTTCGAACGCCGAGGCGCTGGCGGCGCTCGACGCCTGGCCGAGCTGGCCGGGCGGCTCGCTGGTCCTGGTGGGACCGGAAGGCGTCGGCAAGACCCATCTCGCGAAAGCGTGGGCCGAGCAGGCGGGCGCCGCCGTCCTGAGCCGGGACGCGCCAGACCTGGACGCCGCAGCCGGCGGCCCGACGCTGCTCGAAGACGTCGACCAAGGCGCCCCCGACGAGGCGTTGTTCCACCTGATCAATCTCGCGAACCGCAACGGCCGCGGCCTCCTGATGACGGCGCGGACCCGCCCCGCCGGCTGGCCCGCACAGCTGCCCGACCTGCGTTCCCGCCTCAACGCCCTGTTCGTGGCCGAGATCGGGCCGCCCGACGACGTGGTGCTCGAGGGCGTGCTTCGCCGCTTCTTCCGCGAACGCAGCATCCGCCCGCCGCCGGAGGTCCTGCCCTACCTGCTCAACCGTATGCCCCGCTCCATTCCGCGGGCCCGAGAGGTGGTTCAACGCATCGACGAAGCCGCCGACGGCGCGATTTCCCGCCTGGTGGCCCGCTCCATCCTTGAGGAGGAGTCGCAAAACCTTGATCTTTTCGAGTGAGAACCGTCGCAAACTCGGCCGAGGCCGCGCGGCAGGTGCGGCCAGGGCGTTTGGAGCTTGCTAGATGACCTATGTCGCGCCCATCGCGAATGACCATCCCGAACACGCGGCGCGCGCGGCCGAACTGACGGCCGAAGATCTGGCGGCGTCGAGCCAGCGGTTCTTCAATCGCGAGCTCTCCTGGCTCTCATTCAATCGCCGGGTGCTGGCTGAGAGCAAGAACCTCCGCCATCCGCTGCTGGAGCGGCTCCGCTTCCTGGCGATCTCGGCGAACAACCTCGACGAATTCTACATGGTCCGCGTCGCCGGGCTGAAGGCGCAGGTGCGCGAAGGCGTGCGCGTGGTGAGCCAGGACGGGCTCACCTCGGCCGAGCAGCTGGAGCGCGTGAACGCCGAGGCGGCGGACCTCATGGCCGACCAGCAGACGCGTTGGCGTGAACTCAATGGCGAGCTGGCGTCCCAGGGCTTGCGTCTGGTCGCCCCGCGCGAGGTCGGGGAGCGCGAGCGGGCGGCGCTCGGCGAGCTCTTCGCCAACCAGCTGTTCCCCGTGCTAACGCCGCTGGCCATCGACCCGGCGCACCCGTTCCCGTTCATTCCGAACCTCGCCTTCTCGCTGGTGCTGAAGCTCAAGCGGATCAGCGACGGGCGCATGCTCTACGCCCTGCTGCCGATCCCGGCGCAGGTGGCCAGGTTCTGGGAAGTGCCTCGCGCCGGCCGCCGTCGCGACGAGCGGCGGTTCATCTCGCTGGAGAACTTCGTCTCCCTCTTCCTGGACCAGCTGTTTCCGGGCTGCGAGGTCGAGGCCCAGGGCGTGTTCCGCCTGATCCGGGATTCGGACGTCGAGATCGAGGAAGAGGCTGAGGACCTGGTCCGCGAGTTCGAGGCCCTGCTCAAGCAGCGCCGCATGGGCTCGGTCGTGCGCATCGAGTTCGAAGCCGACATGTCGGAGGAGCTTCGCGGCTTCATCTCGGAAAACCTGCACGCCCAACCCGAGGACGTGATCCTGATCGACGGCCTGCTCGGGCTCGACGAACTCAGCCAATTGATTCCGCCGGACCGCCCGGAACTGAAGTTCAAGCCGTTCGAACCGCGCTTCCCCGAACGGATCCGCGACCACGGCGGCGACTGTTTCGCCGCGATCCGCGAGAAAGACATCCTCGTCCACCATCCGTTCGAGAGCTTCGACGTGGTGGTGCAGTTCATCCGCCAGGCGGCGCGCGACCCCAACGTGCTGGCCATCAAGCAGACTCTCTACCGGACCTCGAAGGACAGCCCGATCGTGGCGGCGCTGATCGAGGCGGCCGAGACCGGCAAGAACGTCACGGCCGTCGTGGAGATCAAGGCGCGCTTCGACGAGGAGGCGAACCTGAAGTGGGCGCGCGATCTGGAGCGCGCCGGCGTCCACGTCGTCTTCGGCTTCGTCGAGTACAAGACCCACGCCAAGCTCTCGACCGTCGTGCGGCGTGAGGGCGAGGCTCTGCGCACCTACTGCCACTTCGGCACGGGCAACTACCACCCGATCACGGCGCGCATCTATACGGACCTGTCGCTGTTCACGACCGATCCGGCGCTGGGCCGGGACTCGACGCGGCTGTTCAACTTCGTCACCGGCTACGCCCAGCCTGATCGCCTGGAGAAGCTGTCCTTCTCCCCCACCAACATGAAGCGGGACCTGCTGGCGCTAATCGCCCATGAGGCCGAGAACGCCCGCAAGGGCCGGCCGGCGGCGATCTGGGCCAAGCTGAACTCGCTCGTCGACCCGCAGATCATCGATGCGCTCTATGCAGCCAGCCAAGCCGGCGTGGACATCCGCCTGGTGGTGCGCGGCATCTGCTGTCTGAGGCCCGGACTCGCCGGCCTTTCGGAGAACATCCGCGTCAAAAGCATCATCGGCCGCTTTCTGGAGCACGGCCGGATCGTCGCCTTCGCCAACGGCGCGCCGCTACCGTCGTCGGAGGCGCGCGTCTTCATCTCGTCGGCCGATTGGATGCCGCGCAACCTCGACCGCCGAGTCGAGGCGCTGACCCCGATCGAGAACCCGACCGTGCACCGGCAGGTTCTCAATCAGATCATGGTCGCCAACCTTCGAGATGAAGCGCAAAGCTGGACGCTGGACAGCGAGGGCCGCTATACGCGGGATCCGGCGTGGGATCACCCGGACGCCTTCTCAGCGCATGAGTACTTCATGACAAATCCCAGCCTGTCGGGACGGGGCCAGAAGGTGAAGGACATGCCGCGCGCGATCGAAGATGTGGCTCCGCGCTGATAGCCGCCCCGAGCCGCACCAGACCGCGGTTCTCGACCTCGGGTCGAACTCCGTCCGGTTGGTCGTCTACCGCCTGGAAGGACGGGCGATCTGGACCGTTTTCAATGAGAAGGCGCTGGCCGGTCTCGGCCGCGACCTGCCGTCGACGGGCAGGCTCTGCGCGGACGGGATCGAGGTCGCGCTGGCCGCGCTTCGCCGTTTCCGGACGCTGCTGAACGGCTGGCCGGCCGAAAACGTGACGGCGGTCGCCACCGCAGCGGTGCGGGAAGCGGCGGACGGGTCCACCTTCCTGCGGAAGGTGAACGAGGAAGCCGGTTTCGAGGTCAGGCTGCTCTCCGGCGCCGAGGAGGCGCGCTACGCCGCGCTCGGGGTGCTGGCGGGCGACCCCCAGGCGGAGGGCGTCGTGGGCGACCTGGGCGGCTCCAGCCTCGAGCTCGTACGGCTAGAGGGCGGCGAGCCGTTGGACGGTGAAACCCTGGCGCTCGGGCCCTTCGCGCTCGGCGCCCCGCGCGCGCTGGACATCGAGCGTACGCGGCGCGCCATCGAGGCCGAGCTCAGCCCGCTCGGCGGCCGGTTCCGGACCCCAAGCCTTCACGCGGTGGGCGGCGCCTGGCGCAACCTCGCCCTCCTGCACATGGAGCTCACCCAGTACCCGCTGCGGGTGGCGCACCAGTACCAGATGACCGGGAGCGACGCGGTTCAGCTGGCGCGGTTCGTCGAGCGGCTCTCGAAATCCTCGCTCGACCGTATTCCCGGCCTGTCCCGAAAGCGTTTCGACACCCTGCCCTACGCCGCCCTGGTGCTGGAGGCGCTGATCGAGCGCCTAGGCGTCGAACAGGTGGTGATCTCCGCCTACGGCCTGCGGGAAGGCCTGCTGCTGGAATCGATGGATCCACAGGTCCGCGCGCGCGACCCGCTGCTGGTCGGGTGCGAGGCGCTGACCGCCGTGAGGGGACTGTCGCAGGATCTCGGCCCGGCGCTGGAGACCTGGATAGGTCCCGCCTTCGCCAAGCTTCCCGGCCTGTTCCCCGGCCGCGACGCGCCGCTGGTCGCCGCCGCCTGCCGGCTCGCCGACATCGGCGCGCGGCTACACCCCGACCACCGCGCCGACATCGCCTTCGGAGAGGTGCTGCGCGCGCCGATCGCGGGAATGACTCACGCCGAGCGCGCCTTCCTCGCCTGCGCCGCCTTCTCGCGCCACAGCGCCGGCGCGACGCCGCCGGAGCCCGACATCGTCAACCGCCTGCTGACGCCGGAGCGGCGACAACGCGCGCGGGCGCTGGGGGCCGCCATCCGCCTGGGTTGCGACGTTTCCGGCCGCAACCCGCTCCGGCTGCCGAACACCACCCTCTCGTTCATCGATGGCCGGCTGGAGCTCTCGGCCAAGCCGGGTTGGGAAGATCTGCTGGCCGGAGAGCAGACCGCGAAACGGGCGCAGGCGCTCGCCGCAGCCTTGCGCGTGCCGCTGGAGATCGCCTGATCCATCTTTGCGGAAGGGCCCGAACGCCGAAGGGCGGCGCCGGTCGCCCGGACGCCGCCCCTCACAGATCCGTTGGGGAGATCTGCGCATCAGGCGATCAGCCGCGCCGGCAAGCCGACGTACAGCGACGCAGTTCCCCCAGTATGAGGGACCCGGTCGACCCGAACCCCTCGCCGGCCAGAACCGTCTGCCCGCTTGACGCCCGTTGGTGCGCCGCGCCGCAGCCCCTTTGCAGGCCGGAGGTTGAGTGGGTTAACGCTGGGCGACAAGAGATCGACGACCGGTGTTCTCGCGGAAGCTGTGCATGAATCTGTGGATAACCGCGCGTCCGCCTCTGGATAAACGTCGCCTGCGATCAATTCTTCCAACGCGGCCAACGCCTTAGGCGCTCGCGAAACGATCCAAAGGCTTCGCTATCCCGCCGGGCGGTGCGGCCAGCATCAGCGATAATGCGGGCGCCCGTACTCGTCGTAATAGTTCACTCGGCGTACATCTTCGCGCGGCGGCGCGTAGTATCGGGCCGGCGCGCTCCGATAAGCAGGCCGGGCGCGGCTCGAGCGGTAGTAGCGGGTCGTGGTGCAGCCGGAGCGGCCGATTTCACGCCCGACAACGGCGCCGGCGAGGCCGCCGACGATCGGACCGGTGCTGCCGTGGGTCACGGCTCCGCCCGCGAGCGCGCCACCGGCGGCGCCCAGCAAGGTCCCGTTGAGCTTTCGCGTGCCGCAGGTCGCCGCGTCGGCGTTGACCGGGGTCATCACTAGCGGCGCCGCAAGCAACAACGCCAACGCCGTCAGCGAAATTGTCTTGGTGAATCGTGCCATAGCGCAGTCCTATCCACTGTCTATATCAGCATCGTGGTCAATGAGGGCGACGGAAAGTCTAGAACGCGCGCCCAATCTCGCCTCGACTTTGCATCAAAGCGCGAGAAGCATCGCTCTAGTTCCATGAACGGCGCCTGAACCACCCAATCACGGCACTCGTGGGCGGTGTTGCTGGCGATTCTGTGGCGACCTGGCGCTACTGGGCGCTCGCCGTCTTCGGGGCACGACGCACCTCGACCACCCGGACCCGGATCCCATCCAGCACCAGGGCGAGTTCGCCTCGCTTGAGCTTCAGGGCGTCCTCACCGAAGGCCTCACGTCGCCAGCCCTTCAGGGCCGGCGTCGTCGCCTCGTCGTCATTGGCGATCTGCTCCAGGTCGGAGACCGTGGCGATGAGCTTCGAGGCCACCCCCGCCTCCTCCGCCCGCGCCTTCAACAGAACCTTCAGCAGCTCCACCACAGCGCCGGCCGCGGGAGAGGCCTGGGTCTTCGGCCGCTCGATGGCGGGGGCGTAGCGTTCCGGGTCCTTCAGGGCCTCGCGAACGGACGCCAGCAGGTCCGGCCCGAAGCGCGATCCCGAAAATCCCTTTGGCACCGAACGGAGCCGGTCCAGGGCTTCGGCGTCGGTGGGCGCTTGGGTCGCGACCTCGTCGATGGCCTCGTCCTTCAGGATTCGGCCCCGCGGCTGGTCGCGCAGCTGGGCCGTGCGTTCGCGCCACGCCGCAACTGCTTTGTAGATCGCGAGATATTTGGCGGTGTGCCGCCGCGGCCTGAGCCGGCGCCAGGCGTTCTCCGGGTCGACATCATAGTTGGCGGGGTCCGTCAGGCCGGCCATCTCGTCGGTGACCCAGGCCAGCCGGCCCTCCTGCTCGAGCCGTTGCCTCAGCTTCGGATAGAGCTCGGCCAGGTGGGTGACGTCGGCCAGCGCATAGGTGAGCTGATTGTCCGAGAGCGGGCGGCGCGCCCAATCCGTGAAACGACTGCTCTTGTCGAGCTCGATCTTCAGCATCTGCCGCACCAGGGCGTCATAGGCGATCTGCTCGCCGAAGCCCGCCGCCATGCCCGCCACCTGGGTATCGAACAGGGGGCGCGGCATGGCCTGCAGGTTGTTGAAGATCTCCACGTCCTGCCGGGCGGCGTGAAACACCTTGAGGATGGCGGGATCGCGCAGCACCGCGAGGAACGGCTCCAGGTCGATGCCGTCGGCCAGCGGATCGATCACGGCGTGTGCGGAGGGACAGGCGGCCTGGATCAGGCAGAGCTTGGGCCAGTAGGTGGTTTCGCGCATGAACTCGGTGTCCACGGCGACGAAAGGCTGCCCCTTCAGCTTCTCGCAGAACCCCGCCAGTTCCGCGGTGGTGGTAATCGGCGTCATCGATTAGCTATAGCCCCGCGAGCGCCCGAGTCTGCAAGGCCTGCATGTGCGCGATCCTCTAATTCGCATAAAGGCGTACCCGCCATGTCAGAACCGCCGAACGGTCTCACCTACGCCCAGGCCGGCGTGGACATCGACGCAGGAAACGCCCTGGTGGAGCGCATCAAGCCGCTCGCCAAGGCCACGCGGCGGCCAGGCGCCGAGCCCTCGCTCGGCGGCTTCGGCGCGCTTTTCGACCTGAAGGCCGCCGGCTACGCCGACCCGCTGCTGGTCACCACCACCGATGGCGTCGGCACCAAGCTGAAGGTCGCCATCGAGACCGGCCGCCACGACACCGTGGGCGTCGACCTCGTGGCCATGTGCGTCAACGACCTCTTGGCCCAGGGCGCCGAGCCGCTGCTGTTCCTGGACTATTTCGCGACCGGCAAGCTGGACGTCGAGGCCGCCGCCACCGTGGTCGCTGGCATCGCCGAGGGCTGCCGGCAGGCGGGCTGCGCCCTCGTCGGCGGCGAGACGGCGGAAATGCCCGGCATGTACGCGCCCGGCGACTATGACATGGCGGGCTTCTGCGTCGGCGCCGTCGACCGCGACCGGGTGTTGCCGCGCCTGGGGGACCAGAAGCCCGGCGACATCCTGATCGGGCTGGCCTCCTCCGGTCCGCATTCGAACGGCTATTCGCTGGTCCGCCGCATCGTCGAACGATCCGGCCTGGACTGGACCGCCGAGGCGCCTTTCGAACCGGGCAGGAGCCTGGCTGAAGCGCTGCTCGCGCCGACCCGGATCTATGTGAAGACCGTCCTGCCGCATCTGAAGGCGGGCCGCATCGAGGGGCTCGCTCACATCACCGGCGGCGGACTGATCGAGAATCCGCCTCGCGCGATCGCTGATGGGCTGGCGGCACGCTTCGACTGGAACGCCTGGGCCCTGCCCCCGGTGTTCCAATGGCTGCAGGAGGTGGGCGGCGTCGCCGACCGCGAGTTGCGCCGGACGTTCAACTGCGGCGTGGGCCTGATGCTGATCGTCGACACCCACGACCTGCCCGACGTGCTGGAAGGCCTTGCGCGCGCAGGCGAGGACGCCTTCGTCATCGGCGAGTTGACGAAGGCTTAGCCACTCAACTTAAGGAAGCCTTAGCCGCGGCAAGTTGAAGCTGATCGCCTGGCGCGGATTGCCTGCGCTCAGATTCGGCCGGAGCTTCGAACCATGTTCCGCCACCTCCCCTCGACCTTCGCCGCCGTCGCGCTGCTGATCGCGGCGCCGGCGAGCCAAGCGGCCATGCCCGCCGCCCCGACTCCGGCTGACCCGCTGCCGTCCCTGTTCGTGGACTTCTTCTACAAGTGGAAGCTGCAGCCGCAGAACCTGACGGTCTCGGAGCTTCGGGTCCTGAAGGCCGGCGAAGGCCTGCGGGTCTTGTGCGGCGCCTACGACCTGCCGGGCCAGGCCCGCCGGCCGTTCCTGGTGTTCGGCGACGCCACGCCGACGGCTTCCGCGGCCTGGGAGCCGGGAAGCTTTCCGGAGAGCGACCCGCTCTATCCTCAGCTGATGGACAACCTGCGGCTCTGCCAGACCCTCGGCGCCGCGGTGGCGACGCCGGTGGCCGTGCGCGAGGGCTGAGGGAGAGCCCTCTCCCCCCGCGCCGCGGAGAGGGAGAGGGAGAGGGAAGATGGCCGTCCTACGACAGGACGACAATCACCACGCGGCGGTTCTGGGCGCGGCCTTCCGGCGTGTCGTTTGGCGCGACCGGCGAATCCTTGCCGTAGGAGATGGTCGACATCCGGTTCAGCGCCACGCCGTGGCCGTTGAGGTAGCGCCGCACAGCCTCGGCGCGCGCCTGGCCCAGCTCCTCGTTGTACTCGCTGCTGCCGGTGGAATCCGTGTGGCCCTGGATCTCCAGGTAGACGTTCCGGTTCTCGGCCTTCAGCCGATCGACGAGTTCGCTCAGCCGCTGCTCGGCTTCCGGCGAGAGGGTCGACTTGTCGACCGGGAACTTCATAGAGTCGTCCGACAGCACCACCTGGTAGAGGAACTTGCCCTCGGCCAGCTTGTGCGCCGCATTGGCGCGGTCCAGCGCGTCACGCGCAGTCCCCTCGACCTTCGTCGTGTGCGCTTCGGCGACGCCCACCTGCTCGCGAACGAACTTGTGGCTCGCGCAGCCGCTCATGCCGACAGCCGCCAAGACGGCCACACCCGCCAGCAGACCCCTAACCATCGTTCGCTCTCCTCTGCGTTTCTTCCCCGCCAACGCGAATCCGCGCGCAGCCCTTAACCAAACCATCAACCTCCACCGTAGTTCCAAAGCTCGCGCCGCCGCGCAAGGCCCCAGGCGCCCTGGCGGCGCAAGAAAAAACCCCGGCCTTTCGGCCGGGGTTCTGACTCGCCAGGTTTTCGTCTTCAGTCGCCGTAGCCTTCCGGCAGGTCGTCGTCCTTCAGCAAATCTTCCTTGGAGACCGCTTCGTCCCCGACCTTGGCCTTGGAGACGATCAGGTCCACCACCTTGTCCTCGAAGATCGGCGCGCGCAGCTGCGCCTGGGCGTTCGGATTCTGGCGCAGGAGATCGAAGACCTGCTGCGCCTGCGGGCCGTAGCGCAGCGCCTCCTGACGCATGGCCTCCGCCAACTCCTGCTCGGTGACCTGCACGTTGTTCGAGCGGCCGATCTCGGCCAGCACCAGACCCAGCCGCACCCGGCGCTCGGCGATCTTGCGGTATTCGGACTGCAGTTGCTCGTCCGACTTGCCCGCGTCGTCCTCCGGCAGCGAACCGTTGGTCTTGTCCTGCTCGACCTGGCTCCAGATCGAGGCGAACTCCGCCTCGACCATCTTCGGCGGCAGGGGGAATTCGTGCTTGGAGTCGAGCTGGTCGAGCAAGGCGCGCTTCAGCTTGAAGCGGCTCGCCCGTGCGTACTGCTGCGACAGGTTGGTCTTCAGCAGCTCGCGCAGCTTCTCGAGGCTCTCTACGCCGAGCTTCTCGGCGAAGGCGTCGTCCGCGGCGGTCTCGACCGGCGCCTTGACCTCCTTCACCTTCACCTCGAAGAGCGCTTCCTTACCGGCCAGGTTGGCGGCCTGGTAGTTCTCCGGGAAGGTCACCTTCACCTCGACGTCGCTGTCGGGCTTGGCGCCGACGAGCTGTTCCTCGAAGCCTGGGATGAACTGGCCCGAGCCCAGCACCAGCTCGGCGTCGGTCGCCGAGCCGCCGGCGAAGGCCTCGCCGTCGAGCTTGCCGACAAAGTCGATCACGACCATGTCGCCGTCCTTCGCCTTCACCGTCTTGCCGGTGCGCGGCTCATAGGTGCGGTTCTGCTTGGCCAGTTCGGCAAGCGCCTCTTCGACCTCGGCCTCGGCCGGCTCGTAGACCGGGCGCGTCAGCTCGAGCGTCGCGGGGTCCACCGGGTCGAACTCCGGCATCAGGTCCAGGGCCAGCTCGTAGGCGAGGTCGGCCTTGCCCTCGATCACCTGGTTGAGGTCGCCCTCGGGCTTCAGGTCCGGCTCGCCCGCGGGGCGCAGGTTGTTGTCCGTGATGACCTTCTGAGTCGTTTCGGAAAGGGTCTGCTCGACCACCTCCCCCATCAGCGCCTTGCCATAGAGACGCCGCACGTGGGCCGGCGGGACCTTGCCGGGTCGGAAGCCCTTGATCTTGAGCGTGGGCGTGATCTCGGCGATCCGCGCCTCGAGCTTCTCCGTCAGGTCCGCAACCGGCACCGTGACGCCATAGACGCGGCTCAAGCCTTCGCCGGACTTTTCAACGATCTGCATCGACATTCGCAATTTCCGGGCGATCCGCGGCAACCTGAGCGCCGCAACCGCCTGTGATAGGGAAAGGAAAACCGCTCCGGCGAGGCCGGCGCGGAAGGCCGCGACTTATGTCACGGCCGCCGGCGCCCTCCAAGCCAAAAGCCGCCGCGGACCGCGGCCCTGCCGATTGCAGTTGGTGCTTCACCGCCGAACGGCTAAGGAGGCCCCACCTGGGCGGATGTGGCGGAACTGGTAGACGCACTGGATTTAGGTTCCAGCGCCGAGAGGCGTGGAGGTTCGAGTCCTCTCATCCGCACCAGGCTTCCGCGCCCCGGCGGCGAACAAGGTCGCCTCAGCTGTTCCAAGCTTTGAGGACGTGCGCGACCACATAGAGGCCGCGCGTCTCGTTGAGCACGATGATGCTCAGGAAGAGAAGCCACCCGGCTAGGCTTCGCCGCTTTTTCGGAAAGAACCGAACGATCGCCGCGGTCCGCGACATGGGAGAGAGATGAGCCTCGGAGGCGACATGGTTAATCCTGACCCCGAACACCGCTCAGCAGCTTCCCTGTTCGACCTGAACGCCTCTTTGAGATCCCGGAAAGGAGGAGAACGAACCGCTTGCGCGGGGGCCACTCGCCCTCCTCCCCTAGGGTTGACCGCAGTTGGGTGCGGCAACTGAAGGTGTAATCGCGCCGCGCCTCCACCGCAAGAGGTTGATATAAGATTCATATAACATCTCGGCTTTGCGCCCGCTCACCGCGCGAGACGCCCCGCACTAACGGCCGGTTAAGCCCTCCCTGGGATCCTGTTTCGACGAATCGCTCAGGGACTCGTCGTGGCTCTACAGCCGGTCACCTTCCGCCCGATCACCCCCGTCAAGCCGGTGAGCCGCAAGCCGGACGAGGAAGCCGCGCGCAAGACCGCCGAGCCGAAGCGGCCGCGCCGCGGGCGCCGGCTTGATCCCGGCCATGGCGAGAACCTCGACACCTGGGTCTGAAAGCGGCGTCGTCGACTTCGACGCGTACCCGTGTTTTCCTCCACCCAGCGTTGATTGGGGGAATTCAGCCATGACGGATACAAGCGCCCTTCGCGCCAAGCTCGACCTCGGCCGGGTCATTCGCGACACATTCTTAGTCGTTCGCCGCCAAGCGGTGCTGCTCTTCGGCGTCACCCTGGTGCTTTCCCTGCTGCCGCTCATAGCGCTGCAGTACTATGCACGGGGCGTCG